>Ga0310837_100049_pt1 | contig 177256 bp, 159 predicted proteins | sample SM_ome_5_FD_201315 | JGI IMG/M metagenome (GOLD analysis project Ga0310837, IMG submission 201315) | Sorghum-adapted microbial communities enriched on stacked mutant (SM) sorghum from Joint BioEnergy Institute, Emeryville, California... ...
CCCTCAAGATGAGATTTCCCACGTTAAGGTAAGACCCCTGGAAGATGACCAGGTTGATAGGTTCGGGGTGGAAGCGCGGCAACGCGTGAAGCTGACGAATACTAATCGGTCGAGGGCTTATCCTAAATGTACGGTAACGGGATCAGCTTGAACACATTCATTCGCATCCGGTTTTCAGGGTGCAAGGCATCCTGAACCACATACGACGCGGGGTGGAGCAGTCCGGTAGCTCGTCGGGCTCATAACCCGAAGGCCGCAGGTTCAAATCCTGCCCCCGCAACCAATTCAATATGCGGTTGTGGTGGAATTGGCAGACACGCTATCTTGAGGGGGTAGTGGGCTTCGCCCGTGGAGGTTCGAGTCCTCTCAACCGCACCATATACAGCAGACGCGGTCGTGGCGGAATTGGCAGACGCGCTAGATTCAGGTTCTAGTGGTAGCAATACCGTGGAGGTTCAAGTCCTCTCGACCGCACCATACAGATGATGGCGCCCTTCAATTCTGAAGGGTTTTTTATTTCGCTGTTTCAACTGCCCGATATGTCGGAGCCAAGCCATCCAGACCGGTTCGCAAGAGATCTTCGTCCCGGCTCTATGCCCAACTCTTCTGACGGGAAGAGTTTTTATTTTGGGCGGGATTCGGGAAGTGCACGCGCGATCCTTGGCCGATATCCATGGATTCGTGTCCCGAACCGCTCTTCAAGCCGATGACGATCTCTCCGTGCAAGCGTCCATAATCGACCCCGGGTCCAAATCGGCTTCACACCCTATTCAAATCGGATTCCGCCTGATATATTTCATATAGATTCACAAGATTGTGACCGCGGGAACAGGGGGCAAATCTCATGATCGTACCGGACTTTTACTTGCGGCGGCCGGCTATGCGCGTTGAAGATTTCATCCATTTCGAACGGTTGTATGCGCAAATGGCGGAGCAAGATGGCGCACCGGAATTGGTGTACGATCTTTCCGCGCCGAAGTGGATGTTTCTCAGTTACCTGTGTGAAAAGAAAAACATTTTGCTCCACGGTTCCGCCAATCCCTTCATTGCCGAATTCGAACCGCGCCAATCGAACGATGTCCACGAATTCGGCAACCGACGCGCCGTATATGCGGCTTCGGACGGGATCTGGCCCATTTATTTTGCCATCGTGGATCGGAGACGCGTCACATCGCTGCTGAACGGCTGTTTCCGCATTCGGGATGACGCAAGCGGCTTGGACGAGTATTATTACTATTTCTCCGTTGACCAGGATGCGCTTCCGCATTATCCCTGGCAGAACGGGATGATTTATATTTTGCCGCGCGACCCGTTTGAACAGCAGGCGCCGATCGAAGTTGAGGGAACGCGCATCGAACTGACGCAATGGGCAAGTCCGGTTGCCGTCAGACCGATCGCCAAACTGGCCGTAACACCGGACGACTTTCCCTTTCTCCGTCAGGTGGAGGGTCACGATCCCGGGCTTGTTGCCGAGCGGGCAAGCAAAAATCCGGACGGCTTTCCGTGGCGGTCGGATTGATCCGCAATGCCGCAAAACGCAAGACTTGCACGTCGCCGAGGTAGGATGCCGTGAGCTCGACATTGACCGCCTACATAACGATTGTGTGCGTTTCGGGCGTAGTGAACCTGCTGCTTGTCGTCTATGTGTTTGTCAATCGGAAGCGCTACGGAAAAATTTCCGCCTATTTCGTTTTCCGGCGTCGGGTCAATGGCCGTCTACTGTTTCGCTTACGCGTTCAGCCTGACGTCTTCCACCCTGGAGCAAATGCGGTTCTGGAGCGTCATGCAATATTTCGGCATGCCGTTCGCTCCGCCGTTCGGACTGTTGTTCGTCCTGCACTATCTCGGGTACAGATTGTCCAGGAGGAGAGTCGCCGCCTGGCTTGCGATTCCCGTGCTCAGCCTCGTCAGCAACGCCACCAACGAATGGCATCACTTGCATTACAAAGCATACAAAATCCATGAACAATATGGCGCGCCGTACAACGACATCGAGGTCGGTCCGACTTACATTGTAATGGGATGTTTCATTTTCGTCTGCTTGCTGGGCAGCATCGCGCTGCTCCTCTCGCGGTGGCGGGACACGGCCAGGGTCTACAGGCCGCAGTTGGTTTCGGTCGCGTGCGCGAATGCGACCCCGATGACGACTTCGTTCCTGTACCTGGTCGGCGTCACGCCGGAAGGAATCGATCCCGTGCCGATGGTGTGCGGCCTGTCGTCCTTGCTGATGTGGTGGACCATCGAATCTTCCAGGCTGCTGACGATCATCCCGATTGAGAAAGAAACCATCTTTCACAGCATCAGCGACGGCGTCATCGTGCTGGACCAGCAGGGCAGACTGGTGGAATACAACGACAGTTGCGGCCGGATGTTTCCGATGCTGGATCGTACGATGCTCGGCCGGCCGTTGGACGACGTGTGGCCCGCGTTGTTCGGCTCGCCGGCGTCCGCGCCGGAGCTTGCCGAGGGCTCGCAGGAACTTGAGGTTGTCGCGGGCGGCGACGGGGAACGGGTTTATCAGATGCGGATCTCGCCGCTGCAACAGAACGTAAAGCGCGGCATCCCGGGCACAGTCATGATCATCACCGATATTACGGAGCTCAAGATGCTGCAGAAGAGGCTGGAGAAGCACGCGTATTTTGACGATCTCACCCGGATCTTCAATCGCCGCGCTTTCTTCGAGCGCTGTGAGCATTTGTTTGCCCGGGCCGAACGGGAGGCGGTTCCGTTCACGACCATCCTGTTCGACATCGATCATTTCAAGCAGGTCAATGACGTATACGGCCACCATGCGGGCGACCGTGCGCTTGTCGTGCAAATATGCGACGCGAATCTGACGGACGGCATGCTGTTCGGGCGTTACGGCGGGGAAGAGTTCGTGCTGGCGCTGTACGGGCAGACGGCCGAATACGGGAAGAAGTTCGCCGAAACGCTTCGCGAGCGGATTGCGTCTGAGCCGCTGGTGGTAAACGGCAAGGTGATCAACATCACATCCAGTTTCGGCGTGGCCGATACGTCGGGGCATGCGGCGGAGTCGCTTCAGGATCTGCTGCGCCGCTCCGATATCGCGCTATACGAAGCAAAAAGAAACGGGCGAAACCGGGTGTGCGTGTACGAGGCTCATCCGGTGTGACGTTCCGTAAGCCGCCGCTCTTGACATCGCCGGAACGAAGACGATAAAGGCCCGCCGGCGAATATCCGGTATCGGGACGCGGACGGGTCGTTGCGCTACTGCCACACCCTGAATTGCACGGTCGTCGCCTCGCCCCGGATCTTGATTCCGCCGCTCGAAATTCACCAGCGCGAAGACGGCTCGGTCCGGATTCCGGAGGCATTGCGGCCGTATTTGAACGGCATGGAGGAAATCCGGCCGGAAGAAGGATGCGTCTGAATGATGGCAAGCCCGTCGAATCGTATATCCCGAGGAGGACGCGACGAAGTGACCGTGCCGGGCAACGTTTCGGGTATTGACCCGGCACGGCTGCTTGCGTATAATCTAGTAGTGTCCCTGAAAACGAAGGGGAAGAATGGTCAAGTACAGTTGACCAACGTAAGACAAGCGGACGTGGCTCAGCGGTAGAGCATCGCCTTGCCAAGGCGAGGGTCGCGGGTTCGATTCCCGTCGTCCGCTCCAGTTCAAGTGCCCATAGCTCAGCCGGATAGAGCGTTTGACTACGAATCAAAAGGTCGGGAGTTCGAATCTCTCTGGGCACGCCATTTTTTCATTCCAATCGGGACGTAGCTCAGCTTGGTAGAGCACCTGGTTTGGGACCAGGGGGTCGCATGTTCGAATCGTGTCGTCCCGACCATTTTATTTTATCGCCAAATTTTCATATCCCGCACAAGACAGCCTTGCTTGCCGCAAGGCTTTTTTATGTTCGAAAGTTCAGCCCTGGTCTGCCGATCTTTCGATCATCGGGTCTGAAATACCAGGAAGCAACGGTCAGAACGAGAAGCAGCAAAGGCGGGAATACGTCGCCGAACGAGTCTCCCGCGACCAGATGGGAAACGACCGCTCCCGTCAGCGTAAAGAAAAATCCGGCGTAAGCCCACTCTGGCCGCTTCTCTTCCGGAATCATCAAGCAACCGCGACACGATCCGCATTCGCCCTAGTTGAGCTTCCGGAACTGCTCCGGCGTCATGCCGACATGACGGCGGAACGTCGCGATGAAATGGCTGACGTCGCGAAAGCCCACCCGCTGCGCGACTTCCCGGACGGAAAGCGGGGAAGAGCCGGTGAGCATTTCCTTCGCCTTGCGCAGCCGAAGCTGGATGAAATAGGCATAGGGCGGCTGGCCGAACGTCTCGCGGAACAGTCCGGTCACCCGGCGGTTCGACAGCTTGAGGACGCCGGCGATCTGCTCCATGCCGACGGACGGATCGGAACAGCGGCTTTCCATCCATGCGACGACCGCGCGCAATTGATCGAGCCGGTCCGGGTTTCCGTTTCTTCGTCCGGGCTGCGTCGCGCCGTAACGGGTCAAGGTGAGCAGAAAATGATACGCCGACGTTGAAGCTTCAATGCCGAACACGTCGCCGCCCTGCTCCATCCGGTCCAGCATCTCCTCGATCAGCCGTCCGACGGCGGCGTCGGCGGGCCACTGGAAAAAGGTTGACTGATGCACCCCCGCGGACGCAAGCATGCCGTCCGCCGCCGATCCGCCGAATGTCAGATACGCCGTCTCCCAGCCGCCTTCTTCCGACTCGTAGACGTGGGCGACGCCGGGGTAGAGGAGGAAGCCCGAGCCGGCCGGGAGCGGATACGTTTTGCCCTCGGCCGTGATGCTGCCTTTGCCGGAGATCGTCTGCAGCCAGTGGTAATAGGGGTAGCCGTCCGGCCGGACAATCCGCTCCTGATCCGGATTCAGCCCCACGCTTTCGACGGCGAGCGGCAGCCGCCGGAGCTGTTCGAACGGCATCACGATCCGCCGATGAGCCTTCAATGGAACGCACCCCCTATTCATTTCCGTTTTCTTATATCATGCATCCATAATATTATATTTATCGTGAATTTAATAGCGTTTACAATGATAATAAATCTTATATTTCGGGAGGATTCCGCACAATGCTGAGCGACAAGCTCCCCAAAATCTGGTATGGCGGCGACTACAACCCGGAGCAATGGGACGATCCGCACATCTGGAACGAAGACATCCGCATGTTCAAATTGGCGGGCATCGACGTGGCCACCCTGAACGTCTTCTCCTGGGCCTTGATCCAGCCGGACGAGACGACCTATCGTTTCGACCATCTGGACGATACGATCAACCGGCTGTACGAGAACGGCATCTATACATGCCTCGCGACGAGCACGGGCGCGCATCCCGCCTGGATGGCGAAGAAATATCCGGACGTGCTGCGCGTCGACTACCAGGGCCGCAAGCGCAAGTTCGGCGGCCGGCACAATTCGTGCCCGAACAGCCCGACCTATCGCAAGTATGCCGCGCTTCTGGCCGAAAAACTGGCCGAGCGGTACAAGGACCATCCGGCCGTCGTCGTATGGCACGTGTCGAACGAATACGGCGGCTATTGCTACTGCGAACGTTGCGAAGCCGCATTCCGCGAGTGGCTGAAGAAGCGCTACGGCACGCTCGACAACGTGAACAAGGCGTGGAACACCCGTTTCTGGGGCCACACGTTCTACGATTGGGACGAGATCGTAGCGCCGAACGAGCTGAGCGAGGAGTGGGCGGGCAACCGGACGAACTTCCAGGGCATCTCGCTCGACTACCGGCGGTTCCAGTCCGACAGCCTGCTCGAGTGCTACAAGCTGGAATATGAGGCGATCAAAAAACATACCCCGCACATCCCCGTCACGACGAACCTGATGGGCACCTATCCCGAGCTGGACTACTTCGCCTGGGCGAAGCATATGGACGTTGTCTCGTGGGACAACTATCCGGCGCTCGACACGCCGTACAGCTACACGGCGATGGTCCACGACCTGATGCGCGGGCTGAAGAGCGGCCAGCCGTTCATGCTGATGGAGCAGACGCCGAGCCAGCAGAACTGGCAGCCGTACAATTCGCTGAAGCGGCCGGGCGTCATGCGGCTGTGGAGCTACCAGGCCGTCGCGCGCGGCGCGGACACCGTCATGTTCTTCCAGCTCCGCCGCTCCATCGGGGCGTGCGAGAAATACCACGGCGCCGTCATCGCGCACGTCGGCCACGAGCATACGCGGGTGTTCCGCGAAGTGGCGGAGCTCGGCGGCGAGCTGAAGCGGCTCGGCGACCGGATCCTTGACGCGCGCGTCGAAGCGAAGGTCGCGATTCTTTACGACTGGGAGAACCGGTGGGCGGTCAGTCTGTCGAGCGGCCCGACGATCGCGCTCGATTACGTGAAGGAAGTGCACAAATATTACGACGCGCTGTTCAAACAGAATATCCAGGTCGACATGATCGGCGTGGACGAGCCGCTCGACAAGTACGACATCGTCATCGCGCCGGTGCTCTATATGGTGAAGCCGGGCTGCGCGGCGAAGCTCGAGGCGTTCGTCGAGCGGGGCGGCACGTTCGTCACGACGTTCTTCAGCGGCATCGTCGACGAGCGCGACATCGTGCGGATCGGCGGCTATCCGGGCGAGCTGCGGCGCATGCTCGGCATCTGGGCGGAAGAGATCGACGCGCTGTTCCCGGACCAGAAGAACCGGATCGTCATGACGAAGGCGCACGGTTCGCTCGAAGGCGAATACGAGTGCGGCCTGCTGTGCGACCTGATCCACCTCGAAGGCGCGGAGGCGATCGCCGTCTACGGCGACGATTTCTACGCCGGCATGCCGGTCGTGACGGTGAACCGGTTCGGCGCCGGACAGGCGTGGTACGTCGCCTCCAGCCCGGAAGCGGCGTTCCTCGAAGGGTTCCTCGGCAAACTGTGCGCGGACCAAAACATCAAGCCGCTCGTCAAACGGGCGCCGGAAGGCGTGGAAAGCTCGCGGCGGGTGAAGGACGGCCGCGGCATACTGTTCCTGCTGAACCACAACGCCGAAACAAAAGAGGTGGAGCTGTGCGAAGGCCGCTACCGGGATCTGCTGAGCGGCGAGTCGGTGGAAGGACGGACGGCCGTGCCGGGCAGAGGGGTGCGGTTGCTCGAAGAAGCGTGAGACTGGGCGCGCGGGCGTCCGAATCGAGTGGGAGGGGCGGCTTGCCGCGCTCGCCTGCACAATGTCCATCAACGACTCATCCTGATGTACGGCCCGTCCGGCGGGCTTCGCATCGAGAGCACATCCGGCGCCGGCACGCGCGTCTCGTTCCGGCTGCCGGCCGGAGGTGAAAGGCTGCATGTATGAAGCGGCCGGGACGCAGGTGAAGAAAATGATCCGACATCATCCACCGCCACTACGACCGCGTCTTGAGGCTCGAGACGATCGCCGGACTGCCGGGTTACAGCAGCGCCTATCTGGGCAAGGTGTTCAAGCATGCGACCGGCGAGAACTTCAACACCTACCTCGGCAAAGTGCTTCAAAACCTCTGCGGTTCGAACAGGGTGATCTGACGCTTGCCGGCTTTGATGAACGCCAGCCGCCGGTATCGTTCATGGCGGATCTTGTGCGACTTGTCCGCGATCAGCGCGACGACCGAAGCGTCCGGATGAAGCAGCGGGTACAGGGAGTCAAGCATCCGTCCGGCCGGATCGGCGCTTCCGCTCCGCCATCCGGTCAATTGCCCGTAAGGCAAATCGGCGATGACGATATGGATGCGTGAGACGGGGCGGTCGTAAAGATTGCCGGGCGCTCCGGATGTGATATCCGCCGGGAACACTTCGACGGATTCGATCGACGCGCCGGCGCGGAGCCGGTCCAATACCGAGGCGCTTTCGAGCGCGTCCGCGTGGGACGGTTTGCCGTACCGCTCATGCAGTTCGCGGAGCTGTCCGATGCGCGCCCGCATGCCTTCCGCCGTCAGCAGCGAAAGATTGCGACGCGCCGTCTCCAGCATCGGTTCGTCGATGTCGGATGCGTACAGCGCCCGGATCCGCGAGCCGTGAAGCAGACCGATGACCGTCAGCATATATCCGCTGCCGCAGCACGGGTCATACACCGCATAAGGTCCCGGATGACCGCGCCCTTCCAACAAAGCGAAACACCGCTGTGCGATCTCGTCCGCCAGCCGGACAGGAAAGGGCGCGGCTCCTTTCGCATTGTAGAGCACCCGTCCGCTGGCAAAATGTTCACGGGGCTCGTCCGCCGCAAAACGATATTCCACCATGCATCACCTGGCCAACACGTCATACGGGCATCATATCACAACTCGCAGGCGAATGGCAGGAGAAGGACGAGGCGGAAGAGAAAAAGCGACCGGTTTGCGCATGTCCGCCGGGCGGCCAGCCGGTATACGCCTTCCACGCCTGATCGTCAAGACCGGAGCGAATCCGAGGCGAGGCGGCTTTCGAGTCGTTCGAGCTCGAGCGCCAGCGAAGACGAAGCGGGCTCCTCGGCGTCTTTCGACAACCCGTTCGGCGCCGTGCCGGACAGGCCCGGGGAAGACGGGGTTGACAGGACAAGAACCGCGGCCGACCCGGGTTCGGGCCCGGCGATGCCCTCGATCCATGCCGCGTAGAAACGGCCGAGCATCCGGACGGCCGGCGGAACGAGCAGCATGAGCAGAAGGCCGAATCCTGCGACGATCCAGGACTGCTCATACGGGGTAAACCCTAGCGTACGGCCCATCATCTCAAAAAGCCAGCCGTCCGCATACAACTCGTACCCGAATTGCCCCTTCACGAAGATCCATGCGGCGGGGGAGAGCGTGACGGCCAGCGCCACGGCGGGCAGGACGAGCGCGAGCGTGAAGCAGACCACCCCTGCCGGAAGCTGCAGCAAGCCGTAGATGATGCCGCGATACGACCGTCCGTCGGTGAATACGGCCAAGAGACGCTTCAAGCCCCCTTGCCCTTGCGCCGGTCCGCCATGAGCCGGAGCCGTCCCGTCCGCCGGTTTCCGGCCGTTCAGCCAGGCGGACGTCAGCCCGCGCTCGCTCTCCAGCATCCGCCGGCAGACGATCAGCACGAACGCCAGCAGCGGCAATCCGACGATGACCGCGGAGGCGGCGATGCCGACGGCAAGGCCGGCCACAGCGAACAGGAACGCCCCGATTCCTTTCGGCAGCGACAGGATCAGCAGTTTCCAGGCTTCCCATGCGGATTGTCTCTTCATGGATCAAAACCACACTTTCCCTCGGAAATGGTCTCGTGGACTTTCCTTCATCGTACCTTGCCGCCATCGTTTCCGCATCGGCTCGCAGCCGGACCGTCCGCCCCGCCCCGGGTCCAGCGAAATACCCGGACGTTTGGCTTGGCAAGGCACGGCACGGGGAATCGCGGCGCGTGTGCTGCTGTTTGGCTGGGGAATCGCCGTTGCCGAGACGGCGGCCGCCATCGGCCGGATTGTCTGGTTCATGCGGTCGCGGCGCGTGCGCGACTACTTCGCGCCGGAGCGGGACGGTCGGATTTGACGCGGAACATTGTGCGGCCGGACATGCCACATTTGCGGACTCTGTGCTATAATGCTGTAGACCGACAAGCTTGAGGGGGAACCGTATTTGCGCATTGGAGCGATCGAAGCCGGCGGCACGAAATTTGTGTGCGGCGTCGGCGACGAACACGGCAACATCGAAGACCGCGTTTCTTTTCCGACGGAGCTGCCCGAACCGACGTTGGAGCGGGTCATCGGCTATTTCCGGGACAAAAAGGTGGAGGCGATCGGCATCGGCACGTTCGGTCCGATCGACATCGATCCGGCGAGCCCGACCTACGGCCATGTGACGACGACGCCGAAGCCCGGCTGGTCGGGATACGATTTCCTGGGCACGATGAAGCGGGCGTTCGACGTGCCGTTCGGCTGGGACACCGACGTGAACGCCGCGGCTTACGGCGAAGCGGTATGGGGAGCGGCGAGAGGGCTCGACAGTTGCGTCTACTACACGTTCGGCACCGGCGTAGGCGTCGGCATCTTCGCGGAAGGCCGGCTGGTGCACGGGCTGCTGCATCCCGAAGGCGGGCACGTCCTGACGCGCCGGCATCCCGACGATACATATGAAGGGTTCTGCCCGTACCACGGCGACTGCCTGGAAGGGATGGCTGCCGGGCCGGCCATTGAACGGCGCTGGGGCGTGAAGGGCAGCGAGCTGCCGCCGGACCATCCGGCTTGGCCGATGGAGGCGTTCTACATCGGACAGGCGCTTGCGTCGACCATCGTGCTGCTCTCGCCGAAGAAAGTCATTCTCGGCGGCGGCGTCATGCACCAGAAGCAACTGTTCCCGATGATCCGTGCGGAAGTGAAGCGGAATTTGAACGGCTACGTGGCGCACGACGCGATTCTGAAGGGCATTGACGACTATATCATTCCGCCGGGCCTCGGCGACAACGCCGGGCTGTGCGGCGCGCTCGCCCTGGGACTCGCCGCGCTGCGCGGCAAGTCATAAAGCGGTAAACGGCTGCCTTCCCGCCCGTGGCGCGGAAGGCTTGTTTTCGCGGTCGGGATGCCCGCATGGCTGTGGCGCGGAGGTGGACCGACGGTCATGGAATGGAGAAAACCATCTGTCATCAGACGAATATCCCGATATGCGGCGGTCCGGTCCGCGAAGGCATTCCGCCGCGATACGGCCGGCTGGAAGGCGGCGAGCGCCGGCGTCGCCGCCGTCTGGACGGCGGCGGTCGCGGTGTGCGCCCTCGGCATTCCGACGGGACTCGGTTACGGATTCGACGCGACCCTCTTGATCGCGGCCGGCCTGGTCGGCCTGTGGGCGTGCGGCGCGGCGCTGGCGTATGTCTTCTCGTTGCTCGGACTGCCGATTCCGCGGCTGTTCGCCGGCGTCTATCTGACCTCGACGGCGGGGATGTCATACGCGCTGACCGATACGGACATGGGCTGGGCGGGGCCGGTTGTCGCCGCGGCCGCCACGGCCGCGGGTGCTGCCGCGGGCGGGCTGGTCATGGCGCTCCTCGGCGCCTGGCGGCATCCGCTCCGTTCCGCGGCGGCTGTCGCGACCGCCGCGATTGCCGCCGTCCTGTTCACGGCCGGCACGCCACTGGCGCCGGGCAGCGAGCCCGGATTGCTGACGGCGGACGACCGGATCGTCGAGGCGGACGAAACGGCCGTCCCCCGCGTTCTTGCGGCCGGGCCCGGTCCATATGCTGTCACGCAATTCACCTATGGAAGCGGAAAAGACCGGCACCGTGTCGAATTTGGCGATGAGGCAACGGTCTTGACCCGTACGGCGGACGCCACGGCCATCCATCCGAAATGGTCGCCGATCCGCACCCGGTTCTGGGGATTCGGCACCGGCCGGCTGCCGCTCAACGGCCGGGTATGGATGCCGGAAGGGGACGGGCCGTTCCCGCTCGCGCTGATCGTGCACGGGAACCATCTGATGGAGGACTTCTCGGACGGAGGGTACGGCTATCTCGGCGAACGGCTTGCGAGCCGCGGCATTATCGCCGTGTCGGTGGATGAAAACTTCCTGAACTATTCCGTCTGGAGCGGCATTCCAAAGCCGGACATGAAGTTGAGAAGCTGGCTGCTGCTCCGGCATTTGCTCCAAATCGCCGAACTGAGCCGGACGCCGGGCAATCCGTTCGAAGGCCGCGTCGATCTCGGCAAGATCGGCCTGATCGGCCATTCGCGAGGCGGCCAGGCTGCGGCCATGGCGGCCGACCACGCCCGCTGGTTCGCGGGCGATGAATCGCTTGACGCCATCGGAGACGAAATCCGCATCGTCTCGGTGGCCGCCATCGCGCCGACGGACATGCCGGTCGACCGGAAGCGGGCCGAGCTGCGGAACGTCAACTACCTGACGATCCACGGCTCCCGCGATGCCGATCTGCAAAACTTCTACGGCGACCAGCAATATGTGCGGACGGCGCTGGACGGACGGGAGGAACTGTTCAAGGCGGAAATCTACATCGAAGGCGCGAACCACGGGCAGTTCAACACGGCATGGGGACGCTTCGACCTGTCGATGCCGGCCGGCATGCTGCTCAACACCCGCGGCCTGATGGACGGCGAGGCGCAGCGCGAAGCGGCGGCAAGCTACATCGCGGCGTTCATGGAAGCGACGCTCGCCGGCAAGAGCGAATACAGGCGCGTCTTCTCCGACCCGGACATCCGTCAGTCCTACGCATCCGGGGCCGTCGTCTTCGGCCGGTACGAGGGCGGCGATTACCGGCCCGTCACCCGGTTCGAGCAATCGGGGATCCGATCGCTCCAGATCGGCGTCACGGCCGAGGCGGAAGGCGCGAGCGAGTGGAAGCATGCGGCGGCGCTGAACCGCGACGGACGAAGCCGGGGCTACAAAGGCCTGGTGCTGGCGTGGGATGACGAAGCGCGGTACACGATCACGTTTGACAAGCGCTACTGGCTGATGACCGAACAGGAGGGGGCGTCCGCGGTTGCGTTTTCCCTGGCGGATCTGTCCCATGAATTGCCTTCAAGCGGCGCTTACTCGGTCGAGATCGAGGTGGAGGGGACGAACGGGCTGATCGCCCGGCTGCCGCTGGAGCGGTTCGGCATTCTGAAATCGCCGCCCCGCGTCACGTACACGATCCACCGTTTTCTGGAGCGGCGGTTCGAGAACGGAAAATACAAGGCGGACGTCGAGCCGGTGTTCGAGACGTTCATCGCGCCGCTGGAGGCGTTCGAGGAGGCGCGGCCGGGCTTGACGCGGGATGGCATCCGGTCGGTAACGCTGCATGCGGCGGGCGGACCCGGGAAGCTCATGATGGATGATTTCGGATTTTATCCGGACAGGCGATGATTGCTTGTCCTTTTTTTATTCTCATGTTTTGAGGCGGGCGGCGCCGGCCATAATGGTGACGTGGAAAGGAGGGGGACGGATGCCGATCCTTCCCGTGCACGAACGGCTGGCCGAGCTGTGGGTGATCCGGAGCCGGCGTCCGCTGACGGAAGCCGAGGAGATGGACATGGAACATTGCCTGGCGCTCAACGCTTCCTATTGCCGGCAGCTTGCCCATCTGAAAAATCTGTCGCTGCTCGCGGCCATGACGAACGATACGGAGTGGCAGCACGAAATCTGCCGGCAGATCGAGAAGATGATGCGCTGACCGGCCGGGACCTCGACGCGGCGCGAAAAATTTTGCGCGCATATCCTGAAAAAGGCCGGACATACTACATCTGGCCGGCCAAAGACCGGCCAAAAATACGAATCATCAAGGAGGCAGTACATAGTGGCTGCAAATCTTGGCGCACACGAAGTGATGGAAATTCACGAAGTGCTGAACGGCACGGTCGACGCGATCAATCAGCTGCAGCTTCTGCGTCCGCGCGTGCGGGATCAGCGGCTGGCCCAAATTCTGGATCATCAGCTGCAATTCGCGGTGACCGGCTACAATTCGTTGGTGGATCTGCTCCATCGCCAGGGCGCGGGGCAAGCGGCGCCTTACCGCGCTGTGAAGAACGCCATCCAGCCGACCTACGGCCTCGATCATCCGGGCACGGTCAGCCCGAACACTTCGCCCGATCAGCTCGACGACCGGGATATCGCCAGCATCGTGCTCGGGCTGCACAAAGCGTCGGCGGCGAAGAAGATATTCGCCGCGCTCGAATGCGCCAACCCGGACATCCGCCGCGCCATGCAGCAGGGCGCGATCAACTGCGCGGAGCAAGCGTACGAAGTCTGGCAATACATGAACGAGCAGGGCTTCTATCAGGTGCCGACGCTGAAAGAAGTGACGACGCAGACGATGTCGAACATCTATCAGCCCGCGGGCACGCCGCAGAACGTGCCGACCAGTCCGAGCGGCGTGCAATGGCAGCAGCATCAGCCGCAGAACATTCTCGACACGCTGCAATAAGACTGCCTATGGGAGAACGACCCGCCAGCCGGGTCGTTTTCGCACATCGGCCGGATCATTCACGACACGAAAGGGGCGAGAGACGATGGCGGAACGGAATGTGCTGGCCTATTTCAGAAGCGAGGAGGAAGCGAAAGCGGCGCTGAGCCGGATGGCCCATCTGCGCATTGAAGACAGCTCGATCCGGCGGGTCGACCGGTATCCGGGCGGCGGGATGCATGACAACATGAACCCGGTCAATGCGGATTTTCCGGGACTCGGCTACCTCGTGTACGGCACCGATTTCACGAACAGCAGCGCGGGCATTCTCGCCGCGGCCGACGTCAGCGCCAGCGGGCTCAGCACGGGCGGACCGGACAACCGGGTGACCGGACGGGACGTGCTGCTGACGGTCGTCGTCGACGAGCAGGATTACGAGCAGGCGGTCCGGATCGCGATGGACGGGGGCGCGGTGGTCTAGGGCGGAACGCAAAAAGGATGCGGTCGTCCAAGCGGCGCAAGCCGTTTTGCTTGAGGACGCGGAATGGGCTATGATGGTGCTTGAGGTGAGAGGGGATGAAAGATACCCGATGCGAATCCGATGTGCTGGATCTCATCCTGAACCATCGGTCGATCCGCGCGTTCCGTGACGAGCCCGTGCCCGAGTCCGCGCTGCGCGATATCGTGCGGGCGGCGCAGCAGGCTTCGACTTCGTCCAACATGCAGGCCTACAGCGTCATCCGCGTAACGGATCGGGGCCTGAGGGCCGAACTGGCGGCCGTCGCCGGGCAGCAGCAATACGTCGAAACCTGTCCCGAGTTTCTCGTCTGGTGCGCCGACATGGAGCGTCTCCGGATCGCGGCGGGCCTCGATCCGTCCGACATGCCGTGCAACGCCGAAGCGTACACGATCGCCGCGGTCGATGCGGCGCTCGCGGCCCAGAACGCGGCGGTCGCCGCGGAAGCGCTCGGCTACGGCATCTGCTACATCGGCGCGATCCGGAACGATATTGCGCGAACCGCGGCGCTGCTCGGACTGCCGAAGCGCGTCGTGCCGCTGTTCGGCATGTGCATCGGCCGGCCGGACCAGACGCCGATGCTCCGTCCGCGGCTGCCGGTTCGGGCCATCCTGCACGAGAACCGGTACGACGCGTCCGGATATGCCGGCGCGGTCGCGGCCTACGACGAGGCGCATGCCGAATATATGAAGGCGCGCAGCGGCGGCCGGCAGTCCGCCGGCTGGTCGGAGCAGATGCGGGAGAGGCTGTCCCGGCCGCCCCGCAGAATCGGCCGGTTTCTCCACGATCAGGGGTTCGAACTGACGGATTGACGCGTCAACGGATGTCGGCGGCCCGAGCCGAAACAAAGCAAACCTCCCGTCCGCAGGCGGATGGGAGGTTGAATGTTTCCGGGTGTTCTGTTAAAATAAAAAAATGGAACTTGTGCTGAAATATCGCACAGTAGTTCTCATTTTAATTATAATGGACTGCGTTTTTTGTGTCAACACTTTTTTTATTTTTTACTTTCACGAGAGGGGTGTCGGATAGGATGGACAGAGCGGATCCGCAGTGGAGGGAAGAGCAGGACCGCGTAAACCGCGTCACCGCGAGCATCAGGGGAACCATCGGCCGGCTGGAGCGCGAGATCGGCGCCGTCCGGTCCGAGGCATACGAGATCCGCAAACATTTCTGGGACGAGGTCACGGTCAACTTCAGCACGTTCGACGACATCCAGGAGACGTACTTCAGCGTGAAGCAGCAGGCGGATCTGCTGGCGGAGCGCGAGCGGACCGAGCGGCATTCGGCCGAAACCTTAAGCAGGCTGAAGCGGCTCGCCGATTCGCCTTATTTCGGGCGCATCGATTTTCGCGAGCGGGGCGAGGACAAGGCCGAGCCGATCTATCTGGGCATTGCCTCCTACCGCGAAGAAGGCAGCGACGAGTTTCTCGTCTACGATTGGCGCGCGCCCGTATCCAGCCTGTACTACGATTATCCGCCCGGGCCGGCCGAATACGAGACGCCTTCCGGCGTCGTCTCCGGCGAACTGGAGCTGAAGCGGCAGTTCGTCATCCGCGGCGGCGACATCCGCTTCATGTTCGACACCGGCGTGACGATCGGCGACGAGCTGCTGCAGCAGGTGCTGAGCCGCACGTCGGATGCGGCGATGCGGAGCATCGTGGCGACGATCCAGCGCGAGCAGAACCGGATCATCCGCAATGACCGGAGCCGGATGCTCGTCGTCCAGGGCGCGGCCGGCAGCGGCAAGACATCCGCCGCGCTGCAGCGGGTCGCGTATCTGCTCTACCGGTACCGGGGCACGCTCAGCTCCGATCAGATGGTGCTGTTCTCGCCGAATCCGATGTTCAACAGCTACGTCTCGTCCGTGCTGCCGGAACTCGGCGAGGCGAACATGATCCAGACGACGTTCCAGGACTATCTGGAACTCCGGCTCGGCAAGCAATTCCGCGTCGAGGACGCGTACGACCAGCTCGAATATGTCCTGACGCGCGAGGACGACGCGGACTATGCAACCCGGCTTGCCGCCATCCGCTTCAAGTCTTCATCCGCGTATCTCGCCCTGATCCAGGCGTACATCCGCAGTCTGGAATCATCCGGCATGATGTTCCGGCCGGTGAAGTTCAGGGGGCGGACGGTCGTGTCCGCTTCCGCCATCGCCGGGAAGTTCTACGGCCTGGACCGCTCCATCCGGCTGGCCAACCGGATCGAGCTCGTCAAGGAATGGCTGCTCGAACAGGTGAAAGCGTTCGAACAGGCGCAGAAGTCGGAAGCCTGGGTCGAAGAAGAAATGCAGTACATGAACCGGGCGGAATACCAGCGCGCCTACGCGAAACTGAGAGCGAAGCGGCGGCATCTGACGCGCGCCACCTTCGACGACGCCGAGGCGGAGCGGGATCTGCTGGCGGAGGCGATCGTGAGCACCGCGCTCGGGCCGGTGCGCGCCCGCATCCGGGCGCTCCGGTTCGTCGACGCGAAGGGGCTCTACCGCCGGCTTCACGCCGATCCGGACCTGGCGGCTTCGCTGGCGCACGATGCGCCGCTGCCCGGGGAATGGCCGGCGATTGCGGAGCTTGCGGTCCGCGCGATCGACGAAGGCCGGCTGCCGTACGAGGACGCGACGCCCTATCTCTATCTGAACGAACGGATGAAAGGATTCCGCGTGAACACGAACGTCCGTCACGTTCTGATCGACGAAGTGCAGGACTTTACCCCGTTCCAGCTTGAGTTCCTGAAATGGCTGTTCCCGCGCGCCCGCGTGACGGCGCTCGGCGACATGAACCAGTCGATCCACGCGCAGGATTCGGTGCTGGAGAAGGGGGATCCGCTCACGAATCTGTACGGCCCGGAGCAGACGGAGTGGATCCGGCTCACCCGCAGCTACCGTTCGACGCGGGAAATCGTCGAGTTCACCCGCGCCATGATCGAAGGCGGAAGCGAGATCGAGCCGTTCAACCGGAGCGGCGGGAAGCCGTCCGTCCTGATCGTCCAGGACAAAGCGACGCTCCACCGGAGCATCGCGGAATCGCTCGAGCGGCTCATGCGGGAAGGGTACGAATCCGCGGCCGTCATCTGCCGCACCGCCGCCGAAAGCGAAGAAGCGCATGCGGCGCTTGCGGCGAAACTGCCGGTCCGCCTTGTGAAGAAAGATACGCCGCAGTTCGAGAAAGGCATCTGCGTCATCCCGGCGTATCTGGCGAAGGGCGTCGAGTTCGACGCGGTGCTGATCTATAACGCGTCCGCGGACGTGTACGCGCGGGAAAGCGAGCGCCGGCTGTTCTACACGGCGTGCACGCGGGCGATGCATGCGCTGCATGTCTTCGCCGTCGGCCGGCCGTGCCGCTTCCTTGCGGATGCGCCGGCGGAAACATACCGGCTGGAGCAGTTCGCATGACGGAAGCCGCCGTATGGCTGCTCGCGTACATGGCGGGAATGAGCATCGCACTCATGGGGATGATGGGCGCGGACAAACGCCGCGCCCGGCTGGGCCGCCGCCGGATTGCCGAGCGGCGGCTGCTCTTGTGGGCGCTCTTCGGCGGCGCGGCGGGCGGATGGATCGGAATGCGGATGTTCCGCCACAAGACGAAACACCGGATGTTCGCGTACGGCTTGCCTGTCATGACGGCGCTGCACGTTGTCCTGATCGCCGCAGCCTTTCGGCTGGCGGGCGATTGACGTCCGCCGGCCGGAAGGCGTCAATCCGGCCGTTTCCGCCGCGGCAGGCACAGCGCCGCCGCGATGAAGGCGAACGCGGCGCCGCACCAGAAGCCGCTGTCGATACCCCAGACGTCGTTCAGAAATCCCGCGAGATAAGGGCCCCCGAACATGCCGGCCGAGTAGACGGCCTGGTAAAAGCCCATGGCGGTCGCCCGCTTCGGCCCCGGCACGTCCCGGATTGCCGCGCCGAGCAGGAGCGGCAGATACAGCCCCTGGGCCAGGCCGTTCAGCGCCTGCGTCGCCAGGAGCATCGGCAGCGAAGGCGTCCAGGCGATCGCAGCGGTACATGCGCCGCTCAACACGAAGCCGAAGATCAGCGTGTTCCGGACGCCGAACTTCGGCGCGATCCATTTGCCGCTGTACAGCGACGCGAAGGCGTGCGGAATCATGAACGCGAAGACGATCCAGGTCAGATCGGCGTTCGAGGCGTTCAGATCGTTCACGGCCTTGAGCGGCGTGAAGCCGAACATCGTAATGAACAGCACGCAGTGGCCGAGCACGGACAGCAGCGACGCCTTGAGCAGCATCGGTTGGCGCACGACGGCGCCGACGTCGGCGAACGTCATCGGCGCGCGGGCGACGCCGCCCTTCGGTTCCTTGATGAAGCACGCGGCGACGAATCCGATGCCGGCGACGGCCGCGCCCGTGATGAACGGCGCGTTCCAGCCGGCTTCACTCGCCAGCCAACCGCTGAAGCCCATGCCGATCAGCTGGCCGGCCACGATCAGGAAGCTGATGTTGCTCATCGCCCGGACGGCGTGGGTCTCGGCGTAGTAGCCGGCGTAGAGCACCGTGAACGCCACCCAGGTCGAGGCGCAGATGCCGGACACCGCCCGCCCGGCCAGCGTCCACAGCCACGAATCCGGAACGAGGAAGAGCAGGCAGCTGATCGCGCCGCTCGCCATGCCGAGCAGGATGAACGGCTTGCGCCGGCGCAGCCGGTCCGACCAGATGCCGAGCGGGAAGCGGCACAGGAGCTGGACGAAGCCGTAGCTGCCCAGCACGAGCCCGATCGCCCGCAGGTCGAGGCCCCGGTAATCGAGGTACGGCGACAGAATCGGGACATAGATGTACATGGTCGTCCAATATAATAGGGTAACGGCGACGAACAGGACATGATCCGCCTGGCTGGCAGCGATCAGCGGTTTTCCCGTGCGCGACGTTTCCGTCCGTGCGGTTTGCGGCTGCATGGTTCACGTCTCCCCATGGAGTTCTCGGGTTTTATGCGTTCTCTACTAACTCTACTCCCGGATGCTTCCATTGTCACTAGAAAAAAATGACCGGACGCGCTATGATGGAACGGTACGCCGATACGGAAAGGACGAATCGCCATGCCGCACACGTTCGCCCATCCGTTCTTCGCGGCGCCGCTCAAGCGGCTCATGCCGCGCTTGCTGCGCGCGTCGGGCCTTGCGCTCGGCAGCATGGCGCCGGATTTCGAATATTTCGTCGCGATGGAGCCGTACCGGACGATCGGCCACACCTGGGCGGGATTCTTCCTCGTCAATCTGCCGCTGTGCGCCGCCGCCGCGCTCGTCGTGCAACGGCTGCTTGTGCCGACGTTGCCGCTGCTTCTGCCGTCGGCCGGCGGGCTCGACCGGTTCGCCGCGGAGCGGCTGTCGATGCGGCCGCTGAAGTCGGCCGGCGATTGGCTGTCATTCATCGTCTCGCTTTTCATCGGATTTCTCACCCATCTGTTCATGGACGGCTGGACGCACGGCCACACCTGGTTCACGAACCGGTTCATGTGGCTGCATGAGCCGGGCATCGGCCGGTTCGTCGTCTACGAGTCGCTGCAGTTCGTCTTCTCCGCCCTAGGAGCCGGCGCAATCGCGCTGTATGTCTTCCTCCGCTGGCTGGCTTTCCGGTCGTCGGGCGCCGGCGGCAGGAGCTTGCCCGCGCATCCGCCCGAGGACAAACGCCGGTTCCGTCTGATCGTCGCGCTCGTCATGGCCGCCGTGCTGGCGGCGAAGGCGGCGATCGACCCGCCCGTGTCGCTGGCCGGCGCGGCCAATGTGGCGCCGTTCACGGCGCTCATCACCGGCTGGATGACAGCGGCGCTGATGCGGCATCGCCGATGGGCGGCATGGACGGCGCTCGCCGCGCTGTTTGCCGTCATGGCCTGGCATGCCTTCGCGGAGGCGTTCTTGCCGCCCATTCTCCGCGAAGCCGGCTACGGGCGGCTGGCGGAGCAGGCACTGACGGCCTGCTGGGTCGGCGCGTTGTGGGGCTTCAGCCTGATCGCCGCGGGATCCGCGGCCGCCGCCCGCCCCCGGAATCCGCGGCAACCATTTCGGAACAACGTCAGGAGTGTGTGAACATTGGAAGACCTGTTCAAAGTCATCATTCTCGGCATCGTCGAAGGCCTGACGGAATTTCTGCCCGTATCGTCGACCGGGCACATGATTCTGGCGGGGAATCTGCTCGGCTATGAAGGCGGATCGGCGGACACGTTCAAGATCGTCGTGCAGTTCGGCGCCGTGCTGGCGGTGTTCGTGCTCTATTTTCGCCGCTATATGGATATTCTGAAGGATATGATCCGCCTGAAGCTGAACGTGCCGAACAAGCTGAACGTCATCCACATGATACTGGCGATGCTGCCGGCGCTCATCGTGTACCTGCTGTTCAAGGACTTCATCAAGAACGAGCTGTTCGGTCCCGGTCCGGTGCTCATCAGCCTCGTCGCCGGCGGCATCCTGATGATCGTCGCGGAGCTGGCGAAACGGCGCGTGACAAGCGAAAATACCGACGACATCACATACAGGCAGGCGCTCGGGATCGGCCTCTTCCAATGTCTCGCCCTGTGGCCGGGATTTTCCCGCTCGGGCTCGACGATCTCGGGCGGCATGCTGCTCGGCGCGAGCCGGAAGGCGGCGGCGGACTTCACCTTCATCATCTCCGTGCCGGTCATGTTCGGCGCGACCGTGCTCGACCTGTACGACAGCCGCGACCTGTTGACGAAGGACGATCTCGTGCTGTTCCTCGTCGGCGGAGCCGCGTCGTTCATCGTCGCGATGTTGGCCGTCGTGACGTTCCTGAATCTGATCAAGCGGCTGCGGCTGACCTGGTTCGCGCTGTACCGTTTCGCGCTCGCGGGGCTCTTTTACTGGCTGGTCATGGCTTGACGGGTTTGAAACGCCGCGCCTTGCGATCCGTATGAAACAGCAAAACCGTCTGAGGAGTTGAAGCCCGTGTATCTTTCGACCACCCCGACCCTTGAAGGCAGACCCGTCCTGGATTACATCGGCATTGTCACCGGAGAAGCGATCATGGGCGCGAACATCGTGCGCGACTTCCTCGCGACGATCACCGACGTCGTGGGCGGGCGATCCGGCGCTTACGAGAACAAGCTCAAGGACGCCCGCGACATCGCGATCGGCGAGATGGTCGACCAGGCGCGGCGGATGGGCGCCAATGCGATCGTCGGCGTCGACATCGACTACGAAGTGGTGCGGGAAGGCATGCTGATGGTCGCCGTGAGCGGCACGGCGGTCCGTGTGTAAGCCATCGCGAATCAACTTGCTGGCGGCAGCTCCGACATCGTTCGGGGCTGTCTTGCGTTCATGCAACTTTGAGCGCCGCCGCGGCGTCCAATTAATTTAAAAGCAGATACCACACGAATCAGGGGGTAGACGTTCTTTGGCAGACGTTCTCGGCCGATGGATCAAGCGCCGGCTGCCGGCATGTGCCGTCGCGCTGCTGGCGATGCTGCTCTTGTGGCCCGATCAGCCTTCCGTCGCCGCGGAGACGGCGGACGGCATCGAGATGCGGTGGGAGCTGGGCTTTCAATCCGTTTACAAGGAAGGGAAATACGCGCGGCTCAGACTGACGCTCACGAACCGTACGGAGCGCGATCTGCGCGGCGATGTCGTGTTCGCTTTTGACGACGGGTTTCCGAGGGAGATCGCCGCGCCGGCCGAGCTGCCCCGGGACACGCCGATCGTCGTCGAGATGACGGTGCCGGGCATGACGTACAACAAGAACAACAACCGGATCCGCTTCGATGAAGGCGGCGCCGGCTCCGGACGGCAGATCAGGCTGTTGTCCGGCCAGCCTTACCTGCAAGGTTCCGGCGTGAACTCGATCATCGTCGGCGTCGTCGCGCGCGATCCGGATACGTTGAATTTTCTCGCGCTTCTTGGTTCGCGGGGGTACGATCTCCGGATGGTCGCGCTGAAGGAGGACGAGCTGCCGGGGGATCCGCTGCAGCTCGGCGCGCTCGACATGCTGGTGCTGAACGATGTCCCGACCGGCGGCTGGCCGCAGGAGCGGATCGACGCGATCCGCGGCTGGATCATCCGCGGCGGAACGCTGATCGTTTCCGGCGGGGCCGGCTACGCGAAGACGGCTGACGCGTTCGCCGATCTCGTGCCCGTCGCGCCCGGCGGGACGACCGTGCTGGAATCCGCCCGAATCATCGAGTCGATCGGCGGCGAACCGCTGCCAACGGGATCGCCGATTACGGTGTCGACCGGGGAGCTCAAGGCCGGCACCGTCACGCTCATGGACGGCGTCGCCCTATCAGCCGTTCGCTCGTATGGCGCGGGGAGCGTCCTGTACGCCGCGTTCGACCCGTCCGTCGAGCCGTTTGCAAGCTGGAGAGGAAGCTCCGGGCTGTGGGAGCGGATGCTGACCGGCGTCGGACTGCAGCCGATCCTGGTGAGGACGCATTACGGGTATGGTTATGATTTCTGGAGCTATGATTCGATCCTGAGCCATTTTCCTTCCCTGAAACCGCCGAAGATCGGCAATCTGTCGTTGTTCTTCGTCATCTACGCGCTGCTCGCCGCGCCGTTTCTCTATCTTCTGCTGAAAAAGGTCGACCGCCGCGAATGGATGTGGTGGATCATTCCCGTCCTGTCCGTCATATTCAGCGTCGTCATTTTCATCGCGGGCTCCGCGGACAAGCGAACCGTGAAAGCGCACAGCGTCCGCGCGGTCCAGCTCTCCGGCGACGGCTGGGCGGACCGGTCCGCGGCAGCGGCCGTGTTCGTTCCGTCCGGCGGCAAGGTGAGCGTTTCATTCGACGGCGCCGGCTTTTCGGTTCCGCTGCGGGATGAAAGCATCGTGCAGAACGGCGTCGCCGACCTGAGGGGCGACCAGTTCGTCCGGTTGAACGGCGGGGAAGCGACGGCCGTTTGGCGGGACGTGCCGTTTTGGTCCATCCGCAAGGCGTGGGTTCATCTCGGAGCGTCTCCCGGATTCGGCCGGTTCGACGCGGAGATCGCGTATGACGGTAAAGACTACCATTTTGAAGTTACGAACAACACCGCGGCCGACCTGACGCAGGTCCACGTGCTGATGAACGGCACGGCCTATCGGGTCGGCGACCTGAATCGCGGAGAGACGGGAACGGTCAACGTTCCCCATGTCAGGGGCGGCCAATTCCTCAACTATGGATCGGTCAGCAGCCTGCTCTTCCCGTATCGGAGCGGAGATGATCCCCATGTCCGCGAACGCGGACTGCTGGACGCGTATCTGATCAACGCCCGAACCAGCGGCATCCGCGAGTTGTCGGTACCGCTGATCGTCGGATTCAACGCCGACCGCGAAAGCTGGTTCGAAGTGAACGGCTCTGCGGTGCCGTCCGACAATGTGACGCTGTGGGTGCAGCCCCTTGACTTGACATCGGTCAATGCCGGGAGCGGCGTTCCCGGCATCGTGCAGCCTGTGATTACCCAAAACGCCATGCTCGAATTTGGAAATCTTCATGACGGTCTTCTGGAAATGGCCGACGGGACGCTCATGTTCGAGTATCCGCTGCCCTGGAGGGATGAACCGTACCGTTCCTTCATCATACGCCAGCCGGATCCGCCGACGGGTGGCAACGCGTCGCTGTCCGTATGGAACGAGACCGCCGGCGAATGGGAGACGGTTCCGATGAACGCCGACTCGTACACGTTGCCCGGACCGGCGGAATCGTACATGTCCGAACAGCATACGGTGCGGATGCGGCTTGAGGCAACCGGCAGCATGCAATATCGTCCGCCTGTCCTGGAACTGGAAGGAGGGTCGGCCGAATGACGGAGCGGAATGCGCTGCAGGAGGAAAACTTGCGGCAGGCGGATGTCGCGGCCGGTACCGACCGGCTCATGGTCGAGATCCGGGGGCTCACGAAACGGTTCGGCAGCTTTCAGGCGCTCCGGTCGATCGACCTGACGATCCGGCGCGGGACCGTGTTCGGCTTCATCGGCCCGAACGGCGCAGGCAAGTCGACGACGATGGCGATTCTGGCGACGCTGATCGCGCCGGACGACGGCATCGTCCGGGTGGACGCCATCGACGTGACCGAACATCCGAAGGAAGTGCGCAAGCGGATCGGATACATGCCGGATTTCTTCGGCGTCTACGATCAATTCCGGACGACGGAATACCTGCATTTCTACGGCGCGAGCTGCGGCATTCCGAGGGCGGAGCGCGAAGCGCTCATCCCGCAACTTCTCGAACTTGTCAATCTGTCCGACAAAAAGGACGCCTATGTCGACACGCTCTCGCGCGGCATGAAACAGCGGCTCTGCCTGGCGCGCTGCCTCGTGCACGACCCGGAGCTGCTCATCCTCGACGAGCCGGCATCCGGCCTCGACCCGCGCGCGCGGATTGAAATGCGGGAGATCATGAAAGAACTGAAAGCGATGGGCAAGACGATCATCATCTCCTCCCACATTCTCCCCGAACTGGCGGAGATGGTGGACGAGATCGGCGTCATCGAGCAGGGGAGGATGATCGCCCAGGGCAGCGTCGCCGAGATCCAGCACCGGCTCAAGGCGGGGCGCATTCTCGAACTGCGTCTCGCCGGACGCGCGGATGAAGCGGCCGTTCTGCTGGAGGGCGAGCCGCATGTCGGCCGTGTCATGCGGGACGGAGAGCTCGTCCGGTTCCAGTTCGCCGGCGGCGACGAGGAGCAGGCGGAATTGCTCGTCCGGCTCGTCGGGCGCGGCTTCCGGCCGATCGCCTTCAGCGAGGCCCAGACGAATCTGGAAGACGTCTTCCTCGAAATGACCAATGGGATCGGAGGGACGGAGGCATGAACGGACAATCGGCCGCGAAGGACCTGCTGCGCGACTGGCGGACGAAGCTCATCAATCCGGTGCTCGGCAAGGAATTCACCCTCCGCATGCGGACGCCGCGCTCGATGTGGGCGCTGCTGTTCTACCTGACGGCGATCGGCGTTCTGGCGTTCGGGTTTCTGTACGTTTTCCGGATCGACTACGGGATCGGGTCGGCGGCGTTCGATCCCGACCGGAGCCGGATAATGTTCCTGTTCATCAGCCTCGCGCAGCTCGGGCTGATCGCGTTCATGACGCCCGGGCTGACGGCGGGCGTCGTCAGCGGCGAACGGGAGAAACAGACGCTGAACCTGCTGCTCACGACGCAGCAAAGCTCGACGAGCATCATCCTGAGCAAACTCGTCTCCTCGCTCGGTTTCATGACCTTGCTCGTCATTTCGACCATGCCGGTGTTCAGCATCGTGTTCCTGTACGGCGGCATTTCGCCGGGGCAGGTCGGGACGGTGTTCGTCTTCTATTTGTTCACGATGCTGGCATTCGGGTCGTTCGGCGTCCTGTTCTCCACGCTGATGAAGCGCACGATGCTGTCCGTCATCACGTCCTACGGTTTGACGCTGTTCCTGTACGGCGGCACGGCGTTCCTGTATCTCATCCTGAGCCTCATGATCCAAAGCACGATGGTGGCCCAACCGCACGCGCCCGGCCATTACAGTTGGCTTGGCTACCTGATGGGGCTGAATCCGGCGGCCGCGCTCGTCAGCATATTCGAACCCGATGTGTCGCGCAGCGTATTCCGCGTCGCCTGGTCCGGCCAGACGGCGGCGGAAGCGCCGATCGAGCTGTGGCAGGAATACTTCATCGTCTATTCGGCGCTGACCGTCGCGGCGGTGTTGCTCAGCATCCGGCATATCCGGCCCGTGCTGAAAAAGAAACGGAAAAAGGCAAGAAATTAACATCATTAAAGATTTATTGCATTAAAAATATCGGTTTGGCCATGCCGGACCGGAAGGAGGGAGAGCATGCCGCACTCGCCACAACCGCCGAAGCTTGTGCAAGCGCTGAAGCCGGTGCGCCGGCGCCTAGCGGCCGTCCGCCTTGTCAGGCGCGCCGCCGCAGGCCTGCTTGCCGGAAGCTGCGCCGGAATTCTGCTGCTTGCGGCGGCTCGCTTCCTGCCGGTTGCGGCCGCGCCGGTCATCGCGGCGGCGCTTGCCGTCCTGGGGCTGGCAACCGGAGCGGCCGCGGCCGTCCGGCCGCGCATCGACGACCGCGCGGCGGCCCGCGAAATGGACCGCGCCGGCACGGACGACGCCATCGTCACGGCGCTCGACATGCTGCATCTGGATTCGCCGGTTGCTCGGCTGCAGCGCGCCGAAGCCGAAGCGGCGGCGGCCCGCTATGCGGCCGGGCTGAACGAGCGGATTCCGTGGCCGCGCGGACGCGAGCGGCTGCGGTACATGTCCGGGTTGGCCGTCGTTTGGCTCGCGGCGGCGATCTTGCTGCTGGCGCCGAATCCGATGGATGAGCGGCTGGCCGCCCGCGAGGCGCTGAACGGCGAGATCGGCCGCATCGAACGGGCGCTCGACGAACCGGAGCTGTCCGGCCTGCCGGAAGAGCAGCGCAAAGCGCTGACCGAGCCGCTGGAACGGCTCAGGGAGCAGGCGCTCCGGACGGAGCCGGACGCGCTGCGCGCCGAATGGGAGGCGGCCGAGCGGGAAATCGCCCGCCTCGCCGCGGAACTCAGGCAGGAGCAGCAAGCGCTTCGCGCGTGGTCGCAGGAGCTGCAGCGGACGCCGGAACTCGGCGAACTCGGCCGGGCGCTTGAGCGCGGCGACAGGCGCGGCGCCGCCGAAGCGGCGGAGCGGTTGGGAAGCTTGTTCGCGCGGCTCAGCCCGGAGCAGCGGGAGGCGCTCGCGGAACGGCTCCGGGAGCTCGCCGACGGCGCGCCGGTAGAAGCGGCCCGCGAAGCGATGGAACGGTCGGCGGACGCGCTGGAAAGCGGCGAGCCCGAAGCCGCGTCGGAAGCGATCGAACAGATGCTGGACGGCGCCTTGTCCATGGAGGAGCTGCGTGAGCTGGCCGAACAGGCGGCAACCGCGCTGGCGTCGGCCGGATCGCGGCTTGGTCTCGATCCTGCGGGAACGCCGGGCAACGGCGGGTGGAACGGCGTCGCGGACAACCGTGCGGACGGCGACGGTGAAGGATCGGGCGCGGCGGATGGCGGCGGACGATCGGGCGCGAAAGGCGCGCCGTCCGGCGGCGCGGGTCAAGGTCAGACCGGCGGATCGGGGCAGGGCGGTTCATCATCCGGCGGTTCCGGGGGCAGCGGCGCCGAAGGTTCAGGCGGACGGGGTGCGGGCGGCGGGAACGGCGCGGGAAGCGGCGGAGGCGGCGGCACAGCAGGCGGCGGAACCGGCGGCGGTACGGGAAGCGGCTCCGGCAGCGGCACAGGCGTGGGCGGAGGCGGAGGCGCCGGGCCAGGCAGCGGCGGCCGGAATCTCGTCACGACGCCCCGCATTTACGAGGGAGAAGGCGAAACGACGACCGACGGCGGACCCGCAACCGGCGGCACCGTCACCGAAGGGGGCAGCTCGCCGGTCTTCGACGGCGGCGCGCGCCACTATGAAGAAGTGTACGCGTCCTATGAGGCGGATGCCCGGCGCGCGCTGTCGGGCGGAACGCTGCCGCCGTCGCTGAAGGAGCGCGTCAAAAACTATTTCGATGAGATACAGCCGGATCGGTGAGCGCGATTCGGGACGGGAGGATGCCATGATCGAATCGAAAGCGGACATCGCGGAAGCCGTCGGGCGGATTCAGGCCGTTCGGCGCGAGATCGCGAAGGTGATCGTCGGACAGGAGACGGTCGTCGAACAACTGCTGTGGTGCCTGATCGCCGGCGGACACGCGCTGCTGGAAGGCGTGCCGGGTCTGGGCAAGACGATGCTCATCCGCACGGCGGCGGATGCGCTGGATCTGACGTTCTCGCGCATCCAGTTCACCCCCGATCTGATGCCGTCCGATATCACAGGGACGCGCATCGTCGAGTTCGGCGCCGCCGGCGAGCCGGCTGCGTTCCGGTTCCAGCCGGGGCCGATCTTCGGCCATCTCGTCCTGGCGGACGAGATCAACCGGGCGACGCCGAAGACGCAGAGCGCCCTGCTCGAAGCGATGCAGGAGCGGACGGTGACCGCGGGCGGGGAGACGCATCCGCTGCCGCGGCCGTTCTTCGTGCTGGCGACGCAGAACCCGCTGGAGCAGGAGGGAACCTACCCGCTCCCGGAAGCGCAGCTTGACCGCTTTCTGCTCAAGATCGACGTCAACTATCCGAGCCGCGCCGAACTGAAAGCGATCGTCGCGCGCACCACTTCCGCGCAAGAGGCGAAGGCGGAGAAGGCGGCCGGAGCCGAAGACTTGCACCGCATCCAGCGTTACGCGAAGGAAGTGCTCGTCTCCGACGACATGCTCGATCTGGCGGTCCAGATCGTCATGCTGACCCATGCCGGCGAAGCGGACGCTCCGGACGCCGTCCGGCGGTATGTCCGCTACGGAGCCGGACCGCGCGGCGTGCAGGCGCTCGTCGGCATTGCGAAGGTGCGCGCGCTGCTCGACGGCCGCCTGCACGTCTCGCGCGCCGACCTTGCCGCGGCGGCCGCGCCCGTGCTGAGGCACCGGATCGTGCTCGGCTACGAAGCGCTCGCTTCCGGCGTCAAGCCGGACGAGCTGATCGCCGAAGTGCTGGCGGCGGCGGGTGTGTCGCCGTGAACGCGGCGGATCGCGCCGGCCATGCCGTCCCGGATGGCGGCCGGAAGCGCGCCAACGGACCGCTGGTCCGGCCCGGCGAATCGCTGCTTAAGGGCGTCGAGCGGCTGGCCGTGGCGGCGTCCGGCCGGACGCGCGGCACGCAGCAGGGGAAGCGGCGTTCCGGCGCGCTCGGCAGCTCGCTCGAATTCGCGGACTATCGGGCATATGTGCCGGGCGACGACATCCGCCGGCTCGACTGGAACGTCTACGGGCGCACCGGCAGGGCTTACATTCGGCAATATTGGGACGAGCAGGAGACGGACGTCACGTTTTATCTGGACGTCTCCCGTTCGATGCGGTTCGAGCCGGGCGCGTCGGACGCGAACCCGGAAACCTGGTCGGAGACGAACAAATTGCGCTATGCGGCCCGGATCGCGGCATGCGCCGGCTATGCCGCCCTGTGCGGCGACGACCGCGCCGCGGCGGTCCGCTTCGCCTCCGGCGTCGAAGGCCGGCTCCATCCGGTCAGGGGACGCGGCGCGGCGCACCGGCTGTTCGAGTTTCTCGAACAGTCGCTTGAGCCCGCCGCCGATCCGGGAGCCGAAGATCTCCGGATTCCGCTCGCGGCGCCCGGCGCGCTGCCGCCGCGTCCCGGCGTGAGCTGGCTGCTGACGGACGGCATGTACGCTTCGGGCATCGAGGAGACGCTCAAGGCGTTCGCCGCGGCGCGCCAGCATCTCGTCTTCGTGCATGTGCTCGCGCCGGACGAATGGCAGCCGGCGCTGCGCGGCGAGCTCAGGCTCATCGACGCCGAGACGGAAGCGGCGAAGGATGTCGCCATTCATTCGGGCGCGCTGCGCGCCTATGACGAAGCGCTGCGCGAGCACGTCGGCGCCATCCGGAGAAGATGCGCGGAGCTCGGCTTCGTCTATTTCGCCGTCGATACGTCCGTGCCGCTCGAGGAGACGGTGCTCGTCCGCATGGCAAGGCACGGACTTTTGCAACGGCAGCGCTGACCGCGCCGCAACCGGACATGATCGGGAAGGAGGGAGAACATGCTGCTTCAGTCCGCCGCTTCGGCCGCGTTTGCGCTGGCGCTGCCGGCCATCCTGCTGATGTATTTGCTGAAGCGCCGCTATCCGGAGACCGAGATCGGAAGCCATTTGCTGTGGCGGCGGGCGCTGCGCGAGCAGGAAGCGAACCGGCCGTGGCAGCGGCTGCGCCGCAGCCTGCTGCTGCTCCTGCAGCTCATCGTGGCGGCATGCCTCGTCTTCGCGCTCATGCGTCCGTACATTCAAGGCCAGGCCCCGTCCGCCGCGCCGGTCGTCATCGTCGTCGACCGCTCGGCCAGCATGACGGCGGCCGCGTCGCGCGGCAGCGGCGAAGGAAGCGCGCTGGGCGAAGCGCTGCGAAACGTTGCGGCCGCGGTGGAGGAGCTTCCGTCCTCCCGCCCGGTCACCCTGATCGCGGCGGGCGCCGAGCCGGAGCTGCTCGTTCAGGATGCGACGGATCGCCGGGAAATCCGGCGCGCGCTTGAGGCGATCGGCCCGTTTTACGGGCGCACCGACGAAGAAGCGGCGCTCACGCTGGCCGACGCGCTTACCCGGGGCAAGGCGGGCGCCGAGCTGTGGCTGGCGACGGACGGGCGATTCCGCGCGGAGGGGGCGATTCCGGACGCGTCCGGATTCCGCCTGTTCACGGCGGGAAGGAACGGCGCCAACACGTCCGTCGCCGCGTTCGGCCTGCAGTCCGGAGCGGACTCGCATGAAGCGGCGGTGACGCTCATCCATTACGGCGCGCGCCCGGCGGAAGGCACGCTCGCGCTCATTCCCGCCGGCGCCGAGGAGCCGGCGGCGGAGCGGCCGTTCCGCCTGGAGTCTGGCGAGCAGCGCGTCTTCATGATCGAAAATTTGCCGGCGGCGGACCATTACCGCGCGGAGATTCGCACGGCCGACGATTACGAAGCGGACAACGCGGCCTTCGCGTTTCCGGCGGCGGCGGAGCGCGGCCGGGCGCTGCTAGTCGGGGAGCGCAGCCTGTTCCTCTCCGCCGCGCTCGGCCTTGCGGGCTTTGACATCGTGCAGGCCGACCCGGCAGGCTTCGAACCCGGCGATGAGACGGCGGCTTCCGTCGACTGGATCGTCCTGTACGGCGTCGACGAACGGGCGCTGGACACGGACGCCTGGCGCAAGCTGCTCGATTCCCGGCCGGTGTGGCGCATCTGGTCCGCATCCATGCCGCCGCGGGGCGGCGCGGTCGCCGAACCCGAGGACAACCGGGCCGACATCCGGCCGCATCCCGTCACCGCCCACATCACATTGGCCGATACCCATATCGCGCGGATCGTCAAGGCCGATCCCGGGCCCGGCATGGAGCCGATCGCCGTCTACGGCGGCGTGCCGGTCCTCTATGCCGGGTCGGCGGACGGACGCCCGCGGCTTGTCCTCGCGTTCGATCCCGCCGATTCGGATCTGCCGCTGCGGGCCGATTTCCCGATTTTGACGGCGCAGGCGGCCGAGTGGCTCGGCGGCGCCGCGCTCGGCCATCTCGGCCGGGCCGAGGCGGCCGGCCGGATCGAAATCGGCGTAAGAAGCGGCACGGCGCGGGCGGTGTGGGAGACGCTGGCGACCATTCCCGTCCGTCCGGCTGGCGAGACCGCAACGATCGAAGCGGAACGGACGTCGGACGGGGCGGTGTCCGCCGTGCAGACGGCGCCGGGCATCCCCGGGCTGTACCGCTTCGTCGAATACGATGCGGACGGTCGGGAGCTGGGCGCCCGGCTGCTCGCCGTCCACGCGGCGGAAGCGGAAGGGATGTGGACGGACGAACCGTTCTCGGGAATCGGCTTTCCGGGAAACGGCGGAGAGGCGGGCGAAACGGCGGATGCGGCATCCGGCGGAGAAATCGCGGCTCCGGGCAAAACGGACGCCGGTTCGGAAACCCGGACCGATCTTGCGCCTTACATCGCCGTCCTGATTTTGCTGCTTCTGGCGGCGGAGTGGGAGGTGTACCGGCGTGGGACTGCATTTTGACCGGCCGTGGCTGCTGCTCTTGATCGTTCCGGCCGCCCTGTGGATGTACTGGGCCTGGAAAAGCACGCTCCGGCTGTCGGGCCGGCGCAAAATCGCCGCGTTCACGCTGCGCGCCTTCATGCTGCTGCTGATCCTCGCGGTCGCGTCGGGTTTTGCGCCGACGTTCCGCGTCGATTACCGGGCCGTGGTCTTCGTCGCCGACCGCTCGGCGAGCGTCGCGGACGACGCGCGGATCGCCGGCTGGATCGGCGAGGCGATCGGCGGCAAGGACGACGGCGACCGGGCCGGCATCGTCTCGTTCGGCCGGACGGCGGCGGTGGAGCGTCCGCTGACAACCGACGGCGGCGCGCCCGCGCTGCGCGCGGGCATTGACTCCGCCTATTCGAATTTGACCGACGGCCTGCGGCTTGCGGCGAGCATGCTTCCGGAAGGCGGGCGGATCGTCCTGCTCACGGACGGCCGGAGCAATGTCGGCGACGCCATTCGCCAAAGCCGGCTGCTCAAATCACAGGGAATCGCCGTCGATGTCGTCCCGCTCGCCTCCAAATCTTTGGAAGACGCGGCGGTCGAGTCGCTGGACGTTCCGGCGGCGGTAAAGCTCGGCGAACGGTTCACGATCGAGCTTGAAGTGGCCAGCACTTCGGAGAGCGAGGCCGAGCTCAGGCTGATCGAGAACGAGCGGGAAATCGCCCGCGAGACGGTGCGGCTGTCGCCCGGCGTCAACCGCTTCCTGCTGCAGAATATCGCCGGCGCGGCCGGATTCAACCGCTATCGCGCGGAGATCTACATGCCGGGCGACGAGCGGGCGCAGAACGACGCGGCTTACGGATTCAGCCGGGTTGAAGGGCCGCCGCGCGTGCTCGTCGTCGAAGGCGAGCCCGGTTCGTCGGCCAACATCGCCTCGGCGCTGGAAGCGTCGCTCATTCCGTACGATTTGACGTCGCCCGAACAGCTTTTCGCGGAGCTTGCCGACTATGCGCGGTACGATGCGATCATGCTGAACAACGTGCCGGCGACACGGCTGTCCGGGACGGTGATGGAGCGGATCGCGTCCGCCGTCGGCGATCTCGGCGTCGGGCTCGTCGCCGTCGGAGGTGCGGACAGCTACGGCCTCGGCGGCTATTACGAAACGCCGCTGGAACGCGCGCTGCCGGTCTACATGGATCTGAAAGGGCGGCGGCAGATGCCGTCCCTCGGCCTCATCCTCGTTATCGACCGGTCGGGCAGCATGGACGGCGGCAAGCTGGAACTGGCGAAAGAAGCGGCGCTGCGCGCGATCGGGCTGCTGCGCGATTCGGACACGGTCGGCGTTGTCGCTTTCGACGACGCTCCGTGGTGGGTTGTCGAACCGACGAAGCTGACGGACCGCGACGCGGTGATGGACGCGGTGCAGGGCATCCAACCCGCGGGCGGCACGGACATCTATCCGGCCGTCTCCGCCGCGCTGGACCGGATGCTGGAGCTGGACGCCCAGCGGCGGCACATCATCCTGCTCACGGACGGCATGTCGGCGGGCGGCGGCAACTATGGCGCGCTGACGGCCGCGATGAATGACGCGGGCATCACGATGTCGACGGTCGCCGTCGGTTACGACGCGGATACGGCGCTGCTGAAAAGGCTGGCCGACGCGGCGAAAGGCCGGTATTACTTCACCGCCGACCAGAGCACGATTCCGGCGATCTTCAGCCGCGAGACGGCAATGATGGCGCGGACTTACATCGTGGAGAACCGTTTCGCGCCCGCGATCGGGCAGGCCGGCGGCTGGCTGCCGCTGTTTTCGGCGGGCGTCCCCGCCGTTGACGCGTACGTGGCGACGACTCCGAAGGAGACGGCCGAGACGGTGCTCCTGTCGCCGGAAGGCGACCCGCTGCTTGCGCGATGGTCTTACGGCGCCGGCCGTTCGGTCGCCTGGACGAGCGATCTTGCGGGCAAATGGTCGGCGGACTGGACGACCTGGCCGCAATTTCCCGACGTGCTGGCCGCATGGGTGAAGTGGACGTTTCCGCAGTTTTCGGCAGAGCCTTATCAGGTTCTGACCAAAATGGAAGGCGGAACAGCGGAACTGACGATCACTTCCCAGGGCGACACCGGAACCGGCAACCTGACGGCGAAAGTCGCGGGCGAAGACGGCGGGGCGGAGACGCTCCGGCCCGTGCCGGTCGCGCCGGGAGAATATGCCGTCCGGCTCGACAACCCCCGGCCGGGCGCGTACTTCATGCAGATCGGCGGGGACGGGGAAGCGGACGGCTCGTCGTCGGGCGGTTCGCTGGCCGGATTCGTCATCCCGTATTCGCCCGAATTCCGGATTGCGGAGGGCGAAGAAGGACGGGAGCTGCTCGGGGAAATCGCGCGGATCACCGGCGGGCGGATATTGCCCCTGGATCGGCCCGGCGAAGTGTTCCGCGCCGAACGGATCGCGGCGGTCGGAAAGCGCGACCTGACGCGCGGTCTGCTGATCGCGGCGCTGCTGCTTTGGCTCGCCGACATCGCCGTGCGGCGGCTGTCGCTGCCGTGGGGCAAGATCGCGGCCGCGCTGACCGGACGGCTGGCCGTCCGGCGCGGGCATGGCGCGAACGCGGCAAGCACCGCCTCCGCATGGTCGCGGCTGAAGGATCGGACGCGGAGCGCCGGCGAGTTCTATGCGGGCAGCGGGATCAAGTTGCAGAGCCGGAGACCGCGGGGATCCGGCGAAGCGCCGAAAACCGGCGGTGCGCCGGGAGCCGGAGCCGGCTTTGCGGGATCGGGGAGCGCCGATACCGGCTGTGCGGATTCCAGTCGTGCGGATCCCGGCCGCACGGGGCCAAGCGCCGCAAGGTCAAATCCGGCAGGTCCGGCCGTATCGGATACGGCCCGTTCGCGTGCCGGCGCCCCGAAGACGAGCGTCACGGATGCGTCCGGCGGCGGCGGCGCGGCCGGCTCCGCGATGGATCGCCTGCTTGCGGCCAAACGCCGCGGTAACCGGCGGTGACGGCGGGGGGCGAACCGCGCAACAACCGCGCAACAACCGCGCAACAACCGCGCATCAGCCGCTCATCAGCAGCGCATCAGCCGCGAATCAAACGTGCATCGCGCATCAGCCGCGCAACAACCGTGCATGGACCGCGCAACAACCGCGCGTCAGCCGGCTCTCCGGAACCGCCGCTGGACATCGGCTTCGCGAAGGCGTACAATGCTGGCATCGGCACAATTCGGACGCTCAAGGAGGCGGACGGCGATGGATTGGGTGAGCCGCATTGCGGAAGAGCGCATCCAGGAAGCGATCGAGCGGGGAGCACTCCGCAATTTGCCGGGCGAAGGCAGGCCGCTTGAGATCGAGGATCTGTCGCATGTGCCGGAAGATCTCCGCACGGCCTATATCATGCTGCGCAACGCCGGCGTCGTGCCGGAGGAAGTGCGGCTCGCGAAAGAAACCGTCACGCTCGCGGACATGCTTCGCATGTGCCGGACGGACGAGGAGCGCGCCGACATCCGGAAGAAGCTGAACGAGCGGCGGCTTCGGCTCCGCCTGCTGATGGAGCAGCGCGGCTGGTACGGAGCCGCGGCGTGGGACAAGTACGGCGAACGGATCGAAAAACGGCTCGGAGGTGAAGATGCGTGAGCATTGCGGTGTGGACGGCCGAGGAGTTGGCCGAACGGCTGGCGAAGGGCGAGCCCGTCAATCTGATCGACGTCAGGGAACGGGACGAGTGGCTGGCCGGCCATATCGCCGAAGCGCGGCTCATCCCGCTGTCCGAGTTTCTGGACCGGATTGACGAACTGGAACCGGAACGCGAAGGCCCGCTCGTCTTCATCTGCAAAGCCGGCGTCCGGAGCGCGCGCGTGTGCGAATATCTCGCGCAATTCGGCTACGATGTCGTCAATGTGGAAGGCGGCATGGCCGCATGGCCGGGCGAAGTGGTCGCCGGCGACTGACGCGCCGCTATGGACAACCTTTCCGGTTCGTGCTATAGTCGGAAGCGGACAATCGCATATCGCGGATACGGGTGCCTGGCCGCCGCGGCCGAAGCGGAGGCCGGCTTAATAGGGAAGTCCGGTGAGAATCCGGCACGGACCCGCCACTGTGAGAAGCGCGCAGGGGACATCGCCCTTGCGCAAGCGGACGCCATCCATGTCACTGGGAGACCGGGAAGACGGCGTTCGTGGACTTCGAGTCAGGAGACCTGCCCGTTGTCCTTGCCAGACGCTGCCTACGTGGTCTTAGGAGGTGTTGGATGATGGATCGAAACCGTCTTTTGTCGGGTGTGCCGCCCGGCGATCCGGACGGATTCGAACAGTCGACGCTTGCATGAGCATTTCCGGGAACGTCAGGCCGGAGATGCTTTTTTTGTTCTCATGAATTCTTGATACGGACGGGAGCAATGAACGACATGACACGAACGAACGCATTTCATTACCGCCGGAAAAAATATATCGCATGGTTCGCGGCGTTTCTGTTGCTCGCGATGCTGCTTGCGGCATGCGGCGGTGACGGCGGCTCAACCGGAAACGGTGCCGGCGGGCTGACGGCGGAAAACGGCGGCGACGCGACAGGCAACGAGACCGTAAGCGAGTCCGACTCCGGCGGCGGCCCCGAGGCGGATGCCGGCGCCGGGACGGTCTATCCGCTCACCGTCACCGACAAGACGGGCGCGGAGATTACGCTGGAGAAGGCGCCGGAGCGCGTAGTCATGCTCGGGCCGAGCGATACGGAGATCGTCTACGCGATCGGCGCGGGCAGCCTCGCGGTCGGCGCGGACGAATACAGCAACTATCCGGCCGAAGCGGCCCAACTGCCGAAAGTCGGCGACATGAACACGAACATCGAGGCCGTCGCCGCGCTGAATCCGGATCTGGTGCTCGCCAGCGCGAGCATGAACGCGGCCGCGGTCGATTCGCTGCGGCAGCTCGGCATGGCCGTGTACGCCTCCGACCCGCAGACGCTGGAGGAGACGATCGCGCATATCGAACAGGTCGGCGTGCTGCTGAACCGCCAGGAAGGCGCGGCCGCGGTCGTGGATGAAATGCGCGCGGCCATCCGTTACGTCACGGACACCGTCAAAGACGCGGAGCCGCTCAGCGTCTATCTCGAATTTTCGCCGGGGTGGACCATCGGTTCCGGAACGTTCCTCGACGAGCTCGTGCGGCTGGCCGGCGGCGTCAACATTTCGTCGGATCAGCAGGGATGGTTCGAGGTCGATGCGGAAGCGGTCATCGGACGAAACCCCGCGGTCATCATCTATCCGGAGATCGAGGGGGTCGACCTTCTCGGCGGCATCCTCTCCCGTCCGGGCTGGGACCGGATCGACGCGGTGAAGAACGGCCGGCTTCACGCGGTGTCGAACGATCCGCTCGTGCGGGTCGGACCGCGGCTGACGGACGGCCTCAAGGAAATCGCCGCCGCGATTCACCCGGATCTGTTCCCGTGATGGCGCCATGAGACTGCCGATCCGCATTGCGGCTTGGTCGGGGGCGGCATTGCTGCTCCTGGCGGTTTCCGTCGTATGGTCGCTTTCCATCGGCTCGGCGGGGATGCCGGTCGTGAAGGTGTGGTCGATTCTCGTCCATCAGCTCATCGGGGGGGCCGAGCCGGACTGGACGCCGCTCGAGGAAGCGATCGTGATGCAAGTCCGGCTGTCCCGCATCGTCCTGGCGGTGCTTGTCGGCGCATGCCTCGGCATGGCGGGAGCCGGCTTCCAGGGCGTGCTGCGCAACCCGCTCGCCGATCCGTACACGCTCGGCGTCGCCTCCGGAAGCTCGGTCGGCGCGGCGCTCGTCATGACGTTCGGGCTGCAGGCGGCGATCGGGATGTGGACGATTCCGGCCGCCGCGTTCGCCTCCGGGCTGCTCACGGTGCTGACGGTGTTCGTGCTCGCGCGCTCGAACGGACGGATGGCGGTGGAGACGCTTATTTTGACCGGCGTCATCCTGCAGGCGTTCCTCGGCGCGTTCGTCTCGCTCATGATCGCGATGTCCGACGACGAAGTGAACCAGATTCTGTTCTGGGTGCTCGGCAGCCTGTCGAAAAGAACATGGGACCACGCGCTGCTCATCCTCCCGTTCGCGGCCGCGGGACTGCCGGTCATCGCCGCCTTCGCCTCGGCGATGAACCTGATGGCGCTCGGCGAGCGGCATGCCGCCCATCTCGGCGTGCACGTCGAGCGGACGAAGCTGCTCGTCCTGCTCGCCTCGACGCTCGCGACCGCCGCCGCCGTCTCGGTCAGCGGCGTCGTCGGCTTCGTCGGCCTCGTCGTGCCGCATCTGGTCCGGCTGATCGTCGGCCCGGACTTCCGGCTCATCGTGCCGCTTTCCGTCATCGGCGGCGGCATCTACGTCGTATGGGCCGACACGCTGGCGCGCACGGCGCTCAGTCCGAAGGAGATTCCGCTTGGCGTGCTGACCGCTCTGGTCGGCGCTCCGTTCTTCGCCTGGCTGCTGTGGCGGCGCAAAGCCGGATTGGGGAGGGGAGACGCATGATCGAGGTGGACGGCCTGACGATCGACGCCGGCGGTCGGCGCATACTGGACAACATTACGTTCCGGCTGAAGGCGGGCGGCCTGTACGGCGTCATCGGCCCGAACGGCGCCGGCAAATCGTCGCTGCTCGCCGCGGTTTCCGGCGTCCGGCGGTTCGATTCCGGCTCCGTGCGGCTGTTCGGCCGTCCCGTCGCTTCCTGGCCGCGCCGGGCGCTGGCCCGCCGCCTCGCCGTTTTGCAGCAGGAAGCGCTTCCCAGGACGGCGTTTACCGTCCGCGAAGTGACTCTGATGGGGCGCTATCCTTACCAGAACTGGTTCGGCGGGCAGGACGAGGAAGGGGAAGCGCTGGCGGACCGGGTGCTCGGGACGCTCGGGCTCTCGGCCTATGCGAACCGCCGGCTGGATGCGCTGAGCGGCGGCGAGCGGCAGCGGGTCGCGCTGGCGAAAGTGATGGTGCAGGACCCGGAGCTGCTCCTGCTGGATGAGCCGACGACGTATCTCGACATCGGCTACCAGATCCATCTGCTCGATCTCGTGCGGACGTGGCAGCGGTCCGGCGGACGAACGGTCGTCGCGGTGCTGCACGATCTCAATCTGGCGGCGCAATATTGCGACCGTCTGCTCGTCATGCACGAAGGACGCCTGGCGGCGGAAGGTCCGCCGTCCGACGTGCTGACATCGGCGACGATCCGGCGCGTGTTCGGCGTCGAGCCGGTCTTGCTGCCGCATCCGGCAAGCGGCGTGCCCCAGTTGCTGCTTCAGCCCGGCGGCTTGAGCGGGAAGCCGGCGGAAATCCGGCATGCGGGAACGGCTGCCGGAACCGGCCATCCGGAACGGGAGAAGGAGAGGACGATCGCGAATGAACGTTAACGTTGAAGAGCAAGTGACCCGTGTCATCGCAGGCATCGGACCGCTGCGCGAGGAAGCGATGGCGCAGGCCGCCGGGCGGCTCGACCGGCTGACGAAGCCGCAGGGCAGCCTCGGCCGGCTGGAGAAGCTCGCGGTGCAGCTTGCCGGCATCCGGGGCGAACCGACGCCGCAATTCCCGCGCAAGGCGGCGGTCGTCATGGCGGGCGACCACGGCGTATGCGAGGAAGGCGTGAGCGCCTATCCGCCCGAAGTGACGCCGCAGATGGTGCTGAACATGTTGAGCGGCGGCGCGGCGATCAATGTGCTCGCCCGCCAGGCCGGGGCGGACGTGTACTGTGTCGACGTCGGCATCAATGGCGACGTGCGCCATCCCGATCTGATCGAGCGCAAAGTTCGCCGGGGCACGGCCAACATGTGCGCGGGACCGGCCATGACACGGGAGGAGGCGCTCCGCAGCCTGGCCGTCGGCGCGGAAGTGGCCGGCATGCTGGCCGATCGGGGCGTGGCGCTGATCGCGGCGGGCGAGATGGGCATCGGCAATACGACGCCGAGCGCCGCCATTGCCGCCGTGCTCGCCGGCGCTCCGGTGGACGCGGTCGTCGGCCGGGGAACGGGGCTGGACGACAAAGGGCTTTCGGTCAAGCGCGACGCGGTGCGACGCGCCATTGAAGTGAACCGGCCGAACCCGAAAGATCCGGTCGATGTGATGGCGAAGGTCGGCGGGCTCGAGATCGCGGCGCTCGCCGGTCTGATGCTGGGCGCCGCGGCGAACCGGATTCCCGTCGTCATCGACGGATTCATCTCGTCCGCGGCCGCGCTTGCCGCGGTCCGGCTCTGCCCGGCAGTGCAAGCCTGTCTGATCGCCTCGCATATGTCGGAAGAGCGGGGGCACGCCGTCGTGCTGGAAGCGCTCGGCCTTGAACCGCCGATCCGGCTGGACATGCGGCTCGGCGAAGGATCGGGCGCGGCGCTCGGATTCCATCTCGTCGAAGCGGCTTCGCGCCTGATCGGCGAGATGGCGACGTTCGACAGCGCCGGCGTCTCGCGGCGCAGGGAGAATTGAGCCGTGGCGGTGCTCGTAACCGGCGGCGCGCGCAGCGGGAAGAGCCGCTTCGCCGAGACGTACGCCATCCGTCTTGCGTCCCGCGGGATTTATGTCGCGACGGCGCAGCCTTTGGATGATGAAATGGCGCAGCGCGTCCGGGCGCACCGCGAGCAGCGAAGGCGGTCCGGATTCGCATGGGAGACGATTGAAGAGCCGCTTGATCTGGCCGGGCTGCTCGACCGTCTCGCCGCCGGACAGCCGGAGAGCGAATCCGGGAGCCGGAACATACGGCAGCCGTCTTCCGGCGCCCTTATGGAACAGCAGCCGTCTTCCGATGCCAGGACGGATCTGAAGCCGCCCGCCGGCACCCGGTCGGCTCGGCAGCCCGTTTCCGCGGGCCGGGCGAACCACCCGGCCGACCCCGGGACACAGACCGCCCATCCGGTCGTGCTGGTCGACTGCCTGACGCTCTGGCTGACCAACCAATTGTTAGCGGTCAGCCCGGACGGCGGCGCCAACAGCGCGCGGGTCGAACGCGAAATGGACGAGCGGGTCGAGCAGCTGGCCGACGCCGTGCGGCTATTCCCGCATCCTCTTGTGCTCGTGACGAACGAAGTCGGCTATGGCATCGTGCCCGAGACGGCGCTCGGACGGCAGTTCCGCGACGCCGCGGGCCGGATGAACCAGCGGCTGGCCGGCATCTGCGACCAGATGTTTCTCGTCGTGTCCGGCATTCCGGTAGAGCTGAAACATATCGCCTTCCGGATGGACGACTTTGCCGGCTTGCCAACGGAATGAGCGCTTGCGCTGTAATTGACACATGCCAGGGAGTGATCGCGTGTTCCGACTGCTCGTCCGCGCGGTCCGCGGTTTCGCGGCCGCCATGCAGCTCCTTACCCGGATTCCGGTGCCGGTCCGCGTGCCGTTTGACCACGAAACGATGAAGGCAAGCGCCGTCTCGTTCCCGTTGGCCGGCGCCGCCATCGGCCTGGCTGCGGCCGCGGCGGCCGCCGCACTGCTGCAACTGCTGCCCGCGCTGCCCGCCGCGGCGCTCGCGCTGGCCGTCTGGACGGCGGCCACCGGCGGACTGCATCTGGACGGCTGGATGGACACCGCCGACGGCACGCTCAGCAACCGGCCGCGCGAGCAAATGCTCGAGATCATGAAGGACAGCCGGGTCGGCGCGATGGGCGTGACGGCCGGCGTGTTGCTGCTCATTGCCAAGTTCGCCGCGCTCGCGGCGCTGCTGGGGAGCGCCGGAACGGCATGCTGGGCGGCCATCGCCGCGATTCCCGTGTGGAGCCGCTGGTGGATGACCGCGGCGATAGCCGCCTGGCCGTACGCCCGAGGAGAGGGCGGCATGGGCGCGCTGTTCCGCGGCGTAGGCGCGATCCACGCGGCATGCGCGGCCGCCGTCGGCCTGGCGGTTACCTTCGCGCTGCTGTGCGCGGGCGGCGCCGCGCCGGCCGCCTGGAGCGGTCTGCCGGTCCCGGGCGCGGCCGCGCTGACCGCGCTGACGTTCCCGGCTCTCGCCGCCGCGTTCGGCTGGCCGCTCGGCCGGTGGCTCAATCGCCGCCTCGGCGGCCAGACCGGCGACACGTACGGCGCCATGAACGAATGGACGGAAGCCGGACTGCTGCTCGTCCTGACGGCCCTGTATGCCTGAAATTCCCCGCCAATCCTTCCGTTGTGAAACCCGGCCATCCTCCTATACAATGGCAGTATGAACACCAATCACGATACCACGCACACCCATCCACCCGAAATCGAGCGCGCGATCGCCCGGCTGGACGAGACGCCGATGCCCGTCGATTCAGCCATCCCCATGCTGCTCGACGCGCTGCGCGAGCATGGCGGCGCGGTGCTCACGGCGGCGCCCGGCGCGGGCAAGACGACGCGCGTGCCGCTCCGGCTGCTGGGCGAGCCGTGGCTCGCCGGCCGGCGCGTCCTGATGCTCGAGCCGCGCCGGATGGCGGCGCGCAGCGCGGCTTCTTACATGGCGACGCTGCTCGGCGAGCGCCCCGGCCGGACGGTCGGCTACCGGATCCGGATGGAGAGCCGGGTCGGCCCCGGCACGCGGATCGAAGTCGTGACGGAAGGCGTGCTCACCCGGATGCTGCAGTCGGATCCGTCGCTGGAAGATTACGGCATCGTCATTTTCGACGAGTTCCATGAGCGGAGCCTGCATGCCGATCTTGGCCTTGCGCTGTGCCTCGAAGCGAAGCAGGTGCTGCGGGACGATCTGCGCCTGCTCGTCATGTCCGCGACGCTGGACAGCGGGCCGGTCGCGAAACTGATGGGCGGCGTGCCCGTCGTCGCGAGCGAAGGCCGGCAATATCCGGTCGAAACCCGCTATATGCCGAAGCCGGCGGACATGCCGCCGGAAGAGCATGTTGTCCGCGCGATCCGCACCGCGCTCAAGGAGGAGACGGGCGGGCTGCTCGTCTTCCTGCCGGGCGAGCGGGAGATCCGCCGCACGGCCGCGCTGCTCGGCGCGCCGGAAGGGACGGCGGTTCTGCCGCTGTACGGCGCGCTGCCGCAACATGAACAGGACAAGGCGCTGACCGACCCCGAGCCCGGCATCCGCAAAATCGTGCTCGCAACGTCGATCGCCGAGACAAGCCTGACCGTCAGCGGCATCCGTGTCGTCATCGACGCGGGGCTCAGGCGCGTGCCGAAGTTCTCGCCGCGCACCGGCATGACGCGGCTTGCGACGACCGCCGTGTCGCTCGACGCGGCCGAGCAGCGCCGCGGCCGCGCCGGCCGGCTCGAGCCCGGCGTCTGCTACCGGCTGTGGGCGGAGGAGCAGGAACGGGCGATGCCGAGGGCGATCGTGCCGGAGATGCTCGAAGCGGACCTTGCGCCTCTCTTGCTCGAACTGGACGCCTGGGGCGCGTCGGACCCGCGAGCGCTGCCGTTTCTCGACCCGCCGCCAGAATCCGCGCTCGCGCAGGCGGCGGAATTGCTCGAGCGGCTCGGCGCGCGGGACGCCGCCGGCAAGCTGACGCCGCACGGACGCCGCATGGCGGAGACGGGGCTGCACCCGAGGCTCGCTCACATGGCGCTCAAGGCGCTCGAACTGGGGCACGGCGCGCTGGCGTGCGAACTGGCGGCGCTGCTCGAAGAGCGCGACGTGCTGGCAAGCCAGGGACCGGAGAGCGCCGGCGTCCTGGTGCAGCCGCGCCTCGCCGCGCTCCGGGCAGCCGCCGCGGGCCGCATCCCGACCGGCGTTCACGAAAGCGCGGCGCGCCGCGCGGCGGCGGAAGCGGCCCATCTGAAGCGCCGGTTCGGCGTTCCGGAGCACGAAAAGCCGGATGACCGCGTGGCCGGCCTTCTGCTCGGCTTCGCCTACCCGGACCGGATCGGCATGCGCCGGACGACCACCGAACCGGGAAGCGGCGCGGCCTATACGCTCGCCATCGGCCGGGGCGCCGCGCTGCCCACCGGTTCGCCGCTCGCCGCGGAACCGTTCATCGTCGCGGCCGAGCTGGACGACGCAGGCGCCGACTCCCGCATCCGGCTGGCGGCACCGTTTGACGCGGCGTGGTTTGCGGAGCATTTTGCGGGTCAAATCCGGGAAGAGCGGTCGGTCGCCTGGGCCCGGCAGTCCGGCGCGGTGCGGGCAAGGCGGCTTACGCGCTTCGGCGCGCTCGTCCTGAAGGAGACGGCGCTCGACAAGCCGGAGCCGGAGGAGATCGCGAAGGCGCTGCTGGACGCGCTCCGCGCGGAGGGGCTCGACAAGCTGCCGTGGACGAAGCAGGCCCGGCAATTGCGCGGACGGATGGCCGCGCTCCGCCTGCTCGACCCGTCGTGGCCCGACGTGTCGGACGAAGCGCTCGTTGCGCGCCTGGAAGAGTGGCTGCTGCCGCATGCGATCGGCATGAAATCACTGGGCGACCTGAAGCGGCTCGATCTCGCGGCCGCGCTGGAATCGCTGCTCGATTGGAACCGGCGGCGCGAGCTGGACGAGGAAGCGCCGACCCATTTCCGCCTGCCGAGCGGCTCGCGCATCGCGATCGACTATTCGGACCCGTCGGCGCCGGTGCTGGCGGCGAAGCTCCAGGAACTGTTCGGCATGAGCCGGACGCCGGTCATCGGGTACGGCCGGCTGCCGCTGACGCTGCACATCCTGTCGCCGGCGATGCGGCCCGTCCAGGTGACGCGGGATCTGGCGGGCTTTTGGAAGAACGGCTACTTCGATGTGAAGAAAGAGCTGAAAGGCCGCTACCCGAAGCACTACTGGCCGGACGATCCGGGCACGGCGACGGCGACAAGCCGCGTCAGGCCGAAAACACGAGAGGGGCGGGAGTAAGGATGGCGTTCGGCATCAGCCGCGCGGAGCTCGACGCGTGGAAAGCGGAAGTCGCATCCGGCCGCATCGCCTACCTGACCCATTATTGGCACGACACGCGCTTCCCCGGCGTGACGACGGTGACGAAGGTCGGGTGCGCCGATCTGGACCTGCTTGCGGCATGGTGCAGGCGATGGAGGCTGAATCCCGACTACATCCACCGGCGCGGCGCGTATCCGCATTTCGACCTGATCGGCTCGCGGCAGAAAGCGATTCTGGCCGCGGAAGGGCTCTGGTCGCATATCCGGCGGTTCAATCTTTGATCCTGGAAAAATCGGCCCGCGGAAGCGGCACGTCAAACAGTTGAATGGAGGGATGACGAATGGAGCAACTGCTGTTCATCCAGCTCGGGATGGGCGCCGACCTGCACGGCCAGAATGTGACGACCGCGGCGGTCCGCGCCGTGCGCGACGCGATCCACCGCAATTCGATGCCGGGCATCCGGAGCATGCTGCCGGGCGGCTCGCTTGAGAACATGAAGGTTAGGGTGAAGCTGGCCGTTCCGTGCGACCACGACAAATTGGATCTCGACGCCGTGAAGGCCGAGCTGCCTTTCGGCGAAGTGACGGTCGAAGTGATGGACGGCGGCATGGCGACGACGAGCGGCATCGTGATTCCCGAGAAAGGCGACGTGAACGATCTGATGTACGTCGTCGTCGCGTCGGTGGAAGTCGGAAGGTAAGCCGCTGTAACTTTTTCCCTGAATTCCTCGTCTAAAAGGAAAACCGCCTTGCGCGGACAGGGGGGGAGTTGCGGCGTTGCGCGAGCGTTCATTTCTCGTTCCCATCTTGCTGCTCCTCTATGGAGGCTGGATCTTCGGCTTGCATCCGGGGCAGGCTCATGCTTGCTCCTGTCTGCAACCGCCTCCCCCGGACGAAGCGTTGCGGCAGGCGGACGCGGTGTTCGCGGGCGAGGTGACGGATTTCCGCATACCGGCTCCGGGAAACAGAGCGACTCGATTCGATCGGTACGAAGCGACGTTCCGCGTGACGGCTGTCTGGAAAGGCCCCGATTCGGACCGGATCAAGGTGCTGACCGCGGATCCGTCGCAAGAGATGTGCGGCTACCGGTTTGAGCCGGGCATCCGTTATCTGGTGTATGCCATCGAGATGCCCGAGGGGTTGGGTACCAGCACCTGTTCGCGCACGGCCGTGCTCGACGCGGCAGGCTACGATCTGGCCGCGCTCGGCGAGGGAACGCCGCCGCCGTCGGCGAGAAGGAACGTCTGGCTGATGCGGGACGGCATCGTGTTCGTCGTTCTCGCGGCAAGCCTGCCCGTCTGGTTGCTGCTTCGTCAGAGCAGGCGAAAACAGGAGGAGAGATGATGCGCCGAAAACCGGTTATGTTCTTCGTGATGCTGCTGCTTGGCGGGTGGATGTTCGGCTCAAGTCCGTTGCCCGCCCATGCCTGTTCGTGCGTCGTAGCGTCGCCGCCGGAGACCGCGCTCCGGGAAAGCTCCGCCGTATTTTCCGGTATCGTACTGTCTGTCAGGGAGCCGAACAATCACCGTATACGGTCCAGTGCCGATCCGGTCGAGGTGACATTCCGCGTGACGGAAATCTGGAAAGGCGTCGACACGGACCGGCTGACGGTTCGCACGGCGGCTTCCACCGCGAGCTGCGGATTTGAGTTTGCCCTGGGGCAGCACTACATCGTCTATGCCCAAGATACGCCGAACGGCCTTGCGACCGGACTGTGCACCCGCACGGCCGAACTGGCGGCGGCGTCTGACGATCTGAAGGCGCTCGGCAAGGGGACGGTGCCGCCCCCGTCGCCGGAACTGGAAGAGCGAATCCGCTCGAATCCGGCCGGCTTGTATCTGTTCTGGACGGGCATGGCGTTCGCCGTTCTCGCGGCCGCCGCCCTTGCGCTGCTGATCTTGCGTCTGCGGCGCCGGCATTGAACATCCGTCTGTCAGGAGGATCCGATTTGGACAAAATCGCGGTCATTTCGGATATTCACGGCAACCTGCCGGCGTTGGAAGCGGTGCTGGAGGACATCGCGGCGCGCGACGTCCGGACGATCTATTGCCTTGGCGACCTTGTCGGCAAAGGGCCATCCGGCGACAAGGCCATTGATCTGGTTCGCCGCCGTTGCGCGGCCGTGATCCGGGGAAACTGGGACGATTTCGTGTCGCGGGAATCCGGCTCCGAATCCGAAGCGCTGCGCTGGCATCAATCGGTCGTCGGCGAGGAGCGGCTGGATTATCTCCGCTCGCTGCCCTTCGTGATTGAATTTGTGCTGAGCGGAAGGCTGGTGCGGTTGTTCCACGCCTCTCCCCGGAGCGTCTATGAGCGCATCCAGCCGTGGGACGGGCAGGATCGTCTGATGTCGCTGTTCGAGCCGTCGCCGCATGGCGGACGGCCCGTGCCCGCGGACATTGCCGGGTACGGTGACATTCACAACGCTTTCGTGCAGCATCTGTCGGGCCGTACGCTGTTCAACGCGGGCAGCGTCGGCAACCCGCTCGATCTCCCGACCGCTTCCTACGCGCTGCTGGAAGGGGATTTCGGCTGCGATGCGCCGGCACCCTGGTCGATTCAACTGCTGCGGGTGCCATACGATATCGAGCGGGCGATCCGCGAAGCGAAGGCCGCGGACATGCAGAAGCTTGCCGAATATGAACTTGAGCTCCGCACGGGCCGATACCAGCGTTTGAAGAACGGTTGACGGAATAGGCAAGCCGCATGTTATCGACAAGCGCGTCTGACGGCATCCGTACATAAGAATCGTGCAATGTTTTGCGAAAGGACATCCATTGCCGCCATTGTGAACGCGTGTTATGATGAATCCCGTGGCACCATCATTCCATATATGGATGAACCGGATACACGGGAGGCGGTAATGTGGCGGAACGGACGATCAAATGGGGCATCATGGGGCCCGGCGGCATTTCGAAAACATTCGCCGCGGACTTGAAACGGGTCGCGGGCGCGGAGCTCGTGGCGGTCGGTTCGCGCTCGAAGGAACGGGCCGAAGCGTTCGCGGCGGAATTCGGGGCGAAGCGGGCGTACGGAAGCTGCGAGGAACTGGCGGCGGACCCCGAAGTGGACATTGTCTATGTCGGCACGGTGCATCCGGCGCACAGGGACAACATGCTGACCCTGATCCGCGGCGGCAAGGCCGTGCTGTGCGAAAAGCCGTTCACGATGAACGCGAAGCAGGCCGAAGAGGTGATTCGCGAAGCCCGGGAGCGCGGCGTCTTCCTGATGGAAGCGATGTGGACGCGGTATCTCCCGCCGATCGTGAAAGTGCGGGAATGGCTCAGCGAAGGAAAGATCGGCGAAGTGCTCTACATGACCGCCGATTTCGGCTTCGACGCCGGTTGGCATCCTGACGGACGGCTGCTGAACAAGGAGCTCGGCGGCGGCGCGTTGCTCGACGCGGGCATCTACCCGGTTTCGTTCGCGTCCTTGGTGTTCGGCACCCAGCCGAAGCGGATCTCGTCGACCGCCCGGATCGGCAAGACGGAAGTGGACGAGCAGTTCGCCGCGCTGTTCGAGTACGAAGGCGGGCGCGCCGCCCAGGTCGCCGCGGCGGTGCGGCTGAAGACGTCGAACGAGGCGATCCTGTACGGCACGAAAGGCCAGATCCGCATTCCGGAATTTCTGTGGACCAAGTCGGCGACGCTGCTCGTCCATGGCGAAGAGCCGGTCACCTTCACTGACAACCGGGAAGAGCGGGGCTACAATTTCGAGGCGGAGGAAGCGATGCGCTGCCTGCGCGAAGGCCGGAAGGAGAGCGCCGTCATGCCGCTCGACGAGACGCTGGCCATCATGAAGACGCTCGATGCGCTCCGCGCGCAATGGAATCTGGTATACCCGTACGCGGACTGATCTGTCCATGACGACCGCCTGGCGGACTCCGGCCGACCAGGCGGCGTTTTGCGTCCGGCGTGAAGTTCCGATTCGCGGGGAAGATCAAATATGTCCAGTTTTTCTGTCTTCCGCTCTATTGTACCCTTCGTCCGCATCGCCGATAATGGGATGAGACTCGCGCATCGGAATTGTCAAAATCGTATGAGCAAGGAGTGGAGCCGCCATGAACCGCAGCGGCAACGTGCAACTTCGGCCTTCCCATGAATGTCTGCCCGCCATCCGGGTTGCGGGCGATATCGTGAAGCGCGCCGGCACAGGTCTCGGGCCGCGGCAGATCGAAGACTATGAGCTGCTCTATTTTCCCGACGGGACGAAAAGCATCTACCGCGTCGGCGAGATGGCGTACACCCTCAGCGAGCCGTGCTTCATCGTGACGAGACCGGGCGAGACGCACCAATACGAGTACGACCCGGTGCAGCCGTCCCGCCACATGTTCATCCATTTCGGCTATCTGCACCGGAACGGGGAAGCGCCGCCGCTCTCCATCCTCAAGCCGGGCGGTCCGTCCGTTATCCCGGCGGAAGACGAGCTGCTCGTCGGCATGATGAAGCAGATCATGAACATCGCGTATCTGTATCCCGACAGGCTGCAGCAGCGGGGCAGCGCCCTGCTGGCCGCACTGCTCGAGGAGATCAACGGCCTGATCGTCGACCAGCCGGTGACGCGCGACAAGAACCGCATACCGCCGCAAATTTTGAAAGCGCTCGACTACATCGACAAGCATCTCGACGAGCCGCTGTCGATCGACCGGCTCGCGCAGCGCGTCGGCTGGACGCACGAGCATTTCTCGCGTTCCTTCGTCCGCTATACCGGACGAACGCCGCGCGAGATGATCATCCAGCGCCGGATCGAGCGGGCGTGCCAGTTGCTGCTGTATGAAGAGCGGAGCGTGAAGAATGTCGCCTACGCGGTCGGCTTTACGGACGAGAACTATTTTTGCCGGGTGTTCAAGAACGTGAAAGGCATTACCGCCACCAAGTATCGAAAAAAGTATTACGATCCGCGGTACAGCGAACTGCATCCGGTCAGCGAGAGCGACTCGCCCTATCCGCCGAACCGCATTCTGTTCAACGCGGGTTCCACTTACTGATGCCGGGTCAAAATAGTCCAGCATTCCGGGGAAAGGATGGTCAGACGAATGAAGGAGACGCTGAACGTCGGACTGATCGGGTACGGCTTCGCCGGCAAGACGTTCCATGCGCCGGTCATCACGTGCGTGCCCGGCCTGAAACTCATGAAAGTCGTCGAACGCCGGACGGACCATGCGAAGAACGATTACCCGCAGGTCGAAATCGTGCGCGATGTGAAAGACCTGTACGCGGACCCGGAAATCGACATCGTCGTCGTCACGACGCCGAGCACCGATCATTTCACCTTCGCCCGCGACGCGCTGCTCGCCGGCAAGCACGTCATCGTCGAGAAGCCGTTCACCGTGACGTCGGCCGAAGCGGATGAGCTGGTCGCGCTCGCGAAGGAGCGCGGCCTCGTGCTAAGCGTTTTCCACAACCGCAGGTGGGACGGCGATTTTCAGACCGTGCGCGAGATTGTGCGCGGCGGCAGGCTCGGCCGGATCGTGTCCGCCGAATTCCGTTGGGACCGCTACAATCCGCATCCGAGGCCCGGCAGATGGCGCGAGAGCGCGGCGCCGGGCGCGGGCGTCTGGTACGATCTCGGCGTCCATTTCCTCGACCAGGCGCTGCAATTGTTCGGCAAGCCGAGGACGATCCGGGCGGACATCCGGACGCAGCGGGAAGGCGTCGAAGCCGACGATTGCTTCGATGCGACGCTTGGCTATGAGAGCGGTCTGACCGTGAGGCTCTATTCTTCGCTCATCGTGCGCACGCCCGGACCGCGTTACCGGCTCAACGGGACGAACGGATCGTTCGTGAAATACGGCGAAGATCCGCAGGAGAACGCGCTCAAGGCGGGCGGGAAGCCGTCCGATCCCGGCTGGGGCCGCGATCCGGAGGCGAACTGGGGCACGCTGGACATCGTGCGGGACGGCCTCCGGTTCACCGGCAAGGTCGAGACGCTGCCCGGCGCATACCAGAACTACTTCGCGAATGTGCGGGATGCGGTGAACGGCGCGGGCGAACTCGCCGTGAAGCCCGAGGAGGCGCGCGCGGCGATCCGCCTGATCGAGCTCGGCCTCCAGAGCAGCCGGGAAGGGCGGACGATCGAAGTTGCGCTGTAATCGGCATCGTTGAAGATTTCGGCGGCCGTACGGCGGCGGAAGCCGTCCGATACGGCCTGGATGCCTTGAGGAAGGCTTTCTCGGTCAATCTCATCGAAGGAGCACGATAACGTGAATTTGAAAGACAGGGGCGCGGACCGTTCGGGCGGCGGATCGGCCGGCAAGACGGTCAAGCTGTCTCTGCTGGCCGTCACCTGGCCGATCTTCATCGAATCCGCCTTGCAGATGCTCATTCGCATCACCGACACGTTCATGCTCAGCAAGGTGTCGGACGAGGCGGTGGCCGCCGTCGGCGTGTCCAACCAGATTCTCATGTTCGGGATGCTGCTGTTCAACTTCGTGGCGATGGGCTCGGCCGTCGTCGTCTCGCAGTATCTCGGCGCCGGGCTCAGGCGGGATGTCGGGCGGCTTACCGGATCTTCGCTGGCGCTCAACCTGCTGTTCGGGCTGTTCGTCAGCGCGATGGTCGTCCTGTTCTGCGGCGATCTGCTCCGCCTGTTCGGCCTCGAGCCGGAGCTGCGGGAGCCGGCGGGCCGGTATCTGCGCATCGCCGGCGGCGGGCTGTTCGTGCAGGCCGTCATGTCCGCGGCGGTCGCGATCATCCAGTCGCACGGCCTGACCCGCCAGACGATGCTCGTCGCCCTCGGCATGAACATCATCCACATCTTCGGCAATTGGCTCGTGATCTTCGGGCCGTTCGGCTTCCCGAAGCTCGGCGTGACCGGCGTCGCGATTTCGACGGTCGCAAGCCAGGTCATCGGCATGGCCGTCAACCTGTACTTGCTTCGCCGGGCCGCCGAAGCGCCGTTTACGCGCAGGGATTTGATCCGGTGGAAGCTGGAAGATGTGGGCCGGGTGTTGCGCGTCGGCGTTCCGGCGTCGCTCAACAATTTGTCCTACAACGTGAATCAGCTCGTCACGACCGCCATGATTGCCAGCCTCGGCTCGGTCATGCTGACGACGCGCATCTATACGATGAACATCAATTTCATCATCATCATTCTGTGCATCTCGCTCGGGCGGGGCATGCAAATCATTGTCGGCCATCTTGTCGGGGCGGGGGAGCAGGACGAGGCATACCGGAAGGTGCTGCGCAATTACGGCCGCAGCGTCCTGATCACGCTGGCCGGAGCCTCGGTCATCTGCCTGTTCCGTGTGCCGCTGCTCGACCTGTTCACCGATTCGGAGGAGATCATCCGGATCGGCTCGACGCTGCTTCTGCTCAGCTTCCTGCTGGAGCCGGGCCGCAATCTGAACATCATGTTCGAGCGCTGCCTGCAGGCCGCCGGCGACGCCCGCTTCACCGCGATGTCGTCCGTGCTCATCATGTGGCTGTTCAGCGTGCCGCTGACCTGGCTGCTCGGCATTCGGCTCGGAAACGGGCTGTATGGCATCTGGGCGGCGTTCATCGCGGATGAATGGGTGCGCGGCATCGCCCTGTTCCTGAGATGGCGGAGCAAGGCGTGGAAGTCGAAGGCGATCGTTACGCGCGCGGCGGAGACGACCGCCGGCTGAGCGCGGCAATGCGATCATCCCGGCAAGGGCCGTGTCCGTTCCGGTTGTCGGACGGACGCGGCCTTTCGTTTTGCCGGTTGTGAACGGCCGGGCGATCCGCTATGCTTGTCTTGTGGGGTGAATGGTTTGGGCTACGTGCTGCTGCTGCTGGCCACCCTCGGATGGAGCTTTGTCGGCATTCTGGTCAAGATCGCATCCGGCATGGCGGACAGCATGTTGATCACATTCGCGCGGTTCGGCTTCGGGGTGCTGTTTCTTGGCGGATGGCTGCTGCTCAAGGGCGGGAAGATCCGGCTTTCCGCCGCGCTGCCCTGGATCTGGATCGGCGCCGCCGGCAAAAGTCTCAACTATTTCTTCGAGAACACGGCGCTCAAATGGGGCTATTCTTACGGCAACATCGTGATTCCGCCCATACAGATGATCGCGCTGCTGCTTTTCTCGGTATTTCTGCTGAAAGAGCGCATCGGTCCCAGAGGCTGGACGGCGTCGGCGCTCTGTCTCGCGGGCATCCTGCTCATCGGCTGGGGAAACGCGGGCGGGGAGTTTGCGGAAGGCGCAAGCTGGCTGACGACGCTGTTCTTCGCGCTCGCGGGCGTCGGCGCGTCGATTCATGTCCTCAGCCAGAGATCGCTGGTCAAGGAGATGGACGCGGCGACGATGAATTTCATCGTCTTCTTTTGGGCTTCGGTCATGACGGCGGCGCCGCTGCCGTTTGCGGGCGACCCGTTGCCGGGCGGGTTTTCGATCGCGGCTTTGGCCGCGATGATCGCCCTCGGCCTCATCACCGGGCTCAGCTTTCTCGCTTTCGCGGAAGCGATCAAGCGCGTGCCGTTTCCCGCCGTCATCATCATCAGCAACTGCCAGGTGCTGTTCCAGCTCATCTGGTCGGCCGCGCTGTTTAGCGAGCCGATCACGCTGCGGATCATCGCGGGAGCGTTGCTGTTCACGACGAGCATTGTGCTGATGAACATGCCGCTGAGGAGGCGCGTGGTGATCCGGGATGGCGGAGCGGCCGCCGGGACCGGGCGCGTCGAAGGGTAGAACGCGAAAGACGGATCATGCGCGGGAAAGGAGGATATGCGATGAACATCATCCATCACGGCGGTCACCAAATTTTGCTGCTGACGGCGGGCACGGGAGACAAGCCGCTGCTCCGGAACCTCATGCAGCTCTATCTGCACGAGCTCAGCGAATTTACCGGCGCCGATCCGGATGATCACGGCATATTCGATTATCCCGATTTCGACCATTATTTCACGGCGGAAGGCCGGCGGGAGGGGCGGCTGCCGATCCTGATCCGGATCGACGGCGTGGCGGCCGGTTTCGCGCTGATCAACGGATTCAGCCTGGTCGCGCCGCGCACGCCTTCGACGCGGCATCTGTCGGACTTCCTCATCCTGCGAAAATGGCGCCGCCGTTCCATCGGCAAAGCCGTCGTGCGCGAAATTTTCGAATCGTATCCCGGCCTGTGGGAGATCAAGCAGCGCCGCGAACATGAAGGCGCGCAGCGCTTCTGGCGCAATGTCATCCAAGAGTACACGGCGGGCGGATACAAGGAGACCGAGCTCGACGACGGACGGTGGAACGGCTTCATCCAGACGTTCGACAACCGCAGACGGCTGTAAACGGGACTTGCGGCGCCGGACGGGTCCGGGAGGAGCCGGGAAGGCGGTCGCCGGGTCAACCGGTCAGCCCGCCGATCCATTCCTCGTCCACGATGACCGGTTCCTTCGGCACGTCTTCCAGGCGGAACCGGGCGATCAGCTCGTGCGCGGCGATCGGCTCCGCGCGGTCGTGCAGGCCGCTGACCGTCGCGATCGCGCCGACGATCGTCTCCGCCCGGACGCCCCGCTCGCGCAGCGCGCGGATCGACAGCGCGCCGTGCCGCTTCGCCAGCCGATTGCCGTCCGGTCCGCACAGGAGCGGCACATGCGCGTAGCGAGGCGGCGCAAAGCCCAGCGCTTCGAACAGGAAAAGCTGGCGGGGCGTCGAATCGAGCAGATCCGCGCCGCGCACGACGTCGGTGATGCCCATCGCGGCGTCGTCGACGACGACCGCGAGCTGATAGCTGACGATGCCGTCCGCCCGGCGGACGACGAAATCGCCGCCCGAGCCCGGTTCGAACCGTTGCGGACCGGCCGCGCCGTCTTCGAACGCGGCGGAGCGGTCCGGCAGGCGGAACCGGAGCGACGGGCTTTTCCGGCTCGCGCGCTCCCGGCGCTCCGCTTCGGTGAGATGCCGGCATGTGCCCGGGTAGGCGGGGCCTTCGCTCGCAAGCCCGTGCGGCGCGCTGGCGACGGCCAGCAACTCGGCGCGGCTGCAATAGCACGGGTAGAGCAGACGTTGCTCCTCAAGCCGCCTCAAGGCCTGCTCGTAAGCTTCAAGCCGGAGAGACTGGACATAGGGCCCGTGGGGACCGCCGATGTCCGGCCCCTCGTCCCAGTCGATGCCGAGCCAGCGGAGATCCTCCAGGAGCAGCCCGTAATAGTGCGGCTTGCAACGCGGCCGGTCGATATCTTCGATGCGGAGAACGAACTGTCCGCCCCGGCTTCGCGCGTCGAGCCAGGCGAAGAGAGCGGTTCTGGCGTTGCCGACGTGCATCTCGCCGGACGGCGTCGGCGCGAAACGTCCGCGGTATGGCAAAGGATCACCTCCCGGGTGCGCGTCTTACGCCGGTCATGATAGCACGGCTTGGGCGGACGCGCAACGGCGGGGAGGTTGAACCGCCGGTCCCGGTCGGAGGACGACGGCGGAGAGCGGAACCGGACGGGGAAGGATCGGAAGGAGTACGATTGCATGATCGCGCTGTTCAGATTGAACTGGAAAATGCGGGACGAATGGTTCCGCTGGTGCCTCGACGTGCCGCAGGTCGAACTCGACGCCCCGAGGATTGGCGGCGCGGGTTCCATCCTCGGCACGCTGTTTCACATCATTGATGTCGAGCAATATTGGATCCGACGCTTCGCATACGGAACGGAGCATCGGTACGATTACGCGGAATATGCGGATCTGGACGCGCTGCACGCCCTGTCCGGAAGGCTTCGGCCGTTCGTGGAAGAGACGGTCGCGTCCTGGACGCCGGAGCGCGACTGTGAAATCCGGATTGCGCGCAACGAGGACGGCACGGAGTCCGAACTGGTGTTCGGCGATCTGCTGCGCTGGCTCGTCCAGCACGAAGCGCATCACGCCGGACAACTGTCGGTCTGGGCGCGGGAGCTCGGGCTTGATCCGGTTCCGCTGGCCTGCGCTTGGCCGGAGGACGAGCGGGACGTCGCGGAAGGAGCCGGACGGAGGAGATGAGCCGCATCGCATGGGACTTCGAGAGGCTTGAGGCGATGCGCGGCCTGCTGGACGAGTACGGCATGAAGAGCGTCGCGGTGGCCGAGGGCGGAGAGACGGTCTGGTCCTGGCACGCTTCCTGCAATGACAGGCTGGCGGCGGTATACTCCATCACGAAAAGCGTCCTGTCGCTCCTGTTCGGCATTGCGATGCATGACGGGCTGATCGGCGGCCCGGACGACAAGATCGGCGACTACCTGGCGTTGCCGAAGGACGGGCATCCGCGCCTTTCGTCCATCCGGCTTCGCCATCTGCTGACGATGACGTCCGGCATCGACTGGCCCGATTTCGACAAGCCGTACTGGACGATGAAGCGGAGCGCCGACGCCGTCCGGTTCGTGCTGTCCAGACCGGTCGCGCATGAGCCGGGGACGGTGTTCGCGTACAATACCGGCGGTTCCCATCTGCTCGCGGCGATTCTCGCCGCGGCGGCGGGATCGACCGTGCTGGATTACGCCCGCAAGCGGCTCTTCGATCCGCTCGGCATCCGCCGCGTGAAGTGGAACGCGCTGCACGGCGTCCACGAGGGGGGCACCGGGCTGTACCTCACGACGGCGGATCTGCTCAAAATCGGGATGCTGGCGGTTCAGGAAGGCGTCTGGGAAGGAAAGCGGATCGTGCCGGCGGAATGGATCCGGGAGTCGACCCGGCCCGCGTCAAAAGGTCTTGCGCTGTACAAGCCTCCGATCTTCGGCCGCTACGGCTTCCACTGGTGGGTGGCGGACCCTGTGGAGGATCGTCCGGGATACGCGTTCGCGCTCGGCTTCAGTGGCCAATATCTGGCGGTGGTACCGGAGCATGGCATCGCCGCCGTGTTGCGCCGCACCGCCACAACCCGGGCCGATTCGATGAAGTCGCGGTCGCTGCTGGACGATTGCATTTTGCGCGCGGCGGGGATTCGGACATGAACGCGGGGTGACGGCGGGCATTTTTCAGGTTCATTTAAGGCAAGCGTCTTCGGTTCGTGGTACAGTGGAGGACATACAGGTACGGAGAGGAGCTTTCGCATGACGGATGACAGCTATCAACAACATCAACCGGAGTCGGGGGCCTTCGGCTGGAAAATTGCAACCGCCGTGCTGGCCGTGCTTCTGACCGCGTCGCTGATGCTGCACTTGTTCGGCTACCGGGGCGCCGACGCCGAAGCCGTTGCCGTCGTGAACGGCGTGAGCATTACGAAGGACGAGCTGTTCGAAGAGATGGCGTCGTACGGCGGCGAAACGTTGCTGGATGATCTGATCCGCAGGGAAGTGATTCGTCAGGGGATCGAGGAAGCCGGAACGACGGCGTCCGACGAGGAAGTGCAGGCGCGGATGGAGAAGTTCGCCGAGTCGTACGATTCGATGGAAGCGTTCCTGGAAGAGCTCAGCTACTACGGTTATTCGGAAGAGCAGCTAAGGGAACAGATCGCGACGCAGATCAAGATCGAGAAAATCGTCGGAACGGACACCGCCGTCACGGAAGAGGAGATCGCGGAATATTTCGGGCAGAACAAGTCAAGCTTTGACAAGCCGGAGACGGTTCGGGCGTCGCACATTCTGGTCGGGACGCGGGAGGAAGCGGAATCGTTGCTTGCGCGGCTTGGGGCGGGAGCGGATTTCGCCGAGCTGGCCGCCGAACATTCGCTCGATGAGGCGACGAAAGACAGCGGCGGCGATATCGGCGACTTCGCGCGCGGCGAGATGGAGGAAGGGTTCGAGGAAACGGCGTTCGGCCTCGAAGTCGGCGGCACGGCCATCGCCGAATCGAGCTACGGCTACCATGTCGTGCGCGTGACGGACAGGACCGCCGCGCGGGAAGCGACGCTGGCATCGGCGCGCGAAGAAATTGTCGAATATCTGACCGAATCAAAGCTGGCCGACCGGGTCGACGCGTGGATCGCGGATCGCGAAGCGGAAGCGGACGTCGAAGTTCTGATCGAATTGCGGCGGACGAGCGGCGAAGGGTGACTTCGCGGCGCATGCGGCGCATACAATGTCGGTAGATCAAGCGACAGGAAGGAGGGCGGCCATGCGGATCATCGTCGTATCGGACACGCATATGCCGCGCAGCGCGAAATCGATACCGGTTCCGCTGAAAGAAGCGCTGGCCTCGGCGGACCATATTCTGCACGCCGGTGACTGGTGCGTGCCGGACGCGGTAAGGGCCTTCGAAGCGTACGCGCCGGTCGACGGCGTCGCCGGCAACAACGATGTCCGGGAAGTGGCGAGCCGGTTCGGCTGGCGGAAAAGACTGAACCTGGGCGGCGTCCGCATCGGGATCGTGCACGGGCACGGCATGGGCGGAACGACCGAGTCCAGGGCGCGGCAGGCGTTCAGGAACGAGAAGGTGGATGTCATCCTGTTCGGACATTCCCATGTGCCGCTCATCCGGCGGGACGGAGACGTGCTCATGTTCAATCCGGGCTCGCCGACCGCGCGGCGAAGGCAGCCCTATCATTCGTTCGGTGTCTGGGACATTACGGACGGCAAGCTGCACGCGAGGCATGTTTATTTCTGACAGGCGCGGGAGAGCATTTGAGGGCCGGACGGCCGATATGGTACGATGTGGATGGAACCGTGACCGGAACAAGGAGTCGTCAATGCGCCATGAAACGGATGCTGCTTGTGCTGCCGATCATTCTCATCGTCTATATCGGCCTCAACGTTTTCATCGGTTGGAATTTGCTGATCTTCCTCGAATGGATGGCAGGACCGGTTCCGGGCCCGGCCTTCTGGATTCCGTTCCTGCTCGTTGCCTTCGGCTTTCCGATCGGCCGGATCGGGCGCGGCCCCGGACCCGTCCTGCGGCTGCTCAAGGTGGCCGGCGCCTATTATTTCGCCCTGTTCGAGTACGGATGCCTGCTGCTGCCTCCGGCCGACATCGCGGGCTGGCTGCTCCGGTCGGCAGGCTTTAACGCTTCGGTGCATATCGGCCTGCCCGCCGCGGTCGTGGCGGCCGTGCTGCTCGTCCTGTTCATCGCCGGCAGCTACTACGCCTGGTCGCCCGTTGTGCGCGAATACCGGCTTGAAGTGCCGAAGGATGCGGGGGATCTCGGCACGCTGCGCATTCTTGCAGCTTCGGACCTGCACCTCGGCAACATCGTGGGCAACCGGCATCTGCGCCGGCTGACCGCGGCGGCGGAGAAGCTGAAGCCGGATCTGATCCTGCTGGCCGGCGACGTGATCGATGACGATATCGAGCCGTTCGTCCGCAACCGGATGGACGAGACGCTCGCCGGGCTGAAGGCGCCCCTTGGCGTCTACGCCGTGCTCGGCAACCACGAGTACTACGGCGGACAGATCGAAGCTTACGTCCGGCGCGCCGCCGATGCCGGCGTCCGGGTGCTGCGCGACGAGACGATGACGATCGGCGGATGCTTCCACATCGCGGGCCGCAAGGACAAGACGGCGGAAGGGGCCGGTCCGGAAGGGCGGCTGCCGGTCGGCAAGCTGCTCGAGTCGCTCGATCCGCGTCTGCCGATTCTGCTGATGGATCACCAGCCGCTTGCCCTGGGCGAAGCGGCACGGGCGGGAGCGGATCTGTTGCTGTCCGGCCATACCCACCGCGGCCAGTTCGCGCCCAATCATCTGCTGACCCGGCGGCTGTTCGAGCTCGATTGGGGCTACAAGCGGATCGGCGGCATGCACGCCCTCGTCTCGTCCGGCTTCGGCACGTGGGGACCGGCCATCCGGCTCGCCAGCCGCAGCGAGCTGCTCGATATCACGCTCGTCTTCACGGGCGGGCAACGTTCGGAAAATCGTGACAAACCCAATGCCGCGGAAGACAAAGGATCGGTTACAATAGAGGCTGGACAAGCCGCAATGTCGTGAAGGAGGGGCCGCCTGTGCCTTCGGTACGCGAACGCAACTGGATTCCGCTCATTTTCGTCTTCACCGTTATTCTCGTCGCCATCATTACGCTGCTGTTTTTCCTGCCGGGATACGAGGGGGAAGTCGGTTTCGACGTGACGGTGCTGCCGCTCCTGAACGCGATCTACAACTGCTTCACCTTCAGTTTCCTGGTCATCGCGCTTGCGGCCATCAAGAAGAAGAACGTCAAGATGCACCGCACCTTCATCTGGGCGGCGTTCGTCACCACGGCGCTGTTCCTCGCCACCTATGTCGTCTATCACTATCTGACGGAGCCGACCCCGTACGGCGGCAGCGAAGCGATGCGCTACGTCTATCTGTTCATCCTGGCTACGCACATCATTCTGGCGGTCGTCAATGTGCCGCTCGCGCTCATTTCGGTGACGCTCGGGCTCGGGGGACGCGTCAGGCAGCACCGCCGCATCGGAAAATGGACGATGCCGATCTGGCTGTACGTCAGCTTCACGGGCATTGTTGTCTATCTGCTCATTTCGCCTTATTATGGATCTTGAAGCTTGAACCGGCATGCCGGACGGGAGGAGGATGCGTATGGCGGCATGGCAGGAGCTTACGACGCTTGAGGAGTGGGACAGGGTCAGGTCGGATTCCGCGAAGCGGCAGATCATCGTACTCAAGCACAGCACCCGTTGTCCCGTATCGGCGAGCGCGCTTGATGAATATGAGGCTTACCTGGCGGACAACCCGAATCCGGAGACGGACTACTATCTCGTCAAGGTGATCGAGTCCAGACCGGTGTCGAACAAAATCGCCGACGATCTGGGCGTGGTTCACGCTTCGCCGCAGATGATTCTGGTGAAAGACGGCAAGGCGGTCTGGAACGCGTCGCACTGGTCGGTGACGAAGAAGCATATGGCCGCCGTTCTGGACTAATCCGGTTGCGCACGAACACCCCCGCATCGCCCGATCGAGGCGAGGCGGGGGTGTGTCCGTTCCGGCGCTTGTCAGATGTCAGATGCCCGTCGCAAACATGTAAATGTTGAAGTTGCCGATGTCCGACAGGTCAAGCGGGATCGCGATCGCTTTCTTCTGCACGTACAGGCTGTGGTCCGCCACGATGTCGGGCGGGGTGATGTCGACGACGATGCCTTCGTTGGAGAGCATCGTCGTCGCGTTGCCGCTGATCATGTTGCCGAGCTCGGCGATGGCGCTGCAGCACATGTCGTCGAGTTCGGATACCGGATATCCGCCCATCATGATCGAGACGATGCGAAGCGCAACCTCGTGCGGAAAACTGAACACGACATCGCCCTGGAACTGTCCGAGTATGCCGATCTTGAGCAGCAGGGAATCGCTGCGGCTGTCCACGGATTGCAGCGCGACCTGGCCGACGGACGGCTTCACTTGCATCATGGCTTCGATGACAAGAATGGATGACGCCAGGAATGGATTGATGTACTTGACGTTCATGGCTGCTGCCTCCTGTGCACGTGTGGTACGCCGAATGAAAAAAGCGCTTCCGGACCGGAAGACGCCGCATGTTCGGAAAATGGAGCCTGTCCGCCTCGGGTTGCCCGGCCGAAACAGGAGGGAACCGTTGCGGTTATGCGGCTTTGCGTTCCATGTCTTTCGTCAGCGATTTGCTGTTGTCGAATGATGGGCCGTGCGGACTATTGGCTATGGATACCAAGTCCGCTGTATCCCATGTTATCACACGGAAGGTATGACGCAAAGTACTGAATAAAAATCGACACGCACTTCCATGCCCAAAGCCCTCTCCGCGCGCCGTTCATCCGCATTGGCGACTTTCGTCCGACGCCCCATGCACGTTCACCAACCGCGCCGTTCCCGTTTGGATGTTGTTACAAAAACCCGGTCCGTTCGTTGATGCGGTTTTTCGCTCCGCCTTACAATGGGTAGGCAAACTCGACCGGGAGGAACGCGAATGTTGAATCTGATGCCCCGCGTTCATCATGCGATGGTGGCCGCTCCCCATTATATCGCCAGCGCGGTCGGAAGCGCGGTGCTGCAAAGCGGCGGGAACGCGTTCGACGCGTCCGTGGCGGTCAGCGCCGTGCTCTCGGTTGTCGCCCCGCACATGACGGGGATCGGCGGTGACGCCTTCTTCCTCGCCTTCGACGCGAAGACGGGCGCCTGCGTCGGCTACAACGGCAGCGGCCGTTCCGGCAAGTTGGCGGACGCCGGCCGGTTTCTCGGCGCGGGAATGACCGCCATCCCGCATCGCGGCGTAAACAGCGCCATCACCGTTCCGGGCATGGTCGACGCCTGGTGGAGCGTCTGGACGCGGTACGGCCGGCTCCCCTGGGAACGGCTCATCGAACCGGCCGTCCGGTATGCCGCGGACGGATTCCCCGTATCCCGCAATCTGCGCGAATGGATTGCGAAAGACCGGGATCTGATCGCCGCCGATCCGGGACTCCGGCGCGTCTATCTTCCCGGCGGCCGGTTGCCGTGGGAAGGCGAGCGGCTTGTCCATCCCGAGCTTGCGGCGACGCTCAGGGCGGTGATGGAAGGCGGGCGCGAAGCTTTCTACGAAGGCGGGATCATGTCCGCCGTCACGGCGGCGGTCGAAGCGGACGGCGGGCTGCTGACCGAGGACGATTTCCGGATGCATGCCGGCGATTGGGTTCAGCCGCTCAGCGTAGCGTACCGCGGATACGACATCCATCAGATGCCCCCCAACTCGCAAGGCTTCTCCGTCCTCATGATGCTCAACATGATTGAATCGCTCGACGTGACCGCCTTTGGCCGGCTGTCGGCCGAATACTTCCACCTGATGACCGAAGTGGTCAAGAAGGCGTTCCGCGAGCGGGATGCCTGTCTGACCGATCCAGAATTCCACGCGATCCCGCTCGACCGGCTGCTCTCGAAGGAATATGCCGCGGAGCTCATGCGGTCGGTCCGCGTTCGTCCGCCGCAGGCCGGCAGCTTCCGTTCGCAGCCGACCGGCAGCGATACGGCTTACGCGGCGGTGGTCGACGAGGAAGGCAACGCCGTCTCGTTCATCCAGAGTCTCTATTTCGATTTCGGCTCCGCCTACACGGCCGGAAACACCGGCATCATCCTGCAAAACCGGGGCGCGTTCTTCTCGCTTGACGAACGGTCGCCGAATCGGCTTCAGCCCCGCAAACGCACCTTCCACACGCTGATGCCCGGAATGGTGACACGCGGCGGCAAGCCGTATCTGCTGTCCGGCGCGCAGGGTGGAGAAGGCCAGCCGCAGACGGCGCTCGCCATCCTGACGGGCGTCCTCGATTTCGGCCTGACGATCCAGGACGCGATCTGCCAGCCGCGTTGGGTATACGGCCGGACCTGGGGCGAGGACAGCGATGCGCTCAAGCTGGAAGGCCGATGCGGCGCCGGGGTCGCCGACACGCTGCGCAGGTGGGGGCACCGCGTCGAGCTCGTCGGCCGGTATGACGGCGTCGTCGGCACGGCGCAAGGCATCCTGATCGACGACGGCGTCATCAGCGGCGCGGCCGATCCGCGCGGAGACGGCTGCGTGGTCGGCTGGTAGCCCGGCCTTGAGGCCGGAACGGAGGTGGCGGCGATGCTCGCGGAATTGTGGCGGCTGTTTGCCGCCTTTGGCACGGCGACGATGCTCGGCTACGGCGGCGGTCCTTCCATCATTCCGCTGTACGAGTCGCAGGTCGTCGACCGGTACGGTTGGATGACGACGGAAGAGTTCGGACGGGCGCTGGCGTTCGGCAACGCGCTTCCCGGACCGATCGCGACGAAGCTGGCCGCCTACATCGGCTACAAAGTCGCGGGATGGGCGGGCGCGGCCGTCGCGCTGGCGGCGGTCGTGCTGCCGACGGCGATTCTGATGGCCTTGCTTGCCGGCGTCATGATGAAACTGTCCGGCCATCCGGTCGTCCGCGGCATGATCCGCGGCGTCCAGCCGGCCATCTTCGTCATGATGGCGATGCTGGCCTTCGATTTCGCGCAATACGTGTTCAAGCCGTCGGGCGGCGCGCTGCCGTTTCTGACGCTGCTCATCGCCGTTGTCTATTTCGTGATGGTGCACCATTACCGGCTCAACGCGGTTTGGGGCGTTCTGTTCGCGCTGGCGGTTGGCGCGCTCTTCCTCCGGGGAGACGCCTGAACGGGCGGCAGCGCGATTCGGCGCGGAGAGGACATGCCCGCGGGCGCGAACGGAAGTTTACACCGATTGTCACCCGCGTCATCACGCCCGGGGGGGGGAGTTCGCGCGATCCTTTTTTCACGGAGGGGAGATGACGGAATGGCCGAGCAATCGCTGCTCATCACCGGCGGCACGATTCTGACGGTGAACGCGAAGGACGAGACGATCGAAGACGGCGCGCTGCTCATCGAAGGCGCCCGGATCGCCGACATCGGACCGGCGGACGCGCTCGCGGCCCGATATCCGGCGGCGGAGCGGCTGGATGCGTCCGGTTCCGTCGTCATGCCCGGCCTTGTCAATCTGCACATGCACTCGGGGCTGACGCGCGGCACGGCCGAAGAATTGCCGGTGTTCGAATGGCCGGCGAAGCATGTCGATCCGAAGCACCGGGCATTGACGGAGGATCTGGCGCACGCGGCGGCGCGGCTCTGCTACGCCGAGGCGCTGCTGTCCGGCACGACCTGCGTGCTGGACATGTACCGGCACATGCACAAGTGCGCGGACGCGGCGGACGAGCTCGGCCTGCGCGCCGTGCTGGCGCCGTATGTCGTCGACAAGCCGGGCATGGAATGGTTCGAGACGATCGAGACGAACCGGCGGCTCGTCGAGGAGCGCAACGGCTCGTCGGAAGGGCGGATTCGCGTCTGGTTCGCCCTCGAACATCTGACCTGCAACACGGAGGAGGCTTACCGAAAGGCGGCCGAACTGGCGGAGAAGTATGACACGGGCATTCATACCCACGGCGAGGAATCGCGGGACATGGCGATCAGCCTGCGGCACCGGACGGGAAGATGGCCCGTTGAGCTGCTTTACGACCACGGCGTCCTCGGACCGAAGACGGTGCTCGCCCACTGCGTCTGGCTCCGCCAGGACGAGCGCGAGTTGCTGTTCCGGACGGGCACATCCGTCGCCCATTGTCCCGTCAGCAACATGAAGCTGGGGTCCGGCATCGCGCCGATCCGGGAACTGCTCGAAATGGGCGTGAACGTCGGCGTCGGCACCGACGGGGTGAAGGAGAACAACAATCTCGACATGCTTGAGGAACTGAAATTCGTTCCGTTGCTGCAGAAGGCGAGGCTGCTCGACGCCGGCGTCATGCCGGCGGAGACGGCGATTCGCATGGCGACGATCCATGGCGCGAAGGCGCTCGGACTGGACCGCGAGACCGGTTCGCTCGAGGTCGGCAAGAAGGCCGATCTGATCGTCATCGATTTCCGGAAGCCCCATCTGACTCCCTTCATGGGCGGAAAATACAGCAACGCCGCGAGCAACGTCGTCTACGCGGCGTCCGGCGCGGACGTGAAGCATGTGTTCGTCGACGGGCGGCAGGTGGTGCGGGACCACCGGCTGGTCCGCGCCGACGTGACGGAAATCGTCGCTTCCGGCCAGGAAGCGGCCGAGCGGCTGTTCAGGCTGCGCGAACCGTTCGTGCCGGCCTGACGGCCGGCGGTTGCGCGGGCCGGGCATCGGATCAGGCGGCTGGCAGGTGGATTGGTGTGGAAAAAATGTTTATGTAAATTAATATAACACAAATGTTGCGTAAATCTGATTCTGTGCAATATTATGTTATATATAATAACATAAACATTCCGCAATAGTGCGAGGTGACATCCATGTACATGACCGTCGAACAGGCCTTGTCCGTCTATCCGCTCACCGAGGCGCGTCTTGTCGCGGGGAACGCCGGCAAAAACCGCATCGTCAAGGCGGTCAACATCATGGACGCCCCGGACATTACGGACTGGATCAAGGAAGGCGAGATGGTCTTCACGACCGCCTATCTGTTCAAGGACCGTCCGGACGAAGCCGCCGAACTGCTGCGCAAGCTCGACCGGCGCGGCTCCGCCGGTCTGGGCGTCAAGCTCGGCCGTTTCTGGAGCGCGTTCCCGGAAGAGATGGTCGCGGCCGCTGACGACCTCGGCTTTCCGCTTATCGAACTGCCTTATCCTTTCACCTTCTCCGACCAGATGAACGCCCTTTTCCGCGAGGAGCTCAGGCGAAGCACCGTCGAATTGCAGACCGTTCTGGACAAACAGGTCCGGCTCATGCGGTTCGCGCTGCAGTCCGGCCATATCCGGCAGTTGTTCGAATCCGTCATGGAGGTGATCGGCTGCCCGATTGCGGTAATCGGCTCGCGCGGGCAGGTGGTGTTCAACGGCACGGGCCGCCCGGATTCCGAGCTTGTCGAGCTGTGGCCGTGGAAGCCGCTTGCCCAGCGGGTCCGGACGGCGGGAGGCCAGGCGTTCCGGGTGCCGCTCATGAAGCAGTCGCAATGCACGGGCTTTGTGCTGTTCTATTACCAGCGGCCCGTGCTTTCGCCGGTCGAGGAAAATCTGTATCTGCAGGCCGCCGAGCTCATCGGGTTCCACAAAGATTTCAAAATCGAGGATTTCGTCGAATGGACGGTCCGACGCGACATCGGGCTGCTCATCAAGCGCCATCTGAAGCACGGGCTCTCGCTCGAGAAGCTCGAGGAATGCATCGACCGGTGGGAAATCGATCTGCTCGACCGTCCGTACCGGTGCGTGCTGACCGACATCCCGGGGCCGGCGATCGCGCCCATGCGGGCCGAACGGCTGCAGCAGCTCAAGCGCGAAGTGCAGCACTACGCCGGTCTGGAGCCGTTCGGCGGCGTTCACGTCGTGCTGGAGGAAGGGCTGCTGTCGGTGTTCCGGGATGATCCGGATGGCCGGGACGGCCCGCTCGAGACGGCGCTCGCCGATTGCCTCGCCGCCTGGCCGTCCGGCCAGGGCAAGCCCCGCGCATGCTGCAGCACGCGCAAGCAGCATGCCGGCGAGCTGCGCGCCGCGTTCGACGAATGCCTTGACGCGAAGCGGACGGCGGATGCCTGGGAGATCAACGTGTCCGTCGTGAACTATGAGACGATCGATCTCGCCATCCTGTTCGAGCAGGTGGACGCGAACCGGATGCGCGCGTTCTGCGGGCGGCTGCTCGGCGCGCTGCAGAACAAGGACGCCGGGTACACCGCCGAGATGCTGCGGACGCTCGAGGCGTACATCGAATGCGACGGGCAGCTCGGGGAGACGGCGAAGCGGCTCTACATCCACCGCAACACGGCCGCATACCGCATCGAGAAGCTGAGCGAGCTGCTGAATGTCGATTTCAAGAAGACGGACGATCTGCTGCGGCTCAAGCTGGCGTTCCTGTTCCGGCGCCGGCTCGTCCGCGAAGATCCGCGGACGGCCGGATCCGGATCGCTCCGCTAAGGGGAGGGAATGCGCCATGGCGACAACGGTGATCCGCGACGCGCTCATCGTGACGATGAACGCCGCGGACGAAGTCGTGCGCGGCGATGTGAAGATTGTGGGAAATACGATTGCGGCCGTCGGCGGCAAGCAGGACGCGGACGGCGGCCGGATCATCGAAGCCGGGGGCAGGGTGCTGCTGCCCGGCTTCGTGCAGACGCACATTCATCTGTGCCAGACGCTGTTCCGCGGATGCGCCGACGATCTGGAGCTGATGGATTGGCTCCGGAAGCGGATCTGGCCGCTCGAGGCGGCGCATGATCCGGAATCGGTCTACTATTCCGCGCTGCTTGGCGCGGGAGAACTGATCCGAAGCGGAACGACGACCATTCTCGACATGGAGACGGTGCACCATGCGGACTCCGCGTTCGAGGCGATCCGCGAGTGCGGCATTCGCGCCGTATCCGGGAAAGCGATGATGGACCACGGCGACCGGGTGCCGCCGGCGCTGATGGAGAAGACGGAAGATTCGCTAGAGGAGAGCGTCCGCCTGCTGGAGAAGTGGGACGGCGCGGCCGGGGGGCGCATCCGCTACGCGTTCTCCCCGCGATTCGTCGTCTCCTGCACTGAGGAGTTGCTGACCGCCGTGCGCGATCTGGCGGAGCAATACCGCGTTCCGGTGCACACGCACGCGGCGGAGAACCGCGAGGAGATCGCGGTTGTCGAAGCCGAGCGGGGGATGCGCAATGTCGTCTACCTTGACGCGATCGGCCTGGCGCGGCCGAATCTCATTCTCGCGCACGCCATCTGGCTCGACGACGAGGAGAAGCGGATCATCCGGGAACGCGGCGTGAAGGTGACGCATTGTCCGGGTTCGAACCTGAAGCTCGCGTCGGGCATCGCGGACGTGCCTTCGCTGCTCGACGCCGGCGTGCCCGTCGGGTTTGGCGCCGACGGCGCGCCGTGCAACAACAATCTCGACATGTTCCAGGAAATGCGGCTCGCCTCCTTCATCCAGAAGGTCAGGCTCGGCCCGACGGTGATGCGCGCGCGCCAGGTGCTGCGCATGGCGACGATGGGCGGCGCGGAAGTGCTCGGCATGCAGGACATGATCGGCAGCATCGAGACGGGAAAGCGGGCCGATCTGCAGCTCCTCGATCTCGAGGATTTCCACGTCTATCCGTCCGCGGGCGCCGATCCGTATTCGCGCATTGTCTACGCCGCGACCCGCGGCGATGTCGACACGGTGATGATCGACGGCGAAATCGTGATGGAAGGCAAGGAAGTGCGGACGATCGACAAGGCGAGGGTGCTGCGCGAAGCGGACCGGTGCCTTGAGCGGCTGATGAGCCGCATTTGAGCTTCAGGCGGAAGGGAAGCGAGAACCATGGACGATTGGGCGCTGCTCCGCGCGGCTTCCGACCCGTCGTTCAGCGGCGCGCTGGCGACAGTCGCGCACGCCGCCGGCCACGCGTACCGCAAGGCCGGCGCGGCCATGCTGCTGCACGCGGACGGCCGGCGCACGGGCTGCATCAGCCCCGGCTGCCTCGAGGACGATCTGCAGCAGCGGGCGGCGAGGCTGGCCGGATGGGAGACGCACGAGCTGATCACTTACAATCTGCATCCGGACGAGGACCCGATCTGGGGCAGCGAGCTCGGCTGCGGCGGCGTGATCACCGTCTTGCTCGAGCCGGTCGCGGGCGGGCTGCGCCGCTCGCTGCGCGCCGCGTGGACGCGCGTCCGCGCGGGTGAAGCCGTCCGCCTCACGCGCCGCCTGGCGGGCGGGACGATCCGTCACACGGTCGTCCCGCTCGCGGCCGGCGCCGGCTCGCCTGGCGCGGAACCGGGCGCGCTGCCCGCGAGCGTGTTCCTGCCACGCCCCCGTCTGATTCTGTTCGGCGCGGGCGCGGACGCGCCGCCGATCTGCGACGCGGCGGCCCGGATCGGATTCCGCGTGACGGTGGCGGACTGGCGGGAACATCTGCTGCGTTCCGAACGGTTCCCGCTGGCCGAATCGTTCGCCGCCGGACCGGGCGGGGACGGGCTTGCGGACGCCCTCGGCATCGGCGCCGAAGATTACGTGCTGCTCTGCAGCCATCATCTGCGGCATGACCGCGGCATGCTGGAAGCCGTGCTGCCGCGGAGACCGGTCTATGTCGGCGTCCTCGGCTCGAAGAAGCGCGCCGCTTCGCTTCTGGACGGCCTGCCCGCGGACGGGCGCGTCCGCGCGCCGGTCGGGCTGCCGATCGGCGCCGTCGGGCCGTCCGAGATCGCCGTCAGCATCGCGGCCGAACTGGTGGCCGTCCGCTCGGAGCAGCGCAAATCGCTCGGGAAGGAGGCGGCGGCGGATGCGGATTCCGGCCATCTGCCTGGCGGCCGGACGCGGATCGCGGCTGGGGCTTGCGAAACCTGCGGCTGAATTGTCGCCCGGAACGCCCCTCGGCGCTGTGGTCGTCCGGGCGCTCGCCGGCGCGGGGTTCGCGCCGGTCATCGTCGTCGTGCGTCCGGACGACGATCTGAAATGGCTTGAAGCGCTGCCGGCCGGAATACCCGTCCGGCGGTTCGTCTGCGCCGACGCCGACGCCGGCGTCTCCCGCTCGATCCGGCGCGGCGTTCTGGGGTCCATGGACGGCGGCGAGCCGCCCGACGCGGCCATGATCGCGCTCGCCGACATGCCGTTCCTGGCGGCGGGAAAGCTCGCCGAATGGCGGGCGGCCTTCGTCCGGAACCGGAATCTCGATTTCGTGGCGGGCAGATGCTGCGGAACGGCCATGCCGCCGGTGCTCTGGTCGCGCAAACGGTTCGGCGACCTGCTGAACCTCGAAGGGGACGCCGGCGCGGGCGCATGGATCCGTTCCGGCGCGCTGCGCGGCGCGTTCGTCGAAATGACCGGTCTGGAGAGCCTCGATCTCGACACCCCCGAACAGCTTGAAGAAGCGCGCGCCATCTGGCATTCCGTCATGCGGGTGCATCGTGCACAAACTTTCCCGGGTTCTTTCATTCACGAGGCCAATTCAATGTCATGTAAATTGACGCACCCCTGACGCGAACTTATAGTGAAAGTACATCACGACCGTTGCAGCGGATAAGCATCGCACGTACGGGGGAGGAACCATATGAACCGTCAATCGAGGTCCAGGCTTGCCAAAATGTTGTGGATCATTCCGCTTATTGTCGTCCTTGCGGCTTGCGGAAGCGGAGGCGGCGGAGGCGGCGCTTCGGGAGGAAATTCGGGCGGCTCCCCGTCCGCCGGCGCGTCTTCGTCCGGCGAAACCGGAGGAAGCGATTCGACAGGCGATTCGGGCGGCGCAACGGCCGATAAGCCGAGGGTCGCGTTCGTGTACATCGGCACGCCGGGGGACGGCGGCTGGACGTACGAGCACGACCAGGGCCGCAAATATATGGAAGAGAAGCACGGCATCAAGGCGACGGTTGTCGAAAATGTGCCGGAGAGCGCCGACGCCGAACGGATTATCGAGGAGCTGGCGCAGAACCACGACATCATTTTCACGACAAGCTTCGGGTACATGGATCAGACGCTCAGCGTGGCGCAGCGGTATCCCGATGTCAAATTTCATCACGCGAGCGGCTACAAGACGGCGGACAACATGACGAATTACTTCGGCAAAAACTACGAAGCCAGCTATCTGGCGGGCATCGCCGCCGGGAAAATGACGAAGACGGGCATCATCGGCTACGTCGGGGCGTTCCCGATTCCGGAAATCATCTACAACGTCAACGCGTTCAAGCTCGGCATCGAAAGCGTGAACCCGGACGCCGTCGTCCATGTCGTCTGGTCGAACACCTGGTACGATCCGACCGTCGAACGGCAGGCTGCCATCAGCCTGCTGGACCTGGGCGCAGACGTGCTGCTGGCCTATCAGGACTCGCCCGCCACGCTTCAGGCGGCGGCCGAGCGCGGCGCGCTGGCCGGCGGCAACGACTCCGACATGACGCGCTTCGCGCCGGAAGCGTACCTGACCAATCCGACATGGAATTGGGGTCCGTATTACGCGAAAGTCGTGCAGGACCACATGGACGGCACGTGGACGAACGAGCCGTACGTCGGATCTATGCGGGACGAAATGGTCGGCCTGGCGCCGCTCGGTCCGAGCATTCCGGACGACGTGAAAGCGCTGGTCGAGTCGGCTAAGGAACAGATCGTAAGCGGCGGTTTCGAAGTGTTCAAAGGTCCGCTCGTCGACCAGGAGGGCAACGTCCGGGTCGGGGAAGGCCAGGTGCTGACGCACGCGGAAGTTCTGGAAATGAACTGGTTCCTGAAGGGAATCGAAGGAAAGATTCCGCAATAAGGCGGGTGAAACAGGGAGGCGGGCGCGGCAGACGCCCGCCCCTTGCACAAGCGGAAGGAGGTGCGCAAGATGAGTGAACCGTATGCCGTGGAAATGCGGGGTATCCGCAAGGAGTTCGGGCCGTTCGTCGCCAACGACAACGTCGATTTCGCGGCGAAGCCGGGCGAAGTGCACGCGCTCCTCGGCGAGAACGGCGCGGGCAAGAGCACACTGATGAGCATGCTGTCCGGGGTGTACCGGCCGACAAGCGGTGAAATTCTGATCCGCGGCCGCAAGGTGAACATCCGATCGCCGAAGGACGCGCTTGCGCTCGGGATCGGCATGGTATTCCAGCAGTTCAGGCTCGTGCATACGCTGACCGCCGCGGAAAACATCGTGCTCGGCGAAAAATCGTCCGTCTGGCGCGGCTCGTCGTGGATGCGCCGCAAGACGGAGGAGATCGGGGCAGTCGCGGAGCGTTTCGGGCTGAATTTTCCCGCCGATCGTCCGGTCTGGCAACTGTCCGTCGGCGAGCAGCAACGGGTCGAGATCGTGAAGGTGCTGTACCGGGGCGCCGATCTCATTCTGCTCGACGAGCCGACCTCGGTGCTGACGCCGGGCGAGGCCGACCAGCTCTTCGCGACGCTGCGCCAGCTCCGCGCCGCGGGAAAAACGGTCATTCTGACCACGCACAAGCTGAGGGAAGTGATGGAAATCGCCGACCGGATCTCCGTCATGCGCAAGGGGCGCATGCTGAAGACGCTGAACCGGCATGAGACGAACGAGCGCGAACTGGCGCAGCTCATGGTCGGCAAGCCCGCGACCGGCGTCATGAAGCCGGCGCCGAAGACGCCGGGCAAGCCGCTGCTCGAAGTGGAGGGGCTGACGGTGGAAGCCGGCCAGGGACGGACGGCGGTCCGGGACCTCACCCTGACGGTGAGGGAAGGCGAGATCGTCGGCATCGCGGGCGTCGCGGGCAACGGCCAGTCGGAGCTCGCCGAAGCGCTGGCGGGTCTCCGGCCGTGGAGCGGCGGCACGATCCGCGTCTGCGGCCGGGAATGGAAGCAGGCGTCGGTCAGGACGGCGATCGAATCCGGCATCTCCCATGTGCCGGAGAATCGGATGAAGAGCGGCATGGCCGGCAGCCTCGGCATCGTCGACAATCTGCTGCTCAAGACATACCGCAATTCCGAGCGGTCGCGCTTCGGCATGCTGCGCGGCCGGATGAACCGGGCCTGGGCCCGGTCGCTGGTCGAGCGGTTCGACGTCAAGGCGGCCGGTCTGGACACGCCCGTCCGCCAGCTTTCGGGCGGCAACCAGCAGAAGCTGCTGTTCGCGCGGGAGGTGGACCGCGACCCGAAGCTGATGATCGCCGTCCATCCGACCCAGGGGCTCGACATCGGCGCGGCGGAGAGCGTCCATCGGCTGTTGCTCGACCTCCGGGCGGACGGACGGGGTGTGCTGCTCATCTCGGAGGATCTCGATGAAGTGATGCAGCTTTCCGACCGGATTCTCATCATGTTCGGCGGCACGATCGTCGGCGAGATGAGCCGTGAGAATGCCGACCGCGAACAGATCGGCCTGTACATGGCCGGGCTGCGTGCCGCGCCCAGGGAGGAAGCGTCATGAACGGCAAAGCGGCCGCCGCGGAAATGGACGGCGGCACCGGAAGCGCGCGGCGGAGGACGGGGATTCCGAGGCTGAAGATCGAGTTCGATCCCGTCCGCACCGGCAGTCCGTGGTGGATGCCGATCGCCGCCGTCGCCGCGGCGCTCGCCGTCTGCGCCGTGTTCATTGCGGCCAGCGGCATGGACCCGCTGGCGGTCTACAGGAAAATGCTGACGGGCGCGTTCGGCACCCGGTTCGGCGCGACGGAGACGCTGGTCAAGTCGATTCCGCTCCTGCTCTGCGGCATCGGCGTCTCGATCGCCTACCGGATTTCGTTCTGGAATATCGGGGCGGAAGGGCAGTTTCTTGCCGGAGCGATGGCGGCGACCGCGGTGACGATCTATATGCCGGATCTGCCGGCGGCCGCCGCGCTGCCGCTCATGACCGCGGCGGGCATCGCGGCCGGCGGGCTCTGGGGGCTGCTCACCGCCGTGCCCCGCGCGTATTTTCAGGTCAACGAACTGATTTCTTCGCTCATGCTCAACTACATCGCGCTGCTCCTGCTCGACTATTTCGTGTTCGGGCCGTGGCGCGATCCGGGCGGTCTCAATTTTCCCGGCAGTCCGATGTTCACGGCGGAGCAGTCGCTTCCGACGTTCGGCAGAACCCGGCTCCATTTCGGCCTCGTCTTCGCGCTGCTCGCGGTTCTGCTGTACGCCTTCATGTTCCGGTACACCCGCTGGGGCTACGAGATGCGCCTGATCGGCTCCAATCCGGAAGCCGCGCGCAGCGCCGGGATCAGCCTGAACCGGCATTTGCTGCTCGTCATGCTGGCAAGCGGCGGACTGGCGGGACTCGCCGGCATGGCGGAAGTGTCCGGCGTCGCGCACCGGCTGATGTACGGCATATCGCCCGGCTACGGCTACACGGCGATCATCGTCGCCTGGATCGCCCGGCTGCATCCGCTCGGCCTCATCATCTCGGCGTTTCTGTTCGGCGGCCTGATCGTCGGCGGCTACAGCGTGCAGACGCTCGGCCTCCCGTCGGCGACGTCGGAAATGCTGCAGGGCGCCGTGCTGTTCTTTCTCATCGCCGGCGCCGCGCTCGGCATGATTCGCATCCGCCGTGCGCGGTGAGCCGCAGGACGGTTTTGGATAAAGGAGGATCCGGTCATGGACATGATCATCCAGATCATCGCGGCGGCGATGTCGTCCGGCACGCCGCTCCTGTTCGCCGTCCTGGGAGGCATTCTGATCGAGCGGTCGGGCATCATCCAGCTCGGCGCGGAAGGCATCATGCTGATGGGCGCGGTGACCGCAGCCCTTCTCTATATCCGCACGGGAAGTCTTGCCGCGGCGCTGGCGACCGTGCTCGTCGTCAGCGCGGCGCTCGGCCTTCTGCACGGGTTCCTGACGGTGACGCTGCGCGTCAACCAGATCGTCAGCGGCCTCGCGATGACGCTGTTCGGCTCGGGGCTGAGCGCCTTTCTCGGCCGGGCGATCGCCGGCCAGCCGATGCCGGGCGCCGTACCGAAGCTCGATTTGCCGCTCTTTGGAGCGGTGCCGGTCATCGGCGGCCTTTTCGCCCATCTGGACGTGCTGACCTGGCTAAGTTTCGCGCTGGTCATCGCGCTGCATCTGTACATTCACCGCACCTCCTGGGGGCTCCATCTGCGGGCGCTCGGCGACAATCCGCCGACCGCCGACGTGATGGGCATTCCGGTGACGGCGTTCCGTTACGGATGCGTCATCTTCGGCGCGATGCTGATCGGGCTCGGAGGCGCCGATCTGCTGCTCGTCTTCTCGCCCGCCTGGATCGAAGACATGACCGCCGGACGGGGATGGATCGCCGTCGCGCTCATCATTTTTGCCCGGTGGAATCCGCTGCGCGCGCTGCTCGTCGCCTACTTCTTCGGCGCGCTTGACGCGCTCGGCTTCCGCATCCAGCTTGCGGGAAGCGACATTCCGTCCTATTTTCTGAAAATGATCCCGTACGTCGTGACCATTCTCGTGCTCATGTACCTCGGCTGGCGGAACAGGGGTAAGCCGTCCGGATCGCCGGAATCGCTCGGCGTGCCGTACATCCGGGAACAACGGCTGTAATCCGGCGGGACGACGCGGAAATTCGACCTGTGTTGAGACGGGAGGCGATGCCGTATGGCGATGGAAGAGAAGGCGACCGGGCGGGCCCCGGAAGTCTGGCGGCCCCGCGACGCGGCCGAAGCGTGCCGGCTGAAAGCGGCGTTCGGCGCGGACGGCGTGTTCGTCGCGGGCGGCACGTTGCTGCGCACGCAGTGGGAATCGGGCGCGGCGGCGATGCCCGGCAAATTCATCGATCTGACCGCGATTCCCGGCCTCGCCAGCGTCAGGGCGGAGGCGGATCGGCTCGAGATCGGTCCGCTCGTGACGTTGTCCGCGCTCATGCGGGCGGAGACCGTCGCGTCGGGCTTCCCGCTCCTGGCGGAGGCGGTGCGGCGGATCGCCGCGCCGTCGATCCGCAATCTGGCGACGATCGGCGGCAATGTCGCAAGCAAAGTCGGCGACGCGCTGCCGGCGCTGCTCGTCCATGAAGCCGAGCTGATCTGGCAGACGGGCGAACGGACCGAAGCCGCGCTGCTGGAGGAATGGCTGGCCGATCCCGGACCGGCCGCGGGCGTCCGGCTGCTGACGGGCATCCGGCTGAAGCCGGCGGGCGGGGAATCATCCGGCGCGGGACCGCTTCGCGTGATCGGCGCCTTCCGCAAGCTCGGACGCCGGGAGGCGTTTACCCCGTCGCTCGTGACGGTCGCCGTTCTCGGCCGGCTGGCGGAGGACGGCACGCTGACCGGCGTGCGCATCGCGGCCGGCGGCGGATCGGCGGTGCCGATGCGTCTTCGCGCCGCGGAGGCGGCGCTGGAAGGCGCGCGGGTGACCGCGGATGCGCTGGCCCGGGTGAGCGAAGCCGTGCTCGGGGAATACAAGCCGGCTTCCGATCCGTTCGCCGGCGCGGATTACCGGCGCATGGCCGCCGCGAATCTGATCGCCGCCGAATGGCTGAAGCTTGCCGGCTCGGGCGGGGAGGAGGATGGACGATGATGCTGAATCGGGAGACGGCCGGCGATCGTTGGCGGGTGCGGCCCGACGGGCCTGGCAAGGTGACCGGCAGGCTGGCCTACCTGACCGATCTCGCGGCCCCGGATATGCTGTACGGACTCGTGCTGCGCAGCCCGCATCCGCACGCGCGCATCCGCGCGATCCGGACGGAGCGCGCAGCGGCGCTGCCCGGCGTGCGCGCCGTGGTGACGCACCGCGACGTGCCGGGGCTGAACGCGTTCGGCATCTCCAGGCAGGATCAGCCCGTCTTCTGCTTCGACCTCGTCCGCTACGTCGGCGACGCCGTCGCGGCCGTCGCTGCGGAGTCGATCGAGGCGGCTGAGCGTGCGCTCGAGCTGATCGAAGTCGACTACGAGCCGCTTCCCGTGCTGGACTCGCCGGAGAAGGCGCTCGCGGAAGGCGCGCCGAAGCTGCATCCGCAAGGCAACGTGATGCACAGCAACGAGTACAAGTGCGGAAATGCCGACGCCGCGTTCGCCGCATGCGCACATGTGGTGGAGGAAACCTACTCGACCCCGCGCCAGATGCACACCTATCTCGAGACGGAAGGGGGCCTGTTCGTGCCGGAGCCGGACGGACGGCTGACCGTGTATGCGCCGACGCAGCACGGCCTGCTCGACCGGCTGCAGCTTGCGCGCATACTGGCTGTGCCGGAAGACCGCATCCGCGTCGTGTCCAGCCCGATCGGCGGATCGTTCGGCGGCAAGGACGAGCTGAACATCCAGCCCTACGGCGCGCTGCTCGCGCTGGCCGCGGGCCGGCCGGTCAAAATCCACAATTCCCGGCGCGAGTCGGTGCGGGCGGGCCTCAAGCGGCATCCGATGACGATTACAATGAAGACCGGCATCGACGCTTCCGGACGGCTGCTCGCCCACCGGGTGCGGATCGTCGCCGACACCGGGCCGTATGCGACGCTCGGCGCGGAAGTGCTCAATTTCGCCACGGAGCATGTGATCGGTCCGTACCGGTATGAACATGTCGATGTCGAGAGCGTGTCCGTCTACACGAACAACGGCATGTCCGGCGAATTCCGGGGTTTCGGCGGCAATCAGGCGATTTTCGCGCTGGAAGGGCAGATGGACCGGCTGGCGGAGCGCATCGGCATGGATCCGTGGGATTTCCGGCTTCTCAATCTGCGCCGGATGGGCGATCCCGGCCCGTTCGGGCAATCCATTGCCCAGACGGACGGAGCGTACCAGGTATGGCGGAAGCTCAAGGAAAGCGCGCTCTGGCAAGAACGGGCCGAAGGCCGGAATGCGGGCGATCGGAATGCCGGCGGCCGGGGGACGGGCAATCGGGATGGCGAGGCGCGGTTTCCGGTGAATCCGGCCGGAACGGCCCGTCCGCCATGGATCCGCACCGGCATCGGCGCCGCCCTGGTCATGCACGGCTTCGGTTTCGGCGTCGGTCTGCCGGACCCCGCCGCGGGCCGGCTGCGGCTCGCGGAAGACGGCAAAATCGAGGCGGTGTTCGGCTACGAGGAATTCGGCCAGGGTCTGCTCGCGACGCTCGAAATGCTCATGATCGAAACGTTCGGCTTCGCGCCGGACGATCTCCGGCTCATCATCGGCGACACGGACCGGGTGCCGGACAGCGGCTCCAGCACCGCTTCGCGCACGACGACGATGATGTGGCAGGCGCTCAGACGGATGGAAGTGCCGTTCAGGCGGAAAATGCTCGAGGCGGCCGCCATCCTGATCAACCGGCCGGCCGGGAGCCTCAAGCTCGGACCCGGCGGCGTCGCGGACGCGGACGGCGGGGAGCTGCTCGTCCGGTATGCCGATATCGCCGGGAAGACGGCGGAACCGATCGCGGCCGAGACGCATTTTCATTTCCCGACCAGCGACTCCGAAAAAATCGGCGCGCATTTCCTGTACTCCTACTCCGCCGTTGCGGTGAAGGCGGAAGTCGACCTGCTGACCGGCCGGGTGCGCGTGCTTGAACAGTATCATGCGGTCGCGGCGGGTCCGGTCGTCAACCCGATGGGATACGTCGGCCAGATCGAGGGCGGCAGCGGCATGGCGCTCGGCTACGCGCTGATGGAAGATGCGGTCATGGAAAACGGGCGTTATCTGACCGGCAACCTGGACACCTATCTGATCCCGACGATCGCCGATTTGAGCGGAAGCATCGCGGTCGAGCCGATCGAGGATTTGCCGGACGGCGATCCGTACGGCCCGCGCGGGCTCGGGGAGATCGGCTCCGTCGGCCTCGCGCCGGCCATCGCGGCGGCGGTGCGCGACGCGACGGGCGTCCGCGTCAGCCGGCTGCCGATCGACCCGGCGCTCCTGATCGGCCGGCCCCGGGATCTGTGGAAGGCGGTGAGCGGTCAATGATCGGAAAGACGAATCCGGTTCCGGCCCCGGCGGAGCGTACCGTCCGCTCGTTCACGCTGAACGGGGAGCCGGTCGCCGTGGCGGCGCCTCCGTCCCGGCGGCTGCTGGACGTATTGCGCCATGATCTCTTGCTCACCGGAACGAAAATCGGCTGCGAGATCGGCCGCTGCGGCGCCTGCATGGTGCTCGTCGACGGGCAGCCGATGAACGCCTGCCTGACGATGCTGTATCAGGTCGAAGGGCGCCGGGTGACGACGATCGAGGGCATCGCGGGCGGCGCGGACGCGATGCACGCCGTGCAGCGCGCTTTCCTGGAGGAAGGCGGCTATCAATGCGGCTATTGCACGCCGGGCATGATCGTGTCCGCGGCGGCGCTCCTGGCCGAGAATCCGGATCCGACCGATGAGGAAATCATCGAGGCGCTGTCCGGCAATCTGTGCCGCTGCACCGGGTACGGCGGCATTCTGCGCGCCGTAAGGCGCGCGGCGGCCATCGGGAGGGAAGCCGATGGTTGAGGCAAGCGAGCGGGAGCGGCATATCCGGCTGCTCAGGCGCTGCATCGAGGTGTCGGTCCGGGCGAAGGCGTCCGGCAATCATCCGTTCGGCGCGCTGCTGGCCGACGCTTCAGGAAATGTGCTGCTCGAGCAGGGCAATATCGAAGTGACCGGGGGCGTGTGCACGGGCCATGCGGAAGCTTCGCTGGCGGCCGAAGCGTCGCGGCGCTATACGAAGGCGCGGCTCGGGGCGTGCACGCTCTACACGACCGCCGAGCCGTGCGCAATGTGCGCGGGCGCCATCTACTGGTCCGGCATCGGCCGCGTCGTCTACGGCATCAGCGAGCGGCGGCTCGCCGCGCTGACGGGCGACGACGAGCGCAATCCGACGCTCGATCTGCCGTGCCGGACCGTCTTCGCAGCCGGCCGCCGGCCGATCGAGGTGCTCGGCCCGTTCCCGGAAGTGGAGGCGGAGACGGTCGCCGTCCATGCGGGGTATTGGTCATGACGGGGCGGCTCTCCATGGCCGAAGTCAACGCGTTGGACCGGGACGCATTCGTCGCGCGCTTCGGCGGCGTCTTCGAGCATTCGCCCTGGGTGGCCGAGGCGGCGTGGGAGTCGCGGCCGTTCGCGTCGGCCGGCGCGCTGCTCGACGCGATGCTGCGCGTTGTGCGGGACGCGCCTGAGGAGCGCCGGATGGCGCTCATCAAGGCGCATCCCGATCTCGGCGCAAGGCTTGCGATGACGGAAGCGTCCACGCGCGAGCAGCGGGGCGCCGGACTCGACCGGCTGACTCCGGAAGAATACGGGGAGCTGTCCGCCCTGAACCGGGCTTATGCGGCGAAGTTCGGTTTTCCATTCATTCTGGCGGTGCGCGGCAATACGAAGGAGGAGATCGTCGCCGCCATGCGGGCGAGGCTTGGCCGAAGCGAGGAGGAAGAGCGGTGCGAGTCGATGGACCAGATCGGGCGGATCGCCGCGTTCCGCATTGCCGACCTGGTGGAGGAGGCTGCCGGAACGGCCGCAAGGGAAATCGCCGGAGGAGCCGATGCAACCCTTGAAACGGCCGCGGGAGTTGGCGGGCCGGCGGAAGCGGCAGGCGGCGCAGCCGGAACGGCGGCCGCCAGAGGTTTGGCCGGTCCGGGCGCCGGAGGGCCGTCCGGGCGGCTGACGACCCATGTGCTCGATGTGATGCGGGGACGACCCGCCGCCGGCATGCGGATCGAGCTGTTTCGGCTCGGCGAAGGCGTTTCGTTGTCCCGTGAAAAGCTGCGCGACGTGCGGACGAACGCGGACGGCCGGACGGACGGCCCGCTTCTTGCGGGCGAGGCGTTGCGGGCGGGCGTTTACGAGCTTGTTTTCCACGCGGGCGACTATTTCCGTGAGGTTGGGGCGGACATCGGCTTTCTGGACGAGGTGCCGGTCCGGTTCCGGATCGCCGATCCGGACGCCCACTATCATGTGCCGCTGCTGGCCGCTCCGGGCGGGTACAGCACATACCGCGGCAGTTAGGAGGATGGCCGTGAAGCGATTCGATCTCATCGTGCGCGGCGGCACGGTCGTGCTGCCGGATTCCGTGGAGCGTCTCGACATCGGCGTCCGGGACGGGAAGATCGCCGGGCTTGCGCCCGGGCTCGATCCCGGCGACGCCGCGGCGGCGGTTGACGCCGAAGGGTGCCATGTGCTGCCGGGAATGATCGACGCGCACGTCCATCTGAACGAGCCGGGCAACGGCCATTGGGAAGGGTTCGAGACCGGTTCGGCCGCGTTGGCGGCCGGCGGCTGCACGACATATATCGACATGCCGCTGAACGGCATTCCGCCGGCGGTTACCGCGGATGCGCTGCGCATGAAGGCGGAGCTCGCCCGCGGGCGATCGGCTGTCGACTACGGGTTCTGGGGCGGCCTCATGCCCGGCCATGTGCGCGATCTGCCGGAGCTTGCCGCCGCCGGAGCCGTCGCGTTCAAGGCGTTCATGTCCGACCCGGGCGGCGAGGAGGAGGGACGGTTCCGGGCCGTCGACGACTGGACGCTCTATGAGGGCATGGCCCGGATCGCGGAGCTGGGTGGACTGCTCGCTCTGCACGCGGAGAACGACGCGATCACGTCCGGGCTCGCGGCGCGGTTTCAGGCGGCCGGGTGCGTCTCCGCGCGGGATTACGCCGCGTCGCGCCCGCCCGAAGCGGAGCTCGAGGCGGTGCACCGCGCGCTCTTCTTCGCCGAGCGCACCGGCTGCCGGGTGCATTTCGTCCACGTCAGCACGGCCGACGCGCTGCTCATGATCGACGCGGCGAAGCGGCGCGGCGTCGACGCGTCGGCGGAAACTTGCCCGCACTATCTGCTGCTGACGGAGGAGGACATGGAGCGGATCGGTCCGGCCGCGAAATGCGCGCCGCCCCTGCGAAGCGATGCGGAACGGGAGCGGATGTGGCGAATGGTCGCAGACGGATACGTCGACCTGATTTCGTCCGACCACTCGCCCTGTCCCGGCGAATGGAAGCGGCTCGGCCCGGGCCGGACGTTCTTCGACATCTGGGGCGGCATCGCCGCGGCGCAGAGCAGCCTGGAGCTGATGGTCGGCGAAGGCGTCCGGCGCGGCCTTGCGCTGCCCGCCATCGCCGGGCTGCTCGCCGACGGGCCGGCGCGGCGGTTCGGGCTGACGGCGAAAGGCCGGATCGCGGAAGGGTTCGACGCGGACTTCGCCGTCGTCGATCTGAACCGGAGCTATGTGCTTCGGCCGGAACATCTGCTGCAACGCCACAAGCTCAGTCCCTACGAGGGCCGCGCGATCGGATGCAAGGTGAAGGAGACTTACGTCCGCGGGCGGCTTGTCTATGCGGAAGATCGCGGCATTGCGGAACCGGGGCACGGTGTTCAGGTTCGTCCGTCCGACTGAAGCGCCGGGATGTTCGGTTGAAATTTATTCATTCGAGAGGAGTGCGTCACCATGCTTGAGCTGGACCTGCAGGCCGATTTCGCGGGATCGGTCGCCGGACTTCTGGATGAGTTGGCGCTGTGCGGCGCGGAACGGGACGGCGGGGTGACGCGGCTCTTGTACACGCCATCCTGGCTGGACGCGCAGCGGCTGCTGGAGAGAAAGATGACGGAGGCCGGCCTGGCGGTGCGGTACGACTGCGTCGGCAATCTGTTCGGCCGGCTGGCCGGACGGGGCGCCGAGTCCGGCGTCGTGCTGACCGGCTCGCACGTTGACACGGTGCGCAGCGGCGGGAAGTTCGACGGCGCGTACGGCATCGCCGCTTCGCTGACCGCCGTCCGGTATTTGCGCGAGCGGTTCGGACCGCCGATCCGCCCGATCGAGGTCGTCTCGTTCTGCGAGGAGGAGGGAAGCCGGTTTCCGCTTGCCTACTGGGGATCGGGAAACGTCAGCGGCGTGTTCCATCCGGAGCAGGCGGACGGGATCGTCGACGCGCAAGGGGTGACAATGCGCGAGGCGATGGAGGCGGCCGGGTTCGGCCGCTCCGGCCCTGCGGGCGAGCCGCCGTCCGCGAAGCGCGCCGACATTGCCGCGTTTGTGGAAGTGCATATCGAGCAAGGGATCACGCTCGAGCGGTTCGGCGAGCGGATCGGCATCGTCGAGACGATTGCCGGCCAGCGCCGCTATGTCGTCACGGTCATCGGGGAGACGAACCATGCCGGGACGACGCCGATGACGCTCCGGCGCGACGCGTTGGCGGGCGCCGCGGAGATGATGCTGTTTCTCGAGCGCGCGGCGCAGAAGGCGGGCGAACCGCTCGTCGCGACGGTCGGCAGCATCGCAAGCGACCCGAACGTTCCGAACGTCATCGCCGGATCGGTCGAGTTCACGCTGGATATCCGCCATATGTCGGAGACGCTGCTGACCGGTTTCTGCGACACCGTGCTCGGCACGTTCCGGATGATCGCGGAACGGCGCGGTCTGAAAATCAAGGTCCGTTCCGTGCTGCACACGCGGCCGGCGCCGATGGATCCGGTGCTCGCGGGACGGCTGGAACGGATCTGCGCCTCCCGCGGCATTCCGTACCGGCGCATGATGAGCGGAGCCGGCCACGACGCGCAAATGTTCCGCTCCGTCTGCCCGACGGCCATGCTGTTCGTGCCGAGCCGCGGCGGCGTCAGCCATTCGCCCGACGAATACACGCCGCCGGATGATCTCGCCCTCGGCGCCACGGTGCTGGCGGAACTGCTGTACGAATTGGCCTACGAGGAGAAAATGCCATGAGCGCGCATCCGTTCTGGCCGCCTCCGCCGCGGACGATCATGACGCCCGGGCCGGTCGAAGCGGACCCGCGCGTGCTGCGCGCGATGTCGTTTCCGATTCTCGGCCAGTTCGATCCGGCGTTCACGGCGATTATGAACGAGACGATGGAGATGTTGCGCCGGCTGTTCCGCACGTCGAACCGGCAGGCCTATCCGGTGGACGGCACTTCGCGGGCCGGTCTGGAAGCGGTGCTGGCCGGCGTCATCGAGCCGGGCGACCGGGTGCTCGTGCCGATCTGCGGCCGGTTCGGCCATCTGCTGCACGAAATCGCGGAGCGGTACGGCGCGGAAGTTACGGTGATCGAGCGGGAATGGGGCACGGCGTTCGATCCGGATGAGATCGTGACCGCCATACGGCGCTGCAATCCGAAGGTCGTCGCGCTCGTGCACGGCGAGACGTCGACCGGCCGCCTGCAGCCGATGGACGGGATCGGCGCGGCGTGCCGGGAATACGACGCGCTGCTCGTCGTCGACGCCGTCGCGACGATCGGCGGCGTGCCGGTCAACGCCGACGACTGGCTGGCGGACGCCGTGGTGGGCGGCACGCAGAAATGTCTGTCCGTGCCAAGCGGCATGGCGCCCATCACGTACAACGCGCGCGTCGAGCGGCTGCTCGCCGGACGCAAGCGGATTGAGCGCGGGCTGCGCGCCGCCGGCGAAGGCTCATCCGCGCGGCCGTTCATCCGAAGCAACTATCTCGATCTGTGCCAGCTCCAGGATTACTGGGGCCCGGAGCGCCTCAATCATCACACCGAGATGACCGCGATGCTCTACGGCTTGCGCGAAGGAGTCCGCATCGCGCTCGAAGAAGGGCTGGAGGCGCGGTTCAAGCGGCACCGGCTGCACGAACGGGCGCTGGTCAAGGGACTGTCGGCCATGGGGCTGACGCTGTTCGGCGATCCGTCCTGCAAGATGCCGGTCGTCACCTGCGTGAACATTCCGGATGGCGTGGACGGAGAATCGGTGCGGTCGATGCTGCTCGACGCGTTCGGGATCGAAATCGCCGGTTCGTTCGGTCCGCTCAAGGGCCGCATCTGGCGCATCGGCACGATGGGCTACGGCTGCAACATGCGCAATGTGCTGCTGACGCTCGGCGCGCTCGAAGCGGTGCTCCTCCGCCACGGCGTGCGCGTGCCGGCCGGAGAGGCGCTGCAGGCGGCCATGGATGTCTACGCGGAGGAGAAGTCGGCGCAGGCCGGGTAAGCAACGATTCCGGCATCCTCCCATGCAGATTTTTTCGATGTATGGTATGATTGGGAGAATCGAGGGGAGGAGCTGCCGTGAACCGGGATTTTATCAGGCTGCGGGGGCTTGAGGGAGAGCTGAAGGTCTCGCAGAAGAAGCAGGAGTACGGGCTGACTGTCTCGACGCGCGAAATCGTGTTTCACAAGCCGCATGTCAATTATCACATCAAGTATGACGACATCGTCAGCATCGTGCCCTTCCGGCCGCAGGGGCGCAAAACCCGGGTATCGGTCCGCCATTCTTCGGGCAGCGCCGTCGAATACGCGAGCCCGCGGGCGGATGCGGACCAGTACCGCCTGTACGCGAGCCGCGTGACGGTTCACAACCGCAGCGGACTGACCGCGATGGGCGCGATGCAGTTCGTGCTGCCGATTCCGCCGAAGCTGATGGCGGTGATCGCCGAATTCAGCGGGCTGGACCGCATCCTCTGACGCAATCCGACTGCGAATGGCATGCATGCCAACGCCGGCAAAACTTGACACCCGTCTGATCCGTGCTATAATTCAACGCGACGCTGGACGCGGCCGGCCCTTCCGCCCGGAAGAGGCCGGCTGCGCCGCCGTTCAGCCTGGATGCAGAGGGGACTTGGCGCGGGAATGGATGCGACACAATCGTTGGAATGGCATGCGGCTCCGGACATCGGAACCGGCGGCCCGGGCGGCCGGCCCGGACATGGCGACGCCGCGGGCGTTGACGCCGGCGGCACGCTGGTCAAGATCGCGTATGACAAGGACGGGACCCGCGGGCTGCGCAAGTTTCGCTCGGACAGGCTCGAAGAAGCGGCGGAATGGCTGCGGACGGAGCTGCCGGGCGCGCCGCTCTGTCTGACGGGCGGGAAAGGGGCGAAGCTTGCGGCGCTGACCGGCCGGGAAGCGGAGCTCATACCGGAGTTCGAGGCGACCTGCGCCGGCATCCGGCTGCTGCTGCCGCCGGCCATCCGCGGAAGCGCGTTTCTGCTTGCGAATGTCGGCACGGGCACATCCGTTCACGTCATCGACGGCGAGCGCCATCTCCGCGTCGGCGGGACGGGGCTCGGGGGCGGCACGATCGTCGGGCTGGCCCGGCTGCTGACCGGCCTTGACGAATACGAAGCGATCGTCGGGGCGGCGGCGAAGGGCGACCGGGATACGGCCGACCTGAAGGTGCGCCATATTTATGAGGGTCTCGAACCGCCGATCGACGGCGATCTCACGGCCAGCAATTTCGGGCGGGTCCTTCCCGGAGCCGTGATCGGCGACGGCGAAACCGGCTCCATCTCGCGGGAGGACGCGCTCGCCTCGGTCATCGGCATGGTCGGGGAAGCGGTGGCGACCTTGTGCGTCAGCGCCGCCGCCGCGCACGGCGTGAAGACGGTCGTCTATATCGGCTCGTCCTTCAACGGCAACGCGCCGCTTCGCCAGGCGATCGAATCCTATACCCGCTTCCGCGGCGGGGAACCGCATTTCGTCGAAAACGGCGAGTTCAGCGGCGCGCTGGGGGCGCTGATGCGTCTCGGACGCGGATGAAGACAGGGGCCGCCGGCGGGATTCGGCGGACCCAAGGGTGTGATGATGGCATGTTCCGGATCGGGGCATGCTTTTTCTGTTTCCGCGAATGTTCGGATTTGCTGCGGGAATGTTTGTGTTTTGTGTCAGCATACCTGACATTTTGGCGGGGGTTGCGATATGATGGAAGTATGAATGCGTGAGGGAATTTTTTTTCGAGAGGGAGGTGGTTGGAATGGACGTCCGCAAAATCCGGCTGGATGAAGGCGGGAAGACGCAAACGAGCGAGGCGCGGGACGAATACGAGAAAGACTACGCCCGGCTTGTCCAATCGCCCGCTTTCCGGCGGCTGCAGGGGAAATCGCAGGTGTTCGGGGCGGGCACCGGGGACTATTACCGCACCCGGCTGACGCATTCGCTCGAAGTGTCGCAGATTGCCCGCGAGTCGGCGCGGCGGCTGCACCGGTCGTACCCGATGCTGCGGAAGCCCGAACATCCGGGGCTGATGATGGAGCCGGAAGTGGTCGAGTGCGCCGCGCTCGCCCATGATCTCGGCCATCCGCCGTTCGGCCACAAGGGCGAGGAAGTGCTGCACCGGCTGCTCAGCAAGCGGGGGATGCCGTACGAGGGCAACGCGCAAAACTTCCGCATTCTGATGTTCCTCGAGAAGCGCGCCGGCAGCGACAGCGGCCTCGATCTGACGGCGGCGGTGCTGCTCGCGATCAACAAATATCCGCACTGTCTGAACGAGCCCGGCGTCGCCAAAGGGGTCTACGAGATGGAGTGGGAAGGCGGCATCCGCAAGCTGCGGGAGCTGTGGGGCATGCCGAAAGGCCGCGCGACGCTGGAGGCGCAGCTCATGGATCTGTGCGACGACATCGCCTACTCGACGCACGACATCGAGGACGGCATCCGCGCCGGGAAGATTTTGATGAGTCCCGGGTTTTTCGAGGACGACCGGCTGGCGGAGCTGATCGTGCAGGAGATCGAGAACGATCCGTCCGGGCCGAACCGCGCCTGGGACGGCATCGGCCGGGAGCGGAAGACCGCGATGGTGAAGCGGGTGCTGGCCGATTATTACGAGCAGTGGACGGCGGTGTTCCGCGAAGCCGGCCGGGAACCTTCGCGCACGCGCCGCGAGATGAAGGCGCGCTGGGTCGGCCTGTTCGCGAGCCGGGTCGGCATCCTGGACGACGGCGAAGGCTGGAAGCGCGTCTCGTTCGTGCGCGAAGGCGCGGAAGACATGGAGCTGCTCCGGACGATGGAGATTCTCAAGAAGCTGGCGTGGGTGACGCTCATCAAAGATTTCCGCGTGCAGCGGCTGCAGAAGCGGAGCGAGATCATGCTGACGCGGCTGTGGGAAGCCTTCTCGGACCGCGAGACGGGGAAGCTGCTGCTGCCGCCGGACTGGGTCGAGAGCTATGAGCGGCAGCAGGGGTCGTGGCCGTGGGAGCGGCTGGCGGCGGATTATATCGCCGGGATGACCGACGCTTACGCGGAGAAGGTGTACACGGAGCTGTTCGCGAGCCGGTCCGGCTCGATCTACTAGCGGGATTAGGCGCGGCTGCCGCCATGGCGGCTGGTCGGCTTGCGGGAGGTCAGCGCGCGAACCGAACCGGTCGGACGGACAGGGCGCCATTAACGGGATGGCGGCTGCGGCCCGATGTCGGGCCGGTACAGAAAGACGAATCCGTTCTCCTCGAAGATGCGCCGCGCCGCATCGCCGGTGAGAAACGCGAAGAATCGGGCCGCTTCGTCCGGAAGTTTCGTCGCCTTCACGATGCCGGCCGGGTAGCGGACCGGCGCGTGCAGGCCTTCCGGCAGCGCGAACGCCTCCCGGACGGCGTCCGATTGCAGCGCGTCCGTCCGGTAGACGAAGCCGGCGTCCGCGTTGCCGGATTCGACGTAGGCGAGCACCTGGCGCACGTCTTTGCCGTAGACGAGCTTCGGCTCGAGCCGCTCCCACAGACCGGCGCCGCGCAGCGCCTCGGCCGCGTAGGCGCCGGCGGGCACCGTGCCCGGATCGCCGATGGCGACGGCGCGATATTCGCCGCCGGAGAGATCGTCCGGCGCTGCGGGGATGCGCCCGGTGCGGTCCGCAGGCACGACGACGGTGAGCAGGTTGCCGAGCAGAACGGCATGTTTCGCAATCAGACCGTCTTCCGCAAGCTTGTCCATTTGCGCCGTATCGGCGGAGATGAACAGATCCGCCGGCGCGCCTTGCGCGATCTGCCGGCGCAGGGCGCCGGACGCGCCGTAGTTCATCGTGACGCGGATTTCGGGATGCGCCTCCTCGAACGCCTCGCCGATCCGGTCCATGCTGCGCTGCAGGCTGGCCGCGGCCGAGACGAGCAGTTCGACGCGTCCGCCGCCTGCTTCCGGTTCGCCCGCCGTCCGGCATCCCGCCGTCAGGAGCAAGACCGCGAATATCGCCGCAAGCGGCGCCGTCCGGACAGTCTGTCGCCGTTTGTCCATTTCTTTTTCTCCACTCTCCGGTTCCGTCTTTTATATCTTCCGCTTAATGGCATTCATTCTAACACAGGGGGACCGGACGCTCAATTGCTTGACGGTCTGCGGCGCCGGTGATTGTCTTTCCGCACGGTTTCGACTATGCTTAAGGATGGAAACCGATTCGAGGCATGGGCCCGTGAGGAGGTAAACACGCGTTTATGAACAATTTCAGCTTCTACAATCCGACGAAAATTGTGTTCGGCCGCGGCGCGGTGGCGGAGCTCGGCAGTCTGCTGGAGCCGTACGGCAAGCGGGTGCTGCTCGTCTACGGGGGAGGCAGCATCAAGCGGAACGGGCTTTATGATCAGGTGCTCGAGCAGCTCCGGAAGATCGGGGCGGAAGTGTACGAGCTTGCGGGCGTCAAGCCGAACCCGCGCCTGACGTCGGTGCACCGCGGGATCGACATCTGCCGCAAGCACGATGTGCAGTTCATCCTCGGAGTCGGCGGCGGCAGCGTCATCGACGCGGCCAAGGCGATTGCGGCGGGCGTGCCTTATGAAGGCGACGTGTGGGATTTCTACGCCCGGAAGGCGCGCGTCCAGCAGGCGCTGCCGCTCGGCGCGGTGCTGACGCTGGCGGCGACCGGGACGGAAATGAACGGCAATACGGTCATCACGAACTGGGAAATCAACCAGAAGCGCGGCATGGGCAGCATCCACGTCTACCCGAAGTTTTCGATTCTCGATCCGGAGCTGACGTTCACGGTGCCCGCCGACCAGACGGCGAACGGCATCGTCGACATGATGTCGCACGTGTTCGAGCAATATTTCAGCCTGACGACGGACACGCCGTTGCAGGAGCGGCTCTGCGAGTCGATTCTGAAGACGGTCATCGAGAACGGCGAGCTGGCCATCCGCGAGCCGGACAACTATGCCGCCCGCGCCAACCTGATGCTCTGCGGCACCTACGCGCTGAACGGCGGCATGATCAGCGTCGGCGTGCAGCAGGATTGGGCGTCGCACGAAATCGAGCACGCGATCAGCGCCGTCTACGACATCGCGCACGGGGCGGGCCTGTCGATCGTGTTTCCGAACTGGATGAAATATGTGCACCGTTCGCGCGTCGACCGGTTCGTCCAGTACGCCGTCCGCGTCTGGGAGATCGATCCGTCGGGCAAGTCCGACGAGGAGATCGCGCTCGCCGGCATCCAGGCGACCCGCGACTTCTTCACCCGGATCGGCGCGCCCGCGACGCTCGGCGACGTCGGCATCGGCCGGGAGAAGCTCGACGTGATGGCGGAGGACGCCGTCCGCTTCGGTCCGATCGGTTCGTTCCGCAGGCTGGAGAAGGACGACGTGAAGGCGATTTTGGAGATGGCGCTGTAACGGCGGCATATTTTTCCTCGCGGCGGGGCATGTTAACGGTGAGCATTGGCCGAAACATCAGGTCTGCCGGCAAGGAGGATCCATATGCTGCAATCGCAACAGGCGGGTGGCGCGGGCGCCGCGCCCCGGCAAATGTCTTATGAGCAATTTCAGGAGCTTCAGCGCATCCGGCAGGAGCAGGAACAGGCGATGGCGCGGGAAGCGCTGCTCCGGGCGGGCGCGGACCGGTATTCCGACCGGCTTCGCACGCTGCTCGGCGAACTGCAAGGCCTGCATGCGGAAATCGCGCGCGCGGAGAACCAGGTCCAGGTGCAGATGGACGCGCAACTCAGGCAGATTCAGGTGATCCGCGAGCGCGTTCGCCAGGCGGAAAACGCGCTGCAGTCGGTTTTGGCGACTCCGCCGAACATGCGGCAGTAAAATCGTCCCGTTGACGGCTGACGGCTTACGGTACGGCTTGAGGCGCCGTCAGCGGGCGCCGCCTCCTGTCGATTGACGGTTCCGTCCCGGATGGGCTACACTGGAAAAGACGACTCCCGCCGCGCCTTCCTCACACGCGCTTGTGTTGGCGGGTTTTTTCTTTACATCGGATCGGGAGGGTGCGGCAGAAAGGAATTGTAGCCATGGATCTGACACCGATTCGCGACATGGCCGACGCCATCCGCGCGAACGTCGCGCGGGTGATCGTCGGCAAGGAGACGCTGATCGACCGCCTGCTGATCGCGATCATCACCTCCGGCCACGTGCTGCTCGAGGATGTGCCCGGCACCGGCAAGACGCTTACCGCGAAAGCGCTTGCAGTTTCGCTGGATTGCACGTTCAAGCGGATCCAGTTCACGCCGGACCTGTTGCCTTCGGATTTGACGGGCATTCATTTTTTCAATCAGAAAATCGGCGATTTCGAATTCCGGCCCGGCCCGCTGTTCGCCAATATCGTGCTGGCGGACGAAATCAACCGGGCGACGCCGCGCACGCAGTCGAGCCTGCTCGAATGCATGGAGGAGCGGCAGCTCAGCATCGACGGGCGGACGCACGCGCTGGAACCGCCTTTTCTCGTCATCGCGACGCAGAACCCGGTCGAGAACCAGGGCACGTTCCCGCTGCCGGAAGCGCAACTCGACCGGTTCCTGTTCAAGCTGCGCATGGGCTATCCGGACAGCGGCGAGGCGCTTCATATTCTGAAGCGGTTCATGGATGCGAGTCCGCTGGAGGAGATCGGCCCCGTCGCGGGGCGGGAGGCGATTCTGGAGGCGCAGCGGCTTTATTCGAAGGTTGCGGTGCATGACGATCTGCTGCGGTATATCGTGAGCGTCGTCGAGCGGACGCGTTCGCACGCCGACGTGTACGTCGGCGTCAGCCCGCGCGGCAGCCAGGCGCTGCTCAGAGCGGCGCAGGCTTACGCGGCGCTGCAGGGCCGTGCGTACGTCACGCCGGACGACATCAAGACGATGGCGCCCGATGTGCTGGCCCACCGGATCGTGCTGCGCAGCGCGACCCGCTCGAAGCAGGAAGCGGCGGAAGCGGTCGTCCGGCAAGTGCTGGACGAGGTTCCGGTGCCCGCGGAGGAGACGCTGGGCGCCCGTTAGGAGGCTGGAGATGGCGTTTCATTTCATCCTGCTGACGTTTGCCCTGCTCATGTTGCTGCAGGCGTTTTTCTTCCGCCGCGTCGGGCTCGTCGGCATCCGGTACGACCGGCGGCTCAACGCAAGGTGCTGCCATCAGGACGATGAAATTGAAATGGTGGAGACGATCGAGAACCGGAAGTGGCTGCCCGTCCCGTGGCTGCGCGTGGAGTCGCAGATCCCGGCGGCCCTGCGTTTCGGGACGCAAGCGAACCTGGACATCAGCTCCGGCAGCATCTATCAGAATCATAAAAGTCTGTTCAGCCTGATGCCGTATACGCGCATTACCCGGCGGCATACGGTGAGATGCGCAAAGCGCGGCTATTACCGCGCCGAATCCGTCTCGATGACGGCGGGCGATCTGTTCGGCATCGCATCGAGCACGAGGCGACTCGATCTCGGGTTCGAGCTGATCGTCTATCCGAAGCCGCTGCTGCCCGAGGAGTGGGATTTTCCGACCCACGGTTGGATGGGGGAAGCGGTCGTCCGGCGCTGGATCGTCGACGACCCGTTCCTGATCGCGGGAACCCGTGAATACCGGTATGGCGATCCGCTGAATGGGATCAACTGGAAAGCGTCCGCGCGCACCGGCAAGCTGCAGGTGCACAAGCGCGACTATTCCGCCGATCATCGGCTGATGATCGTCCTGAATGTGGAAGACCATGAAGGAATGTGGAGCGTCGCGACGGATGACGCGTTGGTTGATTACGGTTTATCCGCCGCGGCGGGCATGGTCCGGTACGCCGTGGAGAACGGCCTGGAAGCCGGGTTCGCGGCGAACGCCGCGGAGGCGGGCCGCGCGGGCGAAGAGCGGCCGGCGTACGTCGAGCCGGATGCCGGCCAGCCGCATCTGATGGCGATCCTCGAGTCGATGGCGCGGCTCAAGACGGAGCGGCTGCTTCCGCTGCATGAGCTGCTGCAGTTGATCGGCGAGCGGCTGGTCAGCCGGACGGATATCGCCGTTCTGACCTCCTATGAGAATGAGCGGATTGTCGAGGCGGCGCGCAGACTGGAACAGCAAGGCCATGCGGTGCGCCTGCTGCCGCTCCGTCTGCCTGATCGCGCCGGCTCCGGCAAAACGAAAGCGGGGCAATCGGCATGAACGCGCGGAGACTGCTGCTTACGTTCTGGCTTGGCGTGACGGCGACGGTCATCTGGCTGCCGATACCGGTGTTCGCCGCTTCATGGGGGCTTGAGACGGCCGCGTTTTATGTTTTTCTTGCGCTGCTTCCGCTCTGTTACGCGGTCGGCGAAACGCTCACGGCACGGTGGAACCGGATGCGCCGCGTGGCAAGGTTCGCGCTGGCGGCGGTGATCGGAATCGGCGTCGGTTATGCGCTCCTGCCTTACGGCGTCGGCGCGCTCGCCGCGGCTGCCGTTGCGGCCGCCATGGCGCTTCACGGCATGTCGCCGGTGCTGCCCGACGACCGGCGGCAGCGCGACCTGCTGACGCCCGCGCTGATCATCTATTTCATCGCATCGATTGCCGCCGGCTTTATGGACCGCATGGCGCCTTACCGGCTGCCGCTCATGGCGGGCGGCGTTTTCACGCTGCTCCTTGCCATCCGGCGCGTGAACCGGATCGCGCTCATCGACGCGAATCTGGAAAGAAGCGGCGGTCCGGTGCCCCGGTCGGTTGTGGTCCGCAACCGGATTCTGGCGGCCGCATTTACGGCGATCGCCTTGTTCATCGCGTTCTTCCGCCAGTTGGAAACGCTCTGGGATGCGTTCATCGCCGGACTCAGACGGCTGATCGAACGGCTGACCGGCGGGGCCGGCAAACCGATTCCGGACGAGCCGCCGGCGGATCAAGGCCCCGAACCGATGACCGGGCTGCCCGTGCCCGGGGAAAGCGAGCCAAGCTGGTTCTGGCTGCTGCTTGAGAAAATCGCGATCGCCATCGGCGGGCTGGCGGTGATAGCGCTGGCCGTTCTGCTGCTCAGGCAGCTCGCGCGCATTCCGGCGCTTGCCCGGCTGATTGCCCGCTGGCTGGCCGCCTGGCGGGAACGCGCGAGAACCGCGGATGCCGGGGGCTATGTGGACGAGGTGGAGCGGCTGACCGGAGAAACGATCGTTTCCGGCGTCATCCGCCGCCTGAAGTCGTTCGGCCGCCGGGAATCGTGGGCGTCCATGTCGCCCGAGGAGCGGATCCGCTGGCTGTTCCGGCGCCGTTTCCAGCGCGTGGAAAAAAGGGGATTCCGCTATCGCGCGGGCTGGACGCCGCGGGAGAATTTAACCGCCCTGGCGGAAATGGACGGCGGCAATCGGGATGCGGACGCAAAGCTGGGACAGCTATATACGGAAGTGCGCTACGGCGGACGTCCCGCCGCGAAGGAGGATGTCGAGGCGCTGAAATCGAGGCTTAATTTGTGATCGTTCAATCGCAGGAATTCGCGGTTCCGCGCGGAAATCCGCCATCAACTTCCTGATTCCGCTCGAATCGGATCGTTCTCAACGGGGCATACCATAGTTGAGCCAGGAGGCGAATAGTGCCCGACGCTCAATCCATCCCTGGAGAGAAAGGTGGCAGCCGATTCGAATGAAACGGATTTGGAAAGGTGCGGTCGCCATGGCAGCCCTGATGTTGGCGTTATCTTCCCCTGTATTCGCGGAGGGCGGTGTGACGGGCAAAAGCCACACATCCGCGTACACGGGCGTGAATAAAACGGACGGTTACACTTACAACCGTACGACCGGGGAAGATCAGGTTACGACCAACTTCATGGACAACCGCCGTTATGGCGTGAACGCCGACAACAACGGGCTGATGGGGCGTACGGAACGCGCGGTCAGCGAAACGGGACGTACGGTTCGCGGCACGGTTCGCGCCGCGGCTACGGACAACGGCAACGATTTCGACTGGGGCTGGCTTGGCCTGCTCGGTCTGATCGGACTCGCGGGTCTTCGCGGCCGCAACCGTCAGACGTCGTAATGCCGCTGATAGCGGCAAAGCCGAGGGTTCTTCCTCGCGGAAGAACGCTCGGCTTTTCCATTGTCATGTGTCCGCCCTGGGACGGTCGATCGCTTCGGCCATCGTCTTGTCGGTCAGGTGGGCGTAGATTTGCGTCGTCTCCGGCGAGGCGTGTCCGAGCTGTTCCTGCGTCTTGTAGAGGTCGTTCCGCAAGTAGTAGTCGGTCGCAAAAGAGTGGCGCAGCTTGTGCACCGACAGATACGGTTTGCCGAACCGTTTCGCGTATTTGACGACCATCTCCTGGATCGCCCGTTTCGTCATGCGGGAGCCTTCCTTCCTGCCGTTCGCCACGGCGAGGAAGAGCGCTTTTTCTTTCCTGGGCGCGTTGTAGCGGCTTTCCCTGAGCTGCAGGTAGTTTCTCAAATCTTCGACCGCGTCCTGCCGGAAGTAGACGGGCGTCTTGAACGTATCGTCGTTGGCGCCCTTGCGGTATACGTAGACCAGCTTGCGCTTCAGGTCAATGTCGTCGACGTTCAGGTTGACGACCTCGGACACCCGCAGTCCGGAGTGGAGGATCAGGCTGATGATGCAGGCATCCCGGATCTTGTTGCGCTCGTAGGCGGCAAGCGCCTGCTTGTTGCCCGCAAGGTCGCCGGCATAGTTTTCCCTCACGTATCGCAAAAATTCCGCGATCTCGTCCTCCTGCAGCAGCTTGCCTTCCAGGCGGGCGGCCGAATCCTTCGGTTTGTGCGTCCGCTTGATCGACACTTTCGCCATGACGTTCCGTTTGAGCAGCGGGTAAAAATTTTCGTCCTCGGCAATCTGGCTCAAATAATGGAACAGCGAGCGGAGCGAGGACAGTTTGCGCGAGATCGTCGTCCGGCTGTTGTTCCTGTCTTTGTGCGCGGCGAGATACATTTTGTAATGGTCGACCGTCTCCATGCGCAAATTTTCGAGGTCCGCGAGCGGAATTTCCTTCATCTCACGCGCCTCTGTCAACCCCTCCGCCATCAGCCAGCGGAAGAACGTCTCGTAATCGCGGACGTATTCGAGCAGGGAAGAGGGGGACAAGTCGGGCAGCTTGTAGTTGATGAACTGCTCGACGTACCAGGGCATCGACGGCACGCGTCGGTCAAGTTCCCGCCTGTCTTTCAGCTTGATGACGTTCATGCGATCCCTCCGTGGGCCGGTACTGCTGACAAGTCTTATTGTACCATTTGCGGGGAAGGATGGCATCCGGATGTTGATCGGCAATAGATTCCGTAATTCATATTATGTAAACCATTATCATGAAAGGAATTTAGAGTACATAATAAATCTTATGTAAACTTATGATCTCCCTTCAGTTCATGAATCAGTCAAACGAACAGCATCGGATCACCTCGCCGCCAATGCTCTCGCCGGTCACGCGAAAGCCGGTCTTCTCATACAGCGCGGCCGCGGCGGCATTGTCGGGGCGGTGTCCGAGCACGATCATGTCGGCGCTGTACCGGTCCTTGAAATACCGCAGGAAAGCGGCGATCGCTTGCTTCGCGTAACCGTTGCCCTGGTATTTCTCGTCGAGCATGAAAGTGATCAGCCAATACCGGCCGTCGTCCGGATCCAGTCCGTAAATGAGAAAACCGATCATCGCATCGTCTTTGTAAATCGCTTTCGGACGATAGTGCGTTTCAAATTGCGATTCGGCGATCCAGAAGACGACAGGGCATGGGTACACGGCGGTCTGATCTTCGCGCACGCGAAGCCGGGCGGCTTCAAACCAGTTGTCGCGCGTGATGTCGGCAATCCGGATTTGGTCCAAACAAGATCAACTCCCGTATGATGATGGAACCATTATACAGGAATTCATTTTCCAATTGTTTGCTATAGCCAATAATTACTGGTCCATAACGCTTTGATATATCCGATCTTCATGCAGATCCGCTCCATGTTGCGATGGCTTTGGGACAAGAAGTAGCATTGGCTGACGACGAGCCTGCAGCCGGCGCGCTTCGCTTCCGTGATTCTTCTGGAGAGCAGCAGTCGGTGCAAACCGCGGTTGCGGAATTCGGGCAGTATGGCGGCGAAGGTGAGGGAGGCAATGCCGTCCTTCATGCGCATGACAGCCGCGGCGGTCGGCTGACCGTTGACTTGCGCTATAAAGAACTTCCAGCCCGGCCGATCGTACAAAACCTTATTGTTCGCCGCGACATGGGGAATGCCATTGTCCGGAAGTCCGGTGCCCAATACCATATCCTCATCAAACTCCGTACCGGACACCGGCGATCCCCGACTTTGATAAAAATCCCTGAATCATCATTCAGTTTTTCCTATAACCCTTAACGGTCATCTCGGGTTTATAGTAAGGGTATCTACTCAAATTCACTAATTCAGATAGGAAATGTTTGATATCGAACGGCGGGAGGTTAACCATGGGGAAAAGACAGCTCAAACTGGGCGCAAATTTGGACGGCGTCGGCAACAGCATCGCGCTCTGGAGGCATCCGGCGATTCCGATCGACGCGAGCGTCAATTTTGAGTACTACAAGCAACAAGCGTTGAAGGCGGAGGAAGGCAAGTTCGATTTTGTCTTTATCGCGGACGGCCTGTACATCAACGAGAAATCGAATCCGCATTTTCTGAACCGGTTCGAGCCGGTCACGCTGCTGTCTTCCCTTGCTTCCGTTACAACACGCATCGGGTTTGTCGCGACCATATCGACGAGCTACAGCGAGCCGTTCACGGTGGCGCGGCAGCTGATGTCCCTCGATCATCTGAGCGGCGGCCGGGCGGGTTGGAATGTGGTGACATCGCCGCTGGAAGGATCGGCGCTCAATTACGGCAAAGCCGAACATCCGCATCATGCGCTTCGGTACGAAATTGCGGAAGAGCATGTCCAGGTCGTCAAGGGATTGTGGGATTCGTGGGAAGATGACCCCTTTGTGGGGGACAAGGAACGCGGCGTTTTTTTCCATCCGGACAAAATGCACGCGCTGCATCACCGGGGCAAACATTTCACCGTGCAGGGTCCGCTCAATATCGCCCGATCACGGCAAGGGTATCCGATCATCTTCCAGGCCGGATCGTCCGAGGCGGGGCAGGAACTGGCGGCCAAAGCCGCGGACGCCGTCTATTCGGGGCACGAAGATTTCGAGGAGGCGCGGGATTTCTATCGCAGCGTCAAGAGCAAAGCGGCCGGATACGGCCGCAATCCCGACGAGATCCTGATCATTCCCGGGCTTCAGCCGATCATCGGCCGCACGGAGGAGGAAGCCGAGCGGAAATACGAAGAGGTGGCGAATCTCGTCCGGATCGATCAGGCGCTCGATTACCTGGGGCGATACTTCGACCATTTCGATTTCTCCGTGTTTCCGCTCGACGAACCGTTCCCCGATATCGGCGACATCGGACAGAACAGCTTCCGCAGCACCACGGACAGGATCAAACGGGAAGCGAAAGAAAAGGGGTTGACCCTGCGGCAGCTGGCGCTTCGGACAGCGACGCCGCGGCCGAACGCGATCGGAACGCCGGAGCAAATCGCCGACCTCATACAGGAATGGTTCGAGGGGGGCGCGGCCGACGGGTTCAATATCCGCACCGTCGTGCCGAACGGTCTGTCGGATTTCGTGGATCTGGTCGTGCCGATTCTGCAGGAGCGCGGCCTGTTCCGCAAGTCGTATGAGGCGGAAACGCTGCGCGGCAACCTGGGGTTGCCGGTCCCGAAGAACCGGTATGCGGTCGGTGCGGGATCTGCCGTATGAGCGCGCCGGAAAACGGAGCGGTTTCGGCGATGAACACCGCTCCCATATTGGCATACATCCGTTCGCTGCAGGATGACATGATTCGGTGGCGGCGGGAAATCCACCGTCATCCGGAACTGATGTATGATGTCGCGCGCACGGCCGCATTCGTCGGGGATTTGCTGAGCTCCTGGGGATTGGAGGTCGAACGGAACGTCGGCAGACATTTCGGCCGGGGAGTGACCGCCGTCCTGCGCGGCGGCCGTCCGGGGACAACGCTGCTGCTCCGGGCGGACATGGACGCGCTGCCGATTCGCGAGGAGAACGATGTCCCGTACCGTTCGACGGTCGAAGGCGCGATGCACGCCTGCGGCCACGACGCGCATACCGCCATGCTGCTGGGCGCCGCCCGGGCGCTCAGCCGGTTCCGGGAAGAATTGCCGGGAATCGTCAAGTTTGTGTTTCAGCCTGCCGAAGAGGGAGCGGCGGCAAGTCCCGTTGACGGCGTTCTGCGCAGCGGCGGCGCGGACATGATTGAAGCCGGCATTCTGGAAGGCGTGGAACGGTGCTTCGCCCTCCACGTCTGGCCGGAACTTGAGGCGGGTGTCATCGGCATTCATCGCGATTATGTGATGGCGGCTTCGACGCATTTCCGCGTCGTGTTCCACGGCAGGCCGGGACATCACAGCCGGCCCCATGCCGCCGCGGATGCGATCATGATGGCCGCGCATTGGATCATGGACATGAAGGCGTACATGTCGACCGCCGTCGATCCGTTGAGCCGCGCCGTGCTGGCGTTCGGAACGTTGCGGGCGGGAACGGTAATCAACGCGATCGCGGACCGGAGCGAAATTGGCGGAACTTATCGCGCGTTCGAGCCGCATGTGGTAGACCAGATTCGCGAAGCCATCGAGCATCGCTCCCGAACGATCGCCGCTCTGTACGGAGGCAGCGCCGAATCGGCGTTCCGCATGGGTACGGCGCTCCGCAACGACCCGCTGGCTGCGGCGGAAGCGATGGAAGCCGGACGGAGCGTGTTCGGCCCGGAAAGGACGATTGAACTCGATCGTCCGAGCCTGGCAGGCGAAGATTTCGCCTTCTACGCGAAGGAAGTGCCATCGGCCATGGGATTGCTCGGAATACGAAACGCAGCGAAAGGATACACCCATCCGCTGCACCATCCGAAGTTCGACGTCGACGAGGATGTGCTGAAAGACGGCGCAAGCTGGTTCGTCGAGGCCATCCGCGCATTCTACCGTCAGCGGGATGGAACACGGTCATCAATCGAATCAGGAACAGGAGTGGAGGGACATGAAGTCAGGAAATAAGCCGCGCAGATGGAAAAGCGCCGTAACCGGCATGATCGCGCTGTTGTTGGTCCTTGCCGGCTGCCAGACTCAGCGGGCGGACAATCCGACTTCATCGGAAGGACAAGCCGTCTCAACCGGCGGCGGAGGCGAGCCTATAAAAACGGCGGGCGGCGAGTTGACCTTCGCGCTGGCGACAAGCCCCGATTCGCTGGACCCGCACCGCAGCGGTCTGGCCGTCGCCGTGCGGGTAATCCGCACCATTCATGACAGTCTGGTCGTGCAGGACGAGAACGGAGAGATCAAACCATGGCTCGCCACAAGCTGGGAAATTTCCGAGGACGGCCTGACGTACACGTTCAGGCTGCGCGAAGATGTGAAGTTTCATGACGGAACGCCGTTCAACGCGGAAGCGGTGAAGTACAACTTCGACCGGATCATCAAACCGGAGACGAAGGCGAGGAACGTGGTCGCGCTGTTGCGCCCGTACGAGTCCTCCGAAGTGCTGGACGAATATACGATCCGCGTGCGTCTGTTCGAGCCTTCCAGCGCCTTCCTGGGCAATCTGAGCCAGGCGCTGCTCGGCATCGTTTCGCCGACCGCAGCGGAGAAATACGGTGAGGACCTGGTGCGCAATCCCGTCGGCACCGGGCCGTTCAAATTCGTCAGTTGGTCCGAGAACGCGTCCATCACCGTGGAACGGAATGATGAATATCATTGGGCGCCGGAGACGGTGCATAACGCCGGAGCTCCGTATCTCGACCGCATTACCTTTCACATCATCCCGGAAGAAGCGACGCGGATCGGCAGCGTTCAAGGCGGACAGGTACTCGCGGCGGAAACGGTTCCTCCGCAAAACATCGCGTCCCTCGAGAACGACCCCAAGATTCGGATATTCAAGACGCGAACGAACGGTCTGCCCTATACGCTGTTCATCAATCAGTCCAGAGAACCGTGGAACGAGCTGAAAGCCCGGCAGGCGCTGCTCTACGGCGTCAATGTCGACGCGATCATCAAGAGCCTGTATCTGGGCACCTATGAACGGGCGTGGTCGCCGTTGGCCCCCGGCATGCTCGGGTACAACAAGGCGCTGGAGAACAGCTTCTCTTACGATCCTGCCAAGGCGGCCGCATTGCTGGACGAACTCGGGTGGAAGCCCGGCGCGGACGGCATCCGCGAGAAAGACGGCAAGAAGCTGACGCTCCGTTATGTCGAGCAGTCGCCGAACCGCGAGAAACGCAATGACATCGCCGCGATGATCCAGCAACAGCTCAAGCAGATCGGCATCAACGTCAACGTCGAGATCACCAAGGATTATCGCACGGTCGTGTTCGAGAACGGCGATTACGACTTGTACGGCAACAGCCAGGTCAACTCCGATCCCGAGGCGCTGCGCAGTTTCTATCATTCATCGTCCTCGTCGATCGCGGGAAGACAGAGCTTGTCCGGGCTCAAAGATCCGGTCGTCGACCGGCTGCTCGACGAGGGCAACGTGGAGACCGACACGGAGAAACGGATCAAAATCTACGAGCAGGTTCAGCAAGAAATCATGGACAGGGCGGCGATCATTCCCATCTATGTATTCCCGTACACCGTGGCGGCGTCGCGGAGCGTGTCCGATCTCAACTTCGATTATCTCGGCTATCCGATTTTCAATGACGTGTCTTTGCAAGGGAAGTGATCGTGTTGGCTCGTGCCATCCTCATGCGGGCGGCCGCTTCCTTGATGGTCGTGCTCGGCGCGCTGGCGATGGTGTTCGTCATCGTCTACCTGCTGCCCGGAGATCCGGTCTACCAGATCGTCGATCCGGCTTCCGCGACGCCCGAAGTGATCGAGAACCTGCGCAGACAACTGGGGACGGATCGGCCGCTGCCCGCGCAATTTGCGGATTACGCCGCGAAGATGCTGCGGGGCGACTTCGGCCGGTCCATCGTGAACGGCGATCCGGTGCTGCCCAAAATTATCGAACACTTTCCCGCAACGTTGTCGCTTACGGTATGCAGCGCCGTCTTCGCCGCGGCGATCGGGATATGGCTGGGCGTGCTGTCGGCGATTCACCGCAACGGCTGGATCGATTTTGCGGCCAGGACGCTGGGACTGTTCGGCATCTCGATGCCGACGTTCTGGACGGGCATTCTGCTCATTCTGTTCTTTTCCGTCCGGTTGGGCTGGTTCCCGGCCATGGGCTCCGACGGATGGAAGACGCTGGTGCTCCCGTCCGCCGCGCTCGGCATCATCGCGTCGGGTTTCATTATCCGGCTTGTCCGCAACAGCATGCTGGAGGTGCTGGGGGAGCCGTTCATCCTGACGCTGCGCGCCAAAGGTCTGTCCGAGCGGCTGGTGATGTACCGCCATGCCTTGCGCAACGCGCTGCTGCCCGCGCTGACGATGATCGGGGTGCTGGTCGGCGATCTGATGGCCGGTTCCGTCGTCATCGAGACGGTGTTCTCCAGGCAGGGCATCGGCCGCATCGTCGCCGACGCCTTGATGGCCAAAGATATACCGGTGATCCAGGGGGTAATCCTGTTCTCCGCCGTCGTCTACGTATTGGTGAACCTGCTGGTGGATTTGTCTTATTCGCTGGTTGATCCGAGGGTCAGGAAGCTGCAGACAAGGAGGTAGTCGATGATGACCGTGAAGGATATCGTACTTGGCAAAACGGTATGGCGGGAGAGCGGGCGGTCTTCGGATACTCGTCCTTCTTTCCTCAAGCTGAGGGCATCCGATCTGCTGGCGGCCCTGTCCGCCGTCGTCCTGGCGTTCGCCGCCTTGTGCGCGTTGTTTCCCGGCTGGATTGCGCCCTATTCGCCGACCCTCATGCTGGCGGACCGCATCCTGCTGCCGCCGAGCGCGGCTCACTATTTCGGCACGGACTACTTCGGCCGCGATATTTTCAGCGTGGTGGTGTATGGCAGCAGAGATTCGCTGCTCATCGGCCTCGCCTCCGTGCTGGCCGGCGGACTCGCGGGCTGCGTCATCGGCGCCGTTGCCGGCATTGCGGGAGGCGTCATCGATCTCTTGCTCATGCGCTTCATCGAGATCGTCATGACGATTCCCGGCATTCTGCTCGCGCTGGCCGTTGCGGCGGTGCTCGGTCCGAACCTGTTCAACATCATTTTCGCCGTCTCCATCTCCATGGTGCCCGGCTTCGCCCGCGTCTTCCGCAGCCAGATCATCAGCGTCAAGGAACGGGCGTTTATTACGGCCGCCCGGTCGATCGGCATGCCGGCGCCGCGCATCTTCTTCCGGCATGTGCTGCCCAACGCCTGGTCACCGGTGCTGGTTATGGCGACGATCGGTCTGGGCACGTCGATTTTGTCGGCCGCGGGCCTCAGCTTTCTCGGACTCGGCGTCATCAAGGAAATTCCGGACTGGGGGACGCTGCTCTCGCAAGGCAGAGGCTATTTGACCGTCGCCTGGTGGATTTCGACGTTCCCGGGCGCGGCGATCACGCTGGTCGTGCTGGCCGGCAACATCATCGGCGACTGGCTGCGGGATCGGCTCGACCCGAAACGGGAGCAGCGGTGACGAGGAGGCGGGGATTTCAGTGAACTATCCATTGCTCGCGGCCGACCGCTTGTCGGTTCAATATCCGGGGAAAAACGGCCTGCTGAACGCGATTACGGACATCTCCCTGCGCATCCGGCCGGGAGAGACGGTCTGTCTGGTCGGCGAATCCGGCAGCGGCAAAACGATCGCAGCCAAAACGTTCATGCGGCTGATCGACTATGAGCGCGGCCGGATCGCCGCGGGACGCGTCGAATTCGACGGACAGGATCTCGCGCAGTTGTCCGCCGGCGAACTGCGCAGACTGCGCGGCCGGAAGATGGCGATGGTCTTCCAGGAGCCGATGACCGCGTTCGACCCGATCTTCACGATCGGCAGCCAGCTCGCGGAGACGATTCTGCGCCATGAGCAGGTGACGCGCCAGGAAGCCTGGAAGCGGTCGGTCGATCTGCTTCGCCGGGTCGGCCTGTCGGAGCCGGAAGCCCGGATGCATCAATATCCGGGTGAATTGTCCGGGGGCATGCTGCAGCGGGCGATGATCGCGATGGCGCTGTCCTGCGGCCCGGAACTGCTGATCGCCGATGAACCGACAACGGCGCTGGACATGACGATTCAGGCGCAGATTTTGCGGCTGCTCAAGGAGCTGCAACGGGAATACGGCATGGCGATGCTGCTCATCACCCACGATCTGGGCATCGCCGCGGAAGCGGCGGACCGCATCGTCGTCATGTACGCGGGACGCATCGCGGAGCAGGCGGAAGCGCATGACCTGTTTCGCGAGCCTTTCCATCCGTACACGAAAGGTCTGCTCCGTTCCATCACCGCGCCGGACAGCGCGCGCAAGTCGAAGCTGTTCTCCATTGAAGGCGCGATACCCGGCCTGCATGAAATGCCGTCCGGCTGCCGCTTTCATCCCCGATGCCCGCACGCGGTCGAGCGATGCCGAAGCGAAGTTCCGGAGCTTGCCGAAGCGGGCGGACGGCTGGTCGCCTGCTGGCGCGCGGAAGAGCTGCGCAGCGCCGCGGATAGATCGGTCCGGCCGACGGTGGTTGAAAACGGGGAGAAGGCGGTCCATTCACCGAAGGAAACGCTGATCGAAGCGGTCGGCGTCAGCAAATGGTATCCGCTCAAGCGCGGCGCGGGGGGCAAGGAGAAGCTCTTGATCCGGGCGGTCGATAACGTGTCGCTTGCGATTCGGGCGGGTGAAACGTTCGGCCTGGTGGGGGAATCCGGGAGCGGCAAATCGACGCTCGGACGCGTCATCCTGCAGCTTGAGCGGGCGACGAAGGGGGAAGTGTACTTCCGCGGCGAGCCGCTTACGCAGCTCACCGGCGCGCGGCTTCGGAACATGCGCCGCCATATGCAGATGGTGTTCCAGGATGCCGGCGGCTCGATGAATCCGAGATGGAAAGCCCGGGACATCATCGGGGAACCGCTCGAGGTGCACGAGTCGATGAGCCGCAAAGCGCGCAACGAACGGATCGAAGAACTGCTGGAGATCGTCGGGCTCAGCCGCGACATGGCCGACCGCTATCCGCATCAATTTTCCGGCGGGCAGCGGCAGCGGCTCGGGATCGCCCGCGCCATCGCGTTGAACCCGGCTTTTCTGCTGCTGGACGAACCGGTGTCGGCGCTCGATGTCTCCGTGCAGGCGCAGATCGTGAATTTGCTGCTCGACATCCAGGAGCGGACGGGCCTTGCGTATCTGTTCATCGGACACGGGCTGCATGTGGTGCGCCATCTGTCCGACCGGATCGGCGTCATGTATCTCGGACAGCTTGTCGAAGTGGCGGACAGCGCGGAGTTGTTCCTGCATCCGGCCCATCACTACACAAGGGCGCTTATCGACTCGATTCCGCTGCCGGATCCGTCGGGACGGGGATCGGCGCAGCTCATCGCGGGGGAAGTGCCGTCGCCCGCCGCGCCGCCTTCCGGCTGCCGCTTCCATCCGCGCTGCCCGGCGGCGACGGAGCGGTGCAAGCAGGAGGCCCCCGAGCTTCGGGAAATCGGACCGGGGCATTACGCGGCCTGTCATTATCCGGTTTGATTGCTTGATTATCGTCAGTGCGGGGAGATTACGAAATGGCGCAGAGAGAGCCGGTTATGGGAAGTGCCGGCGGCAACCCTACAGGCTGGAGCGGACAATTCGCCTTGATGGCGGGTTCGTTCATCGGCACCTACCACACGGTATCGCTGAACGTGTCCATCCCGGCTTTCGCGGATATTTTCGAAGCGGACCCGGCATCCCTGCAATGGCTGGTCACGTGTTTCATGCTGGCCGCCGGCATGACCGCCCCGATCAGCGGCTACCTGGGCGCGCGCTTCGGGTACAAGCGCATATTTGCCTTCTGCATGGCCGGATTGACCCTCACGTCCGTATGTTGCGGGCTGGCCTGGAATCTTGGCTCGCTGATTGCGTTCCGGACGGTGCAAGGCGTGTTCTCGGGATTGATCCAGCCCGTCGCGCTGGCGCTCTTGTACCTGATCGTTCCCCGTCCGAAACAGCGCCTGGCCGTCTCCGTGTGGTCCGCGGCCTCGATTACCGCTTCCGCCGTTGCGCCGTCCGCGAGCGGGTGGTTCCAGGGCGTGCACTGGCCGCTGATGTTCTGGGTGACCGTGATCCCGAGCGCCGCCGCGATGTTCATCGGCCTCCGCTATTTGCCGGCGGCGGCTTCGCATCAGCGGCCCGGATTCGACGGGCGGGGCATGTTTCTGGCGGCGGCGGCCAGCGCGGCGTATCTCTCGGTGTCAGGAAATCTTCACGCATGGGATATCGGTTCACCGGCGGCAATCCTCGGGCTTGCCGCGGGAACGTTGGCCGCCGTCTTGTTCGTTTTTCACGAGCTGAGGACGCCCGAACCGATGCTGCAGCTCCGGCTGTTCGCTTCCCGGACGTTCACGGCGAGCGTGGCGGTTTCCGTCGTGCTGATCGCGGCCCTTTATGCGGGGACCTATTTTTTGCCGCTGTATTTTCAACATATAAAAATGTACACTTCATTCGAAGTCGGCCTGCTTTTCCTTCCGGGCGCATGCGCGGTAACCGCCGCGACGATCGTCTCCGGCAAGTTTGCCGGCAGAACGGGCGAATTCGCATGGATTGTCTCGGGAGCCGCGCTTCTCCTCGTCAGCACCTGGGCGTTCTCAAGGTTCGAGACCTCCACGGGAACGGCGTATGCGGTATTTTGGATGTGCATGCGCAATGTCGGCATCGGCTTTTCGCTCACGCCGTTGCTGAACGTCGGCATGCAGGCGGTTGCGAAGGAGATGGCGGGTCATGCGTCGGCGCTTTTGCATTGGGTGAGGCAAGTGTTTGGCGGAATCGGCGTTGGTTGCTTCGCCTCCCTTTTTTATCATCGTCTGGAAGCAAGATCCCGGTCGATGCATGGTGATGTGAGCAAAGCGGCGGACAGTGCGGGCGGCGCGGCGAATACGGACGTGTATTTGGCCGGGCTGCAAGACACCTTCCTGCTCATCGTCGTATTTCTCGCATTTGCGATGCCGGTTCTGTTGATGCTGCGCCGCAAGCCGCAGCGTGAACCATGCGCAAGCCCCGGCGAAAACGTTCATATCCGGTCATGAAACGAGAATGTTGACGGACTCCGCTTTTCTGTTAAAATCAGGATACTTCTATTGAAAAATCGCGGACAAAACGGAGTTGACCGGTATCTGCTACTGACCTCCAACGTTGAAGACAGGCTGAAGGAATTCGAAGCGCTAGATCCTGTCTGTCCCTTCATGCATGCCTCTGCCAATCCCACCGAAACTTTTCAAGAAATTTATCCCGTGATCATGGAATTATGTATCTTCTGCCTATCGTCGACCTCTCTCTATAATTGAAACTGTGAAACGAAACCGAAGACGGGAGGTCAGACAATGAAAAAAAGGTTGGGAATCGCCATCTTGATTCTGTTCGTCGCCCTTTCCGCGGCGCTTGCGGCATGCGGTTCGGGCAAAAATGAAAACGCCGCCAACGGAAACGGCGGCGGCGCTTCGACAGGCTCGTCGGCAGGCGGCGCAACCGGCGGCGAGACGTCCGGGACGGAGCCGAAAGCGGACGCCGAGCCGTTCACCGTTTCGCTCCGGCACATTCAGATCGGCGAGGCGCAAAAATTCCGGAAAGCGATTCTGGACGACGTGGTGAAGCAAACGGAGGCGGAAGTCCCCGGCCTGAAGTTCGAGCTCGACGGCGTCGAGGACCAGGTCAACCGCTTCACGAAGCTGCCGGCCGAGATGGCCGCGGGCAATCCGCCGAAAATCTTCGACCTGTTCGGCGGCGCGGGCGACGCGCTGAAATACGCCAAAGCCGGCAGGCTGCTCGATGTGACGCCGATCATCGAAGAGCTGGGCATTGCCGACAAGTTCCTCAACCTGAGCCAGTTTACGCTGGACGGCAAAGTGTACGGCCTGCCGATCGGCGGCAGCACGGAAGGCTTTTACTACAGCATCCCGCTGTTCGAAAAGTACGACATCAAGGTGCCGACGACCTGGGAGGAGCTGGAGGCGGCCGCGGAAACGCTCAAACAGAACGGGATCACCCCGTTCGCCATGGGGTCGAAGGGCGCGTGGGTGCCGCTCATGACGGTCAACACACTGATCGGCCGCTACGCCGGCCCCGAGGCGATCGACGGTTTCCCCGCCGGCACGCACGCGTGGAATTCGTCTGAAGTGACGGCCGCGTTCGCGAAATATGAAGAATGGGTTAAAAAAGGGTACTTCACCAAAGGCGAGCTCGGTCTCGAGTACGCCGACATGTTGAACCAGTTCGTGACGGGCAAGGCGGGCATGATGTTCGACGGCAGCTGGCGTTCGTCCGTGTTCAAGGATCCCGAACAGGCGGGCGAGCTCACCGGAAAAGTCGGATTTTTCCCGATGCCTCCCGTGCCCGGCGGCAAAGGCGATCAAACGTTCGTAAACGGGAACTACAGCAACGGCTACGGGTTCTCCGCCGATTTGAACGAACGCGAACTGGCCGCCGTGAAGGCGTTCATCAAAAACATGTACAGCGAAGAAATGCAGCTCAGGGGACTGCTGGAAGACGGCGTGCTGCCGTCGATGAAGCTGTCCGATGACGCGCTCGGCAAAGTGGAGGACCCGCTTGTCAAGCAAATCATGGAAGTGATGCGGCAAGCCGGCGGCGCTTTCTCGCACTTCGATTCCACCGTCTCGTCGGATGTGTACAAGGAATCCGAGGCGCAAATCCAGAAGCTGATCGACGGCCGGGCGACCGCCGCGCAGGTGACAGAAGCGCTGCAGGAAGTCCAGCAGAAGGCCAACGCGAAATCGTAAGTGTCACAAGAGAGCCGGGTCCTTATCCGGAATGCCTGACGGCGGCGTCGCCCGACCTGGCGCGGGCGGCGCCGTCTGTTCATGGAGGTGGAGCCGTTTGAAACATCCGATGCGCAATCCATGGATCTATACGCTGTTCATCGCCCCGACGCTGCTCTTGTACGGTCTGTTTTTCCTCTGGCCGATGCTGTCGTCTTCCTATTACGCGTTCACCGACTGGAACGGCCTGGAAAGCTATCGCTTTGTCGGCTGGTCCAATTTCGCCGAAGCCTTCGGCGACCCGGACTTTCGCCGCGCGATCGTGAACAACCTCATTTTCATCGGGTTTTCGGTGTTCGTGCAAATTCCGCTCATCGTGCTGTTCGCCCTGCTGATCGCGTCCGTCAAGCGGCTCAGGGGCTTTTACAAGACGACCGTGTTTGTGCCTTCCATCGTGTCCACGTCCGTCATCGGCATTCTGTGGGGGTTCATCTACGAACCGGAGGTCGGGCCGCTCAACCGGCTGCTCGCGCTGTTCGGCGAGGGTCCGATCTATTGGCTGGCGGAATCGGAGTGGGCGCTGCCGGCCGTGCTGATCACGAACGCCTGGCAGTGGATGGGCTTTTACATCGTGCTGGTGCTGGCCGCCATTCTGGCCATTCCGCGGGAGATTCACGAGGCGGCGATCGTGGACGGCGCCAGCGGTTGGCAACGGGCGTTCAACATTACGGTTCCGCTCATTCTGCCGGTCGTCTCCGTCGTGGTGATGCTGTCGATCGCCGGCGGGATGCGCGTCGTCGACATCGTGCTGGTCATGACGAAGGGTGGACCGGTCGGCGCGACGGAAGTGATGGCGTCGTATATGGTGAATGAAGCGATGGGCATCGATCCGAACTACGGTTTCGGCACGGCCATTGCGCTTGTCATTTTCGCCTTCGCGCTCGTCCTGACGTCGCTTTACCAGTTCACGTTCGGCCGGCGGATGCAAGGAGGCGAGTTCTGATGCTGCTCAAGCGGGCCGTGCCGCATGCGGTGCTGCTGGCGTATGTTGCCGCCGTCCTCTTTCCGTTCGTGTTCGTCGTGTTTTCTTCGCTGAAAGGAAGCAACGTGGAAATCGCGGCCAATCCGTTCGGAATGCCGAAAACGTGGCATTTTGAAAATTACGCGGAAGCCTGGGTCAAGGCCAAAATCGGCGTCTATTTCTTCAACAGCGTCTATTTGTCGTTCACGTCCGCGCTCGCCTCCACCCTGCTGGCCGCGGCCACGGCGTTCGCGATCGTGCGGATGCGATTCCGACGCGCCGGCAAATGGATCTATCAAACGGTGCTCATCGGCATGTTCATCCCGGGCAACGTGCTGTTTATCGCGCAATATTTGCTGGTCATGAAGCTGGGCGTGCTGAACACCCACTGGGCGCTGTTTCTCCCTTACACGGCGGGCGCGCTGCCGCTCGGCGTGCTGCTCCTTGCGGCATTCATGAAGTCGCTCCCGGGCGAATTGGAAGAGGCGGCGATTATGGACGGATTGAGTTCGGCGGGACTTTTTGTCAGAATAGTTTTACCGCTTACTTTGCCGGCTTTGGTCACCGTATTCATCGTGAACTTTCTGGGCGCGTGGAACGAGTATTTGCTGGCGAACTTTTTCATCAGCAAGGACGCGCTGCGCACGCTACCGACCGGGATGGTCGGATTTCGCGACGTCTTCCAGACGAATTACGCGCTGATCTGTACCGGTATCGTGTTCAGCGTGGCGCCGGTGCTCGTGCTGTACGCGTTCCTGCAGGAAAAAATCATCGAAGGGTTGACGGTCGGCAGCGTCAAGGGGTAATCGGTCCGAAGGAGTCCGGGTGCGATGTCGCTGAGGTTCAAGCTGTTCGGCGCGTTTCTGGTTCTGATCATCGTTCCGCTCGTCGTGTTGGCCGTCGCGCTCTACACGCTGGTGACCGGTCTGATCGAGGAGAAGCATTCCCGCCAGACGGAACTGACGCTGCGCGCGCTGAGCCAGTCGGTCGGCTTCATTTTCAGGGAGATGAACCAGGTGACCGACAGCACGATCGCCAGCGACGCCATCCAGGATGTGCTGAACGATGCGTACGGCGAAGATGTGGAGGACATCGATTACCTCAACCTGAACGAGGTGCAGCAGAAGTTCCGGGAGCTGCTCGTCTATCACCCTTCGGTCAGCTACGCCCTGATGTACGCGCTGGACGACGGACGGATTTACCGCATTTTCACGAAAGAGCGGTTCCAGGCCATGCCGTACGCGCAGTTCATCGGGACGCGGCTGCATAAGCAAGTGCTGGAGCGGGACGGCCTGCCGCTGTGGGTGGGCCCCTATGAATACCCGGAATTGACCGGTTCGGAGCCGGTGTTCACGCAAATTCGTGTCGTGAAAGACATTGACACGCTGCAAGACAAGGGCATTTTGCTGGTGCAGATCAAAAATTCGGGGCTGGAGTCGGTGTTCCGGTATTTCCGTTACCGGCAAAACCAGCTCGCCACCCGGTTTTTCATCGTGAACGGAAACGGACTGGTGCTGTACGACAGCGGCGGCGCCCTGAACGGAAAAGAGCTGTCCGAGCTGGCGGAACGGCCGTTTTTGCTGGACGAGGCGTACCGGAGCGCGCGCAACCGGTTTGATGGACAAGACAGCGTCATCTCCAGCATCGGTCTGGAGATCGAAGACTGGCGTCTGGTGTCCGTCACCTCCTGGCACGCCCTGTCCAGCGAAGTGTTGCTGTACTCCCGCTTGGTCGCGGCCATTTTGCTCTTCTGCCTCGTGTCGGCGCTGCTGTTCATCTCGTTTTTCGCCAGCCGGGTCGCCCGGGCGATCGTGCAAACCGTGCGCGTCATGGGTCGGGTGGAGCGGGGCGATTTGACCGCCCGGCTGCCGCTGCAAGGCAACGACGAGACGTCGCTCCTGGCCCGCGGGTTCAACCGGCTGGTCAGCCGCCTCGCGGAATTGCTCGAGGAAGTGAAACGGCAGCAGGAACGCAAGACGCGCGCCGAACTGCAGGCCTTGCAGGCGCAGATCAAGCCGCATTTTCTGTTCAACGCGCTGGAGTCGATCAACGCGCTGGCCGCGCAGAATGAAGGGCAAAAGGTCAGCCGGATGGTGACGCGGCTCGGCAGCATGCTGCGCATCAGCATTCTGCAGCGGGAAGAAATTACGGTCGCGCAGGAACTGGACCACGTGCTGAGTTTCCTGGAGATTCAGAAATATCGTTTTGACGACCTGTTTCAATTCGACATCGACGTGCCGCCCGCGCTCATGAACTGCCTCATGCCCAAGCTGACGCTGCAGCCGCTGGTCGAAAACTGCATCCAGCACGGCTTCGACGGCATCGGGCACATGGGCCACATCCGCGTCATCGCGCGTGAAGAAGGGGAGCGGATCGCGTTCTACGTCGAGGACAACGGCATCGGCATTCCGCCGGAACGACTGGCGGCGATCGAAGCCCTCCCCGACGCGTCCGCCCGGCACGGCGACGCGCCGGAGACGGGAGAGCGGCGCGGGCTCGGCGTCCGCAACGTGGCGGACCGCATCCGCATTCGCTACGGCGACCGCTTCGGCCTGTACGTTTGCAGCGAGCCGGGACGGGGCACCGTGATCAAAATCGTCATTCCGAAAACGGCGGGAGGGGTTGCCCGTGAGGCTGAAGGCCATGCTCGTTGACGACGAAAAGCCGATTTTGCAAAATTTGCACGCGGTGCTCCCGTGGGCGGATCTGGACATCGAAGTCGTCGGGCTGGCGCGAAACGGCGCGCAAGCGCTCGACATCGCGAGGCGGCACCGTCCGGACCTCATTCTGTGCGACATCCGCATGCCGGTCATGGACGGGATCGAGTTTTTGCGGCGGCTGCGCGAGACGGACGGGGAAGCGGAAGTGGTCATGCTCACCGGGTATCAGGATTTCAACTACGCCCGTTCGGTCATTCCGTACGGGGTGCGCGATTACGTGCTGAAGCCGATCCGCTACGACGAACTGACCGCGCTCATCGAGCGGCTGTCGGGCGCGATCCGCGAACGAAGGCAGGCCCGGGACAGCGAGCAGTCGCGGCTGGATCAGGCGATGCGCCTCGCGTACGAGAAAATGCTGCACGATCTGCTGACGGATCACGCGTCCGCTCCGCCGCTGCGCTGGATCGACGGGGACGAGCCGGAGCGGTGGCGTTTTGTCATGATGCTCGCCGACATTGACGACTACGCGCAACGGTGCCGCGGCGTCCAGGAACGCGAGCGGAAGATGTGGCTGCTCGCGGCGCGCGACGCGCTGCGGGACGCGCTGGCGGCGGAGGGGCTCAGGCACGCCGTGCTGCCGATGCGCGAAGGCGAGTGGTGCGTTCTTGTCGGGCGCGGAAGCGTCGGGGACGAGGAGGCCGGGCCTTGCGGGCCTGCGGCGCGGCGGGACGCCGGACCGCATGAGCCGGCGGGGCGGTGCGCGGACGGGCTGCGCGAGCGAGCCGGGCGGTGGGCGGCGCTGCTGCAGGAAGCGGTGTGGGCCCATGCGGGCCTGCCCGTCACCGTCGGCATCCACCCGGCGGAAATTGCGATCCACGAACTGTCCCGGGTGTTCCGCTCGCTGCAGCGCACGGTGCATCTGGCCGCGGACCGGAACCGCTCGGTGCTGTGGAACGGGGAAGCGGCGGGCGAGGAAGCGACCCGGGAGGAGCTGTGGGGGCCGGTCGGACAACTGGTCGCCGCGCTGAAACGGGTGGAGCGCGATCGCGTCGAAGAAGCGCTGCGGCTGCTGACGGCGCGCCTTATGGCGGAGTCGGGGCGGTCGCTCGCCCGGGCCGAGAAGGCGGCCCATTTCATCGCGCTCTATTTGCTGCGCGAAATGCGGGCGCTGGGCGCGCTGACCGCCGAACAGGAGGACGAAATCTGGCGTCTCGCGGAGCTGGCCGACCGGGTGAGCGACATGCTCGCGGCCGTGCGGCGCATCGTGGAGCTGAGCCTGGAAACGTCGGAACGCCAAAAAACCGGCGACCGGCTCATGCGCATCGCGAAGGATTACATCGACCGGAACCTGTCCCGGGATCTCGGCGTCGACGAAGTGGCCGGGCACCTCGGCATCAGCGCCAGTTATTTCAGCCTGCTGTTCAAACAGCATTTCGGCGCCACGTTCCTGGAGTACGTGACGGCGGAACGGGTGGAGCTGGCCAAGTCGCTGCTGCTCCTGACGGACAAAAGCATTTCGGACATCGGCCGTTCGGTCGGTTACGCCGAGCGGAGATATTTCAACAAGGTGTTCCACAAGGTGACCGGCGAACTGCCGTCGGCCTGGCGGGAACGGCGAAAAACGAACGACCGGAAGGAGAGCGGGACGAATTGAGCAAGGCGGGGACGTGGAAGGGAACAGGAGAAGGCGTGAACCTGGCCGGCTGGAGCCTGCGCGACAAAATCGGACAGATGGTGATGGCCGGCTTCGACGGCAAGGCGCCGACGGACGAAATTCGGGCGCTGATCCGCGAACGCAAGCTCGGCGGGGTGATCTACTTCCGCCGGAACGCGGGCAGCGCCGCCGAAGTCGCCCGGCTGTCGGCCGAGCTGCGCGAACTGGCCGCGGAGGCGACGAAGGCGCCGCTGTGGATCGCCGTCGACCAGGAAGGCGGCATGGTGGCGCGCCTCGACCAGGGCGTGACGGTCATGCCGGGCCACATGGCGCTCGGCGCGGCGCGCTCGGCGAAGTGGGCGCGCGAGACGGCCTATGCGTCCGGCGCGCAACTCATGCGGCTGGGCGTCAATCTGAATTTCGCGCCCTGCCTGGACGTCAACAACAATCCGGCCAATCCGGTCATCGGTGTGCGCTCGTTCGGCGAACGTCCGGAACTGGCGGCCGAACTGGGCATCGCGGCCATCCGGGGTTACCGGGAGGCGGGGGTGGTCGCCTGCGCGAAGCATTTTCCGGGGCACGGGGACACCGTGGCCGATTCGCACCGGGAGCTGCCGACCGTGCCTCACGACCGGAAGCGCCTGGAAGCCGTGGAGCTGTTGCCGTTCCGGCTGGCGGCCGCCGCCGGCGCGGACGCGATCATGACCGCGCACGTGCGGTTTCCGGCGATTGAACCGGACGGTCATCCGGCGACGTTGTCGCCGCGCATTCTGCGCGGCCTGCTGCGGGACGAGTGGGGATACGACGGCGTGGTGTTTACGGACTGTCTGGAAATGAAGGCGATCGCAGGTACGGTGGGCGTCGCCCGGGGGGCGGTGATGGCGGTGAAAGCCGGCGCGGACGTCGTGCTGGTCAGCCATACGCCGGCGCTGCAAATCGCCGCGCTCGACGCGCTCTACGAGGCGGTCGTCGCCGGGGAAATCGCCGAGGCGCGAATCGACGAGTCGGTGCGGCGCATTGTGGGGCTCAAGGCCAGACAGACGGCGGCGGTTCCGGCCGATCGCTCCGGTGCCTGGGCCGGGCCGGACGATATCGGTTTCGGCGGTGAATCGGCGGCGCTCGCCCGGGAAGTTTGCCGGCGCAGCGTCACGCTCGTGCGGAACGAGCGCGGCGCGCTGCCGCTTCGGCGGGACGTGCCGACGATCGTCGTCTGGCCCGAGGTGCGGCAGGGAACGGAAGTGGACGAAGCCTTGGCCCGGGACCTGACGTTGGGCCGGGCGCTCGCGCCGTATCTTGGCCAGGTGAAGGAAATCAGGATCGGCGCCGTTCCCGGCGAAGATGAAGTTCGCAAGACGCTGGCGGAGATTGGCAAGGCGCTGGAGGATTTACGCGAACGCGCCGCAAGCTGCGGAGAGCCGGAGAGCGGCCGGGCGTGTTTGCAGGTGGTGGTCGGGACGTACAACGCTTCCTTTGCGGCGGGACAAACCGAACTGGTGCGCCGACTGCTGGCCTGCGAAGGGGTGCGGGTGACGGTGGCGGCGCTCCGCAACCCGTACGATTTCCTCGCGTTTCCGGAGGTTCACGCCTACGCGACTTGTTACGAGAACACCCCGTGCATGATGGAAGCGCTGGCCGAAGTGCTGGTCGGGGAGACGGAGGCCCGGGGACGCCTGCCGGTCACCTTGACGGAGCGTTATCCGTTTGGACATGGCATTTCGGGAGTTCAAGCAGAATGAGACGGTTCCGGACGAACCGACGAGATGGTGAAGAGTCTTGAAAGGATTGTGGATCAGGAACGCCAACATCTTTTTGCCCGACCGGGTGCTGACGGGCGGTTCGGTGTACGCGGCCGGCGGGCGGATCGCGCGCATTTGCGGACCGGAGGACGAATTGCCGGCGAAGCCGGGCGACGCCGATGAAGTGTGGGACGCCGAAGGCCTCTCGCTCGTGCCCGGATTCGTCGATGTCCACGTGCACGGCGGCGGAGGGGCCGACGTGATGGACACGGCGGAAGATGACGAGGCCATCGGGCGGATCGCGCGGTTTCACGCGTTGCACGGGACGACGTCTTTTCTGGCCACCACGATGACGGCGGCGCGGGTCGAGCTTAAGCGCGCGGTGGACGGCGTTGTACGCGCAATGGCAAGAGGCGTCGCCGCCGGCGGCGCGGAAGTGCTCGGCCTCCATCTGGAAGGGCCGTTTCTCAATCCGCGGCGATGCGGCGCGCAAAATCCGGCGATGATCCGCCCGTTTAATTGGGAGGAAATGGAAGACTTGCTGAAGCGAGGGCGGGGAGCGGTGCGCCTGGTGACGCTGGCGCCGGAATGCGGCGACGCGCTGCGCCGAATCGGCACGCTCGCGGGCCGCGGCGTCACGGTCTCCATCGGCCATTCCGAAGCCGACTCGGAGACGGTGCGGCGGGCGATCGAGGCGGGTGCGTCGCACGTCACCCATCTGTTCAACGCCATGAATCCGCTGCACCATCGCGAGCCGGGCATCGTCGGCGCCGCGCTGCTCCGCGACGAACTGACGGTGGAGCTGATCTGCGACGGGTTCCATGTGCATCCGGATGTGGTCAAGCTTGTGTTCGCGGTCAAACGGCGCGACAAGATCGCGCTGGTGACGGACGCGATCGCGGCGGCCGGCATGCCGGACGGCGACGGCTATCGGTTGGGCGGCCTGCCCGTGGCGGTGAAAGAGGGAAAGGCGGTGCTGCAAGGCAGCGGGAATTTGGCCGGCAGCTGCCTGACGATGGACCGGGCGCTGAAGCAGGCGGTCGCGTTCACCGGCCTGTCGCTGGCCGAGGTGCTTCCCGCGCTGACGATCAATCCCGCCAGACAAATCGGCGTTGACGACCGCAAAGGTTCGATCGAGGTCGGCAAAGACGCCGATCTGGTGGCGCTTGGTCCGGATTTGACGGTGGTCCGCACGTATGTCAAAGGAGTGCGTGTCGATGGTTGACGGAGCGGAAGCGGTGTATGTCGGCATCGACGTCGGCGGGACGAACACGGGGGCCGGAGTGGTGAATGCGGAGGGCCGTCTGCTCGCCACAGTCAAAAAACGGACGGAAACGTCCGACGGCGACGCGCTGGTGCGGCAACTCGCGGAGATGGTGCGCGAGCTGCTCACGATCCGTTCGGCGGAGGCGGGCTTCCCGTCTTCGCCGGAGACGGGGACGCTTCGCGCGGTCGGCGTCGGCATTCCCGGTTTTCTGGACGCGCGGCGGGGCGTGGTTCGGCACGCGGCCAATCTCCCCCTGCGGGACTATCCGCTCGCCGACCGGCTGGGCGACCAACTGGGCGCCCCCGTGATCCTGGACAACGACGTGCGGATGTACGCTTACGGTGAAGCCGCGGTCGGAGCGGCGGCGGGATATGACGACGCGCTCGTCGTCACCGTGGGCACCGGGCTGGCATGTGCCGTCGTGCACCGCGGCCGGCTGCTGACAGGCGGCGATCTGGCCGGAGAAATCGGCCATGTCAAAGTGGACGGAAACGAATATGCGTGCGGCTGCGGGATGAACGGCTGCCTGGAGACGCTGGTGTCGGCGGGCGGGATCGTGCGGCAGGCGAAAGAGCTGATGCGATGGAAGTCCAGCGTGCTCGGCGAATGGTTTCCCGAGCGACTCCAAGCGGGGCGATCCATGACGGCGAAGGACGTGGCCAAAGCGGCCGATCTGGGGGATGCGGTGGCCGCCCAGGTGTTCGAGCGGACCGGGCGGGCGCTCGGGAGCACGCTTGCCGTCTGCGCCGCGCTGCTCGGCACGGACGTCATTGTGATCGGGGGCGGCGTGTCGCGCGCCGGCGAACGGCTGCTGTCCCCGGTGCGGCGAGCGCTGGTGGAACGGATTCATCCGCTGCATACCGAAAGGGTGAAGGTGACCGCGGCCCGATGGACGGACGAGGCGGGCGTGATCGGCAGCGCCCTCGCGGCCAAGGCAAGGGGTGAACATACGGCTTGAAGCTCAACATCTTTGCGAATCCGGATCAATTGCACGAGGCGGCGGCGCAAATGATCGTCAGGCTGTTGCGGCAAAAACCGGACGCGGTGCTCGGTCTGGCCACCGGCGGAACGCCGGTCGGCATCTACGAAGCGCTGGCGGCGGCGGTCCGGCGGGGGGAGGTCAGTTTTGCGCGGGCCACGACGTTCAATCTCGACGAGTATGTCGGATTGCAACCGGGCCATCCGGAGTCGTACCGCTTTTACATGGATCAACATCTGTTCCGCCACATCGATATTCCGCCGGAGCGAACGCACATCCCGGACGGCAACGCGGCGGATCCGGAACGCGAATGCGAACGGTATGAACGGCTGCTCAAGGCCGCCGGCCGGATTGATCTCATGCTGCTTGGGTTAGGCCACAACGGGCATATCGGTTTCAATGAACCGGGAAAGGTGCTGCACAGCAAAACGCACGTGGCCGTCCTGCATCCGAAAACGCGGGAGGCCAACGCCCGTTTCTTCCGTACGCCGGAAGAGGTGCCGACAATGGCCATCACGATGGGATTGGGCAGCATCTTCAGCGCCAGGACCATCCTGCTTGTCGTGAAAGGATCCGACAAGGCGGACATCGTTCACCGGGCGCTGACCGGACCGCTCACGACGGAATGTCCGGCTTCCTTGCTGCAGCTTCACCCTCGTCTGGTGGTGATGCTGGATGAAAGCGCGGCAACGGGATTCAAGCGTCAAACGACTCCGGTGCTGCGTGAGCATTTAAGGCCATGAACCCGTTGATTCGGCTAATGGTTTGTGGTAGAAGTAAGTTATTCCACCGCGAAAGGATGACCTGATGCCCATGGTTCACTGATCCTGTCCGCAAGAAAATCGAGCTGACCGGTTTTCGGGATAGGAGAAGTGCGGGCTTTTGCAGTCAAACATGAAGGACGGCTGCTTATTGGCATAAATCGGCATAAGCGGTGCGTCTGTATTGTTCCTGTGCGCCTCCTGTCCGTAAGCCGGAAAGGAGGCTGATTGTTTTTAATGAGATTATTATTTAATGTCATTAATTAAAATTAATGGGTGTCCGCAGTATAGAATCTGGGGAAGGAATGATCGAGATGACAGGTCCGGATCCGAACGCGAAATATCCGATTCCGGGTAACCGAAATCTGCAATTCATCAAAAATGTCATTACGAAACCCAATATTATCGCAGGCGAATATTCATATTACGATGCGGCCAATGGAGAATCGTTCGAGGATCAGGTGCTGTACCATTATGAGGTCATCGGAACCAGACTGATCATCGGCAAGTTTTGTTCCATTGCGCCCGAGGTAAGATTCATGATGGACGGCGGAAACCATCGCATGGACGGTTCGACCTATCCTTTCAATCTAATTGGAAATGGATGGGAAAAGTTTGCTCCGACCCTGGAAGAACTTCCGATCAAAGGAGATACCGTTGTCGGCAATGATGTCTGGATCGGAAGACGCGCAACGATCATGCCGGGCGTACGGATCGGAGACGGCACGATCGTCGCGGCGGAATCCGTGGTCACAAAGGATGTGGAACCGTACGCGATCGTCGGAGGAAATCCCGCGAAGGAAATACGCAAACGGTTCCCGCCGGAGATCATTCAAGAACTGCTCGAGATCAAATGGTGGGATCGCGACATCGAATTGATCAATCAATATATCGGCGCGATTGTCAGCGGAAATCTCGACGAGCTGAGACGAATGAAAAAATCCGCTTCATAAAACGGGACAGCGCGATGATGGATCGGGCCGCACCAATAGCGGCCTGATGCCATTTTGATTGAAACGGTGGTCGCCAATCTCTTCTCCCGCACCATAGTTTCACAAAATCCGTATTTTGTACATATGTATTGATATGCCAGTTTTCCTTGCGTGAGTCGGCCTTTCATTTACGATTCGAACCACTCAACTTCCACGATTTCCTGCTCGGCAACGTCGTAGACATAACTCCCGCTGAAACGATCATCTCCGCCACCTGTCCATTCGAAAGCAACGCGGATCAGGCCGCGATCCAGCCACTCGACCGGCCGTAAATAGGGACCCGAGAGGACACCCATGTTCCCTCCGGACGTAACGTCCGCATCTTGAGCATGAATCCGCTCAGGCTGTGAAGGAAGCAAGGCGGTCTCGAGGCTGTCGGTATCGAGGATGAACGCTTCCGTGGCGGTTCGATTTGCCTTGAAGACGGCGACATACCGGCTGTCCGGAGACCATGCAAATTCGTGATCGTATGCCCCGGCATCAAACCACAGGATGTCACCGCTCCCGGCATCGACAACCCGAATCTGTTCGGCCGGATACAGGCCGCCGGCGGTGACCGATGTGTTAATTCCATGCGTCTCGATGCGAAAGCGTCCGTCGGGCGAAACCGCGGATGAAGGCCTGACGGATGTCTCGGAAACTTCGACCGTCGCCTGTTGCATTTCTTCGGCATCATTCAACGGCGTGCCGCAGGACGTGATCACCGCGCCCAAAGCCAATATCGCGGCTGACCGGAGAAATCGGTTCACCATCACGTTCTCCCCCCTTTCCTTCTGACGCGGCATGACGGCAACCGGAATCCTCGATCTGGATCGTCGCATTCCAGACAAACTCCATTCATTAAAACATTCTATAATTATACGAAATTTTACTGATTTAGTCCAAAATTGATGCAAAATGGCTTATTGCATTGCCCCAAAAAGATGTGACAGCCTCCGTGTCCATAGCGGACAGGAGGCTTGCGATCAGCGATCTACGAGCCGGTCTTCGGGTCAGCGTACCCCGGGTACGCGGCACGTTCATCATAGACTTCCTGCTCCAGATAAAGTTTGTGACAAACCATTTGATCCAGGCGCGGAATATGGACAACCGTACCCGCTGCCAAATAATGCGGATGTTGAATATGCGGATTCATCGCTTCCAGAATCGGACGGGGACAATTGTAGGTTTGCGCCAAACTGTCCAGCGTGTCCCCTTCCTTGCAGTGATGTTTCATGTGATACATGCCGTCCCGGTCATCTTCACCCCTGAAAAACGGGAAGCCGAACGGGGACAGAAAGAAGAACGGGAAGAACTGCCTTCGCGGAACAAAGAACGGGTTGAAAAACGGTCCGGGTCCGAATCCCGCGCCCGGAAAAAATGCGCGTTCCATGAATGGTGATCCTCCTTAAGGGTTGTAATGTGATCCACCACACCATATGCGCAAAAGTCCCGACTGGTTAAATGTCCCGATTGGCGGGGAAACAAAAGTCAATTTGACAGTTCGAAGACAAGCAGGTAATATAAAACTAACATTATCCCAACCTGAATAGTGTGAATGTTATTCCGGTTGACCAGACCGCTGGAGACTTGACGATTCCGTCCAGGGAACGTTCGGTCTCCTTTTTTCATTGGCAGCCGGGAAGGAGTGAGTCGATGACCGGGAAGAACGAGAAACGATGGAGATTCGATACTTTGCAAGTGCACGCCGGACAGCAACCCGACCCGGCGACGGGTGCGCGGGCGGTTCCCATTTACCAGAGCACGTCGTTTGTGTTCAAAAATACGGAGCATGCCCGCGCCCTCATCAACTTCGAGGAACTGGGAAACACCTACACGAGGATCAGCAACCCGACCAACGAAGTGCTGGAAATGCGCATCGCGGCGCTGGAAGGCGGCGTCGGCGCGCTTGCGGTCGCTTCCGGTTCCACGGCCGTCACCTTTTCGGTCCTGAACGTCGCCGGCGCCGGAGACGAGATCGTTTCGGCGAGCACGCTGTACGGGGGCACCTACAATCTGTTTGATGTGACGCTTCCCAAGCTCGGCATCCATACGCGATTCGTCCACCCCGACGACCCGGAAAATTTCCGCCGCGCGATCACGGACAAGACGAAAGCGGTGTTCATCGAATCGATCGGCAATCCCGGCCTCAATATCCCCGATATCCGCAAAATTGCCGATATCGCGCACGAACATGGCATTCCGCTGATCGTCGACAACACGTTCGGCACCCCGTACCTGCTCCGGCCGTTCGAGCACGGCGCCGATATCGTCGTTCATTCCGCGACCAAATACATCGGCGGGCACGGCACGTCCATCGGCGGCGTCATTGTGGACGGCGGCACGTTCGACTGGACCAACGGCAAATTTCCGGGTTTTACGGAGCCCGACAGAAGCTACAACGGCATCCGCTATGTGGAGAAGTTCGGCGAACTGGCCTACATCACCAAGGCAAGGCTTCAGTTTCTGCGCGATATCGGCGCTTCGCTCAGCCCGTTCAACGCTTTTCTGCTGTTGCAGGGACTTGAAACGTTGTCATTGCGGGTGGAGAAACATGTCGCGAACGCCAAACGCATCGCATCCTATCTGAGCGGGCATCCGGACGTTGCATGGGTCAACTATCCGGCGTTGCCGTCAAGCCCCTATTACAGGCTGGCGCAGACCTATTTCCCGAAAGGTCCCGGCGCCATTCTGACGTTCGGACTGAAAGGCGGTTTTGAAGCGGCGAACCGTTTTATCGACAGTCTGGAACTGTTCTCGCATCTCGCCAATGTCGCGGACGCCAAATCGCTGGTCATTCATCCCGGCAGCACGACCCACGCGCAGATGGCGCCGGAGGAACAGATAGCCGCGGGCATTTCCCCCGATTTGATTCGTCTGTCCATCGGTCTCGAGGATCCCGACGACCTGATCGAAGATTTGGAACAGGCGATCCGGAAAGCCGTGCAGCCCGCGCAAACGGCGAATCTTTGAAAAAAACACGATCGCCTCCCGGAACCGGTGACCGGGAGGCGTCTTCCATTATCAGACCGATTGGGCCGCCGCATGGCGATTGACCGGAACGGGCAATCCGAGATGCTCGCGCAGCGTGCGTCCCTCGTATTCCCGCCGGAACAGCCCCCGCTCCTGGAGCAGAGGGACAACCCGGTCCACGAACGTTTCCAGCCCTTCCGGAAGAACGGGCGCCATCACCATGAAACCGTCGGCCGCCCCTTCGCGAAACCACTTCTCGAGCGCAGCGGCGACTTTCTCCGGCGTTCCGACGAAGGAGTCGTTGCTGAAAGATCCGATGATGAGCGAATAGATTTCACGGAGCGTCGGATTTTCCCTGGCGATGACCGCCTGATGCTTCCTGTAATCGGGATGGACCGCGCGGATGGTGTCCAGTCCGGCTTCCCTGGCCGTCGTATCGGCGGTGAAGGCGCTGAAATCCACTTCCTTGAAATAATCCGCCAGGAAATCGAGGATGGTCTGCTCCGGGAGCAGCGCCTCCAGTTCCTTCTGTTTGGCGCGGGCCTCCTCTTCCGTCTCGCCGATGATCGGCGAAATGCCCATCAGAATATGCACGTCGTCCGGCCGCCGCCCGGCGGCGGCGACTTTGCCCTTGAACTCCCGATAAAACGCCTGCGCATCCGCAAAATTGTACCGGATCGCAAAAACAACCTCCGCGACGCTCGCCGAAAAAGCCTGACCGGGTCCGGAATTTCCCGCCTGCACGAGCACGGGATGGCCTTGCGGCGAACGGGCGATATTGAGCGGTCCCTCCACCGCGAAGAACTCGCCCTTGTGGCTGAGTCGGTGCATTTTGCCCGGGTCGAAAAACCGGCCCTCCCTTTTGTCGAAAAGAAACGCGTCGTCTTCCCAGGAATCCCACAGACCGCGCACGACTTCCACAAATTCACCCGCTCTGCGGTAACGGTCTTCCAGTTCCAAATGGTTGTCCTTGCCGAAGTTGCGGGCGGTGTTACCGGACAGATCGCGTGTGGTCACGATGTTCCACCCGGTCCTCCCCTTGCTGATATGGTCGACGGACATGAATTGCCGCGCCAGATTGAACGGTTCGGTATACGTGGTCGATGCCGTGGCGACCAGACCGATGCGCGATGTCGCGCCGGCCAGCGCGGCGATCAGTGTGATCGGCTCGAACCTGTTCAGAATATTGGGATGCGATTGCTCGTTGATGGCCAGGCTGTCGGCGAGGAACGCCATGTCGAATTTGCCTCGCTCCGCGATCCGGGCCAATCGGCGATAGTAGTCGATGTCGATGCTGGCGCCGGGCTCGGCATGTTCCAATCGCCATGAAGCGGCATGCATGCCCGTGCCGACCAAATACGCGGACAACACGATCTGTCTTTGCCGGGGCATTCCCGATCCTCCCTATCCGGTTGATAAAAAACATGGAGACACTTCCGCCGAGCGGAGCGTCTCCAGTCTGACTGGTCGAACCCGATTGTCGCTAAGAAATGATATAAGGGATCGGGACATACCTTGTCAAGCCGTCACGCTTGAAAAAAATAGCAAGCTGCGGCAAATGCGACTCGGATGGAAAACAAAGGTTGACGAACAAAGCTCGTTATGCTACGATGAATCACGACAAAACCCGATTATATACATCGGGATTATATAATTTGCATCGACTGGTTGGCTGGAGATGCCGGGTGCGAATGAGCGATCATTCGAACGGCATCTTTTTTTGCCATTATGGGCCGATGCGCCATCAGCCGATGCCCCCGCCTCGCTAACAATTGTTGCAGACATGGAGGTGTCCAACACGCTTACGAACGATCTATCTGTCCGGATTGAACGAAACGTTCCCGTTCCGATGCGCGACGGCGTCCGGCTGTTTGCGGATGTTTACCGCCCCGCGGACGATGGCGCCTATCCGGTGCTGCTGCTCAGGACGCCCTATAACAAAGAAGACGCGCAGACGATGAACTACGCGCATCCGGTCTGGTACGCAAGGCACGGTTACGTTGTGGTGGTCCAGGATGTGCGCGGGCGCTGGAAATCCGAAGGAGAATTCTATCCGTTCACCGCCGAAGCGGACGACGGATACGATACCGTCGAATGGGCCGCATCGCTTCCCGGCGTCGTGCCGAAGGTGGGCATGTACGGCTTTTCGTACGCCGCGGGCGTCCAGTGGCTGGCCGCGATGAAGAGACCGCCGCATCTGCGCGCGATCGCGCCGGCGATGATCGGATCGGATTCGTATCAAGGACGAACTTATCGAAACGGCGCATTCTCCCTCGCGCTCCTGCAATCCTGGGTGCTGTATGCGGCCCGCGACACGGCGCTCCGGCGGAACCGGATCGATTGGGCGTCCGAACTGTCGGAGCTGTACGCCAACATCTTCAGCTTCTACAAGCGGGTGCCCTTGAATGATCCGCCGGAATCGGTCAAGTCGCTAGCGCCCTATTACCTGGACTGGCTCGCGCATCGGACCCGGGATTCCTGTTGGTCGGCCACCGCATTGAAAGATCATTACGGCGAGATCGACGTTCCGGCCCTGCATATCGGCGGCTGGTACGATGTTTTCATCGACGGCACGATCGAGAACTTCGCCGGCGTATCCCGATACGGTTCCGCCGCGGCAAGGGAAGCCCAATACTTGTACATCGGTCCGTGGTTTCACATGCCCTGGTCCCGCTATGTCGGGGAACTGGATTTCGGCCCGGAAGCGGCCAACCGCATCGATGAACTGCAGCTCCAATGGTTCAACCGCTGGCTGAAGGACGAGGAGCCCGCCAGGCCGCCGGCCAAAGTCCGCTATTTCCTGATGGGCGCCAACACGTGGAAGGAAGCCGATGCCTGGCCGGTTCCGGGCGTCGTGACGAAACGGTTGTATTTGCACAGCCGGCGGAAGGCCAATTCCGTAAGCGGCGACGGATGGCTGAGCGAAGACGCGCCCGGCGACGAGTTTCCCGACCTGTACGTGTACCATCCGTCCATTCCGGTGCCCGCGCTCGGCGGCCGTTCCGGCGCCGTGCCCGAATTGACGCCGATGGGACCGAAAAACCAACTGCCGGTTGAAATTCGCAACGATGTGCTCGTCTATACGTCCGCTCCGCTGGAACGGGATCTTGCGGTCGTCGGAGAGACGGAGGTCGAGCTGTACGCGGCGACGACGGCGGAGGACACCGATTTCGTCGCCAAGCTGGTTGACGTCCACCCGGACGGAAGAGCCTTCAACATCGCCGAAGGCATCATCCGGGCCAGCTTCCGCAACGGCGTCGAACGCGCGGAGCCGGTGCCGCCCGGGCAGGTGCTGCGCTATACCGTTTCGCTGGGCCCCACCGCCCATGTATTCCGGAAAGGACACGCGATCCGTCTCGATATCGCCAGCTCGCTCTTCCCGACGTTCGATCGCAATCCGAACCGGTTCATGAATTCCGGCGAGGCGACGGACGCGGATTTCGAGACGGCCACCCAGACGATTTACCACGACGCACGCCGTCCTTCCAGGCTCAATCTGCCGGTTGTCCCGGACGAGAAGGCGGTGGACCGCGATTCATGACGATATCATCGGTGTCCTTTATCTGGTTCGACCTCGGGTACACGCTCGTTTACCGGGACAGAGAAGCCGTCTACCGGCGGTTCCTCCTGGAGCGCGGGATCGATCTCCCTCTGGCGCGGATCGAACAAGCCTATCATCTCACCGACAAGCTGTTCATGCGGGAATATCCCGGCGTGCTCGGGAAAGAGCCGCACAGCTTCATGCCGTGGTATCTCGGCGTGCTGAACTACAGATTGGGCGTGCGTTTTCCGCTTCAGGAACAGTACGCGCGGCTGATGGAACTGCAGGACGGGAAACGCGACTGGCGCGCGTATCCTTTCGCGAAGGAAGTGCTCGCAGCGCTGCGGGCCCGCTCGCTGGGGATCGGGCTGATCAGCAACTGGGACGCGACGGCGCGGGACGTGCTGGAAGAAACGGGTCTGCTGCCCTATTTCGACCATATCATCGTCTCTTCGGAAGTGAAGGCGGAAAAGCCGGACGAGGCGATCTTTCGCCTGGCGCTGCGGGCGGCGGGTTTGCCGGCGCATGCGTGCCTCTATGTGGGCGACAACTACTACGACGATGTCGTCGGCAGCGCGAAGGTCGGCATGGCAAGCCTGCTGATCAACCGGTTCGGCACCCTCGGCATTGAAGAACTGACAGGCGTCAGGACGATTTCTTCCATCCGGGAGATTCCCCGTCTGCTGGATGCGCCCAGGGAAATTGCGACGTAACGACGTAACGTTGAATCGGCGAAGGCTGCGTCTGCCATGACGCATGACTACATACAACGGGAAGGAATGATGAACGCAATGATCAGACGTACCATCAAGACGAGACCGTTCGCGGCTGCGCTCGCCGCCTTGCTCGCCGCAATCCTGCTTGCGGCCTGCGGTCAAGACAGCGCAAGCAACGGCGGCGCGCAGACGGCGAACACTTCGGCCGCCCCGGGCGGGAATGCCGGCACCGGGAACGGCGGTTCGGAGGAGCCCGCCGCGGCAAATGCGGGCGGCAAGAAAGAAGGCGGCAACGTCGTCGTCATCATCCCGCAGGATCTGGACTATCTGGACCCGCATCTCGCGGTGGCGGCGGGAACCCACGAAGTGCTGTTCAACGTGTTTGAAGGGCTGCTGAAGCCGAACGAACAAGGCGATCTGTATCCGGCGATCGCCGAATCCTACGAAGTGTCTCCGGACGGCCTGACCTATACCTTCAAGCTGCGCGGCGGCATCCGGTTCCACGACGGCCGGGAAGTCACTTCCGCGGACGTCAAGTACTCGTACGACCGGCTGGCCGGCGCCGACACCGGAAAGCCGCTGCATGCCGGATTTGCCGGCGTACAGTCCGTCGAGGCGCCGGACCCGTCCACCGTGATCATCAGACTGAAGGAGAACAACGCTTCCTTCCTCACCGCATTGACCGCGGCCGTTATTCCGGACGGTTATGAGAACAGCAACAAACAGCCGATCGGCACCGGCCCCTTCAAGTTCAAGGAATATCTTCCGGGGCAGCGGCTCGTGGTGGAGAAATTCGCCGATTATTACATCGAAGGCGTGCCTACCCTGGATCAGGTGGAATTCCGCATCATTACGGATCCCGAAGCGGCGCTGCTCGCGCTGAAATCCGGCGAAGCCGATATTTACCCGCGGATCGGCACGGAACATCTGGAGGATCTGGACGACGCCACTTACACGAAGCTCAGTGCGCCGCAAAATTTGGTTCAGCTCATGACATTCAACATCGCCCGGAAACCGTTCGACGACATCCGGGTTCGCCAGGCCGTCAATCACGCGATCGACAAAGATGAGATCATCGAAGGGGTCGCGCTCGGCAAAGGCACGAAGCTGGGCTCCAACCTCAGCCCCGTATTGGCGAAATACTATCAGGAAGGGCTGGAAGACATCTACCCCACCGATATCGACAAAGCCAAACGTCTGCTTGCCGAAGCCGGCTACCCGGACGGCTTCGAGACGACGCTGTCCGTCCCTTCCATCTACCAGTTCCACGTCGACACGGCGCAAGTAATCGTCCAGCAACTCGAAAAAATCGGCATCAAAGCCAAAATCGAACTGGTCGAATGGGCGGTCTGGCTGGAGAGGATCTACAAAGGGCGCGACTATGATCTGACGATCATCGGCCTGGACGGCAAGCTGAACCCGTATGATATCCTGAACAAATATTTGTCCGACGCGCCGAACAACTTCTTCAACTACAAGAGCGAAGCGTTCGACGAAACGCTGAGCGCGGCGGTCAGGGAGATCGACGACGCCAAACGGGTGGAGCTCTACAAGCAGGCGCAGACGATTCTGGCGCAGGACGCGGCGGCGGTCTACATCATGGATCCGAATCTGAACGTGGCGATCCGCGGAAAACTGGCCGGTTACAAACAGTACCCGCTGTACGTTCAGGACTTGTCAACCGTGTACTTTACGGAGTGACGGACGCCGCATGCATTACGTTGTGCGCCGCCTGCTGACCCTGCTTTTGACCGTCCTGTTCGTGCTGCTGCTCACGTTCGCCGCGTTCCGGATCATCCCCGGCAATCCCGCGCTTGCGATTCTGGGAACGGAGGCGACCGAGGCGCAGATCGAACTGCTGGAAGCCAAACTCGGAACGAACCGGCCGCTTGCCGAACAATTCACCGACTGGCTCGCCGCGGCTTTCCGGTTTGATTTCGGCGAGTCGCTCCGCTTCGCGGAACCGGTGGCACGTCTGATCGTCAGCCGTCTGCCCGTAACCGTCTCCCTCGCCGCCATGGCGCTCGGCATCACCGTCTCCTTCGGCATTCCGCTCGGCATCATCGCGGCGGGCGCGCGGGGCAAGGCGGCCGATCTGCTCGTGTCGATCGGGACGCAGCTCGGTCTGGCCATCCCGTCGTTCTGGATGGGCATACTGCTCATTCTCGTTTTCGGCCTTGCGCTCAAATGGTTTGCCGTCAGCACCTTTACGCCGTGGTCGGAAAATCCATGGCTGGCTTTCAAATCGCTGCTGCTTCCCGCGGTGGCGCTCGCCATTCCGCAGATTGCCATCGTCGTTCGCTATTTGCGCAATTCCCTGCTGGAGCAGCTCGGACAGGATTATGTGCGGACGGCGCGAAGCAAAGGTTTGCGGGAGTCGGCCGTCCTGTTCCGGCATGTGCTGAAGAACGCCTTGCTGCCGGTCATGACGATCCTGGGGATCAATTTCGGCGAGGTGCTGGCCGGCAGCCTCGTCGTCGAACAGGTGTTCACCTTGCCGGGCATCGGCACCCTGCTGATCACGGCGATCGGCAACCGCGATTATCCGCTTGTGCAAGGTCTGGTCGCATTCATCGCGTTCACGGTGATCGCGATCAATTTCGCGGTGGATCTTTCCTACCGCTGGCTGGACCCGAAAATACGATTACGATAGAGGCGCGTCATGAGAGGAATGCGTAACTTCAGCCTGGTGCTCGGAACGCTCTTCGTCTCGATCTTGTTCGTCATCATGCTGGTCAGCTTGTTCTACACGCCCCACCCGCCGAATGAGATGAACGTCCGCGAGCGGCTGCAGGCGCCAAGCGCCCGGCATCTGCTGGGCACGGACAATTTCGGCCGGGACGTGTTCAGCCGCGTGATGGTCGGCGCGCAGACCGCCTTCCAGGTGGGGGCCGTATCCGTGGCCATCGGACTGGCGGGAGGATTTCTGATCGGGACGCTGGCCGGTTATGCGGGCAGATGGGTCGATGAACTGTTGATGCGCGCGACGGATGCGCTCCTCGCCTTTCCCGGCATCCTGCTCGCGCTGCTCCTGGTGTCCGTCACCAAACCGAGCCTGTTTCAGACCATGCTGGCGATCGGCATTTTGTCGATCCCGTCGTTCGCCCGCGTCATTCGCGCCGGCGTGCTGCAACAGAAAGAAGCGGACTATGTGAAAGCGGCCCGGGGTCTGGGCGCCGGGTACGCCAATCTGATTTTTGTGCAGATTATGCCCAACATCGCTTCCGCCATCGTGACAACCGCGGCGCTCAATTTCTCGACGGCCATCCTGATCGAAGCGGCGCTCAGTTATTTGGGGCTCGGCGTGCAGCCGCCTGACCCGAGCTGGGGCCGGATGTTGAACGAGGCGCAGAGCTATCTGGCCAAATCGCCGTGGTTCGCGTTGGCGCCGGGTGTATTGATCACCCTGTCGGTGCTCGGCTTCAATCTCCTCGGCGACGGCATTCGTGATTTGCGCGACAATTCCATCTGAACCGAAACAGGAAGGTGATGCGAATGACAGCGGAGGCTGCAACCGGTACGGAAACGCCGCTGCTTGACATACGGGATTTGCGGGTTCAACTGCGGCGCGGGGGTGACCGCTCTCCCCTCTCCGTGCTGGACGGGGTGACGCTGACGGTGAATCGCGGGGAAACCGTCGGCATCGTCGGCGAATCGGGCTGCGGCAAGAGCGTCCTGTCGCTTTCGATTCTCGGACTGCTGCCGGGCGGCATGCGCATCGGCGGCGGGGAAATCTGGTACGATGGGCGGCATCCGCTGCATCGGATGTCCGGTCGGGAGATCCGGTCGTTTCGCGGCAAAGAAATTGCGATGATCTTCCAGGATCCGATGAGTTCGCTCAATCCCGGACTTTCCATCGGCGATCAGGTGACGGAGACGCTGCGTCTCCATCTCGGTCAATCGCGCCGGGAGGCGAAGGAACACGCCGTCCGGTTGCTGCGCAAAGTCGGCCTGCCGCGCCCGGAATCGCTGCTCGAGGCCTATCCCCACCAATTGTCCGGCGGCATGCGGCAACGGGTAATGATTGCGATCGCCGTCTCCTGCAACCCCGGCCTGTTGATCGCGGATGAGCCGACGACGGCGCTTGATGTGACGATCCAGGCGCAAATTCTCGATCTGATGCGGACCATTCGCGAAGAGGACGGGACGTCCATCCTGTTGATCACCCATGATTTCAGCGTCATTGCCGATATGTGCGACCGCGTGCTGGTCATGTACGCGGGGCAGATTCTCGAGTCGGGGACGGTCGACGACCTGTTCGAGCGGCCGCTCCATCCCTATACCGCCGGTCTGCTCCGGTCGATTCCGACGCCCGAGAAGAAGAACAGACCGCTGTATTCCATTGAAGGCCGCGTGCCGGCGCTGCACGAGCGGGGCGCCGGCTGCCGTTTCGCCGCCAGATGCCCGCATGCGGTCGAACGCTGCCGGACCGAAAACCCCGAGCTCGTTGCGTACAGGGACAATCATGCCGCGCGGTGTTTCCTCGCGGAAACGGAAGGAGTTCACAGGCATGCGGCCGTCTGATCCGCTCGTGGAATTGCGCAACATCGCCAAAACGTATGCCGGACCGGTGTCGCGGTTCAGACGAAAGACGCTGCGGGTGGTGGACAACCTTTCCCTGTCCGTCCGTCAAGGGGAAACGCTCGGCCTGGTGGGTGAAAGCGGCTGCGGCAAGTCGACCACCGGCCAGATTGCCGCCCGTCTGCTCGCTCCGAGCGGCGGCAGGCTGTTCTACCGCGGCGAAGACATTACGGATGCGGGTGAAGGCGCGCGGGGCCGCGCGTTGCGCAGGCAAATGCAGTATGTCTTTCAGGACCCGTATACGTCGCTCAATCCGAGCTTCACGATCGGGCGGCTGTTGGGCGAGCCACTGGCGATCAATCGGCTGGCCGGCAGGAAGGAGCGGCAAGCGCGCGTAGCGGAAATGCTGGAGACGATCGGACTGGATTCATCCTACGCGCGGCGCTATCCCCGCGAACTGAGCGGCGGCCAACGGCAGAGAATCGGCATCGCCAGGGCCCTTATCCTGAACCCGGAGTTCGTGGTGCTGGACGAACCGGTCTCCGCGCTGGACGTTTCCGTCCAGGCGCAAATCTTGAACCTGCTCAAAAAGCTGCAGCGGGAATTTGCGCTCACCTACCTGTTCATCTCGCACGATCTGAATGTCATCTATTATATGAGCGACAGGGTTGCCGTCATGTACCTGGGAAAAATCGTGGAGACTGCGGATGTCGACGCTCTATACCGCCGTCCCCTTCATCCGTACACACAAGCGTTGATGTCGTTTGTGCCTTCCGACGACTTGCGCGTAAAGCGGGAGAAAATCATCCTGCAAGGGGATTTGCCCAATCCCCTCGCCATTCCGGCAGGCTGCCCGTTTCAGACGCGCTGCGCGCACGTTCACGAGCGCTGCCGGGCGGAAGCCCCGGTTTTGAAAGAAGCGGGCCCCGGGCATTCGGTCAGTTGCCATCTGTACGCGTGACACGCATGGCGGCTCGAGCATATCTTCGACTGACCGCGAACCGCACCCCGGCACGAAACAGGACCAGCTCCCGCCGGAGCTGGTCTTCCATTTGCCTCAATTGCACTCCAGTTCCGCATGGCGGCACCCGGACTTCTCGATCTGGATCGTCGCATGCCGGATGTGGAACCTTTTTTCGATCCGATTGAGCGCTTCCTGCAGCACGGATTGCTCGTCCTGCTCATCGCGGACAAGCAGATGGCAGCTTAGCGCATCCAGCCCGGATGTGATCGTCCAGATGTGCAGATCGTGAAGTTCCAGCACCCCTTCGATCCCGAGGAGCGACTCCCTCACCTTCCCCGCGTCGACCGTCTCCGGCGTTCCTTCCATCAGAATGTGGATGGCGGACCGGGTAACGCCCCAGGCGCTTCTCACGATGAGCAGCGTGACGAGAACGCTGATGATCGGATCGGCCAAAAACCACGAGGTGAGCGAAATGACAACGCCGGCCGCGATCGCCCCGACGGAGCCGAGCGCATCGCCGATGACGTGCAGGTAGGCGCTGCGGACATTCAGGTTCGACTTCACATCGCTCTTGCGCATCAGGTACCAGGCGCTCGCCGCGTTGGCCGCGAGCCCGATGACGGCGATGGCGGTCATCATGCCGCCGGCCACTTCGGCCGGTTCGCGGAACCGCTCGACCGCCTCCCACAGAATGAAACCGGCCATGACGAACAAGGTCGCTCCGTTCAGCAGCGCGGCCAGAATCTCGAACCGGCGATACCCGTAAGAACGTTTCAACGAAGCCGGCCTTGCCGCCAGCCGCATCGCGAACAGACTGAGCGCAAGCGCTCCGGCGTCGCTGAACATATGGCCCGCGTCCGACAGCAGCGCAAGGCTGTTCGTGAGCAGCCCGCCGACGATCTCCAGCAGCATGATGCCGGTCGTGATCGCGAGCGCGACAGCCAGACCCGTCCGGTTGCCGGCCCCGTGGGCATGGTGATGGCCGTGATGGTGCCCGTGATGATGTCCGTGATGATGATCATGGCCGTGATGACCATGATGATGACCGTGTGCCATGAAAATCCTCCATAACATATGAATAAATGTTCATGTGTATTATATACATGTTTCCGGCTCCGCGCAACCCGTCCAACGCAAAAAACCTCCACTTGCGGTGGAGGCACGGAACACCGTCACGGCTGCAGATGGCTCAAATGATCGAGCGTCAGCTTGAAAATCTGCGCGACATGCTCGTCATCCAGACTGTAATAGACCGTCTTGCCCTCTTTCCTTCTTTTCACGATCCGCATGTTGCGGAGAATGCGCAGTTGATGCGATACGGCGGACTGCCCCATCCCGAGCACGACCGTCAGATCGTGAACGCACAGCTCGCACTGCAGCAGCGCGTGTATGATCCGCACCCGGGTCGGGTCGCCAAGCGCCTTGAACAGATCGGCCAGATCGGATGCCGTCATATCGTCGACCAGATTGGTTTTGACCGACTGCACATCCGCATCGGTTCCAATACAATTCGTATCACAAATGCTGTCCTGCAACGCTTTTTCCATCCGTATCACCATCTTTTACAAGTTTGCCAGACTATTATAACACGAATGAAGAATATTCCTTCCATGAATCCATTCTCATTCGGCGGTCGCCCCGGATTAAAAAAGATTAACCTGGCCGCAAAACCGCTTCCCGCCTGCGCCTGCCGGCCGCCCGCATCCCGTTCCAATTGTTTCGGTCTTGTCCCTCCCTCTCCCCCATCCTACAATCGTCAGCATAAGGAGGGATGAACGTGAAAAAACTGAGAATGCTCTTCTTCCTGTGCGCGCTTGTTGCCGGTGCGGCGGCGGCGGGCGCGCAGGCCCATGCGGACGCCGTCCTCAAGTACGGAAGCAAGGGCGACTACGTGTGGGACCTCCAGTATCGGCTGAAAACGCTCGGCCTGTTCGAACAGGAGATGACGGGCTATTTCGGCGCGCATACCCGGCAAGCGGTCGTGAAGTTCCAGCAGAAATACGGGCTTCAGGCGGACGGCGTTGTCGGCGCGGCGACGTGGAAGAAGCTGCGCAAACATTCATTGAACAGAAGCGAAATGGACATCATGGCGCGCGTCATTCACGGCGAGGCCAGAGGCGAGCCGTATAAGGGACAAGTGGCCGTCGGCGCGGTTGTCATGAACCGGATCAAGTCCGCCCAGTTCCCGGACACCATTCGCGGCGTCGTGTTCCAGCCGGGCGCGTTCACGGCCATCAATGACGGCCAATATTGGCTGACGCCGAACAAGGCGGCCTACCAGGCGGCGCTCGATGCCGTCCGCGGCTGGGATCCGACGGGCGGCGCCCTATACTATTTCAATCCGAAGACGGCGACAAGCAAGTGGATCTGGTCGAGACCGCAGACCGTGACGATCGGCAACCACATTTTCGCCCGGTAAAAAAAGCGTCCGCGAACCCCGCAACCCCCATCCGTTCTATCCCGTCCGTTCCGGCATATGTTGGTTAAGAGCCTAAAGCGATGCGGAGGTGTTCGGATGCGGGTGCGGTTTCGCCGGGGCGATACGCTGTGGGCGTACAGCCGAATTTTTCAGGTGCCGCTGCCGCTCATTCTCGATTCGAACGCGCTGGATCCGACAAATATCGAGATTGGCCGGGAAGTGGAGATTCCGGGCTTTGTCGTCACCCATTACACGGTACGGTCCGGCGATACGCTGTGGCAACTGGCCAGGCAGCGCGGGCTCTCCGTGGACGCGCTGCTCCTTGTGAATCCGGATGTCGATCCGGAAAGACTTGCGATCGGCTCGCAGCTCAACATTCCGATGCGCGTCACCTGGTTTATCGTTGACACCATCAAGCCGTACGATTCGGCCGCGCTGCAGTCGGACCTGAACCGGCTGGCGGAAGTATACCCGTTCATCCGGCGGCGGAACATCGGCGCGTCGGTGCTCGGCAAGCCGATTCCGGAACTGCGGATCGGCCGGGGCGCGAAGACCGTCCATGCGAACGGCTCGTTTCACGCGAACGAATGGATCACGACGGCGATTCTCATCCGGTTTCTGAACCATTACGCGCTTTCGCTGGTGAATGGCGCGCCCATCCGCGGCCTCGACATGCGGCCGTTCTACGACGCGGCGACGCTGTCCATGGTGCCGATGGTCAATCCCGACGGCGTCGACCTCGTGATCCGCGGGCTGCCGGAGCAGGAGCCGTGGCGGAGCCGCGTTCTGGAATGGAACGATGGCAGCGCCGATTTCAGCGGCTGGAAAGCGAACATCCGCGGCGTCGACCTGAACGACCAGTTTCCCGCCCTCTGGGATCGGGAAGCCGCGCGCAATCCGAAGGAACCCGGCCCGCGAGACTATCCCGGCACGGGCCCGCTCACCGAGCCGGAAGCGGTCGCGATGGCGGAGCTGACGAGAAGCGGCGATTTCGACCGCGTGCTCGCCTTCCATACCCAGGGCGAGGAAATTTACTGGGGCTTCCGGAATCTCGAACCGCCCGAATCCGAGGCGATCGTGAACGAGTTCGCCCGCGTCAGCGGCTATACGCCGGTGCGGACGATCGAAAGCTACGCGGGATACAAAGACTGGTTCATCCAGGATTGGCGCCGCCCGGGATTTACGGTGGAACTCGGCCGCGGAGTCAATCCGCTTCCCCTGTCCCAATTCGGCGAGATTTATGAGCGGGCGCTCGGCATTCTGCTCGCGAGCCTGTATATGTGATACACTGATCGGGCGTCCACTTGCCGTGCCGGCATCATTCCCGCACGCGCATGAGGCGCATGGCGTTCATCGCGACGATCAGCGTCGCGCCCATCTCGGACAGGATGGCGATCCAGAGCGTCAACCATCCCGGGACGACGAGCGTCAGGGCGGCGAGCTTCACGAGCAGGGCGAACGCGATGTTCTGCCGGATGACGGCCAGCGTCTTGCGGCTGAGACGGATCGCGTACGGCAGCTTGCCGAGATCGTCGCCCATCAGCGCGATATCCGCCGTCTCGAGCGCGGCGTCGGCGCCCGCGTCGCCCATCGCGACGCCGACGGTCGCGGCGGCAAGCGCCGGCGCGTCGTTGACGCCGTCGCCGACCATCGCCACCGCGCCGCATTCGGATGCGAGATTCCGGATCGCCTCCAGCTTGTCTTCCGGCAGAAGTCCGGCGCGGACGTCGCGCAGGTGAACCCTTCCACGCGGTACACGCGCGTCACGGCGGACTCCGGAGAGGCATGTTGAGTCATGGCGTTCCTCCATAAAATCATACATGAACATTCTTTCATATTAACTATATGCTCTAATAATAACCCGGTTTATCACAATCGTCCAATGAAAAAACCTCCACATCAAGCGGAGGCTAATCCAACGTCTTCCCGAATATGAGAATGGCCTCGGCGGCGCCCGTTTTCCGGCGGAGCGCTTCCTTCCGCTCATCCGCCCGATCCGCGTCCTCCGGCGGAATGCCCACCCTTTCGAGCTCGCGGTATTCCGCGTCCTTCGCGACGATCTCGACCGGGCGGTAGCCGTTCGTCCGGTTGCACCGGCGGTTCGAAAAGCAGCGGCTTGGTCTGCAAACGATCCAGCAAGACACGGAACGCGTCCATCGGAATCCAGGCGTGCATCAAGATGACCTCGTTCGATCCCGGCGCTTCGTTCAGCCCCCTGCCATGCTCCGGCTCGCGCTCATCCATCCGCGCCAGCAGTTTCGGCAACATCTCTTCGCCTTCCTGAAGCCGCCAGTCCCAAGTATCGTAGGTGCATCCGGCGTCGATCCGTTCAGGCCAACCTTTTTCCCTCCACCAAGCATAGGTCACGCCCGGAAAACCGGGCTGCTCGAATCCCATGTCGCGCAGCAGCGACTGCAGCGCGTCGCGCTTTCCGTCTCCGCCGTCGTCCAGGTACGGGAACCGGAACAACTTCACCGAACGCGGCACGCCGGCTTTCGCGTAAATCCCGTCCAGCAGCCGCTCCGTCCGCTCGATCTGCTCCCGCGCCTCCGCAAGCGCAATCTTCGAGAACGCCGGATGATCGTAGCTGTGATTGCCGAGGATATGGCCGCTTCTCACCGCGTACGCCGCCTCTTCCGGGTACCGCTCCAGCAGCTCGCCGAGGCAGAACCAGACCGCCCGGATGCCCCGCGCGTTCAATTCGTCGACGCGCTGCCTGAAATCTTCCGTCGGCGCATCGTCGATCGTCAGCCATGCCTTTTTCGCCGTTTCCGCCATTCCGATTCCCCCCCGTAAGTCAAAAAAATCGCCCCCGCCGCAAGTCCAACGCCAGTATATATCGGGATGCGGCGGCGGACAACGGTCCGGCTTCGTTCATTCCGCGGCGTTCCGCCGCCCGAACGTCCGGTCGTACGCCTCCCGCGCCGCTTCCACTTCGGCGAAGCGCTCCGCGGCCCAGGTCCGGAACCCGCGGATATGAGGCATCAGCGAGCGGCCGAGCTCCGTCAGCTCGTACTCGACGGCGGGCGGCACGGTCGGGTGGACAATCCGGCGGACGAGCCCGTCCCGTTCCAGCCTGCGCAGCGTCTGCGTCAGCATCTTCTGCGTGATGTCCCGGATGCGCGCCTCGATCTGCCGGTAGCGCTGTCTTCCGCCGTCGAGGGCGTGCAGCACGAGCACGGTCCATTTGCTCTCGAGCAGCTCGAGCACCCGCCGGTACAGGCAATCGCCCAGCGAAATGTCGCCCAATGTGGCGTCCGGTTTCTTCATCCGTTCTCCGCTCCTTCCATGGCGCACCTGAACGTGCGCAGCGCACTTAAAAGTGCCTTCTTCCCACAGCATAGAAGATCGGCTACGTTATGTCTATCCCGGATTGGAAGGAGTGGTAACCAGGATGAAAGTTTATGAGCTGCAAGGCTTCGGTCTGGACAAGCTGCGTCTCGCCGGGCGTCCCGTACCCGTTCCCGGTCCGGGCGAAGCGCTCATCCGGATACGGGCCGTCTCGCTCAATCCGCGCGATCTCGGGGTGATCGACGGATTCTATTTTCCGGATCTCGCGTTTCCGGTCATTCCGGTGTCCGACGGCGTCGGAGAGATTGTCGAACTCGGTCCGGGCGTAAGCCGTTTTCGTGTCGGTGACCGGGTCGCCGGGACGTTCGCCCAGGGCTGGATCACCGGCGATCCGCCGATCGGCTGGCAGAACCGCGGTCTCGGCGCCCCGCTGGACGGCGTGCTTGCGGAATACGTCGTCCTGCCGGAATACGGCATCGTCCGCGTGCCGGATCATCTGACGGACGCGGAGGCGGCCGCCCTGCCGATCGCCGGGCTGACCGCCTGGCAGGCGATCGCCGAAGTCGGGCGCGTGCGCGCCGGCGACGCGGTCGTCGTGCAGGGAACGGGCGGCGTCTCCATCTTCGCCCTCCAGTTCGCCAAGCTGCACGGCGCGCGCGTCTTCGTCGTCTCCGGCAGCGAAGAGAAGCTGCGGCGGGCGCTTCAGCTCGGCGCCGACGCCGGCGTCCTCTACACCGCGGAACCGGACTGGGACCGGCGCGTCATCGAGTGGACGGACGGCCGCGGCGCGGACCTCGTCGTCGACATCGGCGGAGCTATGACGCTCAATCGGTCGGTGGCGGCGATCCGCCCGGGCGGCACCGTCTGCCTGATCGGCATCATGTCCGGTTCAGCCGCGGACGGGCTGCAGCTTGTGCCGACGTTTCTCAAGCGCGCGCGGCTGCAGGGCATCAACGTCGGCAGCCGGGACATGTTCGAGGCGATGAACCGCGCCATCGCGGCGAGCGGACTGAGGCCGGTCATTGACCGCGTCTATCCGTTCGACCAGGCGATCGACGCGCTCAAGGCGCTCGGCGAAGGCCGGCACTTCGGCAAGATCGGCATCGTCTTTTGATCTCTGGTGAGCGTTAACGGAACTCCGTTCCGTCAATGGCCGCTCCGTTGTGATGTCGAATCTGCGTAACGGACCACCGTTCCGTTGCAAAGAAACTCCCCGGCACGTTTCCTGCCGGGGAGTTTCTGCGCTGACAAGGCCGCAACGCGGCCTCGCCGGATTCATCCGAATACGCGCGACTTCGAGCGGAGCAGGTCGGCCAGAAACACGAGCGCGAGGCCCTGCCCCCAGCCCTGCACCCGCTTGTGCGACACGCCCTTGTACCCTTCCGCGTCGAACATGACGGCCGTCCCCGCCGAGACGCCGCGCACCGAGCCGTCGGGCGCGATCCGGCCGAGGATGCCTTCCGTCGCCCGGTTGACCGCCCGGTTATACAAAGCGCCGCGCGACAGCAGTCCGGCGGCGATGCCCGCCGAGCCGGACGTTTCCGTATACGACGTCGGATCGGTGAGCACCGTGTGCCACAGCCCGTCCTCGCCCTGCAGCCGCACGAGCGCGCTGCACAGGTCGCGCAGCGAGCCGTCGATGATCATGTACGCCGGGTCCGCCACATGGATGAGCGGCAGCGCCTTCGCCATCGTCAGCGCCGCCCACGCGTTGCCGCGGGCCCAGAACACGCCGGACATATGGTTCTTCGCGATATTGTCCCAGCCGTGATAGTACAGATTCGACGTCTCGTCCTGCAACACATCTTCGTGGCCGTGGTATTGGCGCAGCCCGTCGCGGAAATACGGCTGCCCTTCCCCCTCCGCGCCGAGCAGAGCCCCAAACCGGACGAGGAACAGCCCGGCCATCATCATCGTGTCGACCCATGCCTGCTCCGGGAACTGATACTCGACCGAATTGACCGTATGCTGGATGATGCCGTCCCCGAACCGCGGCGCTTCGTTCGCCAGATAGTCCGCGAGCTGGCGCGCCGCGTCCAGATAGCGGCCGTCCTCCGTGTAATGATAGAGCGAGATGAGCGCGTGGCCGATCGACACGCCGTTGACGGACAGCTTCGGCAGCCCGTCCTCAAGCTGCTCGTCGACCCAGTCCTTCACCCGTTCGAGATATTCGCTTTTCCCCGTCGCTTCGTACGCTTCACATACGCCGTAGAACGCGACGCCGCCCGGCCAGTCCCAATTGAAATCCATCCGGAACGTCCGGTCGACGACCCGGTCGACGGCATCCAGCACCGCATGCTCATCAAAAATCAACGGCGGCATATTCTCCACTCCTTCCGTCATTGAAACGCCATCCGCCCCCTATCCTTTCAGCCCGGTCGTGCTGATGCCCTCGACGATCTGCCGTTGGAACAGGAAGAACACGACCAGCACCGGAATCAGGCTGACGACCGACATCGCGAACATGGCGCCCCAGTTCGAGATCGTCTCGGCGTCGAGATACATTTTCAGCGCCATCGACACCGGATACATGCTCGGCCGGTTCAGATAGAGCAACGGCCCGAGCAGATCCTCCCACCGCCAGTAGAACGAGAAGATGGAAGCCGTCGCCATCGCCGGCATGATGAGCGGCACGATGATGCGCCAGAACAGCCGGAACTTGCCGCAGCCGTCGATCGTCGCCGCCTCGTCCAGCTCGGCCGGAATCGACCGGATGAACTGGATCATGAGGAAGATGAAGAACGGCGCGCCGAAGTAGGCCGGCACGACGATCGGCTTGATCGAGTTGAGCCATCCGAGCTGCGAGAACAGAATGTACTGCGGAACGAGGGTGACCTCGAACGGCAGCATGAGCGTCAACATCATGACGGCGAACCAGAACTTGTTCCCCTTGAACTTCAGCCGCGCGAAGCCGAAGGCGACCAGCGCCGACGACAGCACGGCCCCGATCGTCGCCAGCACGACGAGCACGAGCGAATTGCGGATGAAGATGCCGAAATGAAGGCCGCCGATCCCTTTCCACCCGGTCGCGTAGTTGTCCCATATCCACGGATCGGGAATGAGACTGCCCGCCGTGACGAAGATCAGTTCGCTTTTCTTGAAAGAGCTCATGAACAGCCAGATGACCGGATACACCATCAGGAACGCGCCGCCCGCGGCCAGCAGATGCCAGGCGGCCCAACGCAGTCTTTTGCCGGCCATGGCGTCAATCCTCCTTCGTCTCGTAGAACACCCAGTATTTCGACGTGGCGAATACGAGCGCCGTCAACAGCGCGACGATCATCAGCAGAATCCACGCCATCGCCGATGCGTAGCCCATGTCGTAGAAGACGAACGCCCGGCGGAAAAGGTAGAGCGAATACAGCAACGTGCCGTCAAGCGGACCGCCTTCGCCCTTCGAGATGATGTACGCCGGAATGAACGTCATGAACGCCGCGATCGTCTGCATGATCGTGTTGAACAGGATGACCGGCGTCAGCAGCGGCATCGTGATGCGGAAGAACCGCTGCGGCGGATTCGCCCCGTCGACGGAAGCCGCTTCGTACAGGCTCGGCGGAATGTTTTTCAGCCCGGCCAGGAAAATGAGCATCGACGAGCCGAACTGCCAGACCGACAGCGTGATGAGCATCCAGAGCGCGGCGAGCGGATCGGCGAACCAGCGGACGCTCTCGAACCCGACCAGGTTGAGCGCCAGATTGATGACCCCGTCGTCGCCGTACAGGTTCCGCCACATGATCGAGACGGCAACGCTGCCCCCGATGATCGAGGGCAGGTAGAACACCGTCCGGTACAGTCCGATCGCCCGCGAGGCGCGGTTCAGCAGCAAGGCGACCATGAGCGCGAACGTCAACCTGAGCGGAACGCCGACGAAGACGTAGATGAACGTCACCTTGAGCGATCGCCAGAACTTGGGGTCGCCTGAAAACATCGTCTGATACTGCTCCAATCCGACCCATGACGGCGCGGAGAACAGGTCATAGTCCGTGAATGACAGGTAGAAGGATGCGGCGACCGGAAACGCGGTGAAGATCAGGAAGCCGAGCAGGAACGGGCTGATGAACGCGTATCCGGTCAGTTGACTGCGCCAGGCTGCGAACCGCATGGACATCACTTGTTGCGGGCCAGGATGGCGCTTGCTTCTTCGCGGAACCGTTTCGCCGCGTCTTCAGGCGACAGCCTGCCGAAATCCATCGCTTCGGTCACTTCCTTGAAGAGCGCGATGATTTCCGCCGCGCCGTTCGGATCCGGCGGGTCCATCGGCGAGCTGTTCTGCTGCGCCCACGCCACGTAGTCGAACACTTTGATCAGCGCCGGATCAAGCGTCGGCTTCACCGCTTCGATCACCTGGCTGTTCACCGGCACGCCGCGGTCGCCCTTGATCAGCTTGTTCGCCTCGATGTCGTTCACCCAGAAGTCGATGAACTTCGCCGCTTCTTCCTTGTGCTTCGAATTCTTCGAAATCGAGAAATACATCGACGGTTTCAGATACAGGCCCTGCTCGCGGTTCGGACCCGGCATGTGCGCCATTTCGAGCGGCCGGTTCGCCACCTGCTGCAGACCGACATATTGGTTCGTCCATTGCCAGATGCCGACCTGCTGTCCCTTGACGAGGAAGTCGTCTTCCAGACCTTTGACCTGCGCCTTCACGTCGGGCGTCGGCGTGTCGCCGTCTTGGGCGAGCTTCGCCAGCGGCGCGAAGAAGTCGATGAACAGCTGGTCGTCGTCATAGCCGAGCGACGTGCCGTCCGGGCTGTACAGATGTTGGCCCTTCGTCCGCAGGTAGTAGCCGAAGAACACTTCCGGACGCAGGCCGCTGTCGAAGTAGAGCCCGGCTTCCTTCGCCTTGCCCGCCAGCGCGTAGTAGTCGTCCCAGGTCCAGTTGTCGTCCGGCTTGTCGACGCCCAGCTTCTTGATCAGCTCGGGGTCGTACTGGAACTGGATCGTGTTGACCCCGATGTTGAACCCGTAGAGCTGGTCGCCCAGCTTGCCGCCGGAGATGGCGTTCTCGCTGATATGGTCGATGTTGATGATCGTGCCGAGGTACGGCGTCAGTTCCTCAAGCTGGCCCTTGCCGCCGTATTGCGACAGGTACGAGATGTCCATCTGGATGATGTCCGGCAAGTCGTTTGCCGCCGCTTGGGGCGCCAGTTTCTTCCAATAATCGTCAAAGCTTGCGTATTCCGGCTCGATCTTCACGTGCGGATACTTCTGCTGATACATCTCGATGACCTGCAGCGTGTAGTCGTGGCGCGGCTGCGAGCCCCACCAGGCCATCCGGAGCGTAACCGGTTCCGGATCTTTCGAGCCGCTGTCCGACGAGCCGGACGAGCTTCCCGAAGCTCCGCCGGCGTTCCCGCCGCCCGAAGATTGCGTGCCTCCTCCGCCGCTTCCCCCGTCGTTTCCGCCCTTCGAGCCGCCGCCGCACGCGGCGAGCGCCAGCGTGAGCAGCGCGGTGAGCAGCAACATCCATACGCGTCTCATTTCTTTGCATCCCCTCTCGTGACGTTTGTGAAAGATTGCATTTTCATTATGTGATAAAGGAGAACAGGCCCGGAATGCAATTTTCCGTGCGGAATGTTCAAAAATCAGAGACGCGCAAAATCTGTCGTCCGGCCGTCATACGGAACGCTTGTACTCGGACGGCGTGAATCCGGTGTGGCGCTTGAACACCTGGCTGAAATATTGCGGATTGTCCCCGAAGCCGATCCGGTCGGCGATCTCGTACACCTTCACGTCGTCAGCTTCCCGGATCATCTCGATCGCCTTCTCGATGCGGAGGCGGGTGACGTATTGGGAGAACTTCTCCCCCGTCGCCTGGCGGAAGAGCTTGCCGAGATAGTCGGGATTCATGAACAGCACTTCGCGCGCCGCCCAATGCAGCGAAAGCTGCGGATTGCCGAGATGCTCGCGGACGCAGGCCTCGAGCTTCGCGACGATCTCGGAGTGGCGGCTTCTGTGCCGCTCGTAATTCGCCTCGCACACTTCGCGCACCGCCCGGGTGATGGAATCGGTCATGGCCTGCAGCGTATCGAGCCGGTCGAACGCCTCGATCGCCTTCATGCGGCTGTCGAGCAGCGCGGGATCGCCCTGCCGCATGCAGCCGATGTAGAGCGGAATGAGAAGCGACTTCGCCGCCGCGGCCGCGGGCCGCATCTTCGCCAGCGCCTCGAAGAACTCGTCGAGCATCCGCCGGACCGGCTCCCAATGGCCGGACTTCACCATCAGCCACAACCGCTCCTCGTCGATCGCCGGCGGTTCGACCTCCGGCTCGTACGCCTCCAGCTCGCGCTTCGTGATGAGCGCGCCTTCGCCCAGATAGAACCGGAACGCGAGGCATCCCAGCGCTTCACGGTACAGGCGGCGCGCATCGGCCGCTTCGCCGGGCTCGCTGAGCGCGGCCGTCGCTTCCCGCCGGTAGAAACGGGCGAACGTCTTGAGCACGGCGTCTGCCCCGGCGGCGATGAGATCCGTCTCCGCTTCGCCGTCTACGAGCAGGATCACCTGCCGGCCGTCCGCCGTGCCGAGCAGCACGAGACCGTCGAGCAGCTCCTCCGCCATGTTCTTGAGCGCGAACAGCAGCTCGAATTCAGGATCGCCATCCGGCTCGAAGACGAGCAGCCGCACCCGGCCGCCGCCTTCGGGCAGACCCGCCAACCGCACGATGCGCTCCCAGTCGGAACGGCCGTACGTCTTGTTCGTGACGAGCTCCTGCAGCAACCGCTCGCGCGCGTGCGGCAGCACCTTCATAAGCCGCTCCTCCGTCTGGCGGATGAACGCCTCCCGGCTGAGCCGCCGGTCGAGTTCGGCCACGGTCGCCTTCAGCGCCTCCGCGATCGCCCGCTCATTGCACGGCTTGGTCAAATAATGCTTCACCCCGTAGCGCATCGCCGTGCGCGCGTATTCAAAGTCGCCGAATCCGGACAGCATGATGAATTCGACGTCCGGCTGCGCTTCCTTCACCGCTTCGACGAGCTGCAGCCCGTCCATGCCGGGCATCCGGATGTCGGTGATGATGATGTCCGGCTTCTCCCGTTCGGCCAGCGCTTTCGCGTCCAGTCCGTTGCGGGCCGTTCCGATCAGCCTTGTGCCGCAGGCTTCCCAGTCCATGAGGGCGGAGATACCTTCGAGAATAATGCGTTCGTCATCGACCAGCAGCACGCTGTACATGGCTTCCGCCTCCTTCCCTTATCGGCATGCGCAGTCTGACCCGCGTGCCTTCGCCGCGCCGGCTCAAAATGTCGAGCCCGTAAATCTCTCCGAACAGGAGCCGGATCCGCTCGTCGATGTTGCGCAGCCCGACGCCCGAGCCCTGCGGTTTGACTTCGCCCGACTTGAGTCGGGTCAGGATCGACTCGTCCATGCCCGGCCCGTTGTCGCTCACCGTCAGCTCGATCAGGCCGTCTCTCTCCTCCGCCGCGATCGTGATGACGCAGGTGTCCGTCATCTTCTCAAGCGCGTAGTTGACGGCGTTCTCGACAAGCGGCTGCAGCGACAGCTTCGGAATGAGCACCGGCATGAGCCGGTCCGGAACCCGCAGCCGGAATTCGAGCCGCTCCTCGAAGCGGATGCGCTGAATGTTGATATAGTGCAGGACGATCTCCAGCTCCTGCGAGAGCGGGATGAGCGGCTCCTTCAGACTGATCGAGCTGCGCAGCAGAAATCCGAGCGATTCGACCATGCTGGAGATATGCGGCTGCCCGGCCATTTTCGCCGACCAGTTGATCGTCTCCAGCGTGTTGTAAAGAAAATGCGGATTGATCTGCGCCTGCAGCGCCTTGAATTCGGACTCCTTCACGGCAAGCTGCCGCGCGTAGCCTTCGCGGACCAGCTCGTCGATCCGCTGCAGCATGATCCGGAAATTGCGGTGAAGCTGCCCGGTCTCGTCCATCGGCATGTCCCGCTGGTCGTCATCGTCTTCGTAGGCGAAATTGCCCATCTGCACCTTCTTCATCTTCGCGCTCAGCTTCTCGATCGGACCGGTGATGCCGCGGGCGAAGCGGAAGGCGACGAATACGGTGAGCAGGAACAAGAGCAAATAGGCCAGCAGCGTCCAGTTCTTCACGTCGGCCAGCCGGTGGAAAATGTCATCGTACGGAATCAGCGTTACGTACGTCCATTCGGTGTAGGCGGACGGCAGGTGCGTCAGGAAGTAGCGCCTTCCGTCCAGTTCGATGATGTCGTAGCCGCCCGAGGCCGCCGCGGCGTATCCGCTTAGCAGCCGCTCCTTGTTTTCGAATCCCGCCGGTCCGAAGATCGTCCGCTCCTTGCCGTAGATGACAAGCGCCGCCTTGGCCGGAAGCGAAGCGCCCGCCACATCGGAGGTCAGCCGGTGCATGTCGATCCGGACCGCCACAACGCCGAGCTTCTCCAGGCTGAGCTGCTCGTACGAGCGGATGAGCCGGGCGGCGGCCAGCGCGCCGTCTTCCCCGTCCGGTTCGATCCAGGTGTTGGCGCCTTGTGTCTGCGCCGTCTCCCGTTCCAGCAGCCGGATACGGTCCTCCGAATACGTAACCGGCGCCCTGCCGACGGCGTGCTCCCCGCCGGACGCGTCGATGAGCTGCACCGAGCGGACATGGTTGTCCAGGCCGCCGAGTTGCACGATCCGCTCCCGGATCTGATACGACGCCAGATAGCGGTCGTAATCGCTGCCGGCTTCCCTGATCGTCCGGAGCTGTTCCTGGATGACTTCGTCGACCGCCATCCGGTACGATTGCTGTTGCACCTTGCGCAGCTCGTTCTCGATCGCTGCCGCCGTCTGGTTAAGGGCGGAGGATGATTGCTCGTAGATTTCGCGGTCGTACACCTCGAACGCGTATTGCTGGACGGCGACGATCAGGATGCCGAACGTCGCGATGACCGCGGAGATGAGGACGAGCAGCTTGTATTTAATGCGCAGGTTGCGGTAAAGCGTTTTCAAATCGGTCAATGCCATTCAGCCTCCCGGGTCCGTGCACGTGCCGCAATCACCGTCATTGTAGCAGAAATCATTGTAGCAGAAAAAAAAGCAAGATCACACAGCAATTACATATTTCCCCCATGGAAAGGCCAACACTAAGGTGACCGGGCAACGCGCGAATCCTGGACCTGGAGGGAATGGCATGACGACGCAGCGGGATCAGAAGACGGAGCTTTCGACTCTGCTGGCCGCCAATCTGGACCGGCTCAAGCGGGACTTCGCCTATCCGTCCAATCAGGCGCTCATCATCCGCAATCTGATCATCGCGTCGCTGAAGCGTGATGCCGCCGTCCTGTATCTGGAAGGCGCGGCGGATGTGGAAGAGGTCGAGAAGCGGATCATCGCGCCGCTTATTGACCGGTCGGATATCGCCTTCAAAAGCGTAAATCCGGTCGATGCGGTGCGGCTGGAAATCGTGACGCACCGCTCCGGCAAGACGTGGTGCACGTTCGAAGAGATCAATTATTCGCTGCTCAACGGATGGACGATCGTGCTGCTGGAAGGCGTCGATCAGGCGCTGGCGTTCGAAACGCGCGGTTTCGAATCGCGCCAGGTGGCGGAGCCGATCGTCGAGCACGTCATCCGCGGACCGAAGGAAGCGTTCACCGAATCGGCGGCCGTCAACCGCTCGCTCGTCCGCAAATATTTGCGGGACCGCCATCTGGTGGCGGAGACGATCACCATCGGCGACCGTTCGACGAGCGAAGTGACGGTCATGTATGTGAAGGATCTTGCGGATCCGAACATCGTCGACGATATCAAGCGCCGCATCCGGGCGGTCCGGGTGGACGCCGTTCCTTCCCTGCCGGTCCTCGAGCAGTTTCTTGACGAACATCCGTACTCGCTCGTGCCAAACTCGCTCAACACGGAGCGTCCTGACCGGGCGTCCGCATTCCTGCTCGAAGGCCACGTGATCCTGATCATGGACAATTCGCCCACCGCGCTGGTCATGCCAATCACGATCTGGTCGATGCTGCATTCGGCGGAAGACCACTATATGCGCTGGGCCTACAGCAATTTCATGCGCATCATCCGGCTGTTCGCCCTGTTCGTCGCCGTCATGACGCCGTCCGTCTACATCGCGGTCGCGACGTTTCACGAGGAAATGATCCCGACCGACCTGCTCCTCGCGATCGCGGCGACAAGAGAAAAGGTGCCGTTCCCCGCCTTGCTCGAGGTGCTGCTCATGGAGTTCGCGTTCGAGCTGGTGCGGGAAGCGGCGATCCGCGTGCCGACCGTCATCGGCCCGACGATCGGCATCGTCGGCGCGCTCATTCTCGGCCAGGCCGCCGTCGAGGCGAACATCATCAGCCCGATCCTTGTCGTCATCGTCGCGATGACCGGCATTTCGTCGTTCACCATACCGGAGCCAAGCCTCAACTTCGCCGTCCGGATCACGCGCTTTATGCTGCTGTTTGCGGGGGCGTTCATGGGCTTTTTCGGCATCGGGCTTGTGATCGCCTGCCTGCTCGCGTACCTGACGACATACACCAGCTTCGGCGTGCCGTTCCTGTCGCCGCTGACCCCGCATTACCGCTCGTCGGCCGACATGATTCTGAGGCTGCCGGTGCAGAAGGAACGCGTCCGCCCGCATAATCTCAATCCGCAGGACGCCGTGCGGAGACCGGAGAGGATCAAGCAGCGATGAGCACATCCAGCGATGCGAAAGTCGGAGGCCGCGAATTTACGTCCATCTTCCTGATCGCGGTCGGGATGAAGCTGTCGGACATCACGACGACGATTTTGTTCGAATCGGGCCAGACGGCGGGATGGATGATTCCGCTTTTGTCCCTGGCCTTCATGCTGGTCGCCTATGTCGTGCTCATATCCGTGCTGAAACGCCGGGCCGGGCAAGGTCTGCCGGAGGTCGTCTTCGCCGTCGGCGGCAATTTCGGCGGGGCGCTCATCTGTTTTCTGCTGTTTGCCTCAGCGTTGCTGATGACCTCGGTGACCAGCCGGGGATACGTCGACATCATCAACGTCATGGTCTATCAGCGCTCGCCGCTGTACGCGTTGTACCTGATGCTGATGGGGGCGGCGCTCTTCGTCGCCAACCGCGGATTCTCGGCCGTCGCGCGGGTTTCGTGGCTGCTGATCTTCCTGATCGAAGGCGCGATTGCCCTGCTCATCGCCATCATTTGGCGGGACATTGATTGGCTGCGCCTCTATCCGTGGGCGGGACCGGGCGTGACCAGGATCGTGAATACCGGCATCATGCACAGCGCGATGTTCGGCGAGATCATTCTGGCCACCGCGCTCGTGCCGCAGGTCGCCTCGTTCAAGGCGTTCCGGATCGGTTCAATCGTCGGGTTCATCGTCTCGAGTCTGAAAATTTCGCTCCTGATGGCGGTCTATACCGCCGTGTTCGACTATCCGGAGATTATCCATATCGCCTATCCGTTTCAGCAGCTTACGAAAAACACGTCGTTCGGCAGGGTGTTCACGCACGCGGAATCCATCTTCATCGCCTTTTGGCTTGTCATTTCCGTCATCTATTTCGCGTTCTACATCTACCTGCTGGCCTACCTGTTCAGCCGTGCGCTACGCATGGATCAGCATCGGAGGCTTCTCTTGCCGATGGCCGGGCTTGTCGTCTTCATCGGGCTCATCCCCGGCAACACCGAGCAGGTCCGGAGCTATTGGGAGCAGCTCATGAGTTACAGCACCCTGCTCTATGTGGCGCTGCCGTTCGTCATCTGGATGCTTGACTGGATCTGGAGGAAACGCCATGCGAATCCTTAAGTGCGCGATCATCCTTCCCCTGGTCTTCATGGCCGGCTGTTGGGACAAGCTCGAGCTTGAAGAGCAGGCGTTCGCCGTCGTCATCGGGCTTGACAAGGGACCGGGAAATACGGTCGAAGTGACGTTCCAGATCGCGAATCCGCAGGTCGGATCAAGCGATATCGGCACGGCGCAGAACGAGCCGTTCAGCGACACGATCCGCTTCACCGCGGCCGACATTCTGTCCGCGAAGGATCTGGCCAATTCCGTCGTCACCCGGACGATCAACTTCGCGCATCTGAAGACGATGGTCATCCACGAGGAGCTCGCCCGGCACGAGGCGTTCCCCCACATCGCCGGCGCCGCGATCCGCGACCCGGAAATGCGCCGCGAAGTGGCGTTGATCGTCAGCCGGGAGAAGGCGTTTGACTTCATCATGAAGAACCGGCCGAAGCTCGAGACGCGGCCGCACAAGTACTACGAGCTGATGCAGCAGCGCTGGCAGGAGACGGGATTCGTGCCGTTCTCGACGCTCAACCAATATTTGCAGCAGCAGGTCATCGAGTCGATGTTTCTCGCCATCTATGCGACGGCAGATGCAATACAGTCTCGCGTGTCCCGCCATGAGGACGATTATCTGGCCGGCCAGGTGCCGAAGCGCGCGGGCGATCCGGTCCAGATGATGGGCGCCGCCGTCTTTCAGAACGGCCGGATGATCGGCACGCTGACCGGCGAACAGATGCGCTGGACGCAGATGCTTCGCCACAAGACGAATATCGACGCGTTCATCACGTCGTTCTCCGATCCGCTGGATGAAAGGGCGATGATCTCCGTGCGTCTGTTCCGCAATGGCGGAACGAAGATCCGGATGAATCTGCGCAAGGAGAGGCCGGACATTCACGTGACGATTCCGCTGCGCGTCCAGGTTCTTTCTTTCACCAGTCTGCAGCAATACGCGACAGATGTCAGGAAGCAAATGTTGCTTGAGCGACATTTGAAAGAGGAGATCGAGAAAGAAGTGCTCGAAGTGATCCGGCTTTCCCAGCGAAAATTCAAGGGCGATCCGTTTGAATGGGAATTGATCGCGCGGAAGCATTTCCGGACGATGCCGGCCTATCAAGCCTACGATTGGGCGAAACATTTCAAGCGGGCAAATGTGGACGTGAAAATTGATCTCCGGATCGAGAACTTCGGCAAGCAGCGGACGCCTTACACTGAAACGACAAGAGGAGGCGGCTGAGCATGGGGCTCCTCATGTTGCTCATCGCGCTCGGTCTGACCGGATACACGCTCGCGCAGGCGTGGAAGGTGTGGCGCGGCGGCAACGCGGCAGCCGGACTCGGCATCGCCCTGCTGTCCGGCTGCTATCTTCCGCTGGCGATCTATCTGCTGATCCGCGACTGAGCCACGCCCCGCGGCCGGTCGTCCATCATTCCATCCATCCGGCGGACGACCGCTTCCGTCAGCAGCCAGGCGATGGTGGACTCGGCGCCGCGGTTCGCGTTCGGCCCGCCGGGCGTCAGCCCGTCGCAGCAGGATCCGTCCGCGGGGTCGGCGAGCGGCGCGCCGCAGTCGTTCCGGCCGTGGAACCAGGCGCGGCACGCAAGCGCGGTATCCCGGTAATCCAGCTCGCCCGTCACCCGGTACCCGGCTTCGGCGGCCAGCGCCAGCTTGAACGCCTCGATCGGCTGCTGATCCCACCGTGCCGTCCCTTGCCGCGTGCCCCATCCCCGGTTGCCGATCGGCCGGATCGCGCCCTTCGGCGCCGTCATCCGCTCGGCCAGGAAACGGAACGTGTCGCGGGCTATGGCCAGCGCTTCGCCGCCGCCGAAAGCGGCGTGGGCTTCGAACAGCGCCCAGGGCAATAGCCCGTTGCTGTACGTCATGACCGGTTCAAACCAGAGCCAGCCCGGCCCCGATTCGGCGCGGTACCGGTCAAGCAGCCTTCGCGCGAGCTCGGCGGCCAGCGACCCGACCCATTCCCCGGGAAGCGGCACGTCCGTATCGTCCCGCAGGCCGGAAGCGGCGCGGCGGCGTTCCAGCAAGGCGCAGGCCGCCAGCGCATAGGCCCAGCCGCGCGGAGAGCCCATCGAACGGGCCGCGGGGAACGCGTTCGTCAGCAGATCGGGCACCGCCGGCGAGAGCCGTCCGCCGAACGGACTTGAGACCGTCCGGGCGAGCGCCCAGATCGTCCGTCCGAGGCAGTCGTCCGAAGGCTGCTCCGTTTCGGGCCGCCGTCCGTAATCGAAGTTGTTGTGGAACCGGCCATCCGCCTTGCGGGCCCAGTACAGGAAACCGGCATACCTTTCCGCCAGTTCCGGCAGCCGCTCCGCTTCCGCCAGCGCGGGATCCAGATCGATCCATTCGACGCACGCCCACAGCGCCCGCGCGTTGTCGTCCGTCGTATAGCCTTCCGAGCGGCGCGGGATCCGGCCGATCGCATGTTCGAGCAGGCCGGTGTCGTCCGTCAGCCGGCGCAGATGGCGGAACCGGACCTCCGGCGCCGCCGGCCGTTCCGTCGTCAGATTCGCCGCCATGGTCACGCCTCCGCCGTCGATGCCGTGACGCCCGCGGCGCGGGATTCGCGCCGGAACAGTTCCAGATGCGCGCGTCCGACCACCGGCCAGCGCATGTCCGCTCCGATCCGGGCGATCCGCGGTTCGATCCGTTTGAGCGTCTCGGGCGAGCCGAGCAAGTCCGCGAGCGCTTCGGCCCAGGCGTCGGAATCTGACGGCGGCAGCAGCAGCTCCGGGCAGTCCGCCAGCAGATCCCGCGCGTACACATACGGCGTGCTCAGCACCGGACGGCCGAGTCCGACGGCGTAAGCGAGCGTGCCGGACGTGATCTGCCGCATGCCGGGATACGGAGTGACATAGACGTCGCAGGCGGTCAGCAGCGCTGCGAGCTCATCCTCTTCGACATAACGGTCGATCATGAGCAGATGGCGTTCGACGCCGAGTTCGGCGGCAAGGGCGCGCAGCTCTTCGCGGTAGGATTCGCCCTCGAACTTCAGCACTTCCGGGTGCGTCTGTCCGACGATCGCGTACAGCGCGGCGGGCGCGCGGCGGGCGAGCCCGGGCAGCGCCCGGATGACGGTCTCGAGTCCCTTGCCTCTGCCGAGCAGGCCGAAGCTCAAGACGACCTTGCGGCCGTTCCAGCCGAGCCGTTCGCGCAGCTTGCGGCGGTCGTCCCGAGGCGGCAGCGGCGTGCCGTGCGGGATGCAGGCGATCCGTTCGCGGGGAACGCCGAACGCCTCTGCGACATAACGGACGGCCGTTCGGGTCATGACGATGATCCGGCCGCTCAACTCCGCGATCCGCCGCTGCACGGAGCGGTACGGTTCTTCGGGCCGCTCGAACACGGTATGGAATGTCGTGACGACCGGAATGTCCATCCTTCGGAGCGTCTCCAGCAAGTCCAGCACGTACTCGCCGGCTTCGCCGCCGAAAATGCCGAATTCGTGCTGCAGCGAGACGAGATCGGCGCTGAAAGCCCGGATGTTCTCCGCCGCCCGCCGGTAATCGGAACGTTCGTCTTTCACAAGCGGCTGGACGCCCCTCCCGTATGTATGCCCGTCCGCGCGATCGGTCAGGGCGATGGCCAGGTCGTTCACCTTTCCGCCGGAAGCCGCCCGGACGGCTTGCCGGAGATGATGGGTGTACGTCGCGATGCCGCATCGTTTCGGGACATAGGTGCCGACGTAAGCGATCCGCGTCATATCGTCTCGGCCTCCGGGATGACGTTCACGACCGCTTCATGGAGCAGATGCCGCGGGTCGATCTTGAGGCCGCTGCCGACGATGCAGCGATTGAGCTGCGCCGCGTCGGCCGCCGTGCACCGGTCCCACAGGATGGAATGGGCGATCCGGGCGCCGCGCCCGATGGCGCAGCCGTCGCCGATGACGGCGTAGGGGCCGACGACGGCGCGCTCGCCGATCGTCACCCGGCTGCCAACGAGCACCGGCGGCACGAGCATCGCGCCTTGCGCGATCTCCGTGTCTTCGCCGATCCGGATGCCGCGCCCGAATTCCTTCCCCGGAAGCGCGAGCGCAAGCTTCCCGTCGAGCAGATCCCAATGGATGCGGCGGTACCGTTCGCTCGTCCCCATGTCCATCCAGTAACCGCCGACCCTTGCCCCCTGCACGCGATGACCGGCCGCGATGAGCGCCGGAAACGTCTCGCGCTCGATCGACACTTCGCGCCCCGCCGGGATCGCCTGCAACACCTCGCGTTCCATGATATAGATGCCCGCGTTGATCCGGTTCGAAGGCGCCTCTCCGCGCGGCGGCTTCTCGATGAAGCGGACGATCCGTCCGTCGTCCGCCTGTTCGACGGCGCCGAACTGCGACGGGTCCGCGACCTCCACGAGGCCGATCGTCACCAGCGCGCCGCTTCGTTCATGCGCTTCAGTCAGCGCGCCGATGTCCGCGCGGTGCACGATGTCGGCGTTGATGACGGCGAAGCGGCCGTCAAGCAGCGGCTCGGCGTTCTTCACGGCTCCCGCCGTCCCGAGCGGCACCGGCTCGTGCGTGTAACGGATGCTCACGTCCCACTTGCCGCCGTCGCCGAAATGTTCGATGATCCGTTCCGGACAATGTTTGACGGCGATCACCATTTCCCGGATTCCCTGTTCCCTGAGGCCGGCGATCAGATGCTCCAGCCATGGGCGATTGCCGACCGGTGCCATCGGTTTCGGAAGCCGCTCGGTGAGCGGTCTCATGCGCGTACCGAAACCCCCGGCGAGCAACAATGCTTTCATGCTTCCAATCCCTCCCGACACGCCTGGAATTGTTGGGAAAAAAGAAGAACGCCCGCTGATCCAAATGTTTTCCCGCGGCCCATAGCCCGACGATGCGAGCGTCCCGGGAAGAAACGGTTCAGATGAGGGAACGTTCTTTTTGAGGAGTGTGGTTAGCACTCGATTGCATCGACTGCTAATAAAAGGGTAAAACGCGCGTCGCGATCCGATCAAGCGGGATAGGCGGCCGGTATGGCGATTTTGTGCGGCTGACCGGGCAACGATCTCCGGATTGCTTCCATTTTCGCACGAAAACACCATCTCCCGTTTGCCGGTCCGGCTTGCGGGAAGGCGTTTTCATTTTCGTCTGGCACGCGCTATTTCCGGATGGTATAATGAATCGGTTTGATTTTTCGACATATGTTCAAGACTGGAGGTCTCGTATGCAACCTGCCCTGCAAGTTCACGAACGGCCCGGTCTCGGACCGGGAATCCTGCTCAGCCTGCAGCATCTGTTCGCCATGTTCGGCGCCACCGTGCTCGTGCCGTTCATCTTCGGCGTCGACGCCGCGACGGTGCTGCTCATGAACGGGATCGGCACCCTGCTTTACCTGCTGATCTGCAAGGGGCGCATTCCGGCCTATCTCGGGTCCAGCTTCGCTTTCATCTCGCCCGTGCTAGCCGTCACGGCAGCGGGAGGCGCCGGCTATCCCGAAGCGCTCGGCGGCTTCGTCGTCGTCGGCGCGATCTTCTCCGCGGTGGCGCTCATCATCGGCCGCATCGGCACGCGCTGGCTCGATGTCGTGTTCCCTCCCGCCGCGATGGGCGCGATCGTCGCGGTCATCGGGCTCGAGCTGATCCCGGTCGCCGCGCGGATGGCCGGCTGGATTGCGCCGGAAGGAGCGGCCGCGTCGTGGTCGCCCGACCCGAAGGTGATCCTCGTCTCCGTCGTCACGCTGCTCGTCATCCTGCTCGGCTCCGTGCTGTTCAAGGGGTTCCTTAAGATCATCCCGATCCTCGTCGGATTCGTCGTCGGCTATCTGGTCGCCTGGACGCAGGGGCTTGTCGACTTCGGCGGCGTCAGCCAGGCGTCGGCGTTCGCCGTTCCCGACTTCACGACGCCGCGCTTCGAATGGTCGGCCATCCTGATCATCGCGCCAGCGGCGCTGGTCGTCATCGCCGAGCATATCGGCCACCTGATCGTGACGGGCAACATGGTCGGCAAGGATCTGTCCAGGGATCCGGGACTGCACCGCTCGCTGCTCGGCAACGGCTTGTCTACGATGCTGTCCGGCTTCGTCGGATCGACGCCGAACACGACCTACGGCGAGAACATCGGCGTCATGGCGATCACGCGCGTCTATTCCGTCTGGGTCATCGGCGGCGCGGCCGTCATCGCGATCGTCATGTCGTTCTTCGGCAAGCTGTCGGCGCTGATCGCCTCGATTCCCGAAGCGGTCATCGGCGGCGCTTCGCTCATGCTGTTCGGCGTCATTGCGGCCGCCGGCATCCGGATGCTGGTCGATACGAAAGTCAACTACGCCAAGCCGTCGAACATCGTGCTGACGACCGTCATCCTCGTCCTCGGCATCAGCGGCACGACGTTCAAATGGGGCCATCTGGAGCTCAAAGGCATGGCGCTCGCGACGGTCGCCGCCATCCTGCTGTCGCTCCTGTTCAAGGCGTTCGAGAAGATCGGCTGGCTCAAGGAAGACGAAACGAAATCGCATTGAGAAGTCGAACAGGCATGCGGCCGAATTCAAACGGCTGCATGCCTGTCCTTCGATTATTCGCCGAGAATGGCTTCGATTCGTTCAAGCGCTTCCGGCGGCAGCACGACGCCCGACGCCTTCGCGTTTTCTTCGAGCTGCGCCGGCTTCGTCGCGCCGACCAGCGCGCTGGCGACATTGTCCCGGCGCAGCACCCAGGCGAGCGCGAGCGTGCCGAGCGAAAGGCCGAGCTCCTTCGCCATCTCGTCAAGCCGGTCGACCTTCTTGAGATGCGATTCCGTCAGGAAGTTCTTGATCCACTTGTTCGTCTTCGGATCGGCGGCGCGGCTGTCCTTCGGAAGCTCCCCGCCAAGCCGGTATTTGCCCGTCAGCACGCCCTGCGCGAGCGGCGAATAGACGACCTGCGCCACGCCGTATTTCTCGCTGACCGGGATGATTTCCGCCTCGATTTTCCGGTGGAACATGTTGTATTGCGGCTGGTTGACGACGATCCGGTCGAGCAGATACTTGTCCGCGATCCGCATCGCCTCCTCGATCTGCGCCGCCGACCATTCGCTGACGCCGGCATAGAGCACTTTGCCCTGGCGGATCAGGTCGTCGATTGCGCGCAGCGTTTCTTCGACCGGCGTCTCCGGATCGTAGCGGTGGCAGTACAGGATGTCGACATAGTCCTGCTTCAGCCGCTTCAGGCTGGCATGGAGCTGCTCGAACACATGCTTGCGCGACAGCCCCCGGTCGTTCGGCCCGTCGCCCATCGGCAAGCACACCTTCGTCGCAAGCACGTAAGATTCGCGCGGATACCGCGGCAGAATGCCGCCCAACAGCCGTTCCGCCTCGCCCCGCTCGTAGACGTTCGCCGTGTCGATGAAGTTGATGCCGAGTTCGAACGCTTTTTCGATCAATTGCTCGCCGATGTTGCCGTCGACCGTATGGCCGTAGGTCATCCAGCTTCCGAAGCTGATCTCGCTCACCTTCAGCCCCGATCTGCCCAGCTTCCGGTACTTCATCTCGCCGCACCTCTGTTCATGTGATGGAATCTGTGTAAACACGCGTTCATCATAGCATATCGCGCACCGTCTGTCCAACATCGCCATCCGTGCGGAAGAAGGCGGCATTTGCCTGAACCGGCGAATCCGGTCCGGCCGGCTTCTCCGTCCGCGCGCCGATCCGCTTGGATTTTCCCTGGTACGGGCTTGCCGGCGGCTCGCCTAAAAAACCGGACGGACGGTCAGACCGCGGTCTTGCCCAGCTTGCGATGGTCGCGCTTCATGATCGATTCGACGTGGGACGCCCATTTCGGGTTGGCGGGGCAATACTTCTTCCCCACTTTCTCGATCGTCGAGTAGCCTTTGTCGATGTAGCTCTTCGCGATGAGCGAGCCGAACTTGTAGACGCTGTCGCTCTTCGTCTCGAAACTGTACGCCTTCGCATTGCCCCCGCCGGTCGCGTTCAGCCCGAACAGATTGTTCTTCTCGCGCGCCAGCTTGCTCTTGCCGTTGCCGCTTTCCAGCTTCATGACGGCGATCGTAAAAAAGGCGTTGATGCCGTACTCCTCTTCGATTCCGAGAATCGCTTCTTCGAGACCGTGCCCTTCAAGCGCCGTACCCTCGAGCAGCTTCGCGATGTCGTCCGCCGTCATGCCGGAGGAAGATTCCACCTTCTTGCTGAGCGGCGCCGGCCCTGCCCTGTTTTCAAGCGGGTCGGGTTTATAAACGGCCGGTTCCGGTTGGACGGACGGCGATGCCGAGGCGATGGTCACCTCACGCCCGGCGTTTTTATCTGCCGGCTCGGAATCCCGTTCGGCGGGCTCCGCATAGTCGCCGTGGATGTACAAACCGTCTTCCAGTTCCAGCCAGCCGTTCTCCGTCTTGCCGACGACCTGCACGCGGTCGCCTTGCTTGAGCAGGCCGCGGATCGGTGACGTTTTGTCGGGCTCGGCGCGAACGTTCAAATAATATGCGATCACGGTGTACGGAACCGGCTGCTTCTGCGGCGGTTCGGGAATTTGCGGGAGCTCTTCTGGCGTCGGCGCGGCCGGAGCGATTGCGGGCTCCGGAGCGGCCGCCTGCGCGGGCCGGTCATGTTGCGGGATTTCCGGATGCGGCGCGGGATGAGGAGATGGCGAAATGTTCGCAGTTGCAAGGGGATTGACGGAATCGGCCGGCGCAACGGCATCGATGGCAGCTTTCAGATCATATCGCGCAACCGGACCGCCGATTGGCGGAACGGATGACAATCCCGTGACGAAACCCGGGTATTCGCGGGCAAACGCGCGCTTGGCGAGCGAAGCGCCGTGATCCTGGCCTTCGTCCGCATCGGGCCAGGCGGCGGTTATCCCCATTGCGGCGGCAAGCGCGATTCCCGCCATTCTGAACAAGCGGCTCAAACGGCCGGCTGCGGCTGACATTCCCATCACCTCTCGGTCCGGATATGCGGACGCTCCGGCCGATTGCCGGGCGTCCGTCTGGCCTTGATCATGATGCAGATGTCCACATGCACTTCCCATTGTAGCGACTGTCCGCCGAGAAGCTTGTCACAACGCCGCGCGCCGTTTCGGTGAACCTTTGTCGAAATGAAATGGACCGCCGCGCATGGGCGGCGGTCCCGCTGACCGGTCTGTCTAACCTTGACCGACCCTGGTGCCGAATGAAGCGATATTCATGTGAAGCGCCGTTCATCTTACGCCGTTGCAGGCGAACGCCGGATGATGTTCAGCGCGGTTTGATGAACATCTGGGTCCAGTAGTGGCCGTAGCTTCCGCCCGACGCGTAGCCGACGCCGATCTCGGTGTAACTTGCGCTCAGTATGTTGCTGCGGTGGCCCGGGCTGTTCATCCAACTGTTCATGACCGCCTGCGCCGTCTTCTGGCCGGCCGCGATGTTCTCGGCGGCGGCGCTGTAGCGGATGCCGAACGCCTTCATCATCTCGAACGGGCTGCCGTAGGTCGGCGAGTTGTGGGAGAAATATTGTCTGTCCCGCATGTCCGCGCTCTTGTAGCGGGCGACGCGCGCCAGTTCCCAGTTCAGCTTGAGCGGCTTCAGCCCGTTCTTGGCCCGCTGCTGATTGACGAGCTCGACGACCTGCGCCTCGATCGCCTTGACGCCGGTCAAGAGCGGCACGGTCACCTTGTCCCCCGGGTAGATCCAGTGCGGGTCCTTGATCTGCGGGTTTGCGGCGATGATCTCGCTCAGGCCGACCTGATATTTCACCGCGATGATCCACAGGCTGTCGCCCGGCTTGACCGTGTAGATATCGGTGTCCGCGGGCTGCGCATGGACGGCGGACGGCGCGGCGATCAAGGCGCCGGGCAAGGTGAGGACGATGGCCAGCAACATAACGGCGGTCAGTTTTTTCATCTTGGAACGCTCCTTGCAGTCGCAGTTTTTCCATATTGTGCCGCGAACCGGAGCGAAATATGCTTCAAGACGAAAGCCGCTCCCTCTCGGGAACGGCCCGGCGGAATTCAAGACAGGTCGATCGCCCGGGAGGGTTGCCGCCGCAGGGCGGGAACGCGCAGCCAGGTGCACATGCGCCACACCCATTCGAACGGCCCCATCCGGTACCGTTTCAACCACCAGACGCTCCAGATCGTCTGCAGGGCGAGCAGACCGGCCGACCAGAGCAGCGTCGCCGATAACGGCCATTCGCCGGCGCCGCCCCCCAGCGCATGCACCAGCGCCATCGTGAGGATCGTCTGGGTAAGATAGTTGGTGAACGCCATCCGGCCGACGGCGTCCAGCGGCCGGAACCGTCCGGCGCGGGCCCCCGCCGATAGGCGCGTCAGCGTCGCGACATAGAAGACGGCCAGCGCCTTGCCGCTCAGGAAAACAAACAAATAATGCTTGTCAAATTGATAGATCGGATCTTGCGCGTAATCCCACGCCATCGGCGCGGCGGCGAGCAGGCCGACGGCCAGCGACGTCCATTGGACGAGGGCGAGCCTCCGCGCGGAGACGGCGCCGGGCATGAACCAGCCGCGCCTTCCGGCGTACATGCCGAGCAGGAACAGGCCGAGCACCTCCAGGCCGTAGATCGGCAGGTTCGCCGCGTTCTCCGTATACAGAAATTCAGTCCGGGCGGCGATGTCCGGCAGTCCGGCCGCGAAAGTCGGCTCCGTCACCCCGGCGGCCGGAAGCGCCAGCAGCACCAATCCGAGCAGCACGTGGATGAAGACGGCGATGCCGAGCAGCGACCAGGCCCAACCCGCCACCGTCGCATCCGTCCGGCGGATGAACGGCAGCAGGAAGAACCCGAGCAGCGCGTAGATCAGCAGAATGTCGCCGAACCAGAGCAAAATCGCGTGCGCAAGGCCGAACGCCAACAGCGTTCCGAGGCGCCTTGCCGCCGCCGGTCCGGGCTTGAACCCGCCAAGCTGCGCCGACCGCGTGAACAGATGGAACGACACGCCGAACAGAAACGCGAAGATCGTGTAAAACTTCGACTGCACGAACATGTCGAGCAGCAGCCGGATCAGCGCGTCGCTTCCTTCAAATCCGGAACGAAAATAGACGCCGTTGCCCGCCATCTCGGGCACATTGACGAGACAGATGCCGAATACGGCGAAGCCGCGGATGATGTCGACGGGTGCGATCCGTTCGGCTGGCTTGAGTTCGTTCAAGCGAACAATTCCCCTTCCTCGTGGAGCGGTCTTGCGATTGCCCCACACCGCCATCATACTTGCAAGTCTGCCGCATCGGCAAGATGTGCCGGTCGAACGCATGCGCCGAAGGCAGCCATGCGTTCGACCGGCCGCTCAGCCCCGCCGCTCCCGAATGTCCATCATCCAGCCGAACAAATCTTCGATGCGGCCGTACTGGATGCCGGTGAGCGTCTCGTACAGTTTCGCCGTCAGCGGTCCGATTTCACCGCCGTTAATCGCAAACTTCCGGCCGTCGCGGACCAGTTCACCGATCGGCGAAACGACGGCCGCGGTACCCGTTCCGAACGCTTCCTCGAGCCGGCCGGCCCGATGCGCTTCCTCGATCTCGTCGATCGAAATGCGGCGTTCCTCCGCTTTCACGCCCCAGTGTTGCAGCAGCTTGAGCACCGAGTTCCGCGTCACGCCGTCGAGAATGCTGCCGCCGAGCTCCGGCGTAACGACGCTGCCGCCGATTTTGAAGAACACGTTCATGCTGCCGACTTCCTCGACATACCGCCGGTGGACGCCGTCGAGCCAGAGCACCTGGGTGCTGCCGAATTTCTTCGCTTCCTGCTGCGCCCGCAGGCTGGCGGCGTAGTTGCCGCCCGTCTTCGCGTCGCCGATGCCGCCGGGCACGGCGCGGACGTCGCGCGTCTCGACCATGATGCTGACGGGCCGGATGCCTTCCGCGTAATAGGCGCCGACCGGCGTCATGATGATGAGGAACTGGTACGTGGCCGACGGCGCGACGCCGACATGCGGCTCCGTCGCGATGATGAACGGCCGGATGTAGAGCGATGTGCCCTCCGCTTCCGGCACCCAGTCGCTGTCCGTCTCAACCAGCTTCCGGATCGCTTCCAGGGCGAGCCGCTCGTCGACAGGCGGGATGCTGAGCCGGACGCACGACCGGTTCAGCCGCTTCACGTTCAGCTCCGGCCGGAACAGCCGGATGCGTCCGTCCGCCGTACGGAACGCCTTCAGTCCTTCGAACACGGTCTGGGCATAGTGGAGCACCATCGCCGACGGCTCGAGGGTGATCGGCTGGTACGGCACGATCCGCGGACTGTGCCATCCGCGTCCTTCTTCGTAGTCCATGACGAACATGTGGTCCGTGTAATGCCTCCCGAAGCCGAGCCGGTCGGCGGGCGGCTTCGGCTTCGCCTCGCGCGCCGGGAACCATTCGATCCCGGGCAAGGTGCCGTTCTGCATCTCCATCCGCTCCTTTCGGAAAAACGCTTACAATGCGGACTGGCCCGCGCTGCCCCGCGTTTCTTATTGCCATCTTATCAACAATTGAACTATATTGAAAATATCGGTTTTGTCGATTTTGTATACTGAATAAGTATGATTGTGGGAGATGAAGCGGATGGACCTTCGGCAGTTGCGCTATTTTCTCGCCGTCGCGGAAGAAGGACAGGTCACGCGCGCCGCAAAGAAGCTGAACATGGAGCAGCCGCCGCTCAGCCGGCAGCTTCGCCTTATGGAAGAAGAGCTCGGGGTCGCACTGTTCGACCGCTCCGGCAAGCGGATGGCGCTGACGCCGGCCGGCGAGCGACTGCGCATCCGGGCCGAGCAGCTCATGCGCCTGTTCGGGGAAATCGTGACGGAAGTGAAAGAACTGCACGAAGGCGTTACCGGCACGCTCTCGATCGGCGCCGTCGTCTCCTGCGTCTCCCTGCTTCCGCCGCGCATCAAGCGATTCCGCGAGGCCCATCCCGGCGTCACCTTCAAAATAACGGAAGGCGACCACGAGCTGCTCGGCGACCGGCTGTCGCGGCGCGCGGTCGAGCTCGTCGTCGCCCGCCTTCCGTTCGAGGCGCCGGATGTCGATTCCGGCTACGAAATTTTTCCTCTTCCGTCCGAGCCGTTCGAAGCGGTCATTCCGGAAGAATGGCTGCCTCACCCCGCCCCCGGTTCGATCCGGATGTCGGAGCTTGCCTCCCGGCCGTTCCTGACGCTGCGCACCAGCCGGACGAAAGCGATGCACGAGCGGATCGTCTCCGAATGCCGGAGGCACGGTTTCGAGCCGCGCATCATCGCCGAATGCTCCAGCGTCGCCGTCATTTCTTCGCTCGTGTCCGCGGGTCTCGGCGTCGCGCTGCTGCCGCGTTCGGTGCTGGCGGCTTCCCCGCCCGCGGGAACGAAGACGGTCAGACTCGCCGATTCGTCGCTTTCGTCCGAAGTCGGCATTCTCTGGCTGAAAGACCGCTACCTGTCCCGCAGCGCCCGCCTGTTCATCGACAGCTTCCGCGACGGCAACTGACAACAAAAACCGGCCGGACATCACGTCCGGCCGGCGCTTCTTCACGATATCAATGGAATTGCACGTCGATCCGTCTGCGCTGGTCGCCCTTCAGTTTCGGCATATGAATTTCGAGAATGCCGTTGCGGTAGGACGCGGAGATTCCCTCCGACGCGACGGGCACGGGCAGCGTCACCGAGCGCGTGAACTTGCCGGTGAACCGTTCTCGGCGATGGTACTGTTCTTCCTTCACATGCTCCGCCGCCTTCAGCCTGCCGGATACTGTCAGCGTCTGCTGGTCGACCGCGATTTCGACATCCTCCCTGCTCTCCAGTCCCGGCACCTCGCACTGGGCGACAAGCTCGTTTTCCGTCTCATAGAGATCGATACGGCCATAGCCCGCGCCTTCCGGGAACCGTCCGGAAAACGGCCAGTCGTCGAAGAATCGATCCACATTTCTGCGCAGCGCTTCAATCTGGCGGATCGGATCATACGGAATCAACGCCACCGCGATCGCTCCTTTTGAGATGGAATTTTCGAGATGGATACTGGTTGGCTTTGCGGTTAGTATTCCCCGGCGCCGCCGGCGTATGCGCGCGCATAACGGACAATTCTCCCGTCATACACATGTGGTTTTGAGGGCAGATTAAGGCCAAACAAGGAGGGGTCCGTATGTTCAAACGAATAGACAGGCTCGCCATCGAACTTCCGGTTCCGACCCACCCGGATCCGAACGGGGCAAGCGCGGTCCAGGAACTGCTCGGGGGAAAGTTCGGCGAAATGTCGACGTTGAATAACTACCTTTTCCAATCGTTCAACTTTCGCGACAAGGCGAAACTGCGGCCGTTCTATGATCTGGTCGCGAGCATTACGGCGGAAGAATTCGGTCATGTGGAGCTGGTGGCGAACACGATCAACCTGATGATTACCGGGACGACAAGCCACAGCGACCCGGATGCGACGCCGCTCGAACCGGCCAAGCATCTGCGCATGTCGCTGCACTATATTGAAAGCGGCCAATCGTCGCTTCCCGTCGATTCGATGGGCCGGCCGTGGAACGGAAGCTATGTCGTCTCCAGCGGCAACCTGATCTTCGATCTGCTCCACAACTACTATCTCGAAATCGGCGCGCGCACGCACAAAATGCGGGTGTACGAGAAGACCGACCATCCGACGGCCCGCGCGATGATCGGTTATCTGCTCGTGCGGGGCGGTGTCCATATTCTCGCCTACGCAAAAGCGGTCGCGATCATCACCGGCGTGGATGTGACCAGGACGATTCCCGTTCCGCGGCTGGACAACAAAGTGTTCGACGCGGCCCGGATTTGGGAAGAGCGCGGAGAGCACCGCCGGCTCTATACGTTCAGCGACAACGACTACCAGCAGATCGCCCGGATCTGGCGCGGCACGCATCCGCTCGACGGCGGCAAGCTGGAGGCGTTCTCCGGCGTTCCGGGCTACGGCGGTCCCGTTCCCGATCTTGAAGAGGTGCCGGAATGTTTCGCTCCGGGCATCACCCCCGAAGATCTCGAGGAAATCTCGAAGCGGCTCTCCGAGCAGGCCGGGTTGTAACGGATAAGGTTCGGTTATTGCGTCTTGTCATCCGCTTATCGCGCCTTGTCATCCTCCGCACCGCCGAGAGCGATCTGGATGAGCGCGAGCACGCCCGTCTCGACAATCGAGGCGAGCAGCGCAATGGAGAACCATTTTTCCGTTCCAAGAAAATAATAGAGCAGCAGATGGAATACGAGCAGCACGGCGAAAGCGGCAACGAGGTTGACGCGGGAAATCCAACTGAGCATGGGCATTCCTCCTTCGGTTCACGCTCATTGTTTTCCCGCCTCGCCCAATTTATACCTGGCCGGACGGAAGCAAAAATATCCCGCGGACAACCCGCGGGATTTCAACGTTATGCCGTTTCGATACGACCGGCGATTACTTGCCTGCCAACGTCTCCGTCAAAACCGGCACGATCTGCGATTTGCGCGAGACGACGCCCTTCAGCACGGCCCGGTTGTTCTCCAGCTTGACGCCGTATGCCTGCTCGACGGCGGAAGCCTGCTTGCCGAGCGCGATGCCGACCGAGTCGTTGTTCAGAATGTCCGTCACGACGAACAGGAAGAGATCAAGCCCCTTCGCGTCGATGATCGCGCGGATCTTGTCCTCCGCCTCGGCCTGGCGCGACAGCACGTCGTTCACATCGACGGCGTTGACCTGCGCGATCTCCACCTTCGCGCTGCCCATCTGGAACTCCTTCGCGTCAAGCGAGAGCAGCTCGTCGACCGTCTTCTTGCTCAGGTCGGCGCCGGCTTTCAGCATGGCGAGCCCGTATTCCTCCGGATTCACGCCGGCGATGTCCGCCAGCTCGCGGGCGGCCGCGACGTCTTCCGGCGTGCAGGTCGGCGACTTGAACAGCAGCGAGTCGGAAATGATCGCCGACAGCATCAGGCCGGCAATGCGCGGCTCGACGGCGACGCCGTTCTCCTTGTACAGCTTGTTCAGAATCGTCGCCGTGCAGCCGACCGGCTCCGCGCGGTAGTAGAGCGGACCTGCCGTCTCGAAATTGGCGATCCGGTGATGGTCGATCACTTCCGCGACGCGCACCTGGTCGATGTCCGCGGCGCTTTGCTGCCGTTCATTGTGGTCGACGAGGATGACCGTCTTCGTCTCTTCGGCCACCTTCTCGACGAGCCGCGGCGCTTCCGACTTGAAATAGTCGAGCGCATACTGCGTTTCCGCGTTCACCGCGCCGAGACGGACCGCTTCGACCTGCTGCCCCAGCTTCGTCTTCAATTCGGCGTAGGCGATGGCCGAGCAGATCGAGTCGGTGTCCGGATTGCGATGTCCGAATATCAGTACCTTACCCATGTTTCGTGCTCCTTATTGTAGGATTTTGCCTCCGTAAGTATAACGCACCGCGCCGGGAAGCCGCAAGCGTGTTCGACAGCGCCGCCGCGGTGTAGTATTGTTAGAATTGACAGCTCAAGGAAACCCGAGCGCCCGGGGGGGGGCTTCATGGAATGCCGCGTCGGCTGCGCCGCCTGCTGCATCGTCATTTCCATCTCGTCGCCGATTCCCGGCATGCCGGAAGGCAAGCCGGCCGGCGTTCCCTGCATCCATCTGACCGCCGAACGGCGGTGCGCGCTCTTCGGGCATCCCCAGCGGCCGGAAGTGTGCCAGGCCTTCGCGCCCTCCGAGGAGCATTGCGGCCGGACGGACGCCGAGGCGTTCCGCTTGCTGGAGGCGCTTGAGAAAGCGACCCGTCCCGGCGGCGAATGAAACGGACTCATGTATGGCGAAGCAACAGTATCAAGGAACGGAGCGAAACTTTCGATGATCAAACTCGGCATACTGGATCAATCGCAGATCGGCGAAGGCAAGACGGCGGCGGAGGCGCTCGGGGAGACGACGCGGCTCGCCGTCGAGGCGGAACGGATGGGCTACGCAAGGTTCTGGATGTCGGAGCATCACGGCAGCCGGTCGCTCGCCCATTCCAGCCCGGAAATTCTGATCGCCCATGTGGCGGCGGCGACCCGTACGATCCGGGTCGGCTCCGGCGGCGTCATGCTGCCCCACTACAGCGCATACAAAGTGGCGGAAAATTTCCGCCTTCTCGAAGCGCTCCACCCGGGCCGGATCGACCTCGGCCTGGGGCGCGCGCCCGGCGGACGGCCGCTCTCCACGCGCGCGCTTCATGAGGGCAAGACGTACCACTACGACCAATATCCGCAGCAGGTGCTCGACCTGATCGACTATTTCCAGGAGACGACGGACAACCACCGGTTCGCCGGCCTCTTCGCCTCCCCGTCGGTCGAGACGCATCCCGAGATCTGGCTGCTGGGCTCAAGCGACGAGAGCGCGCGCATCGCCGCGCAGCTCGGCACCGCGTACGGGTTCGCGCAATTTTTCGGCACGCCGGGCGGCGCGGAGGCGATCCGCTGGTACAAGGAGCATTTCCGGCCGCAGCGGCTCGGCTCGGAGCCGCGGGCATTGGCGGCGGTGCTCGCGATCTGCGCCGGGACGGAGGAAGAAGCGAACGACCTTGCGCTCAGCACCGACCTCTACTTCCTCGGCATCGAACGCGGCTTCGAGCTGCACTACCTGCCTTCCGTCGAAACGGCGCGGAACTATCCGTACACCGAATTCGACCTGGAACTGATTCGCCGCGCCAGAAGCCGGCGGATTGTCGGCACGCCAGGGTACGTGCGCGAAGCGCTTGAGCGGCTTGCGGAGGAGTACGCGGCGGACGAACTGCTGATCGTCAGCCCGATTCATGATTTCGAGAAGCGTCTCGCCTCCTTCCGCCTCATCGCGGAGGCGTTCGGGCTTGCCGCATCCTCCTGAACGCGGAACGGGATATGGACGGCGGCGATGAAAGGAATTTCAATTTATCATATTGAAGATTAATGACGCAAAACATTAACTCCATGAAACGGATGGATCCGATGGCGACCACGCTGCACTTCCTCATCAATCCCGCCGCGGGCAACGGAAAATCACTGCGCGTCTGGCGGCGCATCCGGCCGCTGCTGGAGCAAAGCGGCGTTCGGCACGCCGTCCGCATGACGGCTTCGCCCGGCGAAGCGGCCGAATTCTGCCGGCAATTGGCGGCAGACCGCGCCGCCGCGGATCACGGCGACCCGTTCCTCCGCGATATCGTCGTCGTGATCGGCGGCGACGGGACGTTGCGGGAAGCCGCGCTCGGACTGCTGCCGTCCGTGCCCGACGCCGAAGGTCCCGACGCCCGCCTGCCGGCCCTCTCGTTCATCCCGGCCGGTTCCGGCAACGATTTCGCGCGCGGCCACGGCATTCCGCTCGATCCTGTGAAAGCGCTGTCCAACCTGCTTGACGCCGTGCGCGAAGGCCGAAGCCGGCGCATCGACGTCATCCGTTCCCGCGAAGGCGGAACGGCGCTCAGCTCGTACGGCGCCGGCCTCGACGCGGCGGTCGCCGTAGCCGTCAACCGCTCCCCGCTCAAGCGGCTGCTCGGCCGGATCCGTCTCGGCCGTCTCGCCTATGTGTGTCTGCTCGTCCGGGTGCTTGCCGCGTATCGTCCCGCCGACGCGGTGTTGCATGTGGACGGAGAGCGGCATCTTTTGAAGGGCATCTGGCTCGCTTCTGTTTCGAACATCCCGTCCTACGGCGGCGGCATGCGGATCAACCCGGACGCCGTTCCCGACGACGGACTGCTCGATGTTTGCGTCGTGCAGGGCATCACCCGGATGAAGCTGCTGACCGCTTTTCCCCGGGTTTACTCGGGAAGCCATACCTCCATCGCCGGCGTCTCGTTCTTTCGCGGCCGGCGTATCCGGCTCGAGCCGGCATCGCCGCTCGCCGTCCACGCCGACGGCGAAGACGCCGGCATGACGCCGTTCGACCTCCGTGCCGAACGAAGCGCGGTCGAGATTGTCGTCTGAGTCGGACCAGCACTAAAGCCAGGCGGCCGACCTACTGCGACTCGAACGCCGCGAGGATGACGTTCAGCGATTTCAGCCCTTCTTCGCCGGAGATCCGCGGCGGCTTGTTCTTCACGAGGCAGTCCGCGAACTCGTCGATGACGCCGCTCGCCTTCTGCTTCTCGTTCGTCGCAATCTCGTTCCGCGGGACGAACCATCTTAAGCCGGCTGTCCGCGGGAACCTGGAATTTCTTTTGAATGCCGTAAATGGTCCGAGCGGAGCCGCCCAGGCCATGCCGGATGGACGAAAGCCGGAAACCGGCGGCTGGAATCGAATTCAAATTCTGGTCGACGACCTGGAAGGATTGGTGGATCGTCTGCGGAAAGAAGGCTTGCGTTTCCGCAATGAGATTGTCGCAGGTGTCGGCGGCAAACCGATTTTGATGGATGACCCGTCGGGAAATCCTGTCGAATTTTTCGAGCCACAAAAATAAATGGCGGCCGCATCGGCAGGATGAACATCCGCGCCGATCGCGGCGCACTCGAAATCTTCGTTTGGCGCGGCGAATCGAAAGCCAGGCTTCCGGTTGATCCGGAGCCTGGCTTCTTCGATTGTGACCCCAATTATTATTGCAGTTTGACCGTGCGGCCCGAAGCCTGCGATTCGAACGCCGCGAGGATGACGTTCAGCGACTTCAGTCCTTCTTCGCCGGAAATCCGCGGCGGCGTGTTCGTCACGAGGCAGTCCACGAACTCGTCGATGATGCCGCTCGTCGTCTGCTTCTCGTTCGTCGCGATCTCGCCGACATTGAAGCGCTGCGTCGTGCCGTCCTTCAGTTCGACGATCACCTGGTCGACGGGATCGGCGCCGATCTTCAAGACGCCGTTCTCGCACCAGATCACCGTGCTGTTGTCCTCGCCGCGATAGTACGTCCAGCTTGCGACCAGCGTGCCGATGGCGCCGCTCTTCATGCGCAGGATGCACGTCGCGTTGTCGTCCACCTCGGTTCCTTCCTTGTGCAGCGTCGAAATGAACGCCGACACTTCGGCCACTTCGTCGCCGAGCAGATGCCGGATCAGGTCCGACTTGTGCACGCCGAGGTCGCCCATGGCACCCATGATCGCCTGCGGCTTGTCGAAGAACCAGCTATTGCGGCCGTCAATGCTCCACGCTTCCGGGCCCGGATGGCCGAACGACGTGCGGAACGACAGCACCTTGCCGAGCACGCCGGATTCGAGAATCTCCTTCGCTTTCACGTGCGGCGGCATCAGACGCTGGTTGTGGGCGACCATCAGAAAGACGCCGTTTTTGCGCGCGGCTTCGATCATCGCCTGCGCTTCTTCCCGATTGCCCGCCATCGGCTTCTCGACGAGCACGTGCGCGCCGGCTTCCGCCGCCGCGATCGACGCGGGCGCGTGCAGATTGTTCGGCAGACAGATGCTGACCGCGTCCGGTTTCTCGGCGGCGAGCAACTCCTTGTAATTCGAGTAGGCGCGTGCGCCGTATTTCTCAGCATACTCCCGAGCCCGCTCGACGACGATGTCGCAGAACGCCACGAGCTCCACATTTTCGTTCGCCGCATATTCGGGGATATGGCGATGTTTCGCGATCGATCCGCAGCCGATGACGGCGACCTTGATTTTGGACATGTCCGACACTCCTTGCTTCTGCTGATTGCAACCGATACCATCTTACCGTTTTTCCCGGAAGCAGGCTAGCGGCGATCTTGCCTTATATGCTTACGATTTTGCCATGAATCATGCTCGCCCGGGTTTTGCCTGTCTCAATGCACTCCAGTCCGCGCGTGACGCTTGACTTCGCTCCGCGCCGGGCATAACGGCTGTGATCAGCGGAAAATTGAAGGAATGGCGCGAAATGCACCACATCGTGTTGCCTATTTCTCAGATTTCATGTCGTTCATACAGAAGAGATCAAATGCGTCCATTTCGCGGTCAAGATTGTCTCCTTGACGCCCCTGACCGGTTATGTAACATTGGTGGTGTAACCGCACACATCGCAGCCCGTTCGCACGGAAGGTGGGGATACATGAGACTCGGAGAGAAAATCGTCTTCCTGACCGAAGCCGACAGTTCCGCGGGCCGCGCCATTTTTCGCCGGCTGTCCGCCGAGGGCGCTTCCTTCATTTTGAACAGCGCATCCGGCGGCGAAGCGATCCGGGACGAGTTGGAACGCAGCCACGCGTCCGGCCGCAAGGCCATGATCGTGAACGTCGACACCTGCAACAGGGACGACGTGGACCGCATGCTCGAGACGGCGTCCCGCGAGCTCGGCGAAGTGGACATCCTGGTGCACAACAACGACCTGACCGAGCCGGGGACGGTGGAGCACGGCGGCGAAGACTGGTTCCGGCGCCTGATCGACTACAACGCGAAATCAGCCTTCATCTGCACCCAGGCGGTCGGCAGGCGGATGGCCGAACGGCATACCGGCAAGATCGTCTTCGTCAGCTCGATCCACGCCGAGAAGCCGACCGGATCGTCGTTTCCGTACAGCGCCTCGAAGGGCGCCGTGAAGATGCTGACGCGCGAAGCCGCGCTGCGGCTCGGACGAAGCGGCGTCACGGTCAACGCGATCGAGTTCGGACCCGTCGAAGGGGACGACGAGCGTTTCCGAAGCGATCTGTCGCTGCTTTACGAGCATTACCGCACCAAGGTGCCGAACGCGGTGCCCGGCACCCACGACGACCTGGCCGAGGCGGTGCTCTTCCTCGCCTCCGACGAATCCCGTTTCGTCAACGGCGCGGACATCCGTGTGGATGGCGGTTTCCTGATGCATTATCTCGACGGCAAGATGAAGCGGACGGCCGATTGACCGGACTGCCGCGGCCGCAAGCCATTTTCAAACAGTGAAGGAGCAACGGATTTATGGCCACCAAAAAAGAAGAGACCTACGAAAGCACGCTCGCCCACGTCAACACCTTCTCCAGCCCGTCGGAACTGCGCATCACGGACATCCGGTTCGCCGACATCGTCGGCGCGCCGATGCATTGCAGCCTGATCAAAGTGTACACGAACCAGGGCCTCGTCGGTTTCGGCGAAGTGCGCGACGGCGCGGACAAGGTGTACGCCCAGATGCTCAAACCCCGCCTGCTCGGCGAAAATCCGTGCAATATCGACAAACTGTTCCGCCGCATCAAGCAGTTCGGCGGCCACGCGCGACAGGGCGGCGGCGTCAGCGGCATCGAGATCGCGCTGTGGGACCTCGCCGGCAAAGCGTACGGCATCCCGATCTATCAGATGCTTGGCGGCAAATTCCGTAACAAAATCCGGATGTACTGCGACACCGACGTGGACGGCAAGGATACCGGCACCGCGATGGGCAAGGCGCTCAAGAAGCGGATGGAGAAAGGGTTCACGTTCCTCAAGATGGACCTCGGCATCGGCCAGATCATCGACGAGCCGGGCACGCTGAGCGCGCCGCTCGGCTTTCTCGAAGAATGGCGCGCCGCAAACCGCGAGTATTGGCAAGCGCGCCGCAACCCGAACATTTCGGCGGACGAGCTGCGCCGGCTGAAAAACCGCCAGTACGAATACAACAACATCGCCCATCCGTTCACGGGCATCCATGTGACCGAAAAAGGGCTTGACATGCTCGAGCAATATGTCGCGGAAGTGCGCGCCGAGATCGGCTATGAAGTGCCGCTCGCGATCGACCATTTCGGCCATATCGGCGTCGAGGACTGCATCAAGCTCGGCCGCAGGATCGACAAGTACAATCTTGCCTGGATGGAAGACATGATTCCGTGGCAGTACACACATCAATGGAAGCGCCTCGCGGCCGCCGTCTCCACCCCGCTCTGCACGGGCGAGGACATCTACCTGAAAGAGAACTTCAAACCGCTGCTCGAATCCGGCGCCGTCTCGATCATCCACCCTGACGTCCTGACGACGGGCGGCATCCTCGAGACGAAGAAGATCGGCGACATGGCGCAGGACTACGGCGTCGCGATGGCAATCCACATGGCGGAAAGCCCGATCGCCTGCCTTGCGGCCGTGCACGTCGCCGCCGCCACCGAAAACTTCCTGGCGCTTGAATTCCACTCGGTCGACGTGCCGTGGTGGGACGACCTCATCATCGCGCCGAAGCTGCCGAAGCCGCTCCTGCAGAACGGGTTCATCCACGTTCCGGACGCGCCCGGCCTCGGCATCGAGGAACTGAACGACGAAGTGATCGCCCGGCATCTGCATCCGGAAGTGCCGGGCCTGTGGGAACCGACCGACGAGTGGAACCATTACGTCGGCAACGACCGGCTCTGGAGCTGAACGCCTGATGGGGGCCGTTGCGGCGCATGGCGGCGGTCCTCCCTTTTTGCAACGGCTGTGCCCCGATTATGAAGACGGAGAGGTGCCAACCGACATGAGATTTGACAATCCCGAAGACATCATCCAGCTTACTCCGCTGTGGAAGGGCGAACGTTTCCCGAACGGACGCCCGAAAGTGCCGGACAACATCCTCGAGCGGATGCGCAAGATTACGCTCGAGGAAGCCTGGGGCCCGCTCTGGATGAACGGTTACAAATTCCAGTTCGAGGGCGACTTCAAAATCGTCCATCCGAACCGGACGATGGTCGGCCGCGCGGTGACGGCCGTCATGGTGCCGATGCGTCCCGACCTGCACGAAACGCTGCTGAAATACGGCCACGAGCAGGAAGGCCGTCGCGGCTTCTTCAACCAATGGGTGATCGACCAGCTCGTCGAGGATGACGTCGTCGTCGTTGACATGATCGACAAAGTCTTTCAAGGCACCTACATCGGCGGCAATCTCGGCACCGCCATCGCGACGCGGACGAAGCGCGGCGGCGCCGTCATCTGGGGCGGCATCCGCGACTTGCAGCAGGTCGTCAATATCGAAGGCATCAACGTTTATTACCGCGGAATCGACCCGACCCCCATCATGGACGTCACGATGGTCGGCATGAACGTGCCGACGCGGATCGGCAAGGCGGTCTGCCTGCCGGGCGACATTGTCGTCGGCACCCCGGGCGGCGTCATCTTCGTGCCGCCGCATCTGGCCGAAGAGACCGTCGTGCGCGCCGAAAAATCGCAGGTGCGCGATATTTTCGGATTCATCCGGCTGCGCGAGAACGTGTACACGACCGCGCAGATCGATTCCGAATGGTCGCTGGCGATGTGGGAAGACTTCATGCGCTGGTTCGAGAGCGACCCGGCCGCGGCCGAATACCGCCACTTGAACTGGGACGCGGAACTCGAGCAGGCGCGCGCCCGCCGCGACGAAGGACCGTCCGGCAGCGTCCGGCTGTAACGCAGAACAAGACAAACGGTCGAGTCAGGACGTTTGCTCCCGGCTCGACCGTCTTCTTTCGTATTGACACTCCCGCGGCAAGCCCTCCCGTCAAATGGCTTACCACGCGTACGCTTCCGGCGCCGAACCGCCCGGGCCAGGGAAAATGTCGTCGAGCTCGCGCAGCACATCCTCCGTCAACTCGAGCTCGGCGACGCGCAGCGCGCTGGTGAGCTGCTCGACCGTCCGCGGACCGATGATCGGCGCGGTCATCGCGGGATGCGCCAGCGTCCAGGCGAGCGCCACGACCGCTTCGGATTCGCCGAGCTCGCGGCACAGCTTCGAGAACCGTTCGAGCTGCGGGCGCAGCTTCTCGATCTTGTCCTTGTGATTCGCGGAGCGCGAGCCTTGCGGGGGATTGAAATTGCCGGCGAGCACGCCGCCGTCGAGCGGGCTCCACGCGATGACGCCGATGCCGTGCTCCTGCGCGGCCGGCAGCACTTCGAGCTCCGGCAGCCGGCACAGCAGACTGTATTTGTGCTGCTCCGACACGAGGCCGAGGAACCCGCGCTTCTGCGCCTCGTACTGCGCCTTCACGAGGTCGCGGGCCGCGAAGTTGCTTGCCCCGACGTAGCCGATCTTCCCCTGCGCGATCGCCGTCTCGAACGCGCCGTACAGTTCGTCCCAGGTAACGCCGCGGTCCACGTGGTGCATTTGGTACAGCTCGATGTGATCCGTCTGGAGCCGGCGGAGGGAATCTTCGAGATGGCGGCGGATTTTGTAGGCCGACAGGCCGCGCGCATCATTCGGATTGCCCTGCTCTTCCATGCTCCCGAACACTTTCGTCGCCAGCACGACGCGTTCGCGCCGTCCTCCGCCTTGCGCGAACCAGCGGCCGATGATTTCCTCGGTCCGTCCCCTGTTCCCCTGCCCGCCATACACGTTCGCGGTATCGAAGAAGTTGATGCCGGCGTCGAGCGCCGCGTCCATGATGCGGAACGATTCCTTCTCGTCCGTCGTCGGGCCGAAATTCATCGTCCCGAGGCAGAGACGGCTCACCTTCAGCCCGGATTTGCCAAGCGTCGCGTACTTCATGCCATCCATCCTCCTGTTTCATCTTTACCTTGTCCGCATTCCGCTATCCCCGATTGAATGCGGGATGGAACCGGGCGTGTTTCCATGCGCCGGATTCGACAGGCTGCCGCGATTCATGCGCGGCTTGTCTGGTTTTGTGAGAAAATTCTAACACGAATCTCATAAAGCGGATCAATCCCTCCTTGCCCGGGAACCTGCCTTTTCATGGCGGCGAAAGGTCATCCGTCGGCTGTGGTATAGTAAGAAACAGCGGCCGGTCGGCCAATCGACAAGGAGGGACAACGGGTACATGCGACAAGGTGTCATCAAGAGAAGTCTCGCTGTTGTGCTGTTGGCGGCTGTCGGTTTCGGAGCAGCCGGCCTTGCGCTCGCGGAGCCTGCTTCCGCGGCGACCGACGAATCGAACAAACTGGTCGAGATCGGCAAGGAGTACATTGGCGCGCCCTACCGGATGGGCGGCCTGGTCAAGAACGTAGAGCCCGTCGCCTTCGACTGCTCGCTGTTCACGCAGCATGTGTACGCCGCGCTCGGCGTCGAGCTGCCGCGCACGTCGAAGGCACAATCGAACGCCGGCGAAAAAGTGGACCGCGGCAGCATCAGCCAGGGCGATCTGCTCTTCTTCCGCACGAACGGCAAATCGATCAGCCACGTCGCGATCTACGTCGGCAACGGCAAAATGATCCACGCCTCGTCGAATCACGGCGTGACGATCACGGACATGAATTCTTCATACTGGAAAAAACGTTTCGTCACGGCGCGCCGCGTGCTGTGACGAAGCGGATCAGGCGCGCTCGAGCGGCAGCCATTCCAGCACCCGCCGGATATGCCGGTCCCAATAGCCCCACTCATGCTCCCCTTCGTCGTATACGACGGTCAGGTCATAGTTCGTCTTCCTGCACGCTTCTGTGAAATTCAGGTTGTCCTGATACAGAAAATCGCTCGTGCCGCAGCATTGATACAGCTTCGGCTTCGACCCCTCCGCATGTCCGGTCTGCTCCAGCAGCCAGAGCAGATCGTGCTCCGTGTCGGCAATGTTCAGATCCGGACCGAAAATTTGCTCGAACATCGCCCGCAAATTCGGATCCCGCGGATCCTTCAGATGGTTCGCCATGTCCAGCGCGCCGGACAAGCTGGCGGCCGCGGCGAACATTTCCGGCCGGCGGAGCGCCCACTTGAAGGCGCCGTACCCGCCCATCGACAGACCGGCGACGAAATTGTCCTCGCGCCTGTCCGAGAGAGGGAAGAACGAGCGCGCAAGCCGCGGCAGCTCTTCGGTCAGGAAAGTCCAATACTTCCCGCCATGGTGCATGTCGGTGTAGAAACTGCGGTGCACCTGCGGCATGACGACGGCCAGCCCGTAAGGGGCGGCGTATCGCTCGATCGAGGTGCGGCGCAGCCAGATCGAGTCGTCGTCGCTCAGACCGTGCAGCAGGTACAGCGTCTTGTGGCGGCCCGAGAACGTCTCTCCCTTCATGCCGATCTGATTCGTCGTCTGCTGCGGCAGAATGACCGTCATCGTCGTGCTCAGGCCGAGCACCTCGGAGAAGAAATGGCATTGAATCAGTGCCATGGTCCGCAAGGCCTCCCATTCTCAGTCGACAGATCTTGAAGCGGCGGCGATCAGCCGGAACACGCTCGCCGCGCGCGCTTCCGCCCACCGCTCGGCCGACGCCAGCGCTTCCTCGAGCGTGCACGGACCGGGCGCCAGCGGGAACGCCGCCGTCAACCCGAGCGCATCGGGCAGCCCGGGATCCGGGTCGATGCTGCCGCACAAGGCAACGACCGGAACGCCCGCGTTCCGCGCCGCCGCGCATACCCGGCTGATCAGCTTGCCCGACGCCGTCTGGCTGTCCATCCGGCCTTCGCCGGTGACGATCCACGACGCGCCGCGGATTTTGTCCGCGAATCCGGCGGCTTCCATGACGAGCTCGGCTCCGGGCCGCATTCCGGCGTTCAGGAAGGCGATCAACGCCGCGCCCGCGCCTCCCGCCGCGCCGGCTCCCGGCATGTTCCGCGCCTGAATGCTCGTATACTGCGCGGCGATGGCCGCATAGCGTTTCAGGGCGGCGTCCAGCTCCCGGACCGCCGCGGCGTCGGCGCCTTTCTGCGGACCGAACACGGCCGATGCGCCGTTCGGACCCGTGAGCGGATTATCGACGTCGCAAGCGGCGACGAACCGGCTCTCGCGGATGCGCGGATCGAAGGACGATCCGACGATCGCCGCGAGCCGGGCCAGCGCGGCCCCGCCGCGTTCCAGCTCCCGCCCGTCTTCGTCCAGCAGCCGCAGGCCGAGCGCCTGCAGCAGCCCCGCGCCGCCGTCATTCGTCGCGCTTCCGCCCAGCCCGATGATGAACGAGCGGATGCCGGCGTCAAGCGCCGCCTTGATGAGCAGCCCGGTGCCGTACGTCGTCGTCCTGCGCGGATCGCGTTCCTCCGGCGCCAGCCGCGTCAGCCCCGACGCTTCCGCCAGCTCGATGACGGCCGTCATGCCGTCGCCGAGCACGCCGTAGCGTCCTTCGATCGGCCTTCCGAGCGGATCGACCGTCGGGACGGTGCGGATCTGTCCACCGGTGGCCGCCACCAGATTTTCCATCGTCCCTTCCCCGCCGTCCGCTAGCGGCAGCTTGACGATTTCGGCGTCCGGCAGCACGGACCGGATGCCGGCTTCCATCGCGTCGCACAATCGGGCAGCGCCGGCCGATCCTTTGAACGAATCCGGTGCCAGAACGATTTTCATGCGTGAGCCTCCCGTCCTGCCGCAATCTTGCCGCGGCAAGCAAGTTCGAAGCGTTTACATTTCGATCGGCGATCATCGGCCGAAAGGCCGGCCATCAGATGCCGGCCAGCGCTTCCGGTTCGCATAAGTTCGAATCGGAATGATGCGGGGCTCATCCGCCCGCCAAGGCGACCGCCGCCCGGGCGCGCTCATGCGCCTCGATCAGCCGATCGCATCGCGCGTTCCATTCTTCGTCCACCTCGCACCACTCCGGATCGGCTCCCCGCGCCGCATCCGGTCGATGAGCGACCATGGTTTCTCCCAACTGTTGATCGCGCCCGGAATCATCGTGTCGCCGTATGTGGACGACGGACGGACGATCGTCACCGGGAACCCGCTTGCCTGAAATTCGTCCATGAGCAGCCGCTCGCAAGCGATTTTGTTGCGCGAATATTCCCAGTAAGGGTTTTCAAGCGGCGTCGATTCCGTAGATCAAACCCGTACCGCCGATGAACAGCAGCTTCATGCGGGAGCCCCTTTCGTCACTGACGATTATTGGTAGAAATTGCGCACCCAGCGGTGCGGCTTCACCTTCGCAATCTTGCCCGCCGGCAGCCCCTTGCCGTCGCCGACGGCCATGTTCCGCTCGACGTTGCGGACCGTCCGCATGCCCGGAATGACGGTCGAGACGGCCGGAT
>Ga0310837_100050_pt1 | contig 177024 bp, 176 predicted proteins | sample SM_ome_5_FD_201315 | JGI IMG/M metagenome (GOLD analysis project Ga0310837, IMG submission 201315) | Sorghum-adapted microbial communities enriched on stacked mutant (SM) sorghum from Joint BioEnergy Institute, Emeryville, California... ...
AAAGTGTTGCATAAGAGCTTCCTCCTTCATGAGTGTGTTGGGCAAACATCACTTTATCAAGGATGAAGCTCTTTTTCTATGTTCGCTTTTTCCAGTTCTTAATCCCACGAAGATTTTACACTAACGATTGGGGCGCGCTTGGCAAGCGGCCCGGACGAAGCGCCGGCCCTGCGGACCAAGGCGCGAAGGCCCGGGCGGTTCGCCCGGACCTTCGGATGTCCCGTGAGCGGATGATGCTGCGCCAGTCGGGATTCGGGGTTCATCCCGCTTGCGCGGGTTCGCCGTGCGCCGCATCGTGAAATTCGAAGGCGATCGAGTAGCCGATGAAGAGCCCCCACAGCATATGGATGCTCCACTCCGTCCAGATCGTGTTCCAGCCGATCCGGTACAGCGGCTCCGTCATCCCGGACATCGGCCCGATCGCCGCGAAGACGGCCGCCCACCAGGCCGTGCCGTAGACGATGCCCGCCCACGGCCCGCGGAACCGGATGAGCGCCGCCCGGTACAGAAGCGCCGCCGCGACGGAGAACAGGATGAACGACGCGATGCCGGCCGCGTGCCCGATCGGCGACACGAGGAAATCCCGCCGGAAGAAAGGTTCGATCCAATATCCCGCGTGTACGGAGGTGAACTTGAGCAGCTCGCATACCCAGTGGACGAGCCCCCAGATCAGCCCGGCGAAAAATCCGGTCGAGGCAGCGTGCGCCCACGCGTTCGTCCCGCCTTCCCGCCTGCGGCTGCGGGCTTCGCGCCAGATGCCGGACATGGGGCGGAACCTCCTTTCCCGTCATCTTCTTGTCCGCGATTATTATGCCTTGACCGGGAAACCGCCATTCTCCGCCCAAACCGCCGCGGCCGTTGGCAATCGCCGCCCGAATCAAGTACAATGATGCTGTACGCCATTATCGAACCGGCAGTCAGAAAGGTGGAACGCGCTTTGCCTCAGAACAAACCCGCCCTGTACGGCGGCCAGGCCGTTATCGAAGGCGTCATGTTCTCCGGGAAGCATGTGAACGTGACGGCGGTCCGCCGGAAAAACGACGAAATCGTATTCTACGAAATGCCGAAAACGACGAAACCGTGGGTGAAGGCGCTGATCAAAATCCCGTTCCTCCGGGGCATCGTCGGGTTGATCGATTCCAGCGCCAAGGGCTCGCAGCATCTCAACTTCTCGATCGAACAGTACGCGGAAGACGAAGCCGGCGAGAACGGCAAGGACGCAGCGGACAAGGACAAGAAGCAGGAAGGCTCGTTCTGGAGTCTGTCGATGATTTTCGGTGTCGCCGTCGCGGGCGTCATTTCGTTCGTGCTTGGCAAGCTGGCCTTCACCGTCGTTCCCGCCGCCGTGGAAGAGCTGCTCTTCGGCAAGTCGTTCGACAACATCGTGCTGCACAACCTGATTGAAGGCTTGATCAAGATCATCTTCCTGCTCGCCTATCTGTACGCGATCTCGTTCACGCCGCTCATCAAGCGGCTGTTCCAGTATCACGGCGCGGAGCACAAGGTGATCAGTTGCTACGAAGCCGGCGAGGAACTGACCGTGCGCAACGTGCAGAAGTATACGCGCCTGCATTACCGGTGCGGCAGCAGCTTCATCGTGCTGTCGGTCATCGTCGGCGTCATTCTCTACTCCATGCCGATCTTCGAATGGAACAGCATTTGGGAACGGATCTACATCCGTATTCTGCTTCTTCCCGTCGTGCTCGGCGTATCCTACGAGGTGCTGCGGCTGACGAACGCGGTGCGCGACATTCCGGTGCTCCGGTTTCTCGGATACCCCGGACTGTGGCTGCAGCTTCTGACGACGAAGGAACCGACCGACGACCAGGTCGCGGTCTCGATCGCGTCGTTCAACCGGATGCGCGAGCTCGACGCCCAGCTATCGGAGCGGCCGGGACAAGCCGCCGTCAATGCCTGATAAAGGGGGAACGCCCATGCGCGGGAGACTGACCCCGCTGTCGGCCATCCTGCTGACGCTCGCCGCGATCGGCCTCGTCACGATGCTGATTCGGGCTCCGGGCAAGTTCATCATCCCCGCCGTCGTCTTCGGCATCGTGTTCCTGCTCTACAAGTTCCCGCCCGGACGCCGCGCAAGGAACTACCGGGCGCCGCGGCCGTTCGCGCGCGACCGGCGGAAGACCGGCGCCGCGCCCCGCCGCAAGTCCGCGCCGTTCAAGGTGATCGAAGGCGGCCGGAACGACGACGAGAACAGGCCGGGATACCACTGAATCGCGCCATATGCAAGCGGCCCGCGGACATCGGATGTCCGCGGGCCGCGCCGTTTGCGCCCGGCTACTCGTTTTCCAGCTCGCGCCGCACGGCGGCCAGCTCCTCCAGCCGCTTCGGGTCGCGCTTCAAATATTCGACGAGCGTCTCGATGCAGGTGATCGAATCCCAGCTCAGATGATGTTCAATGCCTTCCACGTCCCGGTAGATGTTCTCTTCCCGGACGCCGATCAGCTCCAGAAATTGCTCGAGCAGCTTGTGGCGGTCGACGAGCCGCTTGCCGATCCGCTTGCCTTTGGCCGTCAGGACGAGACCGCGATATTTCTCGTACACGAGGTATTCGTCCTTGTCGAGTTTCTGGATCATCTTCGTGACGGACGACGGATGGACGTCCAGGCCTTCCGCGATGTCGGATACGCGGGCGTAGCCCTTCTCGTCGATCAGTCGGTAGATGCGCTCCAGATAATCTTCCATGCTCGGCGTGGCCATCGGCAACCTCCTTGAGCTCGTCGAACCGCCTGCGCTTCAGATGACGTTTTGGATTCTACCATACCCGGACAGATTGTGCAAACATGCGATGGAGACGGCGGCGGGCAAAGAATTGGTATTTACAAGCATATTAATCGACTATATAATAAAATTGTAATTTTTTGTATTGTAGGGATTTTAATGAAACGAAAACTTCCCCTTTTTCTTGGATCATTATTGATCCTATCCCTTGCTTTCGGTACAAGCAGTTTCTCAAAAAGCCAGCCATGGAAAAAAATCATGGATCGTCCGGTAAACCAGATCAAAGTCGACGATAATGAAGTCATCATTGAGTTTGATACTTTGCTAAAAGAGAGGCAATCCGGTGAAACTCTGAATCATCCATATACTGCGTTTGATAACGACATTACGCTTGATGAAGTAAATAGACTAGGCGATTCGCATAGAAAAGAATTCACAGTCAAGGTCAAGAATACGGAACTCCGATTGGCGGTCGATGAAAACGACAATGTTCTTCAAATATCCGATCCGAAGACGGAATCCGTATATATTACCCAGACCAGGGACAAGCAATTGATTTCGTTCAACCTTCATAATGATCTATATGTAATGGATGTCAATACCGGTCAATCCAAAAAAGTGTCAAGCGATCATGTCGGGGGATACGATAGAAATCAACTGATCGAACATGCGCAAAAGAGAAACCTTGCATTACAAGATGATGATGTTGATGATTATCCGACGCCGTTAACATGGGTTTATGCATCTTTGATGAACAAGGAAGGCACTTACATCATCTATGAGAGCAACCGTCGGGGTTATCTGGAAGACAAACCCCATAATGACATTTGGCTGAAAGACCTGAACTCGGATGAAGAAAAAATCGTCGTCGAAGATGCGCTGATTGTAGATTGGTTGAATGACGATACCATTGCTTTCAAGCGCGGGAGCCATGAAGCAGGAACCCATCATATTCCCAGCGGATTGACGAAAACTGCGGAAATCACCGACGGCTTCTTCGGTATCACGGAAAAATACGCTGTCTATGCGACCGCGAACAGTGTGGTAACCGTGAATTTGGACACGCATGAAAAACGGGAAATCAAACTGCCCGAGGCCACGACGGTATTTAACGGAATTGTGGACCAGAATCGAAACCAAGCGGCGGTGTTCTACTACCAAGGTTCGCATTCGTCGGCATGGATCGCGGTCATTGATCTTGAATTTGCCGAAGTGAATCGTACCTTGTCGCCGCCCGCGCTCGGTAACATCGAGTTTGACCATAATGGAAAGATTATTTTGTGGAGCTACGAAAAAGAACAAACCTGGATTGAAGAATAACAGAGGGGGAAATCCTATGTTTAAGAAAACGATCGTGGTCATAACCTTGCTTTTGGTTTTGTTCCCGTCTCAGGCGATCTATGCAGCGCAGGGACTGAGCAGCACAATTGGATTCAACCAAACCGTAAATCTTCTTCTGTATGGAAATTTTGGGAAAATAACCAATAAATCAGGTACAAACGGATATCCCACCATAAACAGCAAATGGAATCAACCCAGAAAAGAGATGGATCAAATCCGCATCGTGGAACCGACTTTAATCTGAAGCAAGGGGATGAATTCATTCTTCCCTTTGGGGGGTTCGTCGTTGAATCATCTACAGCATCTGGAAAAAACGCCACATTCGTAGTTATGCTGGATGTCAACGGAAATCAGAAAAATGATGACAATGTTTGGCTGCGTGTTTGGCATACCAAGAAAAAGGACAATATTGCTAAAAACACTTATTACGCAAAAGGAACCGCTGTAGGTGTTGTGCAGGACTACAACGGTGATGGTTCCTCGAATACCAAAGGCGATCATCTGCACTTTGGTGTCGTATTTGATTCCGGAACTTATGAACAATATGGTCCAATGTATCCTTATTACTTAAATGTGGCTTACAATGACGGTAAGCACCTTGACCTGATTTCCTATGTCAATCCGACAACCTCAGGATTAAGCTTCACCGCTTACATTATGGATGAAACAAAAACGGATCCTCAAGCACCAAATGATATTGTGATTTTTCACAAAAAATCGACGGAAACAAAATGGAAACGGTACAATGTTCCCGTTAACTCCACCCATAATTATTATGTAACTTGGTCATCGTTGGGTTACTCAATCGGACAGTTTACAAATATTCAATATATCATTCGTGTAGGGAGATATTCCAATGTGAGCGACAGCGGTACTCAATGGACGTACTATAACTGGGGATTCTATCCAGCGAAGTATGAACGACCGGATCCGGATCCGGATGTTTCAAACGACTCGCCTCAACCGGCTTATGAAACCTACATCTTGTTGTAACAAAATCACGTAAAAGCAGCATTATCGAGTTGGCTCCGATGAAAGAATCGGAGCCCATTTGCTTTTCACGTCAAACAATCGAAAGTATCGCTGCCAATCGGCATTATTCATGTAATTACGGTTTGATTTATTGCCTCATCAAAATCAAAACTTCAGCCATTCCGGCGTAATGCTGTTCAGGTAGACGGTGATGCGCGTCATCTGGTCCGTGAACAGCATGATGCCGAGCGCGACGAGCAGGACGCCACCGGTCTTCATCACCGCGTTCGAATAGCGGAGCAGCGCCCGCGCCGAACCGAGGAAGAACGCGAGGATGAAGAACGGGATGGCGAAACCGATCGCGTAGGCCGTCGTCATCGCGAACCAGGAGCCGGGCGACGAAGCCTGCAGCCCGAGGATCGCGGTCAGAATCGGCCCGATGCACGGCGACCAGCCGGCGGAGAAGCCGATGCCGAAGATGAACGACCCGAGATAGCCCGCCTTCTTCCCGCCGAGATTCAGTTTGTGCTCCCGCATGAGGAACTTCGGCTGGAAGATGCCGGCGAGGAACAGCCCCATCAGGATGACGAGCAGCGCCGACAGCTGACGGATGAGATCCTGATAGTCGCGGAAGAAATCGGCGAAGGCGTTGACGCCGTATCCCAGCGTATAGAACAGCAGCGAGAATCCGAGCAGGAAGAACAGCGTATGGGCCGCCATCCTGACCCGCATCTGGCTCGGCTGTCCGCCGGCCTTCAGGTCGCTGACCGATATGCCGGTAATATAGGACAGATAGGACGGATACAGCGGCAGGCAGCACGGGGAGATGAACGACGCGAAGCCGGCGCCGAGCGCGATCCAGATGTTCAGGTCCATGGCGGTAAGCCTCCTTCGTTACAGGCTGAGCCTGCGTTTGATGACAAGCTGAACGAGCAGGACGGCGATCAGGAGCAGGACGACCGTCCCGCCGGGCGCGAGGTTCCAGAATCCCGCGGCCAGCAAACCGGCAATCACCGCCGCTTCGGCGATGCCGACCGCGAGCAGCACCGACTGGCGGAAGCTGCGCGCGGCGAGCAGGCCGCAGGCGGCGGGAATCGTCAGCAAGGCGGAGACGAGCAGCGCGCCGACGATCTTGATCGAGACGCTGATGACGAGGGCGGTCAGCACGCTCATGAACAGGTTGAGCGTCCGGGTCGGCAGCCCGCCTACCGCCGCGGCGTCCTCGTCGAACGCCATCAGGAACCATTCCTTGTATTGCACGAGAACCGCCGCGATCACGATGAGCGTCACGACGGCAATCCAGGTCAGGTCTTCGGCATCGAGCGTATAGATGCTGCCGAACAGGTAGCTTGAAATATTGACGCCGAACCCCCGATCCAGCGAAAAAAGCAGCGAAGCGAGCGCGATACCGCCCGCCATCATGATCGCGATCGACAGTTCGGCGTACGTCCTGTACGCCTTGCGCAGGCGCTCGATCGCGAGCGTCGCCAGCAGCGCCGCGGCCATGCCGCCCGCCGCGGGCGAGCCGAGCCCGAGCAGGTAGCCCGCCGCCACGCCGGCCACCGAGACGTGCGACAGCGTGTCGCCGATCATCGAGAGCCGACGCAGCACGAGGAACAGTCCGAGCAGCGGGCCGGCGGCCGCGATGAGCGCTCCGCCGATCAGCGCGCGCTGGAAGAAATCCATCGTCAAAATATCCACGTTGAAGCGCCATCCTCCCTGTATCGGACCCGTCAGCGGACGAGCGCCGGCTCCTCCGCAGCCCGGCGGTATTCGCGCAGGCTGTGGGTCAGATCCGTGCCGACGCAATCCTGCAGATCGTGCGAATGCCGGACGTAGAATTTCAGTCTGCCCGCTTCCGCGGCGGGCGCGTCATCCAGATAGGAACGGAACCGCTCCCGGTCGTGCGATACCATCAGGAATGTGATGTTGTGATGCTGATGCATGTGCCGGATCAGATGATGGAAGCTGTCCTGCGTCTCCGCGTCGATGCCGACCGTCGGCTCGTCGAGGATGAGCAGCGCCGGGCTGTTCACCAGGGCGCGCGCGAGGAACACCCGCTGCTGCTGCCCTCCGGACAGCATGCCGATCCGCTTGCCGGCCAGCTCCTCGATCCCGAGGGCGTGCATCGCGTCGTCCGCTTTCCGGTGATCGGCTTTCGTCAGGCGGCGGAACAGCCTGTGGCGCCCGTACATGCCGGACAGGACGACTTCCCGCACCGTCGCGGGAAACAGCGGATTGAACGCGTTCTTCTGCGGCACATAGCCGATCCGCTCTCGCTGCCGAAAGCGGCGGGCGGGCTCGCCGAACAGCCGGACCTCTCCGCCGTCCGGCTCGAGCAGCCCGACGATCAGTCTGAGCAGCGTCGTCTTGCCGGCGCCGTTCGGGCCGGCGAGCAGCGCGAAATCCCGTTCCCGCACGGTAAAATTCAGATGTTCGATGATCGGGCGCCGCTCATAGGCGAACGAGACGTCCGACAGTTGAATGACCGGCTGATGGCAGCCGTCGGTCTCCGGAATCCCTCCGGTCGTCACGGCGCGTCACCTTCTTCCGAATGCGAGGCCGGCCTGGGCGGCCGGCCGCTTCATGTTTCATTGTAAAGCCTTCTTCAGATTTTGCAAATTCATTTCCATAATCGTCACATAATCGTCGCCATTTGCTTCCTGTTCGGACGTCAGCCCTTCAACGGGGTTCAATACGAGCGTCTCCGCGCCCGCTTCGCTTGCGAGCGTCCGCGCGAGCCGGTCCGAGACAAGTTCTTCGAAGAAAATGTACCGGATGCCGCTTCCCTTCACGAAATCGACGATCCGCTTCAAATCCTGCGCCTTCGGCTCCGCTTCCGGCGAAAGGCCCATGACGGCGATCTGGTTCAGCCCGTAATCGCGGCACAGGTAGGCGAACGCCCGATGGGAGACGACGATGTCGCGCCGGGGAAGCCCGGACAACTCCCGCTCATACGCTTCGTCCAGCGCTTCGAGGCGCCCGGCCAGCGCGCCGTAGTTCTCTCCGTAGGGGGCCGCGTTCGCCGGATCGGCCGCGCCTAGCGCGTCCCGCACATTCCGCGCCATCCGAAGCATCGATTTCGGGCTGACCCAGACATGCGGATCGACATGTCCGCCGTGCCCGTGATCGTCGTCGCCGCTCTCATGATCCTGCCCATGCGCTTGCCCGCGCGCCCCCGCTTCCCCGTCGAGCGGAATCCGCTCGATCCCTTCGCTCGCCTCCACGACCATCACGTCGCTGTCCGCTTCGATCCCTTCGAGCAGCTCGTCCGTCCATCCTTCAAATCCCGCGCCGCTGTGCAGAAACAGATCGGCCTGAGAGATGCGGGCCAGGTCGCGGCTTTTCGGCGTCCAGTCGTGCGGCTCCACGCCCGCCGGCACGAGATTCGTGACCGCGACGAGGTCTCCGCCGATTTCGGACGCGAGGAAAAAGAGCGGGTAGAAGCTCGTCACGACGACGGGTTTTCCGCCGTCCGTTCGCCCGTTTCCGCCATTTCCGCCGCCGGCGCTCCCTCCGGCGCCTTCAATTCCGTCGTTTCCTCCGGCTCCTCCGCCGCAGCCGGCCAGCATCATCGCCGCCGCAAGCACGGCAGCCGTCAGCGCCCGGCGTCCGCGCGTCCGATTTCGCCTCCCGGCATACTTCATGTCTTCACCACTCCCGTCCTGTTCCGGATGCAGCGCGGCAGTCCGGTTTTCTCTTAATCGTAATCGTTACTATTACGATCTCAGTATATCCGCGCCTCACCCGGCTGTCAATACGCGGCAAGCAGGCTGACCGCCGCTTGAGAAGCGGCAGGATGCAGCCTGCTTGCTTCGGTGCGTTACTTGACGATGGCGCCGTTCGGCATATCTTGCGGCAACTCGACGACCGCCAGTTTGCCGCCTTCGGAAGCGGCAAGAATCATGCCTTGCGACAGTTCGCCGCGCAGCTTTACGGGCTTCAGGTTCGTCACGCAGACGAGCTTGCGCCCGATAAGCTCCTCCGGCTTGTAATGCGGGGCAATGCCGGACACGACCTGGCGACGCTCGGTGCCGAGGTCGAGCTGCAGCTTGAGCAGCTTGTCGGCGCCTTTCACCGGTTCGGCGGCGATGACCTGCGCCACGCGCAGCTCCACCTTCGCGAAATCGTCGATCGCGATTTCCGGCTTGCCTTCCGCAGCCTTCGATTCGCCGCCCGCCGCTTCGTCCTTCGCGGGCGAATCTTCGGCTTGCGGGTCCGATGCCGCCGGTTTGCCGGTAATCGCGGAAGCGATATATTGCACCTCCGCCTCGATATCGAGCCGCGGAAAGAGCGGATCGCCTTTGACGACCCGCGTGCCGGCGGGCAACGTGCCGAACGTTCTGACCGTCTCCCACTCGGTCAGCGGTCCCTGTTCGATGCCGAGCTGCCGCCACATTTCCTTCGGCGCGCGCGTCAGGAACGGCTGGATCAGAATCGAGATGATGCGCAGTGACTCGGCCAGATGGTACAGCACCGACTTCAGCTCCGCCGCCTTCGCCTCGTCCTTCGCGAGCAGCCACGGCTGCGTCTCGTCGATGTATTTGTTCGTCCGGCCGATGAATTGCCAGACCGCCGCGAGCGCGACGGAGAATTCCATCTTCTCCATCGCCGCCTCCATCGCATCAATCGCCTCCCGCGCGGCCGCCTCGAGCGCGGCGTCGAACGCCGTCACATGCCCCTCGTACGCCGGCACGGCGCCGCCGGTATATTTCTCCATCATCGCGACGGTCCGGTTCAGCAGGTTGCCGAGGTCATTCGCAAGGTCGAAGTTCGTCCGCTCGACGAAGCTCTCCGGCGTGAACACGCCGTCCGCGCCGAACGGCGTATCCCGAAGCAGCCAGTAGCGCAGCGCATCGAGCCCGTAGCGCTCGATCAACACGACGGGGTCGATGACATTGCCCTTCGACTTCGACATCTTCCCTTCCTTCGTCTGGAACCAGCCGTGGCCGAACACCTTCTTCGGCAGCGGCAGTCCGAGCGCCATCAGCATGATCGGCCAGTAGATCGTATGGAATCGGACGATCTCCTTGCCGACGAGATGGACGTCCACCGGCCAGAACGTCTTGTACAGCGCGTCGTCGTCCGACCCGTAGCCGAGCGCCGTAATGTAGTTCGTCAGCGCGTCGATCCAGACGTAGATGACATGCTTCGGATCGCCCGGCACCTTGATGCCCCAGTCGAACGTCGTCCGCGAGACGGCCAGATCTTCCAGCCCCGGCTTGATGAAGTTGTTGATCATCTCGTTCCGGCGCGACTCCGGCTGGATGAAATCCGGATTTTCCTCGTAATACTGCAGGAGCCGATCCACATATTTGCTCAACTTGAAGAAATAGCACTCTTCCTTCAGCAGCTCGACGGGCCGCCCGCAGTCCGGACAATTGCCGTTCACGAGCTGCCGCTCGAGGAAGAACGACTCGCACGGCGTGCAGTACCAGCCTTCGTACTCGCCTTTGTAGATGTCCCCCTGCTCGACCAGCCGGGTGAAAATTTTCTCGACAACCCGCTTGTGCCGGTCTTCGGTCGTGCGGATGAAGTCGTCGTACGAAATGTCCAGCTTCCGCCACAGCTCCTGAATGCCGGCGACGATGCCGTCAATGAACGGCTTCGGCTCCATGCCGCGCTCCCGCGCGCGGCGCTCGATCTTCTGCCCGTGCTCGTCCGTCCCCGTCAGGAAATGGACGCGATAGCCCCGCAGCCGCTTGTACCGCACCATCGCGTCGCCCGCGACGGTCGTGTACGCATGGCCGATGTGCAGCTTGTCGCTGGGATAATAGATCGGTGTTGTCAGATAGAACGTTTTGTCCGCATTGGCCATTCCGAATCCCTCCTGCAAAATGGCATGTAAACAAAAAACTCCCGTCCGCCATGGGACGAGAGCTTCGCTCACGTGGTACCACCCAATTTCCTTCCGGCCTTCGAGACAAGACCGGAAGCTCGCTTGCGCCTGCCTGCCGCAGACTGTTCCCTTAACGCGGGGCACGTCCGCCCCTTGCGGCCCGATGCCCGCCCGCCGGGCCGGTCGCCGCTCGAAGCGGAATCCTCCGGGACCATCTTCCGGAGCCCGCGCCATGCCGGTTCGCAGCCCCCCGGCTCTCTGGAATGGGCGGCGTCTCCGTACTCATCCGTTCATCGGAAAAGTTATGGAAATGATTGCTCATTATCCTAACGGATCGCGGCCGCTCTTGTCAAGTCCGCGGCTTCCCCGGCGGCGGAACGGGGTCGAAGCCGCCCGGATGGAACGGATGACAGCGCAGAATGCGCCGGATCGCGAGCCAGCTCCCGTACAGCGCGCCGTGCACCTCGATCGCCTCGAGCGCATAGGCGGAACAGGTCGGATGGAAGCGGCAGGTCGGCGGCTTGAGCGGCGAGATGAAGCGGCGGTAGAAGACGATGCCCGCCTTCAGCAGCGTTCGCATGTCCGCCTCCCTCCCGGCCTCAGCGGGCTTCGGCCGCCGTTTCGGCTTTCGCGCAGTCGCCGCAATAGCCGAACACTTCGAACTTGTGCTTCACGATGACGAAATCATCGGGAACATCCGTCGCGTCCATCGGACAATGGGTCAGCGGGTACGTCTTGCCGCAATGCAGACAGATCAGATGGTGATGATGGTCGTGCCCTGCGCAGTGCAGCTTGAACTTCACGCCGTCCTCGAAGACGACCTGCTCGAGCACCCCCAGCTCGTCGAGCAGCCGGAGATTGCGGTAGACGGTGTCGAAGCTGAGTCCCGAATAGATGCGCCCCATATAGTCATAGACGTCCTTCGGCGACAGGTACCCGGGCGTATCGGCGAACAGCCTGGCCAGCGTCCGCCGCTGATCCGTGATGCGCAATCCCTGGCTCGCCATCATCCGAATGATGTCATCCGTATCCAATGGTCAGACCTCCGGAAGGTTTGTTCAAAGACAAGAATTTATAAGCCTGTCGCTTATAAATCGGTCATGTCTTTTTGCGCAAAACGGAAGCGCCTTGTCAGGAGTACGGCGCAAGCCGTTTTTCTTACCTCCCATCATGCCTGAAAATGTCGATCGCGTCAAACGTTCACGGGAACCGGAAGCGCGAATTACGTCCGCCGCTCCGGCAGCGGCTCGAACATGAGGGCGATCGGCAGATTGCTGCCGGACGCCGGCGTGAACACGATCTCGACCGTCTCGGCGCGGTTGCCGCTCCGGTACAGCACGCAGGCTTCGTCCTGGTTCTTCAGGATGCTTCCCTTCGTCACTTCGACGACGCGCCCGTTTACGACGAACGCGCCCGTATAGTGGCCGCCCCGCGCGTTGAGCGAAATGAGCGTGCGCGGCGCGACGTTCACCTTAAGCCGGTAGAGCACGCCGTAGTTCCCGAGGTTGCGCTCGAGTTTGCCCGTGCCGTCGTCGATGCCGTCCAGATACCGGTCATATTTGTTGTCGCCGAACATGAGCCGCTGCTTCGTCTGGCCAAGCTGTTCCCCGATCGTGATGTTCCGGTCGGTGTAGTCGAACGATCCGCGCACGTGGACGCCGTCGCGCGGCAACATCGGCAGCGACTCGAGCTCCTTCAGGGGATCGACGCCCTCCGGCACGAACACAACCCGGTACCGGACATCCTGGCTCGATGTCACGTCCGCGTAGGCGGAGAAAACGTGATTCGGCTTGATCGGCACGGCGGACAGCGCGTCTCCGAGCAGCACGACGGATTCTTTCGGACGCAGGCGCACCGTTCCGTACTCGGCGCCTCGGTTCACCGCATCCAGATAGCGAATCGTCGACATTTTGCCCGCGTTCACCGTGTACGGGTCCGGCCCGCCGACGCCGTGGGCGCCGATATGGATGTCAACGGGCGTCCCGTTGAAATTCGTGGCGATGAGATACAGCTTCACGCTATGCGACATCGCGTTCTGATTGTAGATCAGGAACCGCGTATGTCCGGATTGGTTCGTGTCATAGGCGACGCCGGTCGCGTGCAGCACTTCCGGACTGTTGCTCCGCACGAGCCGCACGTTCTCTCGCTTGAACGTGTATTCCACCGGCGCAAATCCGAGCACCTCCGCGCCCGGTAACGCGTATTTGCCTCCGACCTCGGTGAACAGCCGGTCGTACTCTTCCTTCGTGTACAGCACTTCGTCCGTTACGGTGATGATTTTCGTCACCCGGTGCGTAAATCCGTGCTTGTCTTCCACTTCCAGCTCGACCAGCTTCTCGCCGGATTCGAAGAAGACCGGTTCGTCGCCGGTCCAGGTGCGGCGCACGATCGCGTCCTCGTCGTCGTAGCTGAGATCCCGGTACAGGATATGCTCGCCGATCCGGTAGGACGTCTTGTCGGTCTCGAAATCGGCGACCGGCGGAAGGTTCGGCGGCAGCACGTCGACGGTGACTTCATACGGTTCGCTCCAGATGCCGGCCGCGTCCATCACCCGCCGCATGACGGTGTATGTTCCGGCTTCGGGAAACACGTCAAAACGTCCTTCCCAGACCTCCTGCACGATGGGCAGTCCGTCCGGATGGCTTGCCAGATCCGTGTAGATGACCGGCGTCTGCCCGGCGTGGATTTCGTCGGGCCCGATCTCGAACGCGGCGGAAGGCACGGCGACGCTCCAACTGAGCGTGATCTGCGTGCCGGACAAGTCGAGACGGCTGTCCGTCAGATTCGCCCACATCCTGAGCGGCACCATCATGTAGCCGTTCTGGGCGTACACCGGTCCGGGCCCCTCCACGGAGGAGCCGTTCACCTTGATGAGCGGGCTGCCGGCCTTGAACCGCAGCTCCAGCGCGTGAGATTTCGCCACCGCTTCCTTCGTGTCCGCATCGTAGTACAACGTGAAACCATACACCGACGCGATGCCGTTCAGCGGAACATACGCCGCGCCGTCCTTGTACGTAACCGGCTGCGCGGCCCGGATTTCCTCGCCGTTGAACAGCATGAGGTCGCTGTCCTTGGCGAGCTGCAGCACGTTGATGCCGCCGGCCGGCGGCGAGTCCGCCCGGGCAGGCGCGACCGGAACGACCAGAGCGAGAACGGTTATCAGGACAATTGCGATTTTGAACGGAATCGATTTCATGTTTCTGCTCCTTCTTAAAGCCGGCATTCGGACTGATTGGCTTGACGCCATGATATAGACGCGATTCGACCCGGTTTGGTTGCGCCGCCGTCCCGGAATCGGGACTTAAGGATCATTCGCGCAAGATGAAAACCCCCGCCGTCCGGAACCGGCGTTCCGGGCTGGCGGGGGCGGCTGCCGCATGGCGCGGGCGGCATTCAGACGTACCAGCGGTCCAGAATCAGGAAGAAGGCGGCCGCGCAGACCGCGGCCCCGCCGAACGAAAGCCATCCCGCGCGGAACCGCTGCTGGAACATGCGAAGAATGCCGAGGCTGAGCAGCGAGAAGATGAGCAGGATAAAAACGGCGCCAAGGATGAACAGATCCGCGGAAATATCAGACACATTGGTGACGGTCACTTGCGCACACTCCCGACGTCATGGGCTTCGAACAGCTTTCCTTACCCGAATTATAGCGGAAGGGAACGCGAATCCGCTACCGGACAGCCCATCCGAATTGTAACCAATGTGTGACAATTCTATGCGGGCGAGCGTCCGGCGCATCCGGGCGGAATCATTCGGTGTCCGTCCGCCCGCATGGGCATTCGCGCAATTCCCCGCGGATGCCGGTCTAACGTCCAAAAAACGCGGGAGGTCAAGGCATAGACTGCAATTGTGATCCCGCATCACACCATATGAAAATCGGGAGGGACAGAGTCAATGAGCTACGCAGGAGGTTACGGCGGTTTCTTCAGAACGAGCACGGCCGTCATTTTGGTGCTCTATATCCTGCTGGTCATCGTTCTGCGCTCCGGTTGGTTCTGATCGCCCGGCATGAAACGCGGGCCGCGCGGCGGAAGACGCCGCGCGGCCCGCGTTTTCTTGGCGCCGCCATGCCGTCAGACGGCCGGCTTCCCCTCCGGCCGGGCGAACTGACTGTCGTACAGTTCCGCGTAAAAGCCGCCCTTCGCCAGCAATTCCTCGTGCCTGCCCTGTTCGATGACGCGGCCGCGGTTCATGACGAGAATGACGTCGGCGCCGCGGATCGTCGACAGGCGATGGGCGATGACGAAGCTGGTCCTCCCCCGCATGAGCCGGTTCATCGCGTCCTGGATCTGGTATTCCGTGCGCGTGTCGACGTTGCTCGTCGCCTCGTCCAGGATGAGGATGGCCGGATCGGCCAGCACCGCCCGCGCGATCGTGAGAAGCTGCTTTTGTCCCTGCGACAGGTTGGCCGCTTCCTCGTTCAGCACCGTGTCGTACCCGTCCGGCAGCGTCCGGATAAAGCGGTCCGCGTGCGCGGCTCTGGCGGCCGCGACGATTTCCTCATCCGTAGCGCCCTCCCGGCCGAAGGCAATGTTGTCCCGGATGGTGCCGCTCATCAGCCACGTATCCTGCAGCACCATGCCGAACAGGCTGCGCAGCCTGTCCCGCTCCATGCCGCGGATGTCGCGCCCGTCGACCGTGATCGAGCCGCCCTGGACATCATAGAAGCGCATAAGCAGATTGACAAGCGTCGTCTTGCCCGCCCCGGTCGGTCCGACGATCGCGACCGTCTGGCCGGGCTTCACCTCGAAGCTCAGATCGTCGAAAAGAAGCTCATCCGGCGAATAGCCGAACCGCACGCTCCGGAACGCCACCGCTCCCCGGGGGCCGTCCTGCGCCGCCGGCTCCGCCGACCCGGCATCCGGCGTCTCCTCCGTTTCATCGAGCAGCTCGAAGACGCGCTCGGCCGACGCGACGGTCGACTGGATGATGTTCGCGACGCCCGCGAGCTGCGTGATCGGCATGTTGAATTGCCGCGCATACTGGATGAACGCCTGCACGTCGCCGATCGCGATCCGCGATCCGGCCACGAGAATGCCGCCGACGACGCAAATGATGACATAACCGAGATTGCCGACGAAACCGGTGAGCGGCATCAAAATGCCGGAGATGAACTGCGCGCGCCAGCCGGATTCGTACAGGCGGCCGTTGATGCCGTCGAACCTCAGCACCGAATCCGCTTCGCGGCCGAACGCCTTGACGATGCGGTGCCCGGCGATCATTTCCTCCACATGCCCGCTCAGTTCGCCAAGCGAGCGCTGCTGGGCCGCGAACTGGACTTGCGAGCGCTTCGCGACGCCGGCGGCCGCCAACGCGGAGAGCGGCAGCGTCACGAGGCAGACCAGCGTCAGCAACGGGCTGATGTACAGCATCATCGCGATGACGCCGACGATCGTCACGAGCGACGTGACGAGCTGCATCAGGCTCTGCTGCAGCGTGCTTCCGATGTTGTCCACGTCGTTCGTGACGCGGCTCAGCGTCTCGCCGTGCGGCCTTGCGTCGAAATAGCGGAGCGGCAGCCGGGACAGCTTCTCGTTCACTTCCCGCCTCAGCGTGTAGACGGTCTTCTGCGCAATTCCGGCCATCCAATATTGCTGGATCCAGGCGAACACCGAACTGGCCGCGTACAGCGCCAGCAGGATCAGAATGATGTTCCCGATGGCGCGGTAATCAACCGCCGCCGATGCGTCGCCGCGGATCCGGGCGGTCACCACCCCGAACAGCTCCGTCGTGATGTCGCCCAACAGCTTCGGCGCGACGATCGAGAAGGCCGTTCCGAGGACGCCCATCGCGAGGATGGCGATCAGGCGGCCGGCGAACGGCTTCAGATAGCCGGCCAGCCGCTTCACCGTTCGCTTGAAGTTTTTCGGCTTCTCGGGCGGCAGCCCGAAGCCCGGAAATCCGCCGCCGAACCCCGGTCCGCGCCGGACCGGAGCATGCGGCCTCGTCTGCGAATCGCGCCGCCCGTTCATGCGATCTCCTCCTCCGCAAGCTGCGTGGCCGCGATTTCCCGGTAAACCGCGTTGTCCCGAAGCAGCTCTTCATGCGTTCCGATGCCCGCGATCCGCCCGCCGTCCAGAACGATGATCTGATCGGCGTCGATCACGGTGCTGATGCGTTGGGCGACGATCAGGACGGTCGCGTTCTGCGTCTCGGCCCTGAGCGCCTGGCGCAGCGCGGCGTCCGTCTTGTAGTCGAGCGCCGAGAAGCTGTCGTCGAACAGATAGATGCCGGCTCTGCGCACGAGGGCGCGCGCGATGGCGAGACGCTGCTTCTGGCCGCCCGACAGGTTTTTGCCGGCCTGCGCCACCAGCGCGTCGAACCCGCCTTCCAGGCCCGAAATGAACTCGAGCGCCTGCGCCGTTTCCGCCGCCCGGCGCACTTCCTCGTCGGATGCGCCGTCCCTGCCCCAGCGGATATTGTCCGCGATCGTGCCCGAGAACAGCATCGCCTGCTGCGGAACATAGCCGATCCGGACGCGCAGCTTCTCCTGCGGCCAGTTCCGCACGTCCTCGCCGTCCACCAGCACGCTGCCGCTCTCGGCGTCATAGAAGCGCAGGATGAGGTTGAACAGCGTCGTTTTGCCCGATCCGGTGCCGCCGATGATCGCCGTCACCCCGCCCGGCTTCGCCGTGAACGAGATGTCCGAAAGCGCCGGCTGTTCGGCTCCGGGATACCGGAAGGTGACGTTGCGGAACTCGATCGTGCCGCCCGCATCAGGACGCGCCGGCTGTTCGGGCCGCGCGGCGGATTCCGCGTCGCGGACGGACGCCGGAAGATCCAGCACTTCCCGGATTCTGCCCGCGGACACGGCGGCGCGCGGCAGCATCACGAACAGCATCGACATCATCATCAGCGAGAACAGAATCATCATCGCGTATTGGATGAACGCCATCAGGTCGCCGACCGGAAGGTTGTCCCGGTCGATGCGGATGCCGCCGAACCAGACGATCGCGACGGACGAGAAATTGACGATCAGCATCATGGCAGGCATCGTGAACGCCATGAGCCGGGTGGCCTTGAGGGCCGTGTCGGTCAGCTCCCGGTTCGCGCCGTCGAACCTTCGGCGCTCATGGGCCGTGCGGTTGAACGCGCGGATGACGCGCACGCCGGTCAAGCCTTCGCGCTGCACGAGATTCAGCCTGTCCAGCCGGGTCTGCATCGACCGGAAGAGCGGCATCGACTTGCGCGAGATCAGGAAGATCGTCAGCGCCAGCACCGGAATGACGGCGATGATGACGAGCGCAAGCTGCGCGTCCTTGACGAGCGCCATCAGCATGCCGCCGACGGCCATCATCGGCGCCGCCGCCATCATCCGCAACATCATGATGAGCGTCTGCTGGACCTGCGTCACGTCGTTCGTCACGCGCGTCATCAGCGACGAGGCGCCGAACCGGTCATATTCCCGCATCGAGAACGCGCTGACATGGGAGAACAGCCGGCTGCGCAAATCCCGGCCGAAACCCGCCGACGCCCGGGCGGAAAAATAGCTGGCCGCGATGTTGCAGGCGACGCCGAACGCCGCCGTGAGCAGCATCCAGACGCCCGTCCCGAGAATATAGGCGGTGTCCCCCTGAATCACGCCGACGTTGACGATGTCCGCCATCAGCGTCGGCAGATAGAGCTCCGACAGCGACTGCAGAAAAACGAGCAGCAGCACGAGAACGGCAAGCCGGCGATACGGCCTGAAATATCGGAAAAGTCCCGTCACGTTCGATCTCCTTTCCCGCGGTCGTCGCGATACGCATCCGGTTCCCCATGTCCGTCCGGCTTTACGCCCGCTTCCGCCTCGTATTGCTGCCAGAACGCCCGCTTCCGCTCTGTCATGTAGGCGGTCACTTTCTTCATCGTCCGGATGAAATGCATGCTCTCCTCTTCCCCGAGATGGTCCGCGAGTCCGGCGAACAATTCGAGGCGGGCCTGTTGCATGCGCTGAACGTATTGCCGGCCCTTGCCGGTCAGCCGGATCCGGACAACCCGTCGGTCCGACGCGTCGGCAAAACGTTCGACAAGGCCCTGCTCCTCCAGCCGGTTGAGGTGCTGCGTGACCGTCGGCGACGTGACGCTCAGCCATCCGCCGATCTCCGACACCGTGACGCCGCGGCCGTCGTCCCGGGAATGGACGATGTGCAGCACCATCAGTTCTCCCGGGCGGCGCGTCGCGTCTCCGCCGCCCGTTCGTTTGAAGCTTTGCCTGGATTGGGCGAACGTCTCCATCAGCAGCCGGGCCAGCTTTTCCCGGTCATTCGGCATGCCTGTTCCCCCTTCGCGTGTTTGTGGTCCGCCTTGCATGCCATCAACGGATGGATTGCCCGGCAGACATTTAGTTAGGATATCTATTATTTTGGTTACCTAATTATATATCCGGGAAGGTACCGCGGTCAATACCTTCCTTCGAACCGGAGATGCGGGGCAGACGGCGGCGACGCGTTTACAGCGCCCCGTCGATCAGCCTTAACAGCGCGAAGACCGCGGCTGCTGCGATAACCAGAGCCGCGTCGCGCCGCGTGAACCGGATCGGCAGCGCCCGCCCGGCCGCCCGCCTGCCGCCGTCAAAGCCGCGCAGCGTGAGCGACACGGCCACGCGGTCCGCCGTCTGCAGCATCGCGAGCAGGAACGGCACGAGCACGGCGGGCATCGCGCGTACCGGGACGCGGCCCGGCGGCGCCGGATGCTTGCCGCGGGCGACGCCGATCCGCGCGAACCGGCTCCATTCCGCCGCCATGAGCGGAATGAAGCGGAACAAGAGCGACACCGACAGCCCGACGGCCCATACCGTCCGCTGCGGCAGACGGACGGCGGCGAGCAGCCGCTCCACGGCCTGCTGCAGCCGGTAAGACGTGATGAGCGCGAGCAGCGGCATGCCGAGCAGCATGACCGCGAGCAGCCGCGTCATCAGGCACGCCGTATCGAGCGCGGCGCCCGCGTCCCATGCGGCGGCGGGCGTGAACCTGGCGCCCGCCAACAGCGCCAGCGCGGCGGTAAACGCGAGATAATAGACGACCACGCCGCGGTACGGACGCAGGAGCCGGCGGACGGGCAGAACCAGGGCGGCGGCGACGGCGAGGCCGGCCGCCGTGTCCGCCGGACCGTCCATCGCGAGGACGCCCGCCGCCGCAAGCCAATATGCCGCCCACAGCGCGCGCGGGTCGAGCCGGGCCAGGCGCCGTTCAAGCGCGTTGGCGGGCTTCCGCAGCGAAGCGGAAGCCGCCGGCCGAGCCTCAGCCGGCTCCCCGGCCGCATCGCCGCCCGTGTCCGGGCCGGACGCCCCGCCGGACGGTCCGGCCGGCGCAGCCGATGCGGCCGCGGCCGCCATGCCCGGCCCGATGCCGGCCGCCCGCAGCGCGGCGGCCGTCCGCAGCGCCTGCGGCAGCGCCTCGGGCGGCATGACGCTGCCGCCCTCGAGCACGGCCCGGGCCCAGGCCGCCGCCGGCGCCGCTTCGCGGATTTCGCCGCCGGCGACGACGACGATATCGTCGATCAGCGGCCACAGCGCGTCCAGATCGTGCGTCGCGAGAACAACGCCGCCGCCCGCCGCGCGGTGGGCCTTGAGCCGGGCGCGCAGCGCGGCCGCGCCTTCGGCGTCGAGCCCGGCCGTCGGCTCGTCCAGCAGCAGCCACGGCGCGCCTGCCGCATGCAGGCAAGCCCAGGCCAGGCGGCGCTGCTCGCCGCCGCTGAGCGTCCACGGCGCGCAGTCCATGACGGCCGGCTGCAAGCCCGTCTGCTTGAGCGCCGCTTCCGCCCGGGCCGTCCGCCCGTCCGCCGGCACCGCGTACGGGCGCATCGCGTAGAGCAGTTCGCCGCGCACCGTATCGGCGAACCAGGCGGACTCCGACCGCTGCATCATGAGGCCGAACCGGAGCAGCCGGTCGCGCCGCGGCCGGCGGCCCCGCCAGACCGGGACGCCGCCGAGCGTCACCCCGCCTTCGTCGGGGCGGCGCAGCCCGGCCATCGTCTCGAGCAGCGTCGTCTTCCCCGCGCCGTTCGGCCCGACGACGGCCGTGATCCGCCCGCCGCGGAAGACGGCCGAGACATGCCGCAGCACGGCCGTTCCGCCTTCTCCGTACACCGACAGGCCTTCGATCCGCCAATCTTCGGCCAAGCTCCCGGCGCTTTCGTTCATGCCTTCATCTACCGCCGGATCAGCCGGCCCGCCATCGCCGATCGCCGCCAAAACCCGCTCCGGTGCTTCCGACGAATCACCCCCCGGCATGTCTTCGCCAAGCGCCGCAAGCTCCCGCGCCAGCTCCTCCGGCGAGAGCGGCAGCGGCTCCAGCGGCACGCCGCGCGCCTTGAGCGCCAGCGCCGTCCGGACGGCATGCGGCGCCTTGCATCCGAGCCGCTCGCACGGGCTTAATGACCCGTCCGCGGGCAGGAAGAACAACTCCGCCGGGCCGTCGTAAATCATGCTCCCGTCCAGCAGGCCGACAACCCGGTCTCCCCGGGCGATATCCTCCGCCGCGTGGGAAATCCAGACGATCGCCGTTCCCGCTTCGCGCAGCCGGCGGGCGCCGCTCAACACTTCCGCCCTTCCGGCGCTGTCCAGCATCGACGCCGCCTCGTCGAACACGAGGAGCGACGCGCCCGAGGCGATGCAGCCCGCCGCGGCGAGCATCTGTTTCTGCCCCCCGGACAGATGCTCCACGGGAACGTCGCGCCGCTCCCACAAGCGGCACAGCCGAAGCAGCCGTTCGATCTCGGACAGCGCTTCCTCCCCGCCGATTCCCCGCGCTTCGAGGGTGAGCGCCAGATCTTCCCACGGCGTCGAGCCGGCGATCGCCGCTTCCGGGTCTTGCGTGACGTAGGGCAGCGGCCGGTTCCCCGCGAAGCCCCGGCTGACCGTGCCGGCGATGACCGCCCCGCCGCCCGCCGCCGCCCAGGCAACGCCCGCGATCAGCTTCGCCAGCGTGCTCTTCCCGCTGCCGTTCGGACCGGCGACATGCACCCATTCGCCGGGCGCGATCTCGAGCCTGTCGATGGCAAGCAGCGAACGGCCGCTTTCCAGCCGCACATTCGCCCCGCATATGCGAAAATGTTCCGCCTGCAACATTTTTTTCATCAAACCCCTGTACCGGCAAGTCCATCCGTGCTACAATGCGATTGGTTAACCACATACCCAAAATCAGGTTAACAATTGAGGAGCGAAATTGCAATCATGAATTTTCCGATTCGCGGCATCGTCCACACGGCGCTGTTCGCCGCCATGTTCGTCGTCATGAGCATGATCAAAATCCCGCTGCCGTTCTCGCCCGTTCCGATCACGCTGCAAAATCTCGCCGTCATGCTGGCCGGGGCGTTTCTCGGAGCGCGGGGCGGTTTCCTCGGCATCGGCCTGGTCATCGCGCTGGCCGCCCTTGGCCTGCCGCTGCTGCACGGACAGGGCGGCCTCTCCTACGTGCTCGGCCCGACCGGCGGCTTTCTGCTCGCGTTCCCGTTCTGCGCCGCCGCGGTCGGCTGGTGCGTCGAAAAACTGCTGAACACCGGTCTGCACCGGAAAAACCGCGTTCTTTTCACGATCGTGCTGTTTTTCATTTTCATCGTCTGCGGTTCGCTTCTGTCGTACATCGCCGGGGTGCCGTGGCTCGCATACGTGGTTGACCTGTCCTTCGCCGGCGCGCTTGCCGCGGGCTTCACGCCCTTCATCGGCGGCGACGTCGTCAAGGCCGTCGTCGCCGCGATCGCTTCCGCGGCGCTGCTGCCGTACACGTACGGGCTGCGCGGCCGGGCGCGGCCGGCCGGCTTCGCGGACGGCGAAACGGATGCCGGCAAGCCCCGCGCCGGGTGAGCCTGCCGGGCGGGCCGCAACCGCTCAAGCAACAAACGGCTTCCGCGCGGACCCTCCAGTCCGCCTGACGGAAGCCGTTTCCCGTTTTCCGAATCTCAATCGCTGCAGTCCGCGGGCGCCTCCGGCGCGGCCGCGCCTTCGACATCCAGCCGCTCCGCGACGGTATCGCGGATCACCGACACGACGAGCTGCAGCAGGTAGTTGATATCCGACTGGCTCTGCTGAAAATCGGCGACGATCGGCATCTGGTCCAGTTCGTCCTGCAGCGCCTCGATCTCGCCTTCGATTTTTTGCACCATCGCCGGATTCTGGAACCGCTCGAACGCGACGATCTCCTTCTGCTTCTTCTTGATCTGCGCGATGAGCGACTGCACCTTCTCATTGCTCTTGATCTGCGCTTCGGCCTTGCGGTAATGCCGCACTTCGTCCGAAGTGTAGATCATCTCGGCCAGTTCCTTCGCCTTCGCCATGATGTCGGCGCGAATAACGAGATCCCGCGAATCGAATTTCGGTATGCCGCAGCCGCCGTGACCATGATCGTGATCGTGGTCATGATCATGGGTATGCGCGCTCGCGGCGCCAGCCGTATGTTCGGCCATCCCTTCATCTCTCCTTGCCGCGGACAGCCGCCGCTCAGGAGACCGCTCCGGTCTCCTGCCGCACGGGCTCCGCCTTGATGTACCAGGTCTGCGGATCGGTGACGCGCACATGGATGAACGATCCGATCCATTCCGCGGGTCCCTCGAAATGGACCAGCTTGTTCGTCCGCGTCCGTCCGGACAGCATGTTCGGATTGCTCTTGCTTCGGCCTTCGACCAGCACTTCGACGATCTGGCCGCGCAGCCTCTCGTTGCCCCGCTTGCTGAGCTCGGCGACCAGGTCGTTCAGCCGGTTCAGCCGCTCTTTCTTCGCTTCCATCGGCACGTTGTCTTCCATCTCGGCGGCCGGCGTGCCGGCGCGCGGCGAATAGATGAACGTGAACGCCGAGTCGAAGCCGACTTCGCGGACGAGCGACAGCGTCTCCTCGAACTGCTCCTCCGTCTCGCCCGGGAAGCCGACGATGATGTCCGTCGTCAGCACGGCGTTCGGAATCGCGGCCTTGATCTTGCGCACGAGCTCGAGATACGACTCGCGCGTATATTTCCGGCTCATCCGCTTCAGAATCTCCGTGCTGCCGGACTGCACCGGCAGGTGGATATGCTCCACGAGATTGCCGCCGCGGCTGAGCACCTCGATCAGCTTGTCGTCGAAATCGCGCGGATGGCTCGTCGTGAACCGGATGCGCGGGATGTCGATCTTCGACAGGTCGGCCATGAGGTCGGCGAACCGGTAGTTGCGGTCGTTGAAATCTTTGCCGTAGGCGTTGACGTTCTGGCCGAGCAGCGTGATCTCCCGGTATCCCTGGCGCGCCAGCTCGCGCACTTCCGCGATGACGTCCTCGGGCAGCCGGCTGCGCTCCTTGCCGCGCGTGTACGGCACGATGCAGTACGTGCAGAATTTGTCGCAGCCGTACATGATGTTCACCCACGCGCGCAGCCCTTCGCGCTTCTTCGGCAGATTCTCGATGATGTCGCCTTCCTTCGACCACACTTCGATGACCATCTCTTTGCCGAAATACGCGTCCCTGATCAGAATCGGCAGCCGGTGAATGTTATGGGTGCCGAAAATCAGATCGACATACGCGTGCTTCTGCAGAATGCGCCCGACGACCGACTCCTCCTGCGACATGCAGCCGCAGACGCCGAGGATGAGCTCCGGCTTCTCGAGCTTCAGCGACTTCAGGTGGCCGAGCTCGCCGAACACCTTGTCCTCCGCGTTCTCCCGCACGGCGCACGTGTTGAGCAGGATGACGTCCGCATCCCGGCGGTCGTCCGTCCATTCGAACCCCATTTGCTCGAACAGGCCCTTCATCACTTCGGTGTCGTGCTCGTTCATCTGGCAGCCGTAGGTTTGGATGATATATTTTTTCCCCTTGCCGAACGTACGGAGCTCCTCCGGCACCGCCTCTTCGTACAGCACCTTGATTTCTTCCTTGCCGCGCTGTCGCTCCCGGCGGTAGTTCGGTTCGGACTTGATCACAATCTCGCGTCCGCCGATCCGGATTCGCTTGCCGTGTTCGTCTTCGGAGACCAAAGCGTCCGGGAAATCGAAATAGCGGCTGTAGTCCTTCGTCTCGTTCGCCACGAACCATCGCCTCGCTTCCGTAATCCCGCCTATTATAGCATGAAAAGAAGCCGGCGCGCTACCGGAAGGCTGCGGCGTCCGGATCAAGGCGTTTGGCTTCGGTCCGCCGTTTTCTCAGTCGAGAATTTCGCCCATGTCGCCGGTCTGAACGCCCGCCGCGTTCGCTTCGTCCGTGTCGATGTGCATATCCAGCGCGAAGCTGTCCGAGACGCGCGCGATGACGTTCTCGAAAATGAGCCCGCGCTCGCCGCCGACCCGGACGCGCAGCCGCTGCTTGTCCGCGATGCCCCAGGCTTCCGCCTCCGACGTATGGAAATGGATGTGGCGCGCCGCGATGATGACGCCTTCCTCAACCGTCACCTGTCCCTTGGGACCCACGATCGTGATGCCCGGCGAGCCCGCGATGTCGCCCGACTCGCGCACCGGCGGATTCAGACCGAGCGCAAGCGCGTCCGTGCGCGAGATCTCGAGCTGCGTCTTCGGGCGGGCCGGTCCGAGAATCCGCACCTTCGGAAAACGGCCTTTCGGCCCGATCACTTCGACCGTCTCGTTCGCCGCGAACTGGCCGGGCTGGCTGAGGGCTTTGAGTACCGTCAGCTCCGCCCCTTCGCCGAACAGGGCGGCGATATGCGCCTTCGACAGATGAATATGGCGGGCCGACACGCCGATCGGCACTTGCTTCATGGGGATGTCTCCTTTCGAGCGGTATTCCCTTCCATTCTACTGTAACCCGCGGGCCAAAGCGAATCCTGTGACGCGGATCACGGCATCCGGAACAAAAAAAAGAGCACGCGGCCGTCTGCGGACGCATGCTCGGATGTCCATCAATAGAACTCCGCCACCAGTTCTTCAAATTGCTCCGGGCTCAGGCTCAGATTCTGCCGGAACAAGCCTTCTTCCCGGAAGCCCGGAACGAGCTCCTCGTACGGCTTGCGCGTCGTGTCGCGGTAGATCAGGCCGGTCAGCATGCCGCCCGTCTCCATGATCTTGTTCATCGCGGCGACGCGGTTCGTCGGGTCGTAGTCCGGGAACTGGTCGAGGTTGACGATGTTCTCCTTGAACCAGTCGTACGTGTTCACCTTGTTGAACGTGACGCACGGGCTGAACACGTTGATCAGCGCGAATCCCTTGTGCCGGATGCCCTCTTCGATGAGGGACGTAAGCTGCTTCAGGTCGCTGGAGAACGACTGGGCGACGAAGGTCGCGCCGGCCGCCATCGCGATCTCGAGCGGCGAGAGCGCCGACTCGATCGAGCCTTGCGGCGTCGACTTCGTCTTGAAGCCGACCGCGCTGCGCGGCGACGTCTGGCCTTTGGTCAGACCGTAGATCTGGTTGTCCATGACGATGTAGGTGATGTCCATGTTGCGCCGGATCGCGTGGACGGTATGCGCCATGCCGATGGCGAAGCCGTCGCCGTCGCCGCCCGACGCGATGACCGTAAGCTCCCGGTTCGCCAGCTTGACGCCCTGGGCGATCGGCAGCGCGCGGCCGTGGATGCCGTGGAAGCCGTACGCGTTGATGTAGCCGGAGATCCGGCCGGAGCAGCCGATCCCGGAGATGACGGCCAGATTCTCGGGCTCAAGGCCGACGTTCGCCGCCGCGCGCTGGATCGCCGCCTGCACGGAGAAGTCGCCGCAGCCGGGACACCAGTTCGGCTTGACGTTGTTGCGGAAGTCCTTGAATGTCGCCATCGGTCATTTCATCTCCTTGCATGCTTGATACACTTCGGCGGGCAGGAACGGCGTGCCGTCGTACTTCAGCACGTTCCGGATCTTGTCGGCGCCGCCGACATGCAGCTTGATCTGGTTCGCAAGCTGCGCGGTCGCGTTGTTCTCGATGACAATGACCGTCTTCGCCGCCCGGACGTACGGCGCGAGATCGTCGGCCGGGAACGGCGCGATCTGGCGGATCGTGACATGGTTCGAGGTGACGCCGTCCCGCGCGAGACGTTCGCGCGCTTCGTCGATCGTCCCGCCGGTCGAGCCCATGCCGACGATGAGCAGATCCGGCGTTTCATGCGGCGCGTCGACGCGGATGGCGTCGCGGATCTTCAGGCCGTTCAGCTTGCCGAGCCGTTTGTCCATCATCTTGCGGCGGTTCACGGCGTTCTCGTTCGGCCGGCCTTCCTCGTCGTGCTCGACGCCCGTCACATGGTGCAGGCCGCCCTTCTCGCCGGGCAGCACGCGCGGCGAGACGCCGTCTTCCGTGAACGCGTACCGCTTGAACAGCTTGTTCTCCTCAAGCGGCGGCACGTCCGACACGAGCTTGCCGCGCTTGATCCCGATCGCGTTATAGTCGAGCGGCTCGCAAGATTGCTTGCCGAGCGAAAGCTGCAGGTCCGTCATGACGATGACCGGAACCTGGTATTCCTCCGCGACGTTGAACGCCTCGATCATGTCGTAGAAGCAGTCCTCGATCGTGGCCGGGGCGATGACGACCTTCGGGATCTCGCCGTGCGTGCCGTATACCATCGCGTTCAGGTCCGACTGCTCCTGCTTCGTCGGCAGGCCGGTCGACGGGCCGCCGCGCTGCGTGTCGACGATGACGAGCGGCGTTTCCGTCATGCCCGCAAGGCCGATCGCTTCCATCATGAGCGAGAGGCCGGGACCCGCCGAAGCCGTCATCGTCCGCACGCCGGCATAGTTCGCGCCGATCGCCATCGTGACGGCGGCGATTTCGTCTTCGGTCTGCACGACCGTGCCGCCGAACTTCGGCAGTTTTTTGATCAAATATTCCATGATCTCGGAAGCCGGTGTAATCGGATAGGCGGACATGAGACGGCAGCCTGCGGCGATTGCGCCGAGGCCGATCGCTTCGTTGCCGATAATGAACAGTTTCTTCTTGCCGTCCGCGGGCTCCAGCCGGAATTCCTCCAGCGGGCCGCCGGCCTGCTCGAGAATGAACGCCGCGCCGCGGCGAACCGCTTCGATGTTCTTCTCGACGATGGCCGGACCTTTCCGGCCGAACTCTTCCTCCACCGCCTTGTTGAACACGTCGAGCGGCAGTCCGAGCAGCGCCCAGGATGCGCCGGATGCGACCATGTTCTTCATGAGCGAAGTGCCGAGCTCCTCGGCGATGGCCGTGATCGGCACGGCGAACAGCCGCGCGTCAATGCCTTCCGGAACTTTCGGGTCGAACTTGGCGTCCGCCACGATGACGCCGCCCGCGCGCAGTTCCCGCGCGTTCAGATCGATCGTCTCCTGATCGAAGGCGACGAGGATGTCAAGATCGTCCGAAATCGCCCGCTTCGGCGTCGTGCTGATCCGGATCTTGTTGTTCGTATGGCCGCCCTTGATCCGCGACGAGAAATGCCGATAACCGTAGAGGTAATACCCGAGACGGTTCAGCGCGGTCGAGAAGATCCGGTCCGTGCTCTCAACGCCTTCCCCTTGCTGTCCCCCGATCTTCCAAGACAATTGACTGATCAAAATGTCCATCTCCTCAATTGGTCATTCGCAATCATTCGACAACAATTGTCGCAGATCAAAAAAATTTTTCTCTGCGATCAAATAAATTTTATGACTGTCCGTTCACATTTGCAAGCCATTTCAACCTAATATCGCATAGCTCTTTTCGAACGAATCCATATCGTTCTTAGATCGAATGTTCAAGCGGCGTCAGGCGGGCGGAAGCTGGCTCGACAAAAATCGGAAAGCGTTTCCGCGCGCGATGTTTCCGGTCAGTTCCTCGCCGTAGCGAAGCGCCAGCATTTCCAGCAGTCCGGCCGTGCCGCGCGGGCCGGCGAGCCCCGGAATATGGCGGTCGATGCCGTCGTAATCGGAGCCGAGCGCGAGGACGCGCTCCCCCCCGAGTTCGAGCACGCGCTCAATATGCGGAATGAGATCTTCCGGCCCGCTTGTCTCCCCTTCCTTGACGAACCAGGGCACGAACGTCAGGCCGATGAGTCCGCCGGCATCCGCGATCGCCTTGATCTGGTCATCGCGCAGATTCCGGGGATGATCGCAGACCGAGCGCGCGTTGGAATGGGAGGCGATGACCGGCCTTGCGCTCTCTTCGAGCGTCTCCCAGAACGCGCGCTCGGACAGATGCGACACGTCCACTATTATGCCCAGCTCGTTGCAAGCTCTAACCAGTTCGCGCCCGGCGCGCGTAAGCCCGCCGCCGCGCGGCTCCATCGCGCCGTCGGCCGCCCAGTTCGTGTCGTTCCACGTCGGGCCGAGCATGCGCAGACCTGAGCGGTGCAGCAGGCGAAGCGCGGCGAAGTCGCCCTCGAGCCCTTCCGCGCCTTCCAGCGACAGCAGCGCCCCCGGACGTCCGGGAACGCAATCCTGCAGATCGGCTTGGGTGCGGACGAACGTCACGTTCGGGCAGGTCAGGACATGCCGGAAGAAAGCATCGACCGCCTGCACGACCGATCTGAGCGTCTGCGGCATACGCTTCGGCAGCCAGACGGCGAACGTCTGCAGGACGGCGCCGGCTTCGACCAGCCCGCCGTAAGTGACATCGAGCCCTTCCGAACCCGGACCGTCGAAGGCGGCCGCCTCTCCCGACAGCAGCTTGGCGAGCACATCGCAATGCAGATCCGCGAAATTTCTCATCCCGATCCTCCCGCTTCTTCCCGTTGTTTACTGCCTTTCGGCAGCAAAAAAACCCGTTTACGGCCGTAAACAGGTTGCATGGAATTCCAATCTCGTTCCTTCGGATCGTTTCCGTTCGCAAGGCAACGAATGAAGGTATGCCGCTGTTTTTCTGCTGCGGTCAGCGAGGCTCGACGATCAGCTTGATTGCCGTGCGGTCTTCCCCGTCAATGACGATGTCGGTGAATGCCGGAATGCAGATCAGATCCACCCCGCTCGGCGCGACAAATCCCCGGGCGATCGCCACGGCCTTGATCGCCTGATTCAGCGCACCAGCCCCGATAGCCTGCAATTCTGCGCACCCGCGTTCGCGCAAAACGCCCGCCAATGCGCCTGCGACAGAATTTGGATTGGACTTTGCTGAAACTTTTAATACCTCCATGGAAAGTACCTCCTCGGGAATGATGGATGGAATCCACTATTCATCTTATTCGAGAAGGGTCGAAAAATTCCTGCTCTTGTACACATACTTTGCACACTGTTCCGAATTGTATGACAATTTCAGCCGAAGAACGGCCGCCCGGCGGCCGTCCGCCTACCCCATCAGCAGCCATTCGTCTTCCGTGAGCCGGATCTTCGCGATCGACTTCGCCTTGCCGGTCGCCTCGTCGATCTCCGCGACGACGGCATGGAACTGCCATTTGCCTTCGTCCACCGTGAACCGGGAAGGCATCTGCGTCAGGAAGCGGTATTCGACGGACGCCCGCTCCATCCCGAGCACGCCGTCCCGAGATCCGACCATCCCGACATCGGTCAGGCAGGCCGTTCCGCCGGGCAGAATCCGGTCGTCGTTCGTCTGCACATGGGTATGGGTGCCGACGACGAGCGACGCCCGCCCGTCCAGATACCAGCTCATCGCGATTTTCTCCGAGGTCGCTTCCGCGTGGAAATCCACCAGAATGCAGGGCGTCTGCGCCTTCAGCTTCGCGATCAGTTCATCCGCCGCCCGGAACGGGCAGTCGAGGGGAGGCAGAAACGTGCGGCCCTGCAGATTGAGGATGCCGAGCGTCTTGCCGTTCGCCTTCACGACCGTCGATCCCCTGCCGGGCGCTCCGGGCGGAAAATTCGCCGGCCGCACGAGGCGCGGCTCGTCATCGATCCATTCGAAGATGTCCTTGTTGTCCCAAGTATGGTTGCCCATCGTGATCGCGTGCACGCCGAGCTCGAAAAATTCCCGCGCGATCGCCGCCGTAATGCCGCGGCCGTGAGCCGCGTTTTCGCCGTTGGCCACGATCAGATGCGGATGATATTTGCTCTTGAGCGACGGCAACACCTGCTTCAAGGCGGCGCGGCCCGTGCTTCCGACGATGTCGCCGATGAAGAGTACGATCATGCTTTTCCCTCCCGATAAGAAAAACAGCCGGCTTCGACCGCCCGGACGGGCGTCGCCGCTGAATCAAGAGAGCGGCTGGCAGGTACCAGCCGCTCTCAGGCAAGCCCGCAAGCGGGCTCATTTCGCGTATTCCACGGCGCGCGTCTCGCGGATGACCGTGACTTTGATATGTCCCGGATAATCGAGCTCGCTCTCGATCTTCTTCGTGATGTCGCGCGCCAACCGAAACGCCTCGACATCGTCGATCTTGTCCGGCTGCACCATGACGCGCACTTCGCGTCCGGCCTGAATGGCGTACGATTTCTCGACGCCGTCGAACGATTCCGTGATCGCTTCGAGCTTCTCCAGCCGTTTGATGTACGTCTCGAGCGTCTCGCGCCGCGCGCCGGGACGGGCCGCGGACAGCGCGTCCGCCGCTCCGACCAGCATCGCGATGACGGAGGTCGCCTCCGTATCGCCGTGGTGCGACGCGACGCTGTTGATAACGACAGGGTGTTCCTTGTACTTCTTCGTCAGCTCGACGCCGATCTCGACATGAGAACCTTCCACTTCGTGGTCCAGCGCTTTGCCGATGTCGTGCAATAGTCCCGCCCGCCGGGCCAGTATCACATCCTCGCCGAGCTCGGCGGCCATCAGCCCCGCCAGATAGGCCACTTCGATCGAGTGCTTGAGCACGTTCTGGCCATAGCTTGTACGATAGCGCAGACGGCCGAGAATCTTGATCAGATCCGGATGCAGCCCGTGGACGCCGACTTCGAACGTCGCCTGTTCGCCGTATTCGCGGATCCGTTCGTCGATCTCCTTGCGGGACTTCTCGACCATTTCCTCGATCCGCGCCGGGTGGATGCGGCCATCCGCCACCAGTTTCTCCAGCGCGTTGCGCGCGATCTCGCGGCGGATCGGATCGAATCCGGACAGGATGACCGCTTCCGGCGTATCGTCGATAATGAGATCGATGCCGGTCAGCGTCTCGAGCGCCCGAATGTTGCGGCCTTCCCGGCCGATGATGCGTCCCTTCATCTCCTCGTTCGGCAGCGCGACGACCGAGACCGTCGTCTCGGCCACATGGTCGGCCGCGCACCGCTGAATCGCCAGAGAGATGATGTTTCTCGCCTTCTTGTCCGCTTCTTCCTTGGCCTGCTGCTCGATGTCTTTGATCATCTGCGCCGTCTCGTGACGGATTTCCTGCTCGACATTCGACAGAATAATCTGTCTGGCCTCTTCCGATGTCAAATTGGAGATGCGCTCCAACTCCTGAACTTGCTGACGATATATTGCCTCAATCTGTTCTTGCGTTTCCTCGATCCGCTTCTCTTTGTTGGCCACTTGCTCTTCCTTGCGCTCCAGCGCTTCCAGCTTGCGGTCCAGCGACTCTTCCTTCTGCTGCAGCCGCCGCTCGACGCGCTGCAGCTCATTCCGGCGTTCGCGTGTTTCCCGTTCCGCTTCGGCTCGGAGTTTGTGTACTTCGTCTTTCGCCTCGAGGATCGTCTCCTTCTTCAGCGCGTCGGCTTCCTTGCGGGCATTCTCCAGAATTTGCCCGGCAGCCTGCTCCGCGCTTGAAATTTTCGCTTCGGCGATCGATTTCCGTACCCAGTAGCCAATGCCAAAAAATGCTGCGCCAACAACGAGAACGATCGGGAGCCAGATTTCGAGATACATCCTCTCACCTCCTCGTTCTCACCAAAGCCGAAGCCATGGATCGTATTCGGTTTTCAGCCGGTGTTCCACCGTTTCGCTCGGTTCATGTCGAAAAAGATCGGTTCGAATCAATTTCTGGCAGGAAAATCGATTCAAAAAGAAGGAATACAGAATCATTTTATCTTTTGTGAAAATCAATTGTCAAGGAGCCGAGCCTTGGCCTCAGTCGTCGTACAGGCCGTCGTCCTCCGCTTCCCTCGCCCCGTCGCCGGCCGCGGCGCGGACGGCTTCGCGCACGATGCTGCCGGTATATCCACGCCGGTACAAAAATTGCGCGAGCTTGCGCGCGCGGTCCCGGAATTCGCCCCGGAGGGAAGGCCACTTTCTGAGCGCCGCCTCCACGGCCGCGCGCCGCTCCGTATCCGGATCGAGCTCCCGGATCGCCGAATCCGCCTCGCCCCGGCTGACGCCTCTTCTCAGCAATTCACTGCGGATCAAATTTCTTCCTTTATAATAGCCTTCCGCCCGCACGCGCGCGAATTCCCGCGCAAACCGGCCGTCATCGAGCCAGCCGTCCCGCGCGAGCCGATCGAGCGCCGAACGGATGGCCGGCCCGGCGAAGCCCCGGTGCCCCAGGTACTGCGCCAGCTCCTTCCGGGTGCGGCTGCGCCGGCCGAGACTTGCCAGCGCCGTCCGATAGGCTTCGTGCTCGTCCGCCTCCCGCGCGATTTCGGCGAGACGCTCCGCATCCAGCACGGTTCCCTTGAACAGTCGGTGGCGAATCAGCACATCCTCGTGAACGACGAGCAGCGGATCGTCTTCCCCTTCGGCGTATATGACGTAACGGCCTTTCCCGTCCCGTTCGACCGCGCGGATTGTGTGCGGCATGAACGTTCCTCCTCAAGCCAAAACGGCTTGCGCCGTCCGCCTGCCTTGGAAGGCGCGTCCGTTTTGCGATGAAAGATAAGCCTTTAGAATTGTGACTAAAGAGACGCGGGCACCCTTGGCGGAAGGTGCCCGCTTGGATTATGCTTCGAAATCGTCCTCGAACTCTTCCTCATCCGGCGAAGCCGCGAAAGAAGACGTCGCCGACGAGCCGATCAGATTGCTGGCGTCGCGGATTTGCTTCTCGATCTTGGCCGCGATGTCGGGGCGATCCTTCAAATATTGCTTCGCGTTCTCCCGGCCCTGGCCGAGCCGCTCGCCTTCGAACGAGAACCATGCGCCGCTCTTCTGGATGATGTCCAGCTCCGTGCCGATGTCGATCAGGCTGCCTTCCTTGGAGATGCCTTCGCCGTACATGATGTCGATCTCGGCCTGCTTGAACGGCGGCGCCACCTTGTTCTTCACGACTTTGATGCGCGTCCGGTTGCCGACGAGCTCGTTGCCCATCTTGATCGTCTCGACGCGGCGCACTTCGAGCCGCACGCTGGCGTAGAACTTCAGCGCGCGTCCGCCCGGCGTCGTCTCCGGATTGCCGAACATGACGCCGACTTTCTCGCGGAGCTGGTTGATGAAGATCGCGATCGTCTTCGATTTGCTGATCGCGCCGGACAGCTTGCGCAGCGCCTGGGACATGAGCCGGGCCTGAAGGCCGACGTGCGAATCGCCCATCTCGCCCTCGATCTCGGCTTTCGGCACGAGCGCGGCGACCGAGTCGATGACGATGATGTCGATGGCGCCGCTGCGCACGAGCGCTTCCGCAATCTCGAGCGCCTGCTCGCCCGTATCGGGCTGCGACAGCAGCAGCTCGTCGATGTTCACCCCGAGCTTGCTCGCGTAGAGCGGGTCAAGCGCATGCTCCGCGTCGATGAACGCGGCTTGTCCGCCGATCTTCTGCACTTCGGCGATCGCATGCAGCGCGACCGTCGTCTTGCCGGACGACTCGGGTCCGTAGATTTCGATGATCCGTCCCCTCGGCATGCCGCCGACGCCAAGGGCAATATCGAGCGCAAGCGAGCCGCTGGGCACGGTCTCGACCGTAAGACCGGCCTGCTCGCCCAGCTTCATGATGGAACCTTTGCCGAATTGTTTCTCAATCTGGCGCAAAGCCATTTCCAACGCCGCACGGCGATCCGACACAGTACCACTTCCTTTGCCGTTATGATCCCATATTAAAGCATTTCCGGGCGATTGCCAAGTAGTTTTTCGAACATACATTCGCATTTTTCGGATGCCGGGCCCGTCCCGGAACACAAAAAAGAACCGCAGCAAAGCAAGCTTCGCCACGGTTCTTCCGTAACTGAAACTCATTATAGCCGTCGTGGGAAGGCTTGACAATCCCGTTCACGAATTTTTCACATTTCCGTTCAGCCGCTCCCACAGCCGGTACAGCGCATGCTTGGCAGCCCGCAGACGGATGCCGGCCCGGCCGCCCGACAGCTTCAGCTCGTGCACCGCCGCGCGGCCGCCTCGCTCGGCGACGGCGACGTAGACCAGACCCGGCGGCTTTCCTTCCGACGGCGAAGGGCCGGCGACGCCGGTGATCGCGACCGCATAGTCGCCGCCGAGCCGCTCCAGCGTCCGCACGGCCATCGCCACGGCGGTCTCTCCGCTGATCGCGCCGGGGGCGTCCGGCCCTTCGAACAGTTCGGCCGGCACGCCGAGCAGATCGCGCTTCAGCGCGTTCGTGTAGACGACGACCCCGCCGGCGAACGCTTCGCTGCTGCCCGGCACGCTCGTCAGCAGCTCGGCGAGCAGCCCGCCCGTGCAGCTTTCCGCCACGGCCACGGTCTTGCCGGAAGCGCGCAGCAGCCCGACGACGGTCTGCTCGAGCGGCACATCTTCCCTCGCGTACAGATATTGACCGGCCAGCCGCTCGATGGCGCTCGCCGTTTCGCCGAGCCGCGACGCCGCCTCCGCCTCGTCCGCCGCTTTCGTCGAAAGCCGGATCGCCACCTCGCCTTCCTTCGCGTACGGCGCGATTGTCGGATCGGTCTGCCGCCCGATCAGATCGATCAGCAAATCCTCAAGCGCCGACTCGCCGATGCCGGCGAAGCGGAGCGTCATCGAATAGAGCGGACGGCTCTCGCCGAGCTGCCGGAGCAGCCATTCCGTCGCCGGTCCGTCGAACATCGGCCTCATCTCGCCCGGCGGGCCGGGCAGCAGCACATAATGCGTGCCGTCCGCCGTGAGGGCGTTGCCGACCGCGAGCCCCGTCTCGTTCGGCAGCGGCTCGCTTCCTTCGATCATGAGCGCCTGCCGCCGGTTGCTCTCGATCATGACCGCCCTTCCCGCCAGCCGCGCCTCGATTTTTCTCATCGACGGCTCGTGCAGTACCAGCTTCCGTCCGAGATAGTCGGCGAGCACATCCTTCGTCAGATCGTCCTGCGTCGGCCCGAGTCCGCCCGTGAACAGGAGCAGATCCGCCCGCCTCCGCGCCGTCTCGATCGCCTGCCGGATTCGGCCCGCGTTGTCGCCGACAACCGTCTGGAAGTAAACGTCGATGCCGAGGGCGGCGAGCCCCTGCGACAGATATTGCGCGTTCGTATTGACGATCTGGCCGAGCAACAGCTCCGTCCCCACGGCGATGATTTCGGCTTTCACCGGTCAAGTCTCCTTTCGGGTCAAGCGCCTTCCCCTTGACGGTCGGGCGCATGCGTTTTTTGCATTGGAACATCAGCTCATTCTTAAGCTTATATGGAGCGCGGCCTGAAACGCAATAGCGGGCATGAAGCGACTCAATCGCACAACGGAACTTGCCCGGCGCCATGGCGGTCCGGAGCGGTTGGAATCCCCTTGAATCACCGAATGGGGTGTATCTTTGCATCCGTTTTCGAGTTCCGCCATATATTCCCGCATCTGGCGCCTTTTTGCCCTTGCATGATCCGGTCCCGCGAATATCGCCCGCTCTTTGCACCAGAACCGTTCAGGGCGAAAGGAATACGGCGAGCCGCATGGAATGGATAGTGAGGCGGAAACCGCATCCCCAACACGGAGAGGAACAGTGAAGCGAATGAAAATTTCATTGTGCATCGGCGCGTATCCCGGCAAGGACGTCCTTTATCATCTGGAGAAAATCAGGGAGCACGGCTTTCACGGACTCGAATATTACGCCTGGTGGGACCTGGACGATCTGGACCGCATCGCGCGCGAGCAGGAGCGGATCGGCGCCCGGATCGTCGCGACGTGCACGAGGTTCGTCAGTCTGGTCGACGAATCGCGCCGCGAAGCTTACATCGCCGGCCTGCGCGAGACGATCGAGGCGTGCAAGCGACTCGGCATACGGTCCGTCATCTCCCAGACCGGCAACGCCTTGGACGGCGTGCCCCGCGACGTTCAGCGGCGGACGATGGTCGAGACGCTGAAGCGCTGCGCCCCGCTGCTCGAGGCGGCCGGCATCGTGCTGGAGCTCGAGCCGCTGAACGGACTCGTCGACCATCCCGGGCATTTCCTGCAGCGCTCGGACGAATCCGTCATGGTCGTCGACGCGGTCGGCAGTCCGAATGTCAGGCTCGTGTTAGATGTCTACCATCAGCAAATTACCGAAGGCAACGTCATCCGGAACGCCGTGGGCTACGCCGGCCGCATCAACCACTACCATATCGCGGACAATCCCGGACGCGCCCAGCCGGGCACCGGAGAATTGAACTATGTGAACATTCTGCGCGCGATCAAGGATACGGGCTTCGACGGCTTCGTCGGCCTCGAGTGCCGCTATTCCGGCGATACCGACGAGGCGCTGGAGCAGTTCAAACGGGATGTGCTGGCGAAGGTGTGAACCGATGAACATGCGGAAGGGCAGAGACTTGCCGCGGCCTCTGCCCTTTCATCCGGCGATTACTCGACCGGAATGAGATTTTTGTTCTTGACGAAGTAATCGATGCCCGAATAGACGGTGATGACGGCCGCCACCCATGTCATCACGAGGTCGAACGGAATGCTGACCAGCGCGAACGGGAAGTTGTTGAGCAGGAGGGCGATGATCATCGTAATCTGCACGCCGGTTTTCCATTTGCCCCAGCGGCTGGCGGCGAGCACCTTCCCTTCGAGCAGGGCGACCTGGCGCAGGCCCGTCACGGCGAACTCGCGGCTGATGATGACGATGGCGATCCAGGCGTCGAGCTTGTCCATCTCCACCAGCGAAATGAGCACCGCCGCGACCAGCAGTTTGTCCGCGAGCGGATCAAGCAGCTTGCCCAGGTTCGTCACCAGCTTGTTCTTCCGCGCGATATACCCGTCCAGCCCGTCCGTGCTGGCGGCGATGATGAAGATGAGCGCGGCGACGATCTGATTGTACGTGATCGAGAAGTTTTCGAACTCGATCGGATCGAAATCGATTCGGGCGAGCAGGGAGAACATGATGATCGGAACCAGGAAGATGCGGGCCAGCGTAATGCGGTTGGCGAGATTCACCCCACTCCCTCCCCGGACAGATCAAACTCGAATGCGTGCGTGACGCGCACGCGCTGAATCGAACCGATCTCCGGACGGCAGCCGGTGATGAACACTTCGCCGTCCACTTCCGGCGCGTCGTACGGGGAGCGGCCGACGTAGACATCGCTCCGCCCGTCATACCTTTCGACCAGCACGTCGATCTCTTGGCCGATCCGCTTGGCGGCGTTCTCCCTCGACACCTGGCGCTGCACTTCCATCAGCGCGGCCGCCCGATACTCCTTCACGTCATCCGGAACATGGTCAGGCAGCCTCGCGGCCGGCGTATCCTCTTCCTTCGAATAGGTGAACACGCCGAGCCGGTCGAACTTCATCTCGCGGATGAAATCGCACAGCCGCTCGAAGTCTTCCTCCGTCTCGCCCGGAAAGCCGACGATGAGCGATGTGCGGATCGCGGCGTCCGGCATCCTTCCGCGAATTTTCGCGATCAGCTCGCGGGCGTCGCGCTGGCGTCCGGGCCTGCGCATCCGCTTCAGAATGAGATCCTCGCTGTGCTGCAGCGGAATGTCGAAGTAGTTGCAGATTTTCGGATTGGATGCGAACGTCTCGATCAGCTCGTCCGTGAAAAATCCGGGGTAGGCGTAATGGAGGCGCACCCAGGCGACGCCTTCGACTTCGCTGACGCGGTTCAGCAATTCCGGCAGCTTGAACGTGCCGTACAGATCCGCGCCGTAGTTGGTGGAATCCTGGGCGATGAGGCAGATTTCCTTCACGCCCTGTGCGGCCAGCGATTCCACTTCGCGGACGATCGACTCGATCGAACGGCTGCGGAACTTGCCGCGCATCAGCGGTATGCTGCAGAACGTGCAGGCGTTGTCGCAGCCCTCCGCTATTTTCACATATGCGGTATAGCGCGGCGTCATGACCCGGCGCGGCAGCGCCTGGTCGTAATCGAAGGCCGGATGCCCGACCCGCACCGGCTTCTTCCCGCCGAGCGCATCGGCCACGATGTCGGCGATATGATGGAAATCGCCCGTCCCGACGATGCCGTCGATCTCGGGCATCTCTTTCATTAATTCTTCCTTGTACCGCTGCGTCAGGCAGCCCGAGACGATGAGCGCCTTCAGCCTCCCGGTCTCCTTCAGCTCGGCCAATTCCAGAATCGTGTTCACCGATTCTTCCTTCGCCGCGTCGATGAATCCGCATGTATTCACGATAACGACCGTCGCGTCTTCCGGACGATCGACCAGTTCGTAACCGCGCTCGTGCACGAGGCCGGACATGATTTCCGAATCGACGAGGTTCTTGTCGCAGCCGAGCGTGACAACACTCACTTTCTCTCTCATGCAGCATCCTCCATACCGTACCCGTAAGCTGTCCAATTCAGTATAATATACCGGCAAAACGGCTGTCAAAAGCGGCAAAACCCGTCTCCGCCGCATGATCGGACGGCAAGACGGGTCTTTCCCCGGCATCAGGAGCGATAGTTGGTGAACTGGAGTTCGACGCCGACATCGGCGGCTTTCAGCATGCGGATGACCGCCTGCAGATCGTCGCGGCTCTTGCCCGAGACGCGGATCTGGTCGCCCTGGATCTGGCTCTTCACCTTCAGCTTCGAATCGCGGATCATTGTGTTGATCTTTTTCGCCGCATCCTGATCGATGCCCTGCTTCAGCCTGATCCGCTGCCGGACGGTGCCGAGGGCGGCCGGCTCGATCTTGCCGTACTCCAGATTGCGGATCGGCACGCCGCGCTTCACCATCTTGCTCTGCAGAATGTCGATGACGCTCTTCAGCTTGTATTCGTCATCCGAAATGACGACGAGCTCGTCCTTCTCGATCGCGATGCTGCTCTTCGATCCCTTGAAGTCGAAGCGGGTCTCGATCTCCTTCTCCGCCTGCCGGACGGCGTTGGTCAGCTCCTGCATGTCCACCTTCGAGACGATATCGAACGACGCTTCCGAACTCATCGGCCGCACTCCTTCCATCTTGTTCCTCTGTCTGCTTAACAGTATACCATGTTGCGGGCCAATCGGCATGCGCCGGGAAACAGGCAAAACGAAGCCGCCCGGCTGCGGGTTGCAGCCGGGCGGCCGATATGCGCTGCTGTGCCGGCGGGTTTACCGTTCGCGCGCCGGGCTTCTGAACATGTCGAGAATGCCGAGCACGATATGGGCAAGCCCGAAGCCGAGAATGCCGTAGCCCCATGCGTTCGGAATCAGATACCAGCCGAGCAAGCTGACGACGACGCCAAGTCCGGTGACGATCCAGCTTGTGGACATGAGATCCGCCTCATTTCGTGTGGATTAACCTCTGCTGTGTCGTCAGTGTGCCCGGGCCGGGCATCATCTATTCACGCCTTACGGCTGCGAAGCGACGGCCTGCTCTCCCGCTTCCGGTTCGACGAGAAACCTGCGGACGTCGCCGTCGCCGTCCGGCAGCACGACGCCGTCGATCCGGATTTCGACGCTGCGCGTCGAGCCGATGTTCAGGAACACCGGTCCCGCGAGCTCGTACGCGATGACGGCGGGGCCTTTTTCTTCCTTATAATGAATCTTCTCCCCGCTTCGGCTGCCCGTCCGGATTTCAACCCAGCTTCGCTTGCCGTCCGCCACTTCGACCTCGTAGCGGTGCGTATCGCCGGGCGCGACCGCGTAACGTTCGGTATTCCCGGATTTCTCGATGAAGGTGAGCTTCGGCTCCGTAACCTCCGGCTCATCCGGAATGAGCGGCGTGTCCGTCCCCCCGTTCACTCCCGCGTCCGTCGACTGTCCCCCGGCCGCGCCCGTCGGAGCGTCCGCATCGCCGGTCCCCGAATCGATGTTGTCGGTAATCGGCGTCTTGTTGTCCACCGTTTTCTTGTCGCTGCCGTCTTGCTGTTTGACCACGTACGTGTATATGACTGCTCCGATGAGCAGCAGAAACGACCACATGAGCACGCGGAACCCCCATTTGCTCCACCGGTCCGACGAGCGGACCGAAGCGCGCCGGGGCTTGACGATCGGCTGCTCGGCCGCCGCTTCGGCCATCGGCGCCGGAAGTTCCCGCTGATAGAGGCGAAACACTTCTTCTGCATCAAGGCCGACCGTCTCCGCATAATTCTTGACGAAAGCGCGGGCATAGAAAGTGCCGGGCAATACGTTGTAGTCGCCTTCTTCAATCGCTTCAAGATAACGTTTGCGAATCTTGGTGATGTCCTGTACGTCATCCAGCGAGTAGCCACGCTGCTCGCGGGCTTTGCGGAGCAGTTTGCCCAGTTCAGACAACTCGCACACCTCCAGGGGCTTTATTTAAAGGTCGTCCAGGAAATCCGGGCTGAACGATTCGTATGTAATCTCCTCTTCCGGCGAATTGCGCAGCTCGATTATGCAATCGAACAGGCTCTGGTCGAATCCTGTCTCCCTCACGAAAATATCGGGATGCTCGATCACCTTCGTGCAAGGCATGGCCATGATCTCCTTCAGCAGCGCGTCATGCCGTTCGTTCGAACGCATCGTGCTGACAATGCCGTCGATGATGAAAATATTGCTGCCATTCCGCTCTTCCGCGGAAAGCTGGCTGCGGACGGTCTGCCGCAGCATCGTGGAAGAAACGAAAGTCCACCGTTTGTTGGCGCAAACGCTGCCCGCGATGATCGACTCGGTTTTGCCGACGCGCGGCATTCCCCTGAGTCCGATCACCTGATGGCCTTCCCTTTTGAACAATTCGCCGAGAAAATCGACCAAAAGTCCCAGCTCATCGCGGATGAACCGGAACGTCTTCCGATCGTCGGAATCCCTGTCAATGTACCGGCCGTGCCGGATCGCCAATATATCGACCAATTTGGGCGGACGCAGCGCATTGACGGTAATGCTGTCCACTTTCTTGAGCAGATTGCCGAGCAGCATGATTTTCTCGTCATCGTCCGTCTGCAGCAGCATGCCGCGCGTCCGGTCCTCGACGCCGTTGATCGTCAGGATGTTCACTTCGAGCATGCCGAGCAGCGAGGCGATATCGCCCAGCAGACCGGGGCGATTCTTGTGGATCGTATATTCCATGTACCATTGCTTCAGTTCCAAAACGGAATCACTCCGGCCTGATGTTGGAGTCGGTCATACATTTTCTATTCTTTTTCTACAATTCCCGTCACAATTCCTGCACGAATGAAGAAGATCGCAGGAAAAGCCTCCGTGCGCTGGAGGCTTCCCACGACCGAATTATGCGTTCTTCTCCGCAAGCTTCACCATCATGCGCGCGATCGCTTTGCGTTCTTCGGTATCGCCGACGTCCCACAGTTCCTTGAGCACGCGTTCTTCGTCGTTCTTCGGGTCGACCTTCTCGTCGAGGAACTCGCCGATTTCGAAGGCGAGTTTGCTGATCGTCTCCTCGCTCAGCCCCATTTCCTTGGCCGCTTTGACGCGCTCGCCGAGAAAATGCTTCCAATGCTCGAATTTTGTCAAAACCGTCGACATGCTTTCTGCCTCCTTCGTCAGCGTTGTGCGACAAGCATGGTCAACGGTAATAGTGTGGGCGAGGCGCACTTCAATTATTCGACGATGGGAGGGCGGGAAAAGTTGCACCCCGCTTCAGGTCAGCCAGCCGCCGTTCGGGCTGATGATCTGGCCGGTGATATAGCCCGACTCGGGCGACGCCAGAAAGCGGATCAGCGAAGCGATCTCCTCCGGCCGGGCGAGGCGGCCGGCCGGAATGTCGGCGCGGAGCGCGGCGAGCTCTTCCTCGTCGAACCCGCGCATCATGTCCGTCTCGACGGCGCCCGGCGCGACGGCGTTCACCGTGACGCCGGACGGCGCCAGCTCCTTCGCCAGCGCCTTCGTGAAGGCGTTCACGCCGCCTTTCGTCAGCGAGTAGAGCGCTTCGCACGAGGCGCCGGCGACGCCCCAGACGGAGGAAATATTGATGATCCGGCCGTACCGCCGGCTTATCATCGCCGGAACCAGCAATTGCGTAAGCCGGAACATGCCCTTGAGATTGACGCCGACGACGTCCTCCCAATCTTGTGCCGTTACGTCGGTGAACAGGCCGTAATGCGAGATACCGGCGTTGTTCACGAGAATATCGGGCGAAAGGCCCGCCGCATCCAGCGTCTCCTTCAGCCGGTCCAGCTCCGCGAAATTCCGGAGATCCGCCTGAACGACCGCCGCGCTCGCGCCGCGGCGCTCGCACTCGCGCGCCGTCGACTCGGCCGCCTCCCGCGCGGCGTTATAATGCACGACGATGTCCGCGCCCGCTTCCGCCAGCAGCGCGGCGGCGGCGGCGCCGATGCCCCGGCTCGCGCCGGTCACCAGCGCCGTCATCCCTTCCAGCGGTTTCATGCCCGGCGGCTCCGGACGACCGAGACCGCCATCCGGTTCCAGTCGAAATGCGCGCGCAGCCGTTCTTCCGCTTCGCCGACCCCGATGTCCCGGTACAGCTCCGCCAGCCGGAACAGATCGCCGCCGCGAAGATTCCAGCGGAGATACTCGTTCGCGGCCGACTCCGGACGGTCGAGCATCCGGAGCAGCGCGCCGATCCGCTTCCGCTTCGCCCGCTCGAACCGCGCCGGATCCAGCCCATCCGCCTTCGCGCGCTCGATCGCTTCGCGAATCCGTTCAAGCAGCGCGTCGGGGTCGCGCGTCTCTCCGCCGATGACCGAGAACGCGTATTCCGGCGTGCCGTTGTACTCGCTTCCGAACGAGTCCGAGATGAGCTGGTCGTCATAGAGCGACTGGTACAGCCCGGAGCTCGTGCCGATGAGCGTCTCGAACATCAGCTTCGTCGCCGCTTCCCGGCGCATCAGGCCGTCCGCGTCCCGAACCAGGTCCGTCTCCTTGAACCCGATCATGCACTTCGGCAGCGATACCGGAAGCTCCCTCTCGACGCGCGCCGCGCCGACTTCCGGCGGCTCCGCGTCGAACAGCCGGCTCACCTCCGGCGCCGGAGCAAATGACTTCTGCGCCTGGTTGTCCCCGACGAGCCGGATGACCTCTTCCGGATCGGCTCCGCCCGCCACGACGAGCGTCATGTTGGCCGGGTGGTAGAACGTCTCGTAGCAGCGGTACAGCGTTTCCTTGTCGATGCGCCGGATCGACTCCGCCGTGCCGGCGATGTCAATGCGGACGGGATGGCGCTGATAGAGGGCGCCGATCAGACCGAAGTAGACCTGCCAGTCCGGATTGTCCCGGTACATGTTGATCTCCTGCTCGATGATGCCTTTCTCTTTCTCGACGTTCTCGTCGGTGAAATAGGGGCGCTGGACGAAATCGAGCAGCGTCGTCAAGTTTTCCCGAAGATGCCCCGCGGCGGAAAACAGGTAGACGGTGCGGTCGAAACTGGTGAACGCGTTGGCCGAGGCGCCCTGTTTCGCAAACTTCGCGAAGACGTCGCCCTCCGGCTCTTCGAACATTTTATGCTCCAGAAAATGCGCGATGCCGTCCGGCACGCGGATCTCTTCCCCGTTCACCGCGAAGCGGTTGTCGACCGAGCCGTAGCGGGTCGCGAACACGGCATAGGTCTTGCTGCAGCCCGCCTTCGGCAGCACATGGACCGTAAGGCCGTTCGGCAGCTTCTCCCGCACCACCGTCTCGTCCACGTCCGGATAATGTCTGGTCTCCACCGTCACTCCTCCTTCCCGTCCCGCAGGAAATAGATCGTGTCCAGCTTCACCCGCCCGGCGACGCGGACGATATCGTCGCGCGTGACCGCTTCGATCTGCCGGATCAGTTCGTCCGCATCCCGGCCGCGGCCCGACAGGACGCCGTTGAAGTGGAAGGCGATCATCTCCGGCGCGGAATCCCGCAGCTCCCGGAGCTGGTTCGCGATCATGGCGCGCGTCTGCGACAGCTCCAGCTCGCTGATGTCGCCGCGGGCCATCGCGTCAAGCTGCTCCCGGATGATGGCGGAAGCGCGCTCGAAATTGGCGATTTCGATGCCGGATTGAATCGTCAGAATGCCCTTGTGCCCGTCGTAGCGGGAAGCGGCGTAGTAGGCGAGACTCGCGCGTTCGCGCACGTTGAGGAACAGCTTCGAATGCGGAAAAGCGCCGAGGATGCCGTTGTACATGAGCGCCGCGGGATAGTCGTCATCCGCGTAGCGGACGCCTATGCGCAATCCCATGTTCAGCTTCCCCTGGGTGACGTCCATCCGCTCGACGACGGTCTTGACCTCGCCCGCCGGCCCGCATGACGACGGCTCGGGGTACGATCCCGGCGCGCCGTCCGGCAGCCTGAACGCTTCCGCGGCGAGGGCGGACGCTTCCTCGAGCGTCGTATCGCCCGTCACGTACAGGTCAAAAGACGCCCGCTTCAGCCACCCGGTATAGTACGCATAAAGCGTCTCCGGAGCAAGCCGCGGCAGGTCTTCGATTTTTCCCAGCGCGTTCAGCCGATAGGCCTCGCCCGCGCACATCTCCTCGATGCAGCGTTCCGCCGCGTAGCGGATCTTGTCGTTGACGATCGCCTCCAGACGTTTCCGGACCGTCGTCTTCTCCGTGTCGACGTAATGCGGCAGGAACGCGCCGCCTTCAAGCGCCGGCTGCGTCACGACCTCGCCCAGCAGCCGCATCCCGGCTTCGAGCAGCGACTCGCCCGCCCCGCGCGCGAAGCGATCCTGCAGCACTTCGAGCTGGAAGACGACGATGTGCGAATCGCCCCGCTTCATGACGTCGAAGCCGAATCCGGCGCCGTACAAATCGTCCAGCCGCTCGCGAAACGCCCGCGTCTCCGGCGTGACGGCCGTTCCGCGCCGCAGCACGAACGGCAAGAGCGCCGTCCGCGTCACGTCCGCGTCGCTCAGCGGCACGCCCGCGTACAGCGTGAACTGGTACGTCTTGAACCGTTTCGTGGGCATCACATGCAGCCGGATCCGTCCCGACTGTCCCTGTTCGAACCATGATCCGGTCAACCGGTTCAGCTCCTTCCATCGTATGGAAACCCCGTTGTTCCCCTTCATTCTACCCGATCGCAAAAGGAAGAAGCAACCTGAGGCAAGGCTGCTTCCCGAACGCTACATGCAGAAAATATGTTTCCCGATCCGCTTCACCTGCGGCCGCGACCAGATCCATTTGTTCGTCGCGGTCGCCGGGTTGAAATAGTACAGGCATCCGCCCGTCGGATCCCATCCGTTGACGGCGTCGATCACCGCCTTGCGGGCCGTCTCGTTCGGCGTCAGCCAGATCTGCCCGTCGGATACGGCGGTGAAGGCGCCGGGCTGAAAGATGACGCCCGACACCGTGTCGGGAAAATTCGGAGACTTGACGCGGTTCAGAATGACCGCCGCCACGGCCACCTGTCCCTCGTACGGTTCGCCGCGCGATTCCCCGTACACGGCGTTGGCCATCAGGCGGATGTCGTTCTCCGAGACGTTGTGCGCCTTGGCCAGTTTCGAACTTCCCGTGCCGCCGGTTGCGGCGCTTCCGCTCCCGCCGGACTTCGGCTTGTCCGCTTCCGTCGGCCTCCAGTTCTTGGTGGCCTCCCACAGCTTCAGTTTCGTCTTCGGGCCGACGACGCCGTCCGCCTTGAGTCCGAACTTCCATTGAAACCAGGTGACCGCGTTCTTCGTTTTCTGGTCGAACGTGCCTGTTATTTCGCCATCGTAGTAGCCGAGATAGCGGAGCCTGCCCTGCAGTTCCACGACATCCTTGCCGGTGAAGCCGACGGTCAGCACCGCGTTGCTGAACACGTCGTCGGATATCCCGTTGCCGATATGCCTGAAGGTGTAGGCTCCGAATACAAGGCATACGATGACGACGGTCGCTGCCAGCAGTCGTATTTTCATCCTGTCCGACTCCGCCTTTCTGTCCTGTAGTGGAATCGCCTGCCGCGCTGGCGGTCGTTTCTAGTATGGATAAGCCGCAGGCACCCTATGCAGGATTTGACGCGCCGGACAGAACGGCCCGAGCCGACAAGCAAGGCGCCGGACTGCATCAGCCCGGCGCCGGAATGAGCGTATGAAGTTCAGGAAGAGATCTGCCCCGGCGGGTATTGCCCTTCGGAGATGAGCACCTCGCGCGGCTTGCTGCCCTCGTACGGCCCGACGATGCCGCGCGCCTCCATCTGGTCGATGAGCCGCGCCGCCCGCGCGTATCCGATGCGCATCCTGCGCTGCAGCAGCGAGACGGAAGCCTGCTTCGCCTCGACCACGACCTGCACCGCCTGGTCGAACAGCTCGTCCAGGTCGTCGTCCGCATCCTGCGGCTCGTCGTCAACCTCGGGCACGAGATCTTCCTTGTACTCGGCCTGCGCCTGGTCGCGGGCGAACTGGACGACGGCCTCGACCTCCTGATCGGAGAGGAATGCGCCCTGCACGCGGATTGGCTTCGACATGCCGACCGGCAAGAAGAGCATGTCGCCGCGGCCGAGCAGCTTCTCCGCTCCGGCCATGTCGAGAATGGTGCGCGAGTCGACCTGCGACGAGACGCCGAAGGCGATTCGCGACGGAATGTTCGCCTTGATGACGCCGGTGATGACGTCGACGGACGGACGCTGCGTCGCGATGATGAGATGGATGCCCGCCGCGCGCGCCATCTGCGCGAGCCGCGTGATCGCGTCCTCGACGTCGCTCGCCGCGACCATCATCAGGTCGGCCAGCTCGTCGACGATGACGACGATATACGGCAGCCGCGCGTCGGGGTTGTCCTTCATCTGCGCGTTGTATCCTTCGATGTTGCGGGTTCCCGTCTTCGAAAACGCTTCGTACCGCTTCTCCATCTCGACGACGATCTTCTTCAGCGCGAGCGACGCGCGGCGCGGATCGGTCACGACCGGCGCGAGCAGATGCGGAATGCCGTTGTAGACGTTCAGCTCGACCATCTTCGGGTCGACCATCAGAAACTTGACTTCATCCGGCGCCGCTTTGTACAGAACGCTCGTGATGATGCCGTTGATGCAGACCGACTTGCCGGAGCCGGTCGCGCCGGCGACGAGCAGGTGCGGCATGCGCGCCAGATCCGCGACGATCGGCTGGCCGGAGATGTCCCGGCCGAGGGCGACGGACAGCTTCGACGCGGCGTTCTGGAACACGGGCGATTCCATCACTTCGCGCAGCGTCACCGTCGCCACTTCGGTGTTCGGCACCTCGATGCCGATCGCCGACTTGCCCGGGATCGGCGCCTCCATGCGGATGTCCTTCGCCGCGAGCGCCAGCGCGATGTCGTCCGTCAGGCTGACGATCCGGCTCACCTTCACGCCGGCGGCCGGCTGCACCTCATAGCGGGTGACGGCCGGCCCGCGCACGACATCCAGCACCGTCGCCTTCACGCCGAAGCTTTCCAGCGTCGCCTCCAGCTTGCGCCTCGCCTCGCCGTGATCGGCGGCGGCGTTCTTGCCGGGCTGCGGGCGCGACAGCAGCGACAGCGGCGGCAGCAGATACGGCCGCGACGGCTTCGGCGGCAATGCGCCCGCATCTTCGTGATCGGCTTCGCCGACGTCGCCGGCATCCTCCCGCTTCACGCCGATCCGGACGACCGGAGCGGCGGAAGACGACGCGCGTCCATTCGCCCTTGCCGCATTCCCGTCATCCGTTTCCGCCCCGAACGGGTCGGCCGGCTCCTCCCGCGGCAGCGATTCGGGCTGCCACGGCGGCCGGCCTGACGGGTCTGCGCCGTCCTCCGCTTCAAGTTCCGGCTGCATGTCGAATGCAGGCTCCGGCGGAGTTGGATTTTTCTCGCCATCCGCCGCTTCCGGCGGGATCGCATCCGCCGGTCCCGCCTCCGCCGCATCCGTCTGAGCGGCGTTCTCCCGCTTCGGCTGCGCATCGCTTCGCCACGGGAAGAACAGCGTGCGGCGGCTGCGCGTTGCCTGCTTCCGCGGCACGAAATCGTCGTCGTCGATCAGATCCTCGTCATCGATCAGGATGAGCGGAGCACCCGGCTCGTCCGCGTCGGGCTTGTCCGCCGGCAACTCGCCCGCGGCCTCGGCGTAGGCCGCCTGACCGGCGGCCGGCCTCCGTCTCCGGGAATCGGCCAGCTTCAGCCGGATGAGCTGAACGAACCGCCCGATCTGCCTGCGCAGCATGATCGCCAGTTCGACGTACGATTTCCCGGTCGCCAGCATGATGCCGATGAGCAGCAGCACGATGCCGATGAAGCTCGCGCCGAACTTGCCGAACAGGAAGAACAGCAGCGCGTAGGACAGAGCGCCGATGTAGCCGCCGCTCAAATTTTTCTCGATAATCGGCATCGCATAGAACTCGCCGGGCGTCGCCAGCTCGCGGATGTCGCGGGCGTGCATCATGATCGCCGACACCGACACCGGCTCGCCCAACGGCTTCATCTTCGCCGCCACGTCGTTCGCCGTGTAGGTCAGCAGCAGGAATAGCAGAATGAGAGCGATTCCGGTCATGCGGGAAGTCCACCGTGTCGGCCACTTCCGCTTGATCATCGTCACGAGACCCACATAGATGCCGGCGAGCGGCACAACGAAATACCAATCGCCGAAGAACAGTCCGAACAGATTGGAGAGCGCCTGGTCGACCGGCCACCCTTGCCCGGACAGGGCGATGACGGAAAGCGTGATCAGGAGAATGCCGTACACTTCATATTTCAAAGCTGAGCCGACAGCGTTTTTCTTCCGTTTGCGCTTCGCCAACATCGGTCACCTCAGTGCGATTATACCATATTGGCGAAGCGCCGGATAATTGTTCCGCCGGAAGCGGCATTTTGGGACTTCCCGGCTAGGGCTGCATGCGGATCAGATTGCCGGGGTTCAGTTCGGGTTTGAGGTAGCCGTCGAGCGGGCAATCCAGCAGCCGGACGATGCGGCCCAGGCCGTCTCCGACCGGTTCGACTTCCAGCAGCATCCCGCCCGTCCGGATTTCCACGGTGCGCCGCATGCGCTTCGGATCGTCGATTCCGTCGAGCACGATCTCGAGCGGCAAGATCGTGTGGAAGGTCATGGCAAGGCACCGCCCGTCCCGGTCACCTGCTTCCGCTGCCCGATCAGCCGGTTCAGCTCGGCCAGCGCGTCGCCGATGCCGCCCACCGCGTCGATCAGCCCGTCCTTGACCGCATCCGGGCCGATAACGGTCGTGCCGATGTCGCGCGTCAGCTCGCCGGTCTTGAACATCAGTTCCTTGAACCTCGCTTCGCTGATCCGGGAATGCGACGTGACGAACCGGACGACCCGCTCCTGCATTTTGTCCAGATATTCGAACGTCTGCGGCACGCCGATCACCAGCCCGTTCAGCCGGATCGGATGAATCGTCATCGTGGCGGTCTCGGCGATGAACGAGCGGTCGCCGGCGACGGCGATCGGCACGCCGATCGAATGGCCGCCTCCCAGCACGAGCGTCACCTTCGGCTTCGTCAGCGAAGCGATCATCTCGGCGATGGCCAGGCCGGCCTCGACATCGCCGCCGACCGTATTGAGCACGATCAGGATGCCCTCGATCTTCGGGCTCTGCTCCGCGGCGGCGAGCTGCGGAATGAGATGCTCGTACTTCGTCGTTTTGTTCTGCGGCGGCAGCACGATGTGGCCTTCGATCTGTCCGATGATCGTCATGCAGAAAATGTTCGATTCCGTCTGCGGCACCGTCGTCTGCCCGAGCTGCTGCACCGCCTGTACCGGCCCGGTCGCCCGACCCTGCTCGCCTTCGCCCGGAGCCGGCCCCTCCGGCGGATTGGCCGGGCCTTCCTTGTCGATGGCCGACATCAGACCCATCCTCCTTTTCGCTTTGGCGCTCCACCTAGTATGGGGCCGGCATGCGGAATTATGCGCCATTCCGGCAACGTCACGGGGCGGCGATATAGGTCGCGATGATGACGCCCTTTGGCGTCACGACCGAATCCTCGAGCCGGAAGCGGCGGTCGGGAACGCCTTCCGGAAACAGGCGGCGTCCTTTCCCGAGCACCGGCGGGTGAATCATCAGCACAAATTCGTCGATCAGGTTTCGCCGCAGCAACGACCGGACGAGCAGGCCGCTGCCGAACACCACGAGGTTGCTGCCATGCGATTCCTTGAGCCCGGCAACCGCATCGGCCGCATCGCCCTTCAGCAAGATCGAATTTTTCCAGGAGAGCGGCTCGGCAAGCGTGGTGGATGCGACGAACTTCACCGCGTTGTCCAGCGCATCCGTAAAGGGGTTGGGCTTCGGCTGATTGGGCCAGAACCCGGCGAAGTCCTCACAGGTGGTGCGCCCCAGCAGCAGGGACCAGTCGTTCCCCATTGCGGGCGCCTTGCGCTTCGATCATGACGGCGTCACCGCGGGCCGCCGCCCAGCCTCCGCAGCCGAACCCGTCCCTCGGATCTTCGTCGGGACGCCCGGGCGATTGCATCACCCCGTCGAGCGTCAAATGCTCAATCACGACAACTTTGCTCACTTCCCTCGCTCCTTTTGCCAAAAATGCATTCGTCCACTTGCCAACGTATCATAACGAACCGGTCGTGAATTGTATAAAACCGTCGTTTTGCAAACGGCGGGAAACGGTTGAAGGGATTTCGCCGGCCACGTGGAAAATATCCGGGAAGCGCAAGAAGGAAGGAGTACGAGACCCGTGAGCGCGATCACGTTTGGCCAGGTGCCGCCCGCCGCGGTACTTGGCAGCCAGAAAGTGAATGAGTTTCATCTGGATCGGATCGGCGCTTCGTATTTGGCATGAGACAGCCGAATGCTCCGCCAATCCATCCGGATGAACAGAAATCCCCGCCGTCTGCGCGGCGGGGACGATGATCGTTGTCGGCAATGCCAAACTTCACACTTCCATTATAATCGGAAGAATCATCGGACGGCGACGGGTCTGCTCGTACAGGAACCGGCCGAGCACGTCCTTCACGTTCGTCTTGAGCGAAGCCCATTCGTTTACGTTGTCGCTCATCAGCTTGACAAGCGTCTGCGTCACGAGCCGGTTCGCTTCCTCCAGCAGGCCTTCGGATTCCCGCACGTAGACGAAGCCGCGGGAAATGATGTCCGGCCCGGACAGAATCGTGCCGTCCTGCTTGCTCAGCGTGACGACGACGACGAGGATGCCGTCCTGCGACAAGAGCTTCCGGTCGCGGAGCACGATGTTGCCGACGTCGCCGACGCCGAGACCGTCGATCAGCACGATGCCCGACGGCACCTTGTTGCCCTTGCGGGCGACGCCGTTCTGGATTTCGACCGTGTCGCCGTTGTCCAGCAGGAAAATATTCTCCTTCTCGATGCCGACGCTCTCCGCGAGCAGCGCGTGCTGCCTCAGCATCCGGTATTCGCCGTGAATCGGGATGAAATATTTCGGCTTCATCAGATTGAGCATGAGCTTGAGCTCTTCCTGGCTGCCATGGCCGGAGACGTGCACGGCCGAAGCCGCGGAAGGGCCGTAAATGACGTTCGCGCCGAGGCGGAACAGCTCGTCGACCGTGCGGCCGACATACCGCTCGTTGCCCGGAATCGGCGTCGCCGCGATGATGACGGTGTCGCCAGGCAGGATGTCCACTTTCCGGTGGGCCGAGCGCGCCATCCGGGTGAGCGCCGACATCGGTTCGCCCTGGCTGCCCGTCGACAGGATGACGACGCGGTCGGCAGCCATCTTGCCGACTTCCTCCGGCTCGATCAGCATGCCTTCCGGAATGTGCAGATAACCGAGCTCCGAAGCGATCGACACGACGTTCACCATGCTGCGGCCGATGACCGTCAGTTTGCGCTTCGTCGCCATGGCGGCGTTGATGACCTGTTGAATCCGGTGCACGTTCGACGCGAACGTCGCGACGACGACGCGCTGCTTCGCCTTGCGGAAGATGTCTTCGAGCTCCTGGCCGACCTTGCTTTCCGAAGGCGTGAAGCCCGGCCGTTCGGCGTTCGTGCTGTCGGACAGAAGCGCGAGCACGCCGCGGGCGCCGATCTCGGCCATCCGCTGCAGGTCCGCGTACTGCCCGTTCACCGGCGTATGATCGAACTTGAAGTCGCCGGTGTGGACGACGACGCCTTCCGGCGTATCGAGGCAGATGCCGACCGAATCCGGAATGCTGTGGTTCGTGCGGAAGAACGACGCCTTGATCGAGCCGAGCTGCACGACCGAATCGGCGTTGATCAAGATCCGTTTCGTCTCGCCGAGCAATCCGGCTTCCTTCAGCTTCGCCTCGATCAATCCGAGCGTAAGTTTCGTGCCGTATACCGGCACGTTGAGATGTTTCAGCACATAGGGCAGTCCGCCTATGTGGTCCTCATGGCCGTGCGTTATCAGGATGCCGCGCACCTTGTCGCGGTTCTCCGTCAAGTACGTGATATCGGGGATGACGATGTCGACCCCCAGCATATCCTCTTCGGGAAATTTCAGCCCCGAATCCACAACGACAATGTCGTTCCCGTACTGGACGACATACATGTTCTTCCCGATCTCGCCGACGCCGCCCAATGCAAAAATTAGCAGCTTATCCTGGTTCTTCTTCGACAATGGAATTTCGTACCTCCCGTAACTGTTGGACGTCGATCCAAACGCTATTGATTTTTCAAAGATTTGCCGATCCCGATCACTTGTCACCCATTATACATGATGCCGGAGGCGCCGCACAAGTTGACCGCCGGCGGCCCCGGCGGCAAGTCCGCACAAAGAAAACCGATGCGGCAAATCGTGCATCGGTCCTTCCGACAACGCTTGCTCCTATTCGCGATTGTCCAGCAAATTCCGCACGAAGGCCGCTTCGGCTTCGGTGAGCGGCACAAGCGGCAGGCGCACCCCGCCGACCGGAATGCCGACATGGTTCAAGGCGTACTTCACCGGCACCGGATTCGTCACCGGATGCGGGCAATTGAACAATCCCCTGAAGATCGGCGACAGGCGCTGGTGCAGCTTCGCCGCTTCGGCCGTCCGGCCTTCGACGTACGCCGCGATCATCCGTTTCATCTCGCGGCCGATGATATGGCTTGTGACGCTGACGATGCCGTACGCTCCGACGGCCAGCGCGGGCAGCGTCTGGCTGTCGTCGCCGCTGTACACCTTGAAGTGCGCCGGCGCCCCGGCCGCGATGGCGGTAAGCTGCTCCGTCGGCGCGCAGTCCTTCGTCGCGACGATGTTCGGAATCTGCGCGAGTCTGAGCGTCGTGTCGGCGTTGATGTTGACGCCCGTTCTGCCGGGAACGTTGTAAATCATGACCGGCAGTTTCGTCGATTCCGCGATGGCGCGGAAATGTTGGTACAAGCCCTCCTGGCTCGGCTTGTTGTAATAGGGCGAAACGAGCAGGACGCCGTCCGCGCCGGCCGCCTCCGCTTCCTTCGTCAGATGGATCGAATGCGCCGTGTTGTTGCTGCCCGTCCCGGCGATGACGGGCACCCGCCCGGCGGTCCGTTCGATCGCGAACTTGTACAGGGCGACCTTCTCCTCATCGTCCAGCGTCGGCGATTCGCCGGTCGTGCCGCAGACGACGATGCTGTCGGTCTCCTGTTCGTCGATCAGGTAATCGATGAGCCGGCCGGTCGTCTCCCAGTCGATCCTGCCCTCCGCGTCGAACGGAGTGACCATGGCGGTAATCAATCTTCCGAAATCCATTAAGACTCCTCCTGTGCCAGTTGGGACGCCCCGCGCGCCTCTTCCGCCGGCCGGTCAAGGCCGAATCTGGCGTGCAGTGCGCGCACCGCGTCCGCCATATCCGCCTGACGGACAAGCACCCAGATCGACGCGTTCGAATCCGCGCTCTGCAGAATCGGGATGCCTTCGTCCGTCAGCGCTTCGACGATCGCCGCCATGATACCGGGAACGCCGTTCATGCCGCCGCCGACAACAGACACCTTGGCGCAGTTGCGGATGGCCGAGTACGCGCAGCCCAGCTCGCTGAGCAGCCCGATCGCCCGGTCGGCGTCGGCGTCGAATACGGTGTATACGCATCCGCTCGGCGTCACATTGATGAAATCAACGCTGATGCCGTGACGGGCCATCGTGCCGAACACCCGAACCTGCATGTCGCCCGGCGCCGCAGTCCCGTACGCGACGGTAAGCTGCGTCACGCCGGCCGTATGGGCGATGCCGACAATCGGCCGGTCGGGCACCTCGCCCGCGCCGATCATGCCCGGCCCCGCGACCAGCGTCCCGTCGTCGTCCGTGAACGTCGAGCGGATGCGGAGCGGGATGCCCGCCTGCGCCGCAACCTCGACCGCCCGCGGATGGACGACCTTCGCCCCTTGCCGGGCCAGATTGCTGATCTCGGCGTAGCTGACCGCCTTGAGCGGCCTCGCTTCGGCAACGACCCGCGGATCGGCCGTCAGGATGCCGTCCACATCGGTATAGATGTCGACCCGCTGCGCGCGGAGCGCGGCGCCCAGCGCCGCGGCCGTCGTGTCGCTTCCGCCGCGGCCGAGCGTCGTCGTGTCGCCTCCCGGCGACAACCCCTGGAATCCGGTGACGATCACGACGGCGCCCTCATCCAGCCGCCGCAGCACCGGTTCGGTCTCGATGCGCGTAATGCGCGCCGCGCCGAACCGGCCGTCCGTCCGGATGCCGGCCTGCCCGCCGGTCAGCACGACCGCCGGCACGCCTTCGCCGCAAAGCAGTCCGCACAGGACGACGGCGGCGATCACTTCCCCGCAGGACGCGATCAGATCGCGCTCCCTGGCGGGCACACTTCCGCCGTCCGCGAGTGCCAGAAGCGTATCCGTCGCGTACGGATCGCCTTTCCTTCCCATCGCCGAAACGACGACAACAACGGAATACCCGGCTTCGCGCTCGCGGACGATGTGCCGCAGCACATGCCTCCGGGCATCGTCCGTGGCCAGCGAAGTGCCGCCGAATTTCTGGACCAGAATGGCCAAGTCCGCTTCACGCCCCTTGCCCGCAGGACGACGGACGGCCGCTGTCGCAATGGACGATTGGCGGGACAGCTATGGCAGGCCCGGACCGAAGATCCGAACGATCCTCAGCCGCGGGTGTTCACGATGGTTTCCGCGATCTGTACGGCGTTCCAGGCCGCGCCTTTGAGCAAATTGTCGGAGACGATCCACAGGTTGAGTCCGCGCGGATGGGCGAGATCCCGGCGAATCCGGCCGACGAAGACGTCCGGTCTTCCTTCGGCTTCGGTCGCGAGCGGATACCGCTGGCTCGCCGGATCGTCCACAACCGTAATGCCCGGCGCGTTCGACAGCAGCGATCTGACGTCATCCAGCTCGTAATCGCTTTTCAGTTCGACGTAGACCGATTCCGAATGCCCCCTCAGCACCGGAATGCGCACGCAGGTGGCCGTGACCGCGATCGAATCGTCGCCCAATATCTTCTTCGTCTCGTTCACCATTTTCATTTCTTCGAATGTATAGCCATTGTCCTGGAACTTGTCGATCTGCGGGATGGCGTTGAACGCGATCTGATGCTTCACCGGCAGCGAGCTGACCGGCAGCACGTCCGGTTCCGGCTTCCGGCCGGCAAGCAGCGCTTCCGTCTGCCGCAGCAGCTCGGTCACCGCCCGGGCCCCCGCGCCGGATACCGCCTGATACGTCGAGACGATGATCCGCTCGATGCCGTAGCGGTCGTAGAGCGGCTTGAGCGCCGCCGCCATCTGGATGGTCGAACAGTTCGGATTGGCGATGACCCCTTTGTGGCGGGCGATCTGCTCCGGATTCACTTCCGGCACGACGAGCGGCGTCTCCGGATCCATCCGGAACGCGCTCGTGTTGTCGATGCAGATCGCGCCGGCGGCCACCGCATGCGGCACCAGCCGCCTGCTGACGTCACTGCCCGCGCTGAACAGCGCGATCTCGACGCCCGCGAAGCTGTCCGGTCCCGCCTCCTCTACCGTATATTCGCGGCCGCGGAAAATCAGCTTCGTCCCGGCCGAACGCGCGGACGAAAGCAGCTTCAGCTCGCCCACGGGAAAATGCCGCGCCTCAAGCATCCGGATCATCTGTTCCCCCACCGCTCCGGTCGCGCCGACTACCGCAACATGGCACAGCTTCTGTTCGGTCATTGCGCACTTGCTCTCCTCTCGCCTGTGGAACGGGAAACCGGCCGCTGCAGCCGATCAGCCGTGCGAGCAGCCGCGGGCAAGACCGGGGGCTAATTGCGGAAACGTTCGATGAGCAGCGGCTGAAGCTGCCGGCCTTCCAAAGCCGCTTCGCATGTTTCAAGCAGCAGATCCATCTTCGCAACGAGCGAGTTCGGCTTCTGCTGCGGATTGTCCTGGCCGAACGGAACGAAATAAATGTTCTTGGCGTTCAGCAGCCTCGCGATGTTCGGCGCGTTCAGGCCGAGGCCGTCGTTCGTCGAAATCGCGAGCACCAGCGGACGGCAGTTGCGCATCTGCGCCTTGGCCGCCATCAGCACCGCGCTGTCCGTCATCGCGTTCGCCAGCTTGCTCGTCGTATTGCCCGTGCACGGCGCGATGACCATGATGTCCAGCAGCCTGGAGGGACCGAGCGGTTCGGCCTCCACGATGGTGGAGATGACCTCGTTCCCCGTAATTTCCTTGAGCTTGATGCGCCATTCTTCCGCCGTGCCGAACCGGGTGTCGGTCGTGAGGACGCTGTGCGAAATGATCGGCACCACTTTCGCGCCCGCGTCGACGAACCGCCGAATCTGCGGCATCACTTCGTCGAACGTGCAATGCGAGCCGGACAATCCGTACCCGACCGTCTTGCCTTGCCAAATGCTCATCGCTTCTCCCTCCCGAGCCGCAAGTCTTCCATGAGCAGCCGGCCGAGACAGTCCGCCATGATGCGGCCGGCGGTCTTCGGCGCCACGATGCCGGGAAGTCCGGGCGCGAGCAGCGCTTTGATGCCGCGGCGCTCGGCGTAGCGGAAATCGGTGCCGCCGGGCTTCGACGCAAGGTCGATGATGACGGCGCGCGATGGCATTTGAGCTATGATCTGTGCTGTGACTATCATAGTCGGAATTGTATTAAAAAGCAAGTCGAGATTGCCCGCGTGAACCGCCAGATCCTTGATGTAGAAAGGCTCGAAGCCCATCTCGTACGCCCGGGCAAAATGTTCGTCCCGCCGCACGCCGATCTTCACCCTCGCCCCCATTCCCTTGAGCGTCCGGGCGAGCGTAAGACCCGTTCTTCCCATTCCCAGCACCAGTGCCGTGGAACCGTGGATCGTGATGTCGGTATGTTGAATCGCCATCATGACGGCGCCTTCGGCCGTCGGAATCGAATTGTAGATCGCGACGTCGTCCCGCTCGAACAATTCGACGAGACTAATGCCGTATTTCTCGCACAGTTCCTTGAGATACGGCTTCGCCATGCCCGTGTACACTTTGCAATGCCTGGGCAGCCGGGCGATGTGGGCTTCCTCCAGCACAAGTTCCTTGTCGCTGAATACGGCCGTCACCGTGCCGTCGTCGTCGGTGCCGACAGCGGGCAGAATGAGCGCATCGGCGTCTTCGAACAGTTGCACGTCCAGCTCCGCATGCACAGCCCCGTCCAGCGGCGTGTTCAGCCCGTCGAAGCCGACCGCCAGAACGGTCGCGTCCAGTTCGGTCAGCCTGCGAATCACCTCGAGCTGTCTGGCATCGCCGCCGAGCAGCACGATATTCGCGCCCGTGAGCAACATTCCCACTCCTTTCCGCACCTGGGCTATAAACCATCGTATGCGGGAAGCGCCCCGGGAGTGATTCAGGCAAAAACGATCAGCGCTTCCTTCCGCGAAGACGCGTGCCGGCGCCGTCATTCCGCGAGCATGATTGGCTTTGAACGATAAGAGGCTGCTCCGGCCGGCGACCCGCCGGCGGAACAGCCTCTCCGTGCAGCATGCAAGATTATATGGATGATTCCGATCCGGTTCCGGTATGCCCGAACCCGCCGGCGCCGCGTCCGGTGTCGTCCAGCTCGTCCGCCTCGACCAGCCGGACGGGGGGCACCTCCTGGAACACCATCTGCGCGATCCGGTCGCCGCGGCTGATCGTGAACGGCTCGCTGCCCAGATTGATGAGCAGCACCTTCACTTCGCCGCGGTAGTCGGCATCGATCGTGCCCGGCGTGTTGAGGCAGGTGATGCCGTGCCTCAGCGCCAGCCCGCTGCGCGGCCGAATTTGCGCCTCCAGCTCGCGCGGTATCGCCATCGCGAAACCGGTCGGAATGAGGCGGCGCTCGCCGGGAGCCAGCGTCACCGGCTCATCGACGGCGGCGTGGACGTCGAATCCCGCCGCCCACTCGGACATCCGTTCCGGAAGCGGCAGACCTTCGCCGCCGGGCAGCCGCTTAATGCGCACTTCGTACAAGACAATCCCTCCTTACGGCGGATACGACCGAATCATCCGGTCCGACGGCCGCGACGGCGAACGGAACGGCGAGCATCCGGTCGATCATCATGCGGACATCGTCCGGCGTGACCGCGTCAATCCGCTCGAGCATCTCGTCGAGCGTGTCGTGGCGGCCGAGCATCAGCTCGTTCTTGCCGATCCGGTTCATCCGGCTGCTCGTGCTTTCCAGGCTCAGGATGAGGCTGCCCTTGAGCTGCTCCTTGCCGCGGCGCAGCTCCGCTTCGGTGAGGCCCCGATCGGCCAGATCGCCGAGCAGTTCGAGCGTGACGTCCAGCACCTCTTTCGTCTGCTTCGGCGCCGTCCCCGCGTAAATGGTGAAAATGCCGCTGTCGGCGTAAGAAGTATGATAGGAATAGACGGAATAGGCCAGCCCGCGCTTCTCGCGGATTTCCTGGAACAGGCGGGAGCTCATCCCGCCGCCGAGCGCATTGTTGAGCAGCACCATCGCGTACAGCTTCGGGTCGCCGATCGGGCATCCGGGAAACGACAGACAGAGATGATGCTGCTCGGTCTGCTTGCGATGATAGATGTAATCGCTGCGGAACACCGGCGGAACCGACGCCGTTCCGCCGCCGCTCCGGTCGAAGCGGCCGAAATGGCGCTCGAGCAGTTCCGGCAGCTTGCGCTCGTCCACATGGCCGGCGATTGCGATGACCGTGTTGTCCGTCCGGTATTGCCGGGACATGTAGCCCCGGAGATCATCCGGCTGCATGGCGCGAAGCCGGTCCTCCAGTCCGAGGATCGACCAGGCGAGCGGATGGTCGCCGAACGCGGCCCGCGACGCCTCATCGTGCACCTTGTCGTCGGGCGTGTCCTCGTACATCGCGATTTCCTCGAGGATGACGTTCTTCTCCTTGGCGAGCTCCCCCGCGTCGAACTGCGATTCGAAGAACATGTCCGCCAGCGCTTCCACCGCGATCGGCAGATGCTGATCCAGCACCTTCGCGTAATAGCAGGTGTACTCTTTCGACGTGAACGCGTTCACGTTGCCGCCGATGCCGTCGAACAGGTCCGCGATATCCTTCGCGCTGCGCTTCGCCGTGCCCTTGAAGAGCATATGTTCAATCAAGTGCGAGATGCCGCTGATTTCAGGCGTCTCATCGCGGGAGCCCGTCCTCACCCAGATGCCGAACGAGACGGAGCGTGCCGTCGGGATGGGCTCGACCACGATGCGCAGACCGTTCTGCAGCGTATAACGATTCACCGCGTATCCTCCTGACGAAGTCAATGATTCCACTATACCAAAATCAAGGTGCGGGCTCAACCGGCGGCACCCGCGCGGTCGACAAGGTTTGGGACACCGTGCCGGGCTCGATTCCCTTGCTCCGCAGCGCGTCGATCAGCCCTTCGAGCGCGGCGCTCGCCGACGGGGTGGGATGCATCAGGATGAGCGAACCGGGTCCGGCGTCGCGCCGGATCTTGGCCACGATGCTGTCCGGCGGCGGATGTTTCCAGTCGACCGTATCGACCGTCCAGAGCACGGTCTTGAGCCCGAGCTGCGCGGCCGTTCGGACCGTCGTCGCGTTGTATGAGCCGGAAGGCGGCGCGAACCACCTGTTGTCCTTCACCCCGAGCTTTTCCTTAAGCAGCGCTTCCGTCCGCGCGATCTGCCTGTGCTGCTCGTTTCGGCCGAGCTTCACCATGTCCGGGTGGGAATAGGCGTGGTTGGACAACTCGTGGCCACCTTCGGCGATCTTCCGGGCCAGCGCTTCGTTCTTTTCCAACCACGATCCGTCGAAAAAGAAAGTCGCGCGCACGTTCTTCTCCTTCAGCGTCTCCAGCATCGCCGGAAGATGCTCGTTGCCCCAGGCGACATTGATCATGAGCGCCGCCATCCGCTTCTTCGGATTGCCGCGGTAGATCGGGTGCGGGCCGAGATCGTCCAGTCCGACTTTCGGCTCGATCTCCCGCAGCACGGGCTGGATCGGCGCGCCTTCCGGCAGCAGGCGCATCTTCGCGAGCGTCCGTTCGACATCCAGCTCGACGCCGTTGTACCCCGGAATCGCGTGCCAGACGCGGTCGACGACCGCGTCGACCGGCGGCTCCGCATAATTCGGCGCGGCCGCCTTGATCCGTTCGAGCAGCGCTTCGTCCCCGCCATCCCATGAGGCGGAGATGCGCGCGCCGGCCGCGGCCCGCGACTTGACCGTCTGAATGTAATCGGCCACCGGTCCGGCCGAAAACGCAAGTCCCCAGACGGCGGCCGCGCACAGGGCGGCGGCCGCCAGTTTCTTCCCTGCCATCGCCGCGCTCCTTCGCCTTTGGTTTCCACCATTGTATGTACGGGGGGACAAGAATATAACGCGCGGCATACGCCGGGCCCGGCCCCGGAGCCTTGCGGCGGCATAAAAAAAGAGACAGACGGGAATCTGGCTCTTTCCTTGGGGTTTAGCCGGCGCTTATCGCTTCGCGCCTTGCGCGACGAGCACCGCTTTGCGGGACAGGTTGATCCGGCCCTGCTGGTCGATCTCGGTTACCTTCACCGTAATCTTGTCGCCGATCTTCACGACGTCTTCCGTCTTGGCGACCCGCTCGGTCGACAGTTGCGAGATGTGCACCAGCCCTTCCTTGTTCGGCAAAATCTCGACGAAGGCGCCGAATTTCTCGATCCGCCTGACCGTTCCGACGTAGACCTCGCCGACGACGACGTCCTTGACGATGCCCTCGATGATCTGGCGCGCCTTCTCGTTCGCCGCTTCATCCGCCGAAGCGATATACACTTTGCCGTCCTGCTCGATGTCGATTTTGACGCCGGTGTCTTCGATGATCTTGTTGATGATTTTGCCGCCGGCCCCGATCACATCGCGGATCTTCTCCGGATTGATCTGCATGATGATGATCTTCGGCGCGTAGGGCGACAGTTGCTTGCGCGGCTCCTTGATGACTTCGAGCATCTTGCCGAGGATGAACATCCGGCCTTCGCGGGCCTGCTCCAGCGCCTGGGACAGGATGTCGCGACCAATGCCGTCGATCTTGATGTCCATCTGAATCGCGGTGACGCCCTTCGCCGTCCCGGCCACCTTGAAATCCATGTCGCCGAGATGGTCTTCCATGCCCTGAATGTCCGACAGGATGGAGAAATGGTCGCCGTCCTTGATAAGCCCCATCGCGATGCCGGCCACCGGCGCCTTGATCGGCACGCCCGCGTCCATCATGGCCAGCGTGCTGGCGCAGATCGAAGCCTGCGACGTCGAACCGTTCGACTCGAGCACTTCGGAGACGAGCCGGATCGTGTACGGGAATTCGGATTCCGGCGGAACGACCTTCGCGAGCGCCCGTTCGCCGAGCGCGCCGTGTCCGATCTCGCGCCGTCCCGGAGCCCGGAGCGGCCGCGCTTCCCCGACGCTGAACGGCGGGAAGTTGTAGTGGTGCATGAAGCGCTTCGACTCTTCGAGATCGATGCCGTCGAGAATCTGGACATCGCCGAGCGCGCCGAGCGTGCAGATGCTGAGCGCCTGCGTCTGCCCGCGCGTGAACAGCCCGGAGCCGTGGGTGCGCGGCAGCAGCCCGACTTCGCATTCGATCGGCCGGATCTCGTTCAGGGCGCGGCCGTCCGGACGGATTTTCTCGTGTGTGATGAGCCGGCGCACTTCCTCCTTGACGATGTCGTGGAGCACTTCCTTCACATCGGCCATTTTCTCTGGCGTCTCGGCATAGAGCTGCTCGAAATGGGCGATCGCGTCGGCGTTCACGGCGTCGATCGCTTCCTGCCGCGCCTGCTTCTCCGGCACGCGGATCGCTTCGATCAGCCGCGCGCTCGCGAACTCGCGAACGGCGCGGTCCACTTCCCCATCGACGGCGTGCAGTTGCACTTCCATCTTCGGCTTGCCGGCGGCGCGCACCAGCTCCTCGATCACGCCGACGATTTTCCTGATCTCCTCGTGGCCGAACATGATCGCTTCGAGGATGACCTCTTCCGGCACTTCGTTGGCTTCCGCTTCGACCATCATGATCGCGTCCCGCGTGCCGGCGACGACGACGTAAATGTCCGACCGCTCTTCCTGCTCAACCGTCGGGTTGATGACGAATTCGCCGTCCACGCGGCCGACGATGACGCCGCCGATCGGGCCGTTGAACGGAATGTCGGAGATGGAGAGTGCCGCGGAGGTGCCGATCATGGCGGAAATCTCCGGCGAGCAGTCCTGGTCGACGCTCATGACGAGGTCGACGATCTGCACTTCGTTCCGGAATCCTTCCGGGAACAGCGGGCGGATCGGACGGTCGGTCAGCCGGCTCGCCAGAATCGCTTTCTCGCTCGGACGGCCTTCGCGCTTGATGAATCCGCCCGGAATTTTGCCGACGGAGTAGAGCCGCTCTTCAAAGTTCACCGTAAGCGGGAAGAAATCCAGATCCTTCGGCTCCTTCGATGCGGTCACCGTACAGAGGACGACCGTCTCGCCGTAGCGGACCGTCACGGCGGCGTTCGCCTGCTTCGCCAGCCGTCCGGTCTCCAGCACGAGCGGACGACCGCCGAGCTGCATCTCGACTCGATGTACCATCTAACTCCTCCTTCATAGCCTTGCGACTGTGCTGCCTGTCCAATGGCAAAAAGCAACCAGACGCCAACGTCCGTCCCGCGGGACGGCTCGGGCAGCCGGTTGCTTTCATACTGCTTGCGTTATCGGCGCAAGCCGAGCTTTTCGATCAGCGCGCTGTACCGGTTGATATCTTTCTTCTTGAGGTACGCCAGCAGCTTTCTGCGCTTGCCGACCATCTTGAGAAGTCCCCGGCGGGAATGATGGTCTTTCTTGTGTACCCGAAGATGCTCGGTCAGATTCGCGATGTTCTCGGTCAGGATAGCGATCTGAACTTCCGGAGAACCGGTGTCGGAAGCGTGCGTCTTGTGCGCTTCGATCACTTCGTTCTTCCGTTCTTGCGTAATGGCCATCCCTGCTCACCTCCTTGTGATAATCGCCGACAGCCTCGCCGCCGATGGTGAGGTCGCACGGCCAAGCTGCGGTTCAATCGCTGCGGCGCTCCGGCCGCAACGACAACAAGTATAGCATAATCGCGCGATGAAAGTAAACTGCCGCTACTTGCGGACGATGGCGAGCAGCCGCCGCGCCTGCTCGGCGTCTTCCCGGATCTGCGCGGTAAGCTCATCGATCCCGCCGAACCTCATCTCCGGCCGGATGAAGGCGACGAAATCCACGCTGAGCCGCACGCCGTACAGATCGCCGGAGTAATCGAGCAGATGCGCCTCCAGTTTCGGCGTCCCGCCTTCGCCGTAGAAGGTCGGCACGACGCCGACGTTCATGACGGCCGGGTAAGACGCGTCGCCCCGGCGCACGTTCACCGCGTACACGCCGTGCCGCGGCAGCACGTAGCGGCCGTCGGGCTCGATGTTCGCCGTCGGAAAGCCGATCGTCCGGCCGCGGGCCGCCCCGTGCGCGACCGTCCCGGAAATCCGGTAAGGCCGCCTGAGCAGGCCGGCGGCGAGCGCCACGTCGCCCAGCTCCAGCGCATCCCGGATGCGCGAGCTGCTGACTTTGACGCCGGCGGCCGACACCGGCTCGACCGTATGTACGGCAAGATCCGGCTGCCCGAGCTCGGCGAGGACGGCGGGGTTGCCCGCACCGCCGCGGCCGAACGTGAAATCGAACCCGACGGCCGCATCGGACACGTTCAGGCGCCCGATCAGAAGCTCGCGGACGAACCGGTCGGGCGTGAGGGAGGAAAATGCCCGGTCGAAGACGGCCACGTAGACGATGTCAACGCCGAGCTCGCCGAACAGCCGGATTTTCTCCGGCAGCGGCGTCAGCGATTCGGCATACGCCTCCCCGTGGCCGAAAAAAGCGCGCGGATGCGGATCGAACGTCATGACGGAAGCCCGCTTCCCCGCCGCGCGCGCCAGTTCGACCGCTTTGCGGATGACGGCCTGATGGCCCGGGTGAACGCCGTCAAAGTATCCGATGGCCATCGTCTTCGGCAGCCGGTCTTCCGACGCCCCGGGCTCATCGGACGGAAACTTGAGCGTGATCGTGATCAAGGCATTGCACCTGCATTTCTTCTCAATTTGCGGGTCTGTATTTGCGGGTCTGTCGTCAAAATTCATCCGCGGAAGCGAACACCTTCACCGGCCGGAGCGCGCCCGCATTGCCGTCCGCTTCGAACAGGCCGACGAACCGGCCCGCGCCGTACAGTCTGACGAGCCCGCCGGCCGGTTGTCGGGCCGCCGACTTGACCGGCTGCCCCCGCACCGCCCGGGCTGCCGCCGCCGCTCCCACATCGACGCGCGGAAACGCGCCGAGCGCCCGGTCGACCGGCAGCAGCGCATCCGCAAGGCCGCCGGATGCCGCGAGCTCCCCGATCCGCTCCATCGTCAGGCATTCGGATTCGCCGATCCCCGCGGACATCGTCCGCGTGAGCGACTCCATCGCGGCGGGAACGCCGAGCGCGCGGCCGATGTCGACGCACAGCGTGCGAATGTAGGTGCCCTTGGAGCAGACCGCCGCGAAGCCGATGCGGGGGCGCGGTACGCCGAGCTCGGCGAACCTGAGCTCGAGCGAATGAATCGTCACCTTGCGGGCTTTGCGCTCGACGGTCTTCCCTTCGCGGGCAAGCTCGTACAACTTGCGGCCTCCGACCTTCACGGCCGAATACATCGGCGGCACCTGCTCGATCTCGCCGGTAAACCGCGCGAGCGTCTCCCGCACCATCGCCCCGGTCACATGCGACGCGTCGGCCGTGTCAAGCACCGTGCCGGTCAAATCCTCGGTATCGGTCGCGACGCCGAGCTGCATGACCGCTTCATACGCCTTCGGCAGCTCCTGCATGTATTCGACGGCGCGCGTCGCGCGGCCGAGGCAAAGCGGAAGGACGCCGGTCACCTGCGGGTCCAGGGTGCCGGCGTGTCCGATGCGCCGCATGCGCGTGATTTTCCGCACCTTCGCCACCACGTCATGCGACGTCCAGCCGGCCGGTTTCCATACGGCGAGAATGCCTTCCAGTTCCTTCGGTTGCTCCATCTGCTGTTGCCAACGCCTTTCCTTACAACGAACGGCGCACCGTGTCGACGACAAGCGGCATCGCCTGATCCAGCGGCATGGGCAGCCGGCACCCGGCCGCCCGGATATGGCCGCCGCCGCCGAACCGTTGCGCGATCGCGGCGACGTCCGCCTTGCCCGCGGAGCGGAAGCTGACCTTCACGGAGCCGTCGTTCATCCCCTTGAACAGCATGCCGACCTCCACGCCGTCGATGTTGCGCGCGTAATTGACCAGTCCTTCCAGATCTTCGCCGGAAGCCCCGGTCTCCTCGAGATCGCGCGGCTCGATGTACAGCCAGCCGACCCGCCCGTCTTCCGTGAACCGGAGGCGCGCGAGGCCGCGCTGGAGAATCCTGAGCTGCGGCATCGTCATCCGCTCGAGCAGCCGGTCCGCAATCTGGTAGGCGTCCACGCCCGCGGTCAGCAGCTTCGAGGCGGCCGACATCACGTTCGGACTCGTGTTGGAATAGCGAAAGCCGCCCGTATCCGTCAGCAGGCCGGTGTAGACCACGGTAGCCGCATCCGGATCGAGCGCGAGGCCGGCATGTTCAATCAGATCGAACAGAATCTCGGCCGTCGCCGCCGCGTCCTGGCGCAGCAAATTCACGGTGCCGAAGCCGTCGTTCGTCGGATGATGATCGATATTGAGCAGTGCATAAGGCTCTTCGAACAATTCACGGACAAGGCCGATCCGGGAGAAATCGGCGCAGTCGACGGCGACGACGGCCCGGAACTTGCGGTCCGGTTTCCGTTCGCCGTAATTGACGATTTCCCCGGCATGCGGCAGAAACTCCAGGCGGGGCGGAACCCGCCCTTCGTTGATCATGAGCGACCGCTTGCCCAGACGGTCGAGCATCCAGCGGACGGCGATGGTCGAGCTGATCGCATCGCCGTCGGGCTGCACATGCGAGACAACCAGAAAATCGTCGTGTTCGCGCAGGAATCGGAGCGCCTCGTCCAGCCGGTTTCCGTATTGATCGCCGACGGCCGCCATCTTACGTCTCCTGCTCCCGGTTCAGCTCATCCAGCAGACGCTCGATGCGGCTGCCGTACTCGATGCTGGAGTCGAACTTGAAGGCCAGCTCCGGCACATGGCGCAACTGGATGCGCCGACCCAGTTCCGTGCGGATGAACCCGCGGCCTTTCCCGAGCGCCGCGAGCGTCGCTTCCTTCTGCTCGTCGCCTCCGAGGACGCTCAGGTAGACCGTAGCCTGCGACAGGTCGTTCGTCACCTCGACGCCGGTGACGGTTACGAAGCCGATGCGCGGATCTTTCAACTCCTGCTGCAGAATCTGGCTCATTTCCTGCTTGATTCTTTCCGCGACGCGACTGACGCGGACTCTGGCCATCTTCGATCACCTCTCCACGGTTTCCATCACGAACGCTTCGATCATGTCGCCTTCCTGAATGTCGGAGACGCCGTCGATCATGAGACCGCACTCGTACCCTTGCGCCACTTCGCGGACGTCGTCCTTGAACCGCTTGAGCGATCCGATCTTGCCCTGGTGGACGACGATGCCGCCGCGGATGAGACGCGCTTCGGCCGCCCGGGTGATTTTGCCCGACGTCACCATGCAGCCGGCGATCGTGCCGACCTTGCTGACCCTGAACACGTTGCGCACTTCCGCGTGGCCGATGACGACTTCGCGGACGACCGGATCGAGCATGCCTTTCATCGCCTGTTCGATCTCGTCCGTCACGTTGTAGATGATGTTATGCAGCCGGATGTCGACGCCTTCCTGCTCGGCGGTCGACTTCGCCTGCGTCTCCGGCCGGACGTTGAAGCCGATGATGATCGCGTTCGACGCCGATGCGAGCGCGACGTCCGATTCGGTGATCGCGCCGACGCCGGAGTGGATGATCTTCACCCGCACGCCTTCGACGTCGATCTTGAGCAGCGAGCCTTTGAGCGCTTCGACGGAACCTTGCACGTCCGCCTTGATGATGACGTTGAGATCCTTGATCTCGCCTTCCTTGATCTGCTTGTACAGATCGTCCAGCGTCACGCGGGCGTTCGCGCCGCGTTCGGACTCGCGCGCCTTGGCGGCGCGGCGATCCGCGATGGCGCGCGCCTTGCGCTCGTCTTCGAACACCAAGAACGGGTCACCGGCTTGCGGCACTTCCGTCAGACCCGTGATCTCGACCGGCGTGGACGGACCCGCTTCCTTGAGCCGGCGGCCGCGGTCGTTCACCATCGCCCGGACGCGGCCGAAGCAGTTGCCCGCCACGAAGGCGTCGCCGACGCGAAGCGTGCCGTGTTGGACGAGCACCCGCGCGACCGGTCCTTTACCCTTGTCGAGCTCCGCCTCGATGACGGTGCCGCGCGCCCGTTTGTCCGGATTGGCCTTGTAGTCGTTCACTTCCGCGACGAGCAAAATCATCTCGAGCAGCTCTTCCAGGTTGGTCCGCTGTTTCGCCGAAATGTTGACGTAGATCGTGTCGCCGCCCCACGCTTCCGGCACCAGGTTGTACTCAGTCAGTTCCTGCATGATCCGGTCAGGGTTGGCCTCCGGCTTGTCGATCTTGTTCACCGCGACGATGATCGGCACGTTCGCCGCTTTCGCGTGGTTGATCGCCTCGACCGTCTGCGGCATGACGCCGTCATCCGCCGCGACAACGAGCACGGTGATGTCGGTCACCTGCGCGCCGCGCGCGCGCATCGTCGTGAACGCTTCGTGGCCCGGCGTGTCGAGGAACGTGATTTTCTTGCCGTTCACTTCGACCTGATAAGCGCCGATGTGCTGCGTGATGCCGCCCGCTTCGCCGCTCGTCACGTTCGTATGGCGGATCGCGTCAAGCAGCGTCGTCTTCCCGTGGTCGACGTGGCCCATGATCGTGACGACCGGGGGACGCGGCTTCAGATCCGCCGGATCGTCCTGCTCTTCGACCGTCTCGAACGCGTCTTCGTCCACCGGCAGCTTGATCTCGACTTCGACGCCGTATTCGCCGGCGACGAGCTGGATCGCGTCGAGATCGAGCATCTGGTTGATCGTCGCCAGCACGCCGAGGAACATCAGCTTCTTGATGACGTCGGAAACGTCCTTGTGGAGCAGTTTCGCCAGATCGCCGACGGTCATCTCGCCGCGGACGATGATCTTCTTCGGCGTGTTGTCGATCTTCTCCCGGCGCTCCTGGCCTTTCTTGCCGCCCTTGCCGGCGCTCAGTTTGCCCTTGAACCCGCCGCGCGGCTCCTCGAACTTCCGGCTGTGCTCGCCGTTCTTGTTGCGACGGTCTTTGTCCTTGTCTTTGCCGCCGGCCTTCTTCCGGTCGGGTTGCGGCGGTGCCGCCGGAGCCAGCGCCGCGCCGCGGAAGCCTCCGCCCGCGCCGCCGCGGAAACCGCCGCCGCCGGCGCCGCGCATGCCGCCGCCCTGGCCGCCCTCCGGCCGGCCCCCCTGCGGTCGGCCGCCTTGGCCGCCCTGCGGACGGTCGCCGCGCCGCTCGCCCTGGCCGGATTCCGGTCGGCCGCCTTGCGGCCGGTCACCACGGCGCTCGCCAAACCCGCCGCCTTGCGGCCGGTCGCCGCGGCCGCCGCCCTGGCCGCCTTGCGGTCGGCCCCCTTGGGGACGGTCGCCGCGCCGCTCGCCAAACCCGCCGCCTTGCGGTCGGTCGCCGCGGCCGCCGCCTTGACCGCCTTGCGGCCGGTCGCCGCGCCGCTCGCCAAACCCGCCGCCTTGCGGACGATCGCCCCGGGCGCCGCCATGACCGCCCTGCGGACGATCGCCGCGGCGCTGGGCGCCGGCCGCGCCCGCCTGCGGCGCCGCGTTCACGGTCGCCGGCCGGTTCTGCGCGCTTTGCTGCCGCGCGGCTTCCTGCGCCTTCGCCTGCCGCTGCTGCGCGGCCTGAAGCTCCTGCTGCGCCCGCTTCGCCGCGGCGTTCTCCTTGATGCTGCGGAAGAAGCCTTCCACTTTCTCCACCATATGGTCTTCCATGACGCTCATATGGTTATTGACTTGCAGACCGAGCCGTTTCAAGATGGTCAGAATCTCCTTGCTGCTCATGTTCTGGGATTTGGCATATTCATATACGCGAAGTTTGTCCTTGTTCTCCTGTTTACTCAATATTCTCCACCTCCGATAGTTCGCCGAGCCGGTCCGCGACGAGCGCCGCCAGCCCCGTATCCAGCACGGCCGCGACAACCCGTTCCGCCTTGCCGATGGCGGCGCCCAGCGTCCGGCGGTCGAACGCCTCGACGCGCCTCACACCGTACGCCTTGCATTTGTCCCCGTACTTCTTCTTCGCCTTGTCCGACGCGTCGGCCGCCACGACGACGAGCTTCGCTTTCCCGCTGCGGATCGCGCGCAGCACCGTCTCGTCGCCCGAGGCCAGCCTGCCCGCCCGCGCGGCCATGCCGAGCGCGGCCAACGCGCGGACCGGGTCACGCATCGTCTTCACGGGCGCTGGCCGCCCGGAATTCATCCTCCACCCGGATGAACTCCTGTTCGAGACGGTCATAGATCGCCGGGTCGACGGCGACGGCGAGCGCCCGGTCGAACGCCTTGCTCTTCTTCGCGAGCCTGAAGCAGGACGACTGGCCGCACAGGTACGCGCCGCGTCCCGATTTCTTGCCGGTCAGATCAATCGATACTTCGCCGTCAGGCGAACGCACGATGCGGATCAGCGCCCGCTTCGGCTTCATTTCCTGGCAGGCGACGCATTTGCGAAGCGGTATCTTGCGCTGCTTCATGTCCGTGTGCCCCCTCCATACCCCAAGGCGCAGCCCGCTAGCCGTCGAAGGAGACGGAATCCTGGTGCATCGCCTCGCCATGCGATCTCGGACGGTCGAATTCCGCCTCGGCCTGCGACTCGCTCTTGATATCGATCTTCCAGCCCGTCAACTTCGCGGCCAGCCGCGCGTTCTGGCCCTTGATGCCGATCGCGAGCGAAAGCTGGTAGTCCGGCACGATGACCCGCGCCACCCTTTCCTGTTCGAAGACGATCACTTCGAGCACCTTGGACGGGCTGAGCGCGTTGGCGACGAACTCTTCCACGTTCTCCGACCAGCGGACGATGTCGATTTTCTCGCCCTTCAGCTCGTTCACGATCGTCTGGACGCGCATGCCCTTCGGTCCGACGCACGCGCCGACCGGATCGACCTCCGGATTGCGCGAATGGACCGCGATCTTCGAGCGGAAGCCCGCTTCGCGCGCGACGGAGCGGATTTCGACGATGCCGTCGTAAATTTCGGGCACTTCCAGCTCGAACAGCCGCTTGAGCAGTCCGGGATGCGTCCGCGAGAGGATGATCTGCGGTCCCTTCGTCGTGTTTTCCACTTTCGTGATGTACGACTTGACCCGGTCGCCGTGCTTGAACTTGTCGTTCGGCATCAGCTCGGTCAGCGGCAGCACCGCCTCCACCTTGCCGAGATCGACGTACAGGTTGCGCGCGTCCTGACGCTGCACGATGCCGTTGACAATGTCCTCTTCCTTGTCAATGTACGCATCATAGATAAGACCGCGTTCCGCCTCGCGAATGCGTTGCGTGACGACCTGCTTCGCCGTCTGGGCGGCGATGCGGCCGAAATCCCGCGGCGTCACCTCGATCTCCGCGATGTCTTCGAGCTGGTAGTGCGGGTTGATCTCCCGCGCGGCGTCGAGCGAGATTTCAAGCCGCGGGTCCATCACTTCCTCGACGACCGTCTTGCGGGCGTACACCTTGATGACGCCGGTGTTGCGGTTGATGTCGACGCGCACGTTCTGCGCCGTGTTGAAGTTGCGCTTGTAGCTCGAGATGAGCGCCGCTTCGATCGCCTCGAGCAGCACATCCTTGGAAATGCCTTTCTCCCGCTCGATCTCCGCCAACGCTTCGATAAAGTCGATGTTCATGGAAACTGGATTCCTCCTCTCGTCTGATTGCGGGAACTATTCGAAAACGATGGCCAGGCGCGCGCCGGCGATTTTCGCCCAGGGCAGCGCGTGGCGCTTCTTGCCGACCTCGACGACGGCCGTGCCGTTCTCGAACGAGACGAGCCGGCCTTCGAATTCCTTCAGGCCGTCGATCGGCTCGTACGTCGTCACGAACACATGCCGGCCCACCGCCTTCGCCATTTCTTCCGGCTTCTTCAGCGGCCGCTCGGCTCCGGGCGACGACACCTCCAGGAAATAGGCTTCCGGAATCGGATCGAGTTCGTCGAGCCGCGCGCTGACCCACTCGCTGATCCGCCCGCAGTCGTCGATGTCGATGCCACCTTCCTTGTCCGCGAAAATGCGCAGAAACCGGCTGCCGCCTTCCTTCACATACTCGATGCCGACGAGCTCGAAGCCGTTCTCTTCCAGATAGGGCTTCACCAGTTTCTCGACTACGGATTCAATCTGGGCACGATTTGCCGCCACCTCTCGATTCCTCCCGGTACGCTTCAATAGCCGCAGACAAAACGTAAAGAGTGGGTCTCCCCACTCTTCGTCGTCGGCGAACCTTCAGTTACAACATTACCGGAAAAATTATAGCACAGTCGGATGAGCATGACAACTGTCTTCCGGACAAAAGATTCGCCTCAGAACAGCGAAAGCTGGTTCGTCTCCGGAAGTCCGCGGAAACAGCCCATCGCGGCGAGCTGCTCGACGATCGTCTTCGACGCGCGCGACCGCGTCTGGAAGTCTTCGACCGAGAGGAACGGACCTTCGTCGCGCGCTGCGGCGATGTTGCGCGCCGCGTTCTCGCCGATGCCGCTGATCGCCGCGAACGGCGGGATGAGCGCGTTCCCGTCGATCTTGAACTTCACCGCGTCCGAGCGGTACAGATCGATCGGCTTGAAGATGAAGCCGCGGGCGGTCATCTCGAGCGCCATCTCGAGAATCGAGACGCTGTTCTTCTCCTTCGTCGTCGCGTTCATGCCCTTCTCTTCGATCTCGTTCAGCCGGCGCAAAATGGCGTCATAACCCTGGCACAGCGTCTCGAGCTCGAAGTCTTCGGCCCGCACCGAGAAATACGCGGCATAGAACTCGATCGGATGGTACAGTTTGAAGTAAGCCGTCCGCACCGCCGAGATGACATACGCGGCGGCATGCGCCTTCGGGAACATGTACTCGATCTTGAGGCAGGAGTCGATGTACCAGTCGGGCACCCCGCACTTGCGCATCTCTTCGATCCATTCCGGCGTGAGCCCCTTGCCCTTCCGCACGCTCTCGGTGATCTTGAACGCGAGCCCCGCGTCCATGCCCGCCTTGTAGATCAGGTACAGCATGATGTCGTCGCGGCAGCCGATGACCGTCTTGATCGTGCAGGTGCCGCTGCGGATCAGCTCCTGCGCGTTGCCGAGCCAGACGCCGGTGCCGTGCGACAGGCCGGAAATCTGGAGCAGGTCGGCGAACGACGTCGGCTTCGCCTCGCTCAGCATCTGCCGGACGAACTTCGTGCCCATCTCGGGCACGCCGTAGGTGGCGACGGGCGTCCTGATTTGCTCCGGCGTGACGCCGAGCGCCTCCGTCGAGCTGAACAGGCTCATCACCTTCGGATCGTTCATCGGAATCGTCGTCGGGTCGACGCCCGTGAGATCCTGCAACGTCCGCATCATTGTCGGATCGTCGTGGCCGAGGATGTCGAGCTTGAGCAGATTGGCTTCGAAGGCGTGGTAGTCGAAATGGGTCGTCTGCCATTCCGCGCTCGTGTCATCCGCCGGATACTGCACCGGCGTCACGTCCTCCACCTCGATGTAATCCGGAACGACGACGATGCCGCCGGGGTGTTGGCCGGTCGACCGCTTGACGCCGGTACAGCCCATCGCGAGCCGCTTCAGCTCGGCGCTGCGCCATTTCTTCCCGTGGTCTTCCTCGTATTTCTTCGCAAAGCCGTACGCCGTCTTCTCCGCCACGGTGCTGATCGTGCCGGCGCGGAACACATTTTTCTCGCCGAACATGACCTTCGTGAAATTGTGGGCGTGCGGCTGGTATTCGCCGGAGAAGTTCAGGTCGATATCGGGCACCTTGTCGCCCTTGAAGCCCAGGAACGTCTCGAACGGAATGTCCTGGCCTTCGCCCTTCATCGGCTGGCCGCACTTCGGACAGTCCTTGTCCGGCAGGTCGAAGCCGCTTGGCACGCTGCCGTCGAGGAACCATTCGCTGTGCTTGCACGCCTTGTTCTTGCACAGGTAATGCGCCGGCAGCGGGTTGACCTCGGAGATGCCGAGGAACGTCGCGACGACCGACGAACCGACCGAGCCGCGGGAACCGACGAGGTACCCGTCCTCGTTCGACTTCCTGACGAGCGCGGCCGAGATCAGGTAGTTCGCCGAGAAGCCGTACTTGATGATCGGATTCAGTTCCTTCTCCAGCCGCTCGACGACGACCTCGGGCAGCGGATCGCCGTACATGTCCTTCGCGAAGGCGTAGCATTTTTCCCGGATTTCCGTGTCGGCTCCCTCGATGATCGGCGTGAAAAGCTTGTCCGGAAACATGTCGTACGTCTCGAACCGCTCCGCCAGCTCCACCGTGTTCTTCACGACGACTTCGTATGCCTTCTCCTCGCCGAGGAACGCGAATTCCCGCAGCATCTCGTCCGTCGTGCGGAAATGGGCGTCCGGCTTGCGCTGCTCCTTGAGCGGGCTGTAGCCGGTGATGCCGTGGATCGTAATGTCGCGGAAAATCTTGTCGCGCGGGTGGAGGTAGTGGACGTTGCCCGTCGCGATGACCGGCTTGCCCAGCCGCTCCCCGATCTCGCAGACGCGCCGGATCGCCTGTTCGATCTCCGCGCGGCTCTGCACGAGCCCTTTCTCCACCAGATGCATGTAAAAATCGACCGGCTGGATCTCCAGCACATCATAGAACCCGGCGACTTCCTCCGCTTCCTCCACCGTCTTGTTCAGCACCGTCTCGAAAAACTCGCCCTTCTCGCATCCGGACAGGATGAGCAGCCCTTCGCGCAGCTCGCTCAGCTTCGACTTCGGCATGCAGGCGACCTTGTTGAAATATTGCGTGTGCGACAGGGAGATCAGCTTGAACAGGTTCTTCTTGCCCTGCGCGTTCAGCGCGTAGACGCCGCAATGGAACGGGCGGGCGTTCGACAGGTCCTTGCCGGCGTGGTCGTTCAGCTGATCGAGCCCTTCGATGCCCCGCTGCTTCGCGTCGGCGATCAGACCGAACAGGATGCCGCCGAGCGCCGCCGCGTCGTCGACCGCGCGGTGGTGGTTCTCAAGGCTGATCTTGTATTTCTCCGCCAGCGTGTTGAGCCGGTGGTTCTTCAGCGCCGGATGGAGCATCCGCGCCATCTCCAGCGTATCGAGCACCGGATTCGCCAGTTCCGGCATGCCGAAATTTTTCAGGTTCGCCTGGATGAAGCCGATGTCGAACCGCGCGTTGTGGGCCACAAGCACGGCGTCGCCGACGAAGTCGACGAATTCGCGCAGCTTCGGCTCGAGCTCGGGCGCGTCCTTCACCATGTCGTCCGTAATGTTCGTGAGCTGCTGAATGTTGTACGGAATCGGCTCATGCGGATTGATGAACGTCTCGAACCGGTCGATCACCTTGCCCTCGCGCATCTTGACGCCCGCAAGCTCGATGATCTTGCTGTTCAAGATCGAAAGACCGGTCGTCTCGATGTCGAACACGACGTATTCCGCCGAGGCAAGGGCCTCCTCGCGCGGATTCAGGACGATTTCCATCCCGTCGTCCACGACGTTCGCCTCGACGCCGAAGATCACCTTCATGTTGTGCTTCTTCGCCGCCTTGAACGCCTCCGGGTAGCAGTGGACGTTCGCATGATCCGAGATGGCGATCGCGGGGTGACCCCATTTCGCGGCTGTTTTGATGTAGACGTCGACCGGCGTCACGGCGTCCATTTGGCTCATCGTCGTATGGAGGTGGAATTCGACCCGCTTCTGCTCGGCCGTATCCATCCGCTCCGGAGGAGCCGGCACTTCGTGCAGATCGTTCGGCATCATGACGAGCTCCGGCTCGGCCATGAACTTGTCGTATTCGACGCGGCCGCGGGCGCGGACCCACAGCCCATCCTTGAGCAGGCTGAGCACGGCGGCATCGTCCTTCGTCTTCGCGAACACCTTCATCATGATCGAGTCGGTGTAGTCCGTGACGTTGAACGTATACAGCGTGCTGCCGTTGCGCAGCTCCCGCGTCTCGAGGCCGAAAACGGTTCCCTGGACCGTGACCTTCTTCTCTTCTTCCGTAATGTTCGAAATGGGCACCGGCTCTTCGCGGATTTCGTAGCCGTACACGAGCCGTTCCGCCTGAGGGCGGTCCGGCGGCGCGGCCGCCGCCGCGGCGCTTTGCATCATCGCCTGCGCGAGCTCGCGATCGGCCTGCTCGCGCTCCTGCAGGAACCGCTCGTATTCGCCGCGGCCCGAATCGCCGGCCGTCAGCTTCACCCTGCAATTGCGCCTGAACCGCCGCTCGAAGAACCGCGCGGCCGCCTCGTCGATCTTCTTTTTGCGCGCGAGCTCCAGTCCCATATCGTCGAGCAGGACGACCGTCAGCCTCCCGCCTTCCGTCTCGATGCTCGCCTTGCCCAGCCAGCCGTTGACCGAGACGATCTCGCTCGCCGCCCACTCGACGAAATTGTCCCAGTGCGCGCGCAGCACCTGATCCGTATCCGTCTCCGGGGCATAATCGAAGACGAACTCGACGTCGGCGACCAGGCCGAACGTCTCGCGCGCGCGACCGACCAGCAGACTGTATTGTCTGGCCGGCAGCACGGACGTTTTCCGGATGAAGAACGTCCACCGTCTGCTTGCGGCGGACACTTCCACGCGTTCAAGCGCGCCGTCGGCGAAATCCGAAGCGGCTTCCTCGCCGGTCAAGCCGATTTTCTCAAGCAACAGCCCGAGTTTCTCGCGTCTGCCGTCGGTACGGTTCATTCCCCATCCTCTCCCGTTCCTGCAGCCGTCAACCGATTGCGGGTTGTTTTGGCAATGCCTGTTGTCCGGATATTTAACGAAACTGAGACCACGCTATTCGCCACGAAGCGGGTCAAACCCCGCTCCGGGCAAAAAAGAGCGCTCCGTTTCGTTGCGGCGTGATCCGGTTGAACTTCCTCTGTCCAACGCCGCATGTCCGGCCCGGCCGTCGATCAGTACGCGCGGGCGAACACGACGGTATGCGCCGCTTGATCGCCGCACACCAGACATTTCGTCTTGCGCGCCGACGGCTCGAACGGAATATTTCGGCTCGTCGCGCCCGTTTCGTCCTTCACCTGCCGCTCGCACGCTTCGGACCCGCACCAGCCGGCCTCGACGAAACCGCGCGACTCTTCCATGTAAGCCTTGAGCTCGTCCAGCGTGTCAACCGAAGTCGAATGCTCTTCCCGGAACAGCTTCGCCCGCTCGAACATCGCGTTATGGATTTCGTCAAGCGCCTTGAGGACTTCCTCGACGAGCTTGTCCTGCGGCACCGTCCGCTTCTCGCCGCCGATCCGCGGGACGAGCACGACGACGCCGTTCTCCATGTCCCGCGGCCCCAGCTCGATGCGCAGCGGCACGCCGCGCATTTCGTACTCGTTGAACTTCCAGCCCGGGCTGACGTCGTCGCGGTCGTCGACGCGCACGCGCACGCCCGCGGCCTTGAGCTGCGCGTACAGCTCGTCCACCTTCGCGATGACCTGCTCGCGCGTCTTCGGCGGGCCGACCGGCACCATGATGACCTGGGTCGGCGCGACCTTCGGCGGCAGCGCGAGCCCGCGGTCGTCCCCGTGCACCATGATCAGGCTGCCGATGAGCCGCGTCGAGACGCCCCACGATGTCGTATGGACATATTGGAGCTGATTGTTCCGGTCCAGATATTGAATGTCGAACGCTTCCGCGAACTTCGTGCCAAGGTAGTGGGACGTGCCGGCCTGAACCGCGCGGCCGTCCTTCGTCATCGCCTCGACGGAATAGGTGTCGATCGCGCCCGCGAACTTCTCGGACGGCGTCTTCTGGCCCGCGATGACCGGAATCGCGAGGAAATTTTCGATGAAGTCGCGGTAAATTTCGAGCATGCGCATCGTTTCCGCGCGCGCGTCTTCCTCATTCTCGTGCGCCGTATGGCCTTCCTGCCACAAAAATTCGCTCGTGCGGAGGAAAGGCAGCGTTCTTTTCTCCCACCGGACAACATTCGCCCACTGATTGATCAGCACCGGCAGATCGCGGTACGACTTGATCCATTTCGAATACATGTGTCCGAACATCGTCTCCGACGTCGGCCGGATCGCCAGACGCTCCTCCAGTTTCTCGCCGCCCGCCTCCGTCACCCACGGCAGCTCGGGATTGAAGCCTTCGACGTGCTCCTTCTCCTTCTGGAAGAAGCTTTCCGGGATGAAAACGGGGAAATACGCGTTCCGGTGCCCGGTCTCCTTGAACCGGCGGTCCAGCTCGCGCTGGATGTTCTCCCACAGTTCATAGCCGTCCGGCCGGAAAACGATGCAGCCCCTGACCGGTGAGTAATCCATCAGCTCCGCCTTCCGGATCACGTCGATGTACCAGCGCGAGAAATCTTCGCTTTGCGGGGTAATTTCGGTTACAAAACCTTTCTCTTTCGACATAAGCAGCGCCTCCTGCGATTAGCCCGATCCGTCGCCGCGGATCAGGTACAGAATGTCGTTGTACGTGACGGCCAGCATGATGAGCATGAGCATCGCGAAGCCGATGAAATGCACCATGCTCTCCCGGTTCGGGTCGATCGGCCGGCCGCGCAACGCTTCGAGCCCGAGGAACATGAGCCGGCTCCCGTCGAGCGCCGGAATCGGCAGCAGGTTGAAGATGCCGAGATAGAGGCTCAGGATCGCCGTCCAGCTCGTAAGCTGCTCGATGCCTCGCGCCGCGATCTGACCCGTCACCTGGGCGGTCCTGAGGACTCCGCCGACGTTGTCCGGATCGAAGTCGGTGACGAGCATCCTGAACCCGGTCAGAATGCTCATCGTCATGTTCTTCATCGCGGTCAGGCCGAATTTCACCGTCTCCACGAAGGTTGCCCGCCGCGACGGGTAGCCGGTCATGATGCCGACCTTGCCCGTTTTGCTTTCCTTGTCGTACACGGGCGTGACCTCAATCGTCATCGGCTTGCCGTCCCGCACGATTTCCCAGGTCATCGGTTTGTCCACGGACGAGCCGATGAGCCGCAGCAGTTTCCCGGAATCGGTGCCGATCGTCTCGCCGTTGATCCTGATGATTTCATCGCCGGCTCTCAGCCCGGCCTTGGCCGCGGGCACGTCCCTGCCGATCACATCGCTGACGATGAGTCTGTCCGCGTTCGTGTCCGGCAGGCCGACCATTTGCACATAAGCCATGAACAGCACGAACGCCAGGATGAAATTCATCATCGGTCCGGCGAAAATCGCCATCGCCCGCTGGCCGACCGTCTTGCCGCCGAATTGCCGGTCCATCGGCGCGATCTGGGTTTCCTGGCCGCGAGCGATCACAAGCGCCTGCGGATGGACCGCGTACGTTTCCCGCGCGCCGTCCACGTCAAGGACCACCTTGAGCGCGCGCTCCAGATCGATCGACGCGATTTCGCCGCGCACGACATTCGTACGTTCGCCCAGCCGGTCGAGATAGATCCGATTCACCGCGCCGTCCTTGAGGCTCACCGCGATCGTCTGGCCGGGTTTGGCCTCGACGACTTCCGGGTCTTCGCCCGCCATGCGGACGAAGCCGCCCACCGGAATCAGGCGCAGCGTGTAGCGGGTCTCACCCCGTTTGTAAGACAGCAGCATCGGTCCGAAGCCGATCGCAAATTCGCGCACGAGAATGCCCGCCCGCTTGGCGAAAAAAAAGTGCCCCCATTCGTGAATCGAGATGATCACGAAGAAGACGAGAACGGTCATGAACACGACCTGTACCATTTGCATGCAATGAGCCTCCGTTCGTAACGGCCTGTACATAGATTATCATTATTCCGCCGTACAAAACAAGAGAACTGGACGGTCGTTCGTCCTGCACGGATGTGGCAGAGCCTGCAATGCCACATCGGTGCAGGAAGCGGCCGGTAAGAGCGGAAGGGCGCTCGACCGGAGAAGCGGTGGCGCAGGTTACAGTGATGCCCAAAGCCCCGCCGAGGCGGCTGTAGCGTGAATACCGCGTTACAAAACCAGCCGCTTACGGCCGCGAACTGTACCATTTGGCGCCGCAGGTTCGCCTCAATGGTACAGTTCGAGCGCCCTTTCGCTCTTAACATGGTACTCACGCTACCTCCACTTGCCAACACCAAGAGGTAATTACCAAGATTGCCTCTATCGGAGCTGTTATCCGAATCCGGCGTTGAGGCAGCGGGACCCAGGATATCCACTGCTACAACGCCGTTATCCGATTTCGGCGTTTAGGCAGCGGAACCAAGCTAACCGCTGCTACAACGCCGTTACCTCCCTCCGCACCCGCGCGTCCAATTCCGCGATTGCCTCGTATGTATCGACCGGTTCCGGCAAGAAGCGGTCGAGCATCGCCGCGATCGTATCCTCGATTTGCAAAAACGCGATCTCGCCGCGCAGAAACTTTTCCACCGCCGCTTCGTTCGCGGCGTTGAAGACGACCGGCGCCGAACCGCCGGCGCGCCCCGCCTCGTAAGCCATCCGGAGGCATGGATAACGCTCAAAATCCATCGGCCTGAAATGCAGCCGTCCGACCGCCGCCAGATCGAGGGCGGGCGCGGGCGAAGGACGCCGCTCCGGAAAGCTCAGCGCGTACTGGATCGGAATGCGCATGTCCGGCACGCCGAGCTGCGCGATCACGCTGTTGTCCGCGAATTCGACCATGGAATGGATGATGCTCTCCGGATGGAGCAGCACGTCAATCTGCTCGTATGGCAAGGAGTAAAGCCAGTGGGCTTCGATGACCTCAAGCCCTTTGTTCGCCATCGTCGCCGAGTCGATCGTAATCTTCGCTCCCATCGCCCAGTTCGGATGGATCAGCGCCTGTTCGACCGTCACATCCTTCAGTTCCGCGCGCGTCCGGTCGCGGAACGCGCCGCCGGATGCGGTAAGCGTGATCTTCTTCACGTCTGCGCGCCGTTCGCCGTTCAGGCATTGGAAGATGGCGGAATGCTCGCTGTCCACCGGCAGAATCGGCACGCCGCGCGATTCCGCCAGCTTCGTGACAAGATGTCCCGCCGCCACGAGCGTCTCCTTGTTCGCCAGGCCGATGGCCGCCCCCGCTTCGATCGCCGCGATCGTCGAGCGGATGCCGCGGCTTCCGACAAGCGCCGTCACGACCAGTTCGGCGCCTGCGCCGGCCGCCGCTTCAATCAGCCCCTCCTCGCCATGCAGCACGCGGATATCGGCCGGCAACATCGACGCCGCCCGCTCAGCCGCCTCCCTCGTCGCGAGGCTGACGATCGACGGCCGGAACTCGAGCGCCTGCCGAACGAGAAGATCGACGTTCCCGCCCGCCGCAAGCGCAACCACGCGGTACCGCTCGCGGTCGTGGCGGATGACGTCGAGCGTCTGGGTGCCGATCGAACCGGTCGAACCGAGTATCGAGATCGTCTTCATCCTGTCCTCCAAATCCGATTGTCCGATGTGGGATCAACTAACCATGTTATGCCAGGGGAATGAAACCGGTCAGGACGAGCAGCGGGAAGACGATCAGCCAACTGTCGCAGCGGTCGAGCACGCCGCCGTGACCGGGGAGAAGCCGGCCGGTGTCTTTCACTCCGCGCAGTCTTTTGTAAGCCGATTGGATCAGATCGCCGATCTGGCCGGCGACCGACGCGGCGAGGCCGATGGCGAGGGCGCGGCCGACGGACAGCCATTCCGGCGCGGCCAGCGCAAATGCGGACGCGACAGCCAGCGCGGCCAGCACGCCGCCGACGGCGCCTTCGACCGTCTTGTTCGGGCTGATGGCCGGCCACAGCTTCGTCCGGCCGAACCATCTGCCCGCGAAGTATGCGCCGGTATCCGACGCCCAGATGCAGCCGAACGCGAGCGCCGTCCAGAACAGGCCGTTCGGCTCGATGTCCCGCACGTCGATCATGGCGGCGAAGCCGTAGCCGATGTAGACGGCGCCCATCAGGAGCAGCGCCGCCTCGTCGAGCGTCGCTTTGTTCTTCGTCGCCACGGTGAGCGCGAGGAGCAGCGCCGCCAGCGGCCAGATGACGTCATGGGCCGGAAAGGAAGAGAGCCCGGCCTGCTCCCAGGGGAAGACGATGACGGCCAGGCCGACAAAGGCGCACAGGACGAGCGGATGGCCCAGTTTCATGCCGTTCAGCCGGACGTATTCGTAAAATCCGATCAATGCAAGCAACAGCAGCAGGATGTTGTAGTACCATCCGCCGAGCGCGGCTGCCGCGGCAAACAGCAGACCGGCCGAGAGGCCGGTGGCGATCCGTTGCTTCATGCCCGCTCACGCCCCCATCCTACAAGCCGCCGTAGCGGCGCGTGCGGCGCTGGTATTCGCCGACCGCTTCGTAGAAATGCGCTTCCGTAAACTCAGGCCAGTAGACATCGGTGAACCACAGCTCGCTGTAGGCGAGCTGCCACATCATGAAGTTGCTGATTCTGAGCTCTCCGCTCGTCCGGATGAGCAGATCCGGTTCCGGCAATCCGCAAGTCTGCAGGCGCGCCTCGAAGTCGGACTCGGTGATCGCCTCGGGATCGAGATGGCCCGCCGCCGCCTCGCGGGCGAGCGCGCGGACGGCCTCGAGCATTTCCTTGCGGCTGCCGTAATTGAGGGCGAAGTTGAGCACCAGTCCGGCGTTGCCCGCCGTCCGCCGGATCGCTTCGTCAATCGCTTCGATCGTATGGGCCGGAAGGCCCTCGCGCTGACCGATCATTCTGACCTGAACGTTGTTCTCGATCAGTTCATCCAGTTCGATCGCGAGAAATTCCTGCGGCAGCCGCATGAGAAAATCGACCTCCGCCTTCGGCCGCTTCCAGTTCTCGGTGGAGAACGCGTACAGCGTCAGAAACCGGATGCCGAGCCGGTTCGCCGCCCTGACCGCCCGCTTGACCGCCTTCATGCCGGAGCGGTGCCCCGCCGCGCGCGGCAATCCCCGCTCCTTGGCCCATCGTCCGTTCCCGTCCATGATAATCGCCACATGCTGCGGCAGATTGTCCGGCGACAGCACTTCCGGCCCCGTCGAACGCGACCCAATCCGTCCGCGAATTCGCTCGAACATGCGCACCCTCCCCGCAGGCTGCCCGCGGCCTGCCGCAAAGCCTGCCCATAACTTCAGCAGCCCCGCCTGCCGGAGGGGCTGCTTAAGCCGCACTACACTTCCATGATCTCTTTCTCTTTGGCCGCGATGATGCGATCCACTTCGGCAATGAACCGGTCCGTCAACTTCTGGATGTCGTCCTGGTGGCGGCGCGATTCGTCTTCCGAGATCTCGCCTTTCTCCAGCTTCTTGATGTCGTCGTTCGCATCCCGGCGGACATTGCGGATCGCCACTTTCGCTTCTTCGCCGAATTTCTTCGTCTGTTTCACCAGGTCGTTCCGGCGCTCTTCCGTCAGCGGCGGAACGCTGAGCCGGATAATCGAACCGTCGCTTACCGGCGTCAGACCGAGCTCGGACTTCAAGATCGCCTTTTCGATGTCTCCGAGCACCGATTTGTCCCAAGGCTGAATGACCAGCGTCCGCACGTCGGGCGTATTGATCGTTGCAAGCTGGTTGATCGGTGTGGGAGCCCCGTAGTAATCAACCAGAATGCGGTCAAGCATGGCAGGCGTAGCCCGGCCGGCGCGCAGCGTCGCCAGATCCCGGCGCAACGCGGCGATCGCCTTGTCCATTCGTTCCTCGGCATTCTTCTTGATCGTTTGCGGCATCATTTCACACTCCCTTTGACGATCGTTCCAATTTTCTCGCCCATGACAACCCGCTTGATGTTCCCTTTCTCCGTAATCGAGAAGACGATGAGCGGAATATTGTTATCCATGCAGAGCGACGAAGCGGTTGAATCCATGACGCCCAGATTCTGGTTCAGCACGTCAAGGTACGTGAGCTCATCGTACTTCCGGGCGTTCGAATCTTTGAACGGATCGGCCGAGTAAACGCCGTCGACCTTGTTCTTGGCCATCAGGATGACTTCCGCCTCGATCTCCGCGGCGCGCAGCGCGGCCGTCGTATCGGTGGAGAAGAACGGGTTGCCCGTACCGGCCGCGAAAATGACGACGCGGCCCTTCTCCAGATGGCGGATCGCCCGTCGGCGAATGTAAGGCTCCGCGATCTGCTGCATCGCGATCGAAGTCTGCACACGCGTCGGGACGCCGATCTGTTCGAGCGCATCCTGAAGGGCAAGCGAATTCATCACGGTCGCGAGCATGCCCATGTAATCCGCGGTTGCGCGGTCAATCCCTTTCGCCGAACCCGCGATGCCGCGCCAGATGTTGCCTCCGCCGACGACGATGGCGACTTCCACGTTCATCTCGACGACTTCCTTGACCTGTTCCGCGATCGACGAGACCATGCCCGCATCAATGCCGTACCCCGTCTGCCCGGCGAGCGATTCTCCGCTGACCTTCAGCACGATCCGTTTAAATCTCGGTCGCTCCAATCGGATTACCTCCATCTTGCACCTCAGGCTGAGGCTATCTGTGTAGGGAATAGAGCGACGGCGGAGCGGTCCGTCCGCCCCGCCGTCGCTAATCGGATTACTTCTTCACCTGAGCCATGACTTCTTCGACGAAGTTGTCCTGTTTTTTCTCGAGACCTTCGCCGAGTTCGAAGCGGGCGAAGCGGCGGATCGAAATATTTTCGCCGATCGTGCTGATTTTCTCGTTCAGCAGTTCCTGCACCGTCTTGTCCGGATCTTTCACGAACGGCTGCTCCAGCAGGCAGTTCTCTTCAAAATATTTGCTGATCCGGCCTTCGACGATCTTCTCGACGACCTTCTCCGGTTTCCCTTCATTGAGCGCCTGCGTCCGCAAAATTTCGCGCTCCTTGTCCAGCTCTTCCTGCGGCACTTCCTCGCGGCGCACGTATTTCGGGTTCGAAGCCGCGATATGCATCGCGATGTCGCGGACGAACTCGCGGAACTGGTCCGTCTTGCCGACGAAGTCCGTCTCGCAGTTCACCTCGACGAGCACGCCGATCCGGCCGCCGCCGTGGATGTACGATTCGACGACGCCTTCCGTCGCGATCCGGCCGGCTTTCTTCGCCGCCGCTGCCAGACCTTTCTCGCGCAGAATTTCCGCGGCGCGCGTCATGTCGCCGTTCGCTTCTTCGAGCGCCTTCTTGCAGTCGAGCATGCCCGCGCCCGTCTTCTCGCGCAGTTCTTTCACTTCTGCTGCAGATATTGCCATATGGTAACCCTCCCGATATCGTTTCGTTCAAGCCGCGCCCGCAGGACGATGTTCGTTCGCGAACGGCCCGCTCCTAACGCGCGCATATAGTCGCTTATAGTCTTAAAAAAAGGGCGGCGAGAGGTTTGCACCTTCCAACCGCCCTTGCTGCCGGGTCCATGGCCTCGACGTCAAGCGGACGTCTCTTCCCCTTGATTCGCTTCCACGATCGCATCCGCCATCTTCGAAGTCAGCAGCTTGACCGCGCGGATCGCGTCGTCGTTGCCCGGGATGACATAATCGATCTCATCCGGATCGCAGTTCGTGTCGACGATGCCGACGATCGGAATGCCGAGCTTGCGCGCTTCGGCCACCGCGATGCGCTCCTTGCGCGGATCGATGACGAACAGCGCGCTCGGAAGGCTGCGCATGCCCTTGATCCCGCCGAGGAACTTCTCGAGCCGCTCCTTCTCCTTGCGGAGCAGGATGACTTCCTTCTTCGGCAGCACGTCGAACGTGCCGTCCTCTTCCATCTTCTCGAGCTCGCGCAGACGGTCGATCCGCTTCTGGATCGTCTGGAAGTTCGTCAGCGTGCCGCCGAGCCACCGTTGGTTGACGTAGAAATGGCCGCAGCGTTCCGCTTCTTCCCGGACCGAATCCTGCGCCTGCTTCTTCGTGCCGACGAACAGAATCTTGCCGCCGCTTGCGGCGACGTCGCGGACGAAGTTGTAGGCTTCCTCGACTTTCTTGACCGTCTTCTGCAGGTCGATGATGTAAATCCCGTTCCGTTCCGTGAAGATGTATTTCTCCATCTTCGGGTTCCACCGGCGCGTCTGGTGGCCGAAATGAACCCCGGCTTCAAGAAGCTGCTTCATGGAGATAACCGCCATCTTCACTTCACCTCCTCTGTGGTTGAATATCCTCCGCCAATCGCATCTTCCGCCAAAACTTCCCGCAGGGAAGCACCGTTGACGAAATTGACCGGCGTGTGTTCTGGACACCGTCAAATACTATACCATATCTTGTGCGGGGGCGCAAGGCAGATACCGGTTGCGGCCGGCATCAATCCTCGGGCGGACTGGTGATGATCGTCCGCACGTCTTCCAGCGTCTCGTTGCCGGTAAACGAATAGTAGCCCGCCCTGATCCTGGTGCTCATGCGGGCCATCAGTTTCATCAGAGCGTCCGCATCGTCAATGACGCCTTTTGATTCCAGCAGCCTGGCCGTTTCCGTGAGCGTCATGCCCGGTTTGATGCGCACGTCGATACCGCCGGCTGTCGCCCCGTTCGCCGCGCCGGCCTGCCCGCCGCTTGCCTCGGGGGATGCGCCGCCGCCGGCCACGGATGGTGCGCCGCTCTCGCCCGCGCCATCGTCCGCCGGACGGTCATCCGCCCGGTCCGCTTCCGCTTCGCCGCCGCCGGCCGCCGCCTGTTCGTACTGCCTCCGCACCCGCGCTTCCGCCTCCGCGATGCGCGCGTCCAGCTCGGACTGCGTATACAACGCGTCTTCTCCGGAGAGCCTGTCGATATCCGCAAGACGTTCGGACTGTTCCCTGCCGGCCAGCATGAGCTGAAGCAGCAGCGCCCCGGCGATCATCCCGATTCCGAGTCCGAGGAGCAAAGACCGCTTGTCAACCATGCCGCTCTTCCTCCTGCTTCGCGAGCTGCAGAATCAGCATCACTTCGCCTTTGTTCATGCCGGTCTGCCTGGCGATGGCGTCGACGGGCTTGCCTTGATCGTGCATGGCGAACAGCTCGGCGTACCGTCTGCGGAATGTCGATTCGACCGTTTCCTGCCGCTCCTCGCCTCCCGTTTCCGGCTCCGCGGCCCGAATGTCGGCCGCAGCGTCGGCCGCCGGCGCCGTGTCGGCCGAATCGTTGCGGCCGAGTCCGTCAATCCGGTCTTCCAGCTTGCGCCCGGTCCGGCTCAGCATCTGTTCCAGTTCGGCCGCGCGCCGTTCAAGCGCGGCAATCCGCTCGTCGCGGTCCGCATTCTCCTCCCGGACGCGCTTCTGCATGCCGGCGATCGATTCGGCGATCTCCCGGTTGTCCGCTTCCATTGTCTCCATGAATTGCTCAAGCGCCGTCTGCAATTGCACGGCGCTTGCTTCGTCGGGCCGGGAGCCGGCTTTGCGGCGCGGCACGAGGAGCGCGGCCGCCGCGGTGACAGCTCCGAGCAGCACGATCAGTTGCCACGGATCCACATTCAATCCCCCGCAATCGTCGTTCAGAACGAAATATCGATATGCTTTCCTTTGTACGGATGCGGAGCATCCTTGGGCGGACGGGGCCCGTCCGGCTTGCTCTTCCCCTGCTGCTGCCGCCGGCCGCCTCCCTGCTGCCTTGGCTGGCCCTCGCGGATCGGACGATTCTCGGTTTCCTCCGGAGCGGAGCTCGTCTGCCTCATCCGTTCCGTCTCCTTCTCGCTTTGCGAAGCCAGCATCTGCTGTTCGGCCGCAGGCCTTGCCGACTGATTGCCGTAATAGCCTGAAGCATCGGGTGTGCGCGGGATCGCGATTTGAAAGTCGATCGGTTTGAACGGCATCGCCATGCCCTCCATTCTTCCGGATCGTCTTCGCCACTTGCGCAGCCGGCTTCGTCTCTAGTACAGCGGCAGCATGATGATTTCGCCGTCTGCGAACCTGAAGTAGACGCGCGAACAAGGCTCTTTCACGAAACGGGTGTACCGGCCGATGACAATTTTCGTGCCGCCGTAGATGGTGTTCACGGCTTCAACGCGCGCGTTCTCCGTATCTTCCAGCAGCTTCTCGATCTCGAGAATCCGCTCCTTCACGATTTCCATCTCTTCCATCGCCTGACGCTTCGTCGTCGCAAGCTTCGACCGCATGAGCAGCTTGTCTCCGGAGAGTTGTCCCGCGGCCGCCATCTGGTCAAGCAGGGCAAGCGCCTTGTTGGTCTTGTCGAGATTCTCGCCTTGCTGGCGCTGCTGCTGCCGCAATTGGGCCAGCTCGCCCCGCAGTTCCGGCGCGACCCCGACTTCGATCGCCGTCGCCGTGGAAAGCGTGTTGCCGATCGTTCTGGCCTTCACCTTCTCGCCGGCCTGCACCGTTCCGCCGACAATCAGCCCTTTCGCGCCGTAGCAGATGACGCTGCGTCCCGCGCGGATGTTGGAGTGCATGATGCTCTGCGAGACGATGATGTCTTCCGCCGCGAACACGTTCGCATCCTGGATGAACGAACATTTCACGTTCTTCCCGGCTCTGACGAACCCCTTGTTGCCGGCCATGATGCCGCCGGTGATCTCCAGGGAACCTTCCGCCTCGATCTCGGCTCCTTCCACACCGCCGACAATGCGGATGTCCCCGCCGGCCTTGACGCGGAAACCGGTCAGCACGTTGCCGCGGATGACGACGGTGCCGACGAAATCGATGTTGCCCGTCTTGTAATCCACGTCGCCGTTCACTTCGAAAACGGGAAAGACGTTGATCTTCTCCCGCTCCGTCTTGGCCACCATGCCGTCGATCGCGGCGTACATCGCCGTCTGCTCGGGGTTGACCACGACGTTTTTGCCGATTCTGAAGCGGGCTTCCTTGCCGTTCTTCGCCGGGATCACTTCGCCGTTCACCGCCTTGCCCGGAACTCCCGCTTCCGCCGGCACGCGTTCGGCGATGAGCTGCCCTTTCTTCACGTTCCGGATCTTCGACAGTTCCTTGAAATCGACGGTGCCGTCCTCGAGCTCGACGGGCTTGTGCTCTTCTTCGTCCAGATCGAATACGAGCCGAATGACGCCGTCCTTGCCGTCAATCGGCGGCTGCCCGGACGCTACGACGGTCTGGCTGTAGAAATAGGCCTTCGGATCGCGCGCGATGCTCTCGAGAACATCGTCGCGAATGCCGAATACGACGCCGCGGCTTCGCAGAAACGATTCCAGTTGCGCGGCGGTGCATCTGAAGCTGTCCGCCGCTTTGTGAAAGTATAGGACTGCCGTCAGGTTGTCCGGCGAAATGGTCACGCCGATCGCAGATTCCAGTTCGGACGGCTCCATGAAAATCACTCCCATCTGAAGTTCAGTTCTCGAGCAACTGCTTCTTCTGCTTGTCGAGCGCGCCCCTCAGACGCAGGATGGCTTTCGAATGCAGTTGGGATATGCGCGAAGGCGAAAGCGACATCACTTCGGCGATTTCGCTCAGTGAAAGCTCCTCGTAATAGAACAGCGAGATGACGATGCGCTCCTTCTCCGTCAGCCGCTCGATGCCCTTGATGAGCGTCTCCTTTAGAAATTGTTCCTGCACCTTGTAGTCCGGATTTTTCGCCTTCTCGTCCACGAGCATGGAGAGCCGCGTCTCCGTCTCTTCCTCGCGGATCGGATCCTCGAGCGAACAGATCGTCGTCACCGCGATTTCTTGCAGCATCTGCTGAAATTCCCGCTCCGACACGTTCAGGTAGGCGCTCACTTCCGCGTCGGTGACGGAGCGGAGCATCTGCTGCTCCAGGTGCGCGTATGCCTCCTCGATCTTCTTCGCCTTCTCGCGGACGGAGCGCGGCACCCAGTCTCCCTGGCGGAGGCCGTCGATCATCGCGCCCCGTATCCGCCAGGAAGCATAGGTTTCGAACTGCAGCCCGCGGCGGTAATCGAATTTCTCGATCGCATCGATCAGACCCATGACGCCGTTGCTGGTGAGATCGTCCTTGGACACATTCTTCGGCAGCCCGATCGCCATCCGGTTCGACACATACTCCACAAGCGGCAAGTAATGCTCGATCAACCGTTTTTTCGCCTCGATATCGCGGTGCTCTTTCCATTGCTGCCACAGTTCGAAGTTGGACAGACGGGACGTCTTCGGTTCGATCATCGTCCTCTCACCCCTTTCTGCTTTCCTCAAGGAAAACGGCTCGCGCCGTCCTCCGCGGGAAGGCGGGCCCGTTTGCGGCTCGCGCCGTCCCGATCAAGCGAGCGCATCCTGTCCGGATGATTCGCGTTTTGCTTAAGGAAAGCGTTCCTGGCATCGTTAGAACGGTCAATTTCTGGCGGTCAATTGCAGACGATTAATTGCAGACGGTCAATTGTCGCCTTCCTGCGCCAGATGGCGCACGGCCTGCACCAGATCCTCCGGGTTTCGGCCTTCCACGGAGAAGACGCGCTTCGGCTCAAGCGGACGGAACTCCGCGGCCGCCGCGTTGTCGGAAGAGCCGGATTCACGCTGCGCCTTGAGCATCTCGCTTAGTTCGGACCCGTCGTCCGGCGTCTTGAGATCGACGTGCGCGCCGACATCCTGCAACTCCGCCGCGGCGCCGACCGGCCGTTCGGTTTCGGCCGAAGCGACGATCAGTTGCAAGGCTCCGCGCAGCAGGTATCCGGCGGCGAAGAATGCGGCGAACGCGTACAGCGCGCGGAGACACGACACGGCAAAACCGTTGTTGCCCAGCGAGAAGAAGAAGGTAAGCAGCATGCCCGCCAGTCCCAACACGAGATTCCAGCGAATGGATCCCAGCATGTCAAAGCTCCTTTGTCCCGTACTGAATGCTTCGTATGGTCAAAATCCCGGTCGCGCTGTCAAACTCGATCGTCCGGCCGTAATTGGCGCCGGTATCTTCGGCGACCAGCGGGATGTCCAACGATTCAAGCATCGTCTTGCAAGTTTCGATGTTTCGCGGCCCGATGCGCATCGTATCCTGTCCGGCGAAGGTGAACATCTGGGCGCCGCCGGCCAGTTTGGCGATCAGCCGCCTGCGCGAAGCGCCCGCCGAGATCATCGCTTCCAGCATGTCCGGCAGCGCGGTGTCCGCGTACTTCGCACGGTTGAAGTTCTCCTCGCGCGCGATTTCCGAGGAAGGAAGCATGATGTGGGCCATGCCGGCAATCTGCGCGGCGCCGTCGTACAGGGTAAGGCCGACGCAGGAACCGAGCCCGGTCGTCTTGAGCACATCGCCCGACGAAGCGACTTTCCAGTCGGCCATGCCGACCTTGATGATTTCGGTCATGTGCCCGGCACTCCCAGCGCGCGGAAAATCTTCCCGAACGACTCCGGGTCCGGGATCAGGAAGAACTGGCCTTCCACGGTGTCGCGGTCTTCGAGGAACTTCGTCTCGATCAGCAAGGCGGCGTCGCCCATCTGACCGAACTGCAGCAAACCGTAGCTCAGAATGGCTCCCGCCATGTCAATGGCCAGCGAAGGCACGGTCGGCGTCATGGTCAAACGGGTGAAATCCGCCAGCGAGGACAGATAGGATCCCGCCAAAATATTGCCGATTTCATTGAGCGCGGACAATTCCATGTCGGAGTAGACGCCTTCCTCCGTGTCGATGGACAGCAGATTCCGGAGAAGCCGCTTCGCCGAGTCTTCCCGGATGATGAAGAACATGTTGCCTGGCGCATCGCCTTCGACGCGGAGGAAGACGGCGATCACGACCTGTTCGGAACCGCCGACCCGGTCCGCGATTTCCTCAAACGGCACCAGACTCACCGTCGGCACGGACATGTCGACCGGCTGGTTCAGGATGCGGGACAATGCGGTCGCCGCATGTCCCGCGCCGATGTTGCCGACTTCCTTGAGCACATCCAGTTTGAATTCGTCCTTGAATTCGTTCCAGAAACTCACGATCTAGACCTCGAACTGCTCGAGCTGGATGATCTCGTCCTTGTTCAACACCTCAACCAGATTCAGCATGATGAGCAGCCGATTGTCGTCCAGTCTGGCGACGCCGCGCAAATATTTCGCCTTGATGCCGCCGACGACTTCCGGAGGCGAATCGATGCGGTCGCTGTCGATGTCGATGACGTCGTTCGCGGCATCGACGATGAACCCGACCTCGATGTCATTCACCTGCACGATGATGATCCGCGACGTATCCGTCGCTTCGGTCTCCGTAAGGCCGAAGCGGCCGCGCAGGTCGATGACCGGGATGACCACGCCGCGCAGGTTGATGACGCCCTTGATGAACGGCGGCGTCTTCGGCACGCGGGTTATGGGCATCATCCGCTCGATCGTCCGGACCTTGTCCACCTCGATGCCGTACTGCTCGTCCGCCAGCGCGAATACGATGACTTTCAGTTCTTCACCCATGGGAAGACCTCCTTGGTTATGGTATCAGGCAGAATCGGCGGTATCTCATTTGATCAGCGCGTTGGGGTCGATGATCAGCGCCACCTGGCCGTCGCCCAGAATCGTCGCCCCGGAAATGACGCTGTATCCGGACAGATATTTGCCGAGCGGCTTGAGCACGATGTCGCTCTGTCCCAGAAAATCGTCGACGAGAACGGCAGCCCATTTGTCGCCTTTCCGGATGATGATCGCTTCGCACTCTTCTTCCCGCTTGTCATCGTAATCCGGCGAATCGACCAGTTCCGCCAGCGAGACGACCGGGATGATCGCCCCGCGAAACTCGATCATCGCGTTGCCGTGAATGTTGTGGATCTGGCTGCGCTTAATGATGGTTGTCTCCATGATGGAGGACAGCGGAATCGCATATTTCTCGGAACCGAGTTTCAGCAGCATGGCCGAAATGATCGACAGCGTCAGCGGAAGCTGGATCGAGAAGACCGTTCCCTTGCCGAGTTCCGACGTGACGGCCACCGATCCGCCGAGGGCGTTGATCTTCGACTTGACGACGTCAAGCCCGACGCCGCGCCCGGAGATGCCGGACACTTGCTCGGCCGTGCTGAAGCCCGGTGCGAAGATCAGCATGTAGACTTCCTCGTCGGTCATCGCCTTGCCTTGTTCCTCGGTGACGATGCCCCGCTTCACCGCCGTCGCCAGCACCTTGTCCCGGCGGATGCCGCCGCCGTCGTCCTCGATCTCGATGAAGACGTTGTTGCCGCTGTGGAAGGCGCGCAGGTGCACGGTGCCCGTCTCCGGCTTGCCGGCTTCCAGCCGCTTCTCGGCCGGCTCGATGCCGTGGTCGACCGAGTTGCGGAGCAGATGGACGAGCGGATCGCCGATCTCGTCGATGACCGTCCGGTCCAGCTCGGTCTCTGCGCCGGTGATGATCAGATCGACTTTCTTGTCGAGCGATTTCGCAAGGTCCCGGACCATCCGCGGGAACCGGTTGAACACGGTCTCGACGGGAACCATGCGCAGCTTCAGCACGATGTTCTGCAGATCGGCGCTGATCCGGCTCATGTGCTCGACCGTCTCGGTCAGATCGGAGCTCTTGATTTCGCTGGCGAGCTGCTCGAGCCGCACGCGATCGATGAGCAGTTCGCTGAACAGGTTCATCAGGACGTCCAGCCGCTCGATGTCGACGCGAATCGTCTTCGCCACGCTTCCGCCGGCTGCCGGCGGACGCTTCTCCGCCGAACCGGAGGCGCCTGCGGCCTGCGGCTTGTCCGATTTCCGCTCCGGTTCGGACGGACGCGACGGACGGGACAGCGCGTTCAGGGCGTCGGCGTCAAGTTCCGTTACTTCAACCGTTTCAATCTCCGAGATGCCCGCGATCTGCTGCTTCAAATCGTCGACCGTCCATTGCGAGATGAGGAAGACGGTGAAGGTGCGGTCGAACTTTTCCTGCTCGATGTCCTGCACCGACGGCTGGGACTTCACCACTTCACCGGCCTGTTCCAGCACGTTGAACACCATGTAGGCTCTGGCCGACTTGAGCACGCAGTCTTCCCGGATCGTCACGACCGTCCGGAACACGCGGTGCCCGGAGCCGATCGACTGCTGCAGGACGGAGTACTGGTACTGGTCGAGCTCGACTTCGCCCGCCTGCTGCGCCGGCGCCGCCGAGGCCGTCGCCGAACGAGCGGCGGCTTCGGATTTGGCCGGGATCTCGCCGCTCACGATTTTTTTGAGCAGGCCGACCAGCTCGGTGACGTCGGCGCTTCCCGTCCCGCCGTTCACGATATCCCGCACCATCGACTCGAGCGCGTCCAAACCTTTGAAGAGCGTGTCGAAGATGAAGCTGTCCATGCGCAGCTTCCCGTTGCGCACCAGATCGAGCACGTTCTCCATTTCATGCGTCAGATGGGCCAGGTCTTCGAAACCCATCGTCGCGGACATGCCCTTGAGCGTGTGCGCGGAGCGGAAGATGTCCTGCACGATCGACAGATCATCCGGCGAACTTTCCAGTCTGAGCAAGTTCTCGTTCAAAGACTGCAGGTGGTCGTTCGATTCGTCGATGAACATCGACAGGTACGCGTTCATATCCATGGCCTTGCACCTCCTGGTTGAACTCGGTTCACAGCGGAAAAGCGCTAACGCTAATGCCTGACGGCTTCGGTCAGCCGCGCGGGTATGTCATGAAGCGGCAGCACGGCCGAGACGGCGCCTTCTTCGATCGCGGAGCGCGGCATGCCGAACACGACGCATGTCTCCTCCGCTTCGGCTATTGTCGTGACGGCGCCGTGATCCGCGAGCTGACGCATCCCTTTGGCCCCGTCGCTGCCCATGCCCGTCATGATGACGGCGTGGCGGACAAGTTCGGTGAAAGGTACAAGCGATTCGAACAACACGTCGACCGACGGGCGGTGTCCGTTCCGCTGCGGCGCGTCCGTCAGGCGGATGACGTACCGGCTGCCGCTCGCCGTCAGCTCCATATGGCGGCCGCCGGGCGCGACATAGGCGATGCCCGGCCGGACCGGTTCGCCGTCTTCCGCTTCCTTCACCGTCAGGGCGGAATGGCTGTCCAGCCGCTGCGCAAGCGAATGCGTGAACTTCGGCGGCATATGCTGCACAATCAGGATCGGTGCGGGCAAATCGCCCGGCAGCTCGCTGAGCAGCCGATGAAGCGCCCGGGGGCCGCCTGTCGATGTGCCGATCGCAATGATGTGCCGGAACGCGCTTGCGCCAGGAAGTTCCGCGGCGGCCGGCTTCACGGGCGCGGGAGGCGCAGGCCGGGCGGCTGCCGGCCGGGTCCCGGCCTTCGGCGTTTTCGGCTGTACCGTTGCGGGCGGGGGAGGCGGCGGAGCGCTTTCCCTTTTCGCCGGCGGCTGTTCCGGCCGCTTCGGCGCGGGCGCCGCCCGCGCGGCGCCTTTCGGCTTGGCGGACGGACGGACTGCCGCCGGTCCCGCTTTCGCCTCCGGCAAGGCCGGGCGGCGGATCGATACCGCGGCTCTCAACCGCAGCATCAGCGCATCGGCCGTCTTGCGGATGTCCGCTCCCGGTCCCGACGGCTTGCGGATAAAATCGAACGCGCCGAGCGAAAGCGCCGTGATCGTCTCCCGGGTGTTCTTCTCGCTGATGCCGGACAGCATGATGACGGGCGTTCCGGCTTCGGCCATGATGAGCCTCAGCGCATCGATCCCGTTCATCTCCGGCATTTCCAGGTCGATCGTGATGGCGTCCGGCTTCAGCTCTCGATGAAGCTCCACCGCTTCCCTGCCGTTCTTCCCGACGGCGACGACGGTGAACGCCGGATCGGATTCGATAATGTCCGTGAACAATTTCCTCATGAAGGCGGAGTCGTCTACCACAATGATCCGGTAAGGCTTCATCGGTGCTCACCCCACTGGCGCTGGATCGTTAACGCTGCCTGAACATGCGTTCCAGAAATCCCCGGATGCCGCCGGTTCTTCCGGCGGTCGGCGTGGATATGAACGCCCTCGCGATTTCCTCGACCGCCCTTGCCGCGCTGCCGCCGGGATAGGCGATCGTGAACGGCACCTGCCGCTTGACCGCCTTCGGCACATGCGCGTCGTCCAGAATGATGCCGAGCAAGGGCAGATGGAGCGACAGAAACTGCCGGGCGACCAGGCTGATCTTGTCGGCCGTCTGCCTGCCTTCGCGGTTGTCCGCCGCGCGGTTGACGACCAGCCTGAAATCGACGTCGTGGTTCATGGACCGGACCATTTTGATGAGCGCATACGCGTCCGTGATCGAAGTCGGCTCCGGCGTCGTCACGACGACCGTCTCCTGCGCCGCCGTGATGAACCGGACGGTCTCCTTCGTCAGGCCGGCCCCCGTATCGAACAGGATCAGATCATAATGGCCGTGCAGCTTGTCGATTTGTTCTCCGAAGTAGTCCAGCTCGCGGTCCGACAGATGGAGCAGGTCTTTGAAACCCGAACCGCCGGCGATGAAATGGAGGCCGAGCGGCCCTTCATGGACGATCTCCCAGATGGCCTTCTCCCGTCTGAGCAGATGGACCAGATTGTAGGGGGCCGATGTCCCCATGAGCACATCGATGTTCGCCATGCCGATATCCGCGTCGAACACGAGCACGCGCTTGCCGAGCTTCTGCAACGACAAGGCGAAGTTCAGGCTGAAATTCGATTTTCCGACTCCCCCTTTGCCGCTCGTGACGGTGACGACCCGGGTCTGCCTGGACGCGTTGACCGTGTCGCGCGATTGCATCAGGCTGCGCAGCGCTTCCGCTTGGTCATTCATCGCCGTATGCCCCCAGCAATTGCGCCACATAGCGGTCGGAACGGAACAGCTCGATGTCGTCCGGGACGTTCTGACCGGTCGTCACGTAAGCCGCTTTCAGATGGTGCTGCATGGCGAGGTTCAAGACCGGACCGATCGCGTCCGTTTCGTCCCGCTTCGTGTAAATGACTCTCGTCACGCCGTACGCGGCGAACCGCGACGCGACCGCCGCCAGATCCCGCGTCTTGCCGGTCAGGCTGAGCACGAGGAACGTGTCGCAGTCTTCATCCCGCTGGATCAGACTGTTCACTTCGGACACGTACAGATCGTTCCGGAAATTCCGGCCGGCCGTATCCATGAAAATGATCTCGCGGTCTTCCAGCTGCTTGAAGGCGCGCGCCAGTTCAAGCGGCGAGAACACGACCTCCATCGGCACGTTAAGTATATTGGCATATGTCCGGAGCTGGTCGACGGCCGCGATGCGATAGGTATCCGATGTAATGAAGCCGACTTTGCGCTTGGCGCGCAGCACCTGTTCCGCCGCGAGCTTCGCGATCGTCGTCGTTTTGCCGACGCCCGTCGGACCGACGATGTGCACGACGCGGGTGCCGTCGCGAATGCCCGTGGGCTCGCCCGGATCCACCCACTCCCGAAGCCACTCGGACGCGATCTCCCAGACGGTTTCCGCTACCGATTCGGGGTTGTAGGCGGGATGCGCCTTGATTTTGTCAACGAGCAGCTCGATCCATTCCTGGGCGACATCCTGTTCGGCAAGCCTGCTCCTCAGCTTCCCGATGGCGGCCGGCTCCTCTTCCTGTTCGCGGTCCCGCGCCAGCTTGGCCATCATCGCCCTCATCTGCCGGATCTCTTCCATCACCGCGTTCTGGTCGACGATGATCCGGGATACCGGAGGCGCCGCGGGTTCGCGGACGGGAACGGGTTGTTCCGTGTCCCGCAGCCTCGGCAAGGGCGGCGGTTCTTCCGCGATCGCCGGCCGTGCTGACGGCTGCTGCCCCGGAAACCTTCCGACCTGCGGAAGCGGATGCGCCGCCTCCGCAACCGCTGCGGGCGCACCAAGCCCGGCGGCCGCTACGGGCGGCTTGGCCAATGGTGGAAGCGGATTTGCGCCGCGCGCCTGCGGAATGTTCCCGGCGACCGGCGGATTCGTCTCGACGGCGGCGATCACTTCCATCTTCTTCTTGCGGAACAGGCCGAGAAACCCGCCCACATAGATCTCTTTCGTATTCAGGATCACCGCGTCCTTGCCCAGCTCGCTGCGGATGATCGGCAGCGCCTCCGGTACCTCGTCCACGACATAACGTTTGACCCTCACAGATTCACCACCCCGACGCTTTGAACTTCGACACTCGGTTCAAGTTCGCTGTACGACAACACGGGTACGTCTGTCATCGTGCGTTCGACGATTTGCCTGAGGTACATGCGGATCGTCGGCGACGCGAGGACAATCGGCTGCTGTCCGGATTGAATCTGCCTGGTGACTTGTTCGTTCAGCTTCTGATAGATCTGCTGCGTCGAGACGGGGTCAAGCGCGAGATAGCTGCCATGCTCCGTCTGCTGCACGGATTCGGCGATCTTCTTCTCAAGCTGCGGACCGACCGTGATGACCTTGAGCGTCTCGCCCTGGGGCGCGAACTGGTTCGTGATCTGGCGCGACAGCGCCTGGCGGACGTACTCGGTCAATATATCGGGATCTTTCGTGTATGTACCATGATCGGCCAGCGCCTCGAAGATCGTCACCAGATCGCGGATCGACACCTTTTCTTTCAGCAGTTTGACCAGCACTTTCTGCACGTCGCCGATCGACAACACCGACGGAATCAGCTCGTCGACCAGAGCCGGATATTGTTCTTTCAGATTGTCGACCAGCGCTTTCGTCTCCTGACGGCCGATTAGCTCATGCGCATGGCGCTTGATCACTTCGGTCAGGTGGGTCGCCACGACGGAAGGCGGATCGACGACGGTGTATCCGGCGAGCTCGGCCCGCTCCTTCGTGGCGTGATCGATCCAGAGCGCCGGCAAGCCGAAGGCCGGTTCCTTCGTCTCGATGCCGACGACGGATTCGTCGTCGATGCCGGGGCTCATTGCCAGGTAGTGGTTGAGCAGCAGCTCTCCCCGGGCCACCGTATTGCCCTTGATCTTGATGACGTATTCGTTCGGCTTCAGTTGAATGTTGTCGCGGATCCGGATGACGGGAACGATCAATCCGAGCTCCAGCGCGCATTGCCGGCGAATCATGATGATGCGGTCCAGCAGGTCGCCGCCCTGCTGCGTATCCGCCAGCGGAATGAGGCCGTAGCCGAATTCGAACTCGATCGGATCGACCGACAGCAGGCCGATGACGCTCTCGGGGCTGCGCACTTCTTCGATCTGCTGCTCCTCGACCATGAGCTCTTCCTCCTGCTTCTTCCGCTCCATGTTCTTGCTCATCCGGTAGCCGGCGATGGCAAGCACGGCGGCGAAAGGCAGCGTCGTGATCCAGCCGATCGGCGTGAACAGGCCGAGCATCGTCACGGTTCCGGCGACGATATAGAGCAGACGCGGGAACTTGAAGAGCTGGCTCGTCAGGTCGAACGCGAGATTGCCTTCCGAAGCCGCCCGCGTCACGACGAGGCCGGCGGAAGTCGAAATGAGCAGCGCCGGAATCTGGCTGACGAGGCCGTCGCCGATCGTCAGGACGGAATAGGTCTCCAGCGCCTCGGCGAACGACATGCCGTGCACGGCCATCCCGACGATGAAGCCGCCGATCAGGTTGATGAACAGAATGATGATGGCCGCGATGGCGTCGCCTTTGACGAATTTGCTCGCGCCGTCCATCGCGCCGTAGAAATCCGCTTCCTTCTCGATCTTCTCGCGCCGTTCGCGCGCCTGCTGTTCGTTGATCAGGCCGGAGTTCAGGTCGGCGTCGATGCTCATCTGCTTGCCGGGCATCGCGTCGAGGGTGAAGCGCGCCGCCACTTCGGCGACCCGTTCCGAACCCCTCGTAATGACGATGAACTGGACGACGACCAGGATAAGGAAGACGATGAAGCCGATGGCGATTTCGTTGCCGGCGACGAAACTTCCGAACGTCTCGATGACATGTCCGCCTTTGCCGTGCTGCAGAATGTTCCGCGTCGCCGAAATGTTGAGCGCGAGCCTGAACAGCGTCGTAATCAGCAGAAGCGAGGGAAAAATGCTGAAGTTGAGCGCGTCGTTCGTGTTCATCGCGATGAGCAGAATCATGAGCGCCAGCGAGATGTTGACGATGAGCAGAAAATCGAGCAGCCCGAGCGGGACGGGAATGACCATCATGAGTACGATGCCGATAATGCCGATCAGAATGATCAGGTCCTTGGATTTCATGCGGCTTCCCACCTCCCCGGTCAGGATGTTTTGACGCGTCCTTTCAATCTATATATGTAAGCCAGAATTTCCGCCACAGCCTGGAACAGATCGACCGGAATCGTCCGTCCGATATCCGTCCGCTCATATAGCGCTCTGGCGAGCGGCTTGTTCTCCATGATCGTGACGCCTGACTCCTTCGCGATTTCGCGGATGCGTAGGGCCAGATAATCAACGCCTTTGGCGACGACGATCGGCGCGTCCATCTCCGCCGCGTCGTACCTCAGCGCGACCGCGTAGTGCGTCGGGTTCGTGATGACCACGTCCGCCTTCGGCACTTCCTGCATCATCCGCTGGATCGCCATGCGGCGCTGCTTCTCGCGGATTCTGCCCTTGATGAGCGGGTCGCCCTCCACCTTCTTGTGCTCATCCTTGATGTCCTGTTTGGACATGCGGAGACTTTTCTCATGCATATATTTGCGGTACAGAAAGTCGAGCAAAGACAGCACGACAAGCAAGACGGCAATCTTGATGCCGAGCGACATCGTCAGCGACGCGGCGAACGACAGAATCTGCTCGGGGGTCGCATGGTCCAGCATCACGATCGAATCCAGTTCGCCCTGGATGGTCATATAGACCATCAGCCCCACGATCAGCAGCTTCAGAATGCTCTTGACGAATTCGACCAGCGAGCGGCTCGAGAACATGTGCTTGACGCCCTGGATCGGATCGATTTTCTTGAGCGACGGCTTGATCGTCTCGAAGGTGAACAGCCACCCGAACTGGAAAACGTTGCTGACCACGCCGATGACCAGCGCGATCGCAAAGATCGGCAAGAGCAGCAGCGCGACTTCGGTCATCCACTTCGTCACGAGCGTGCCCAGCGACTCCGCCGTCAGCTCCATCGTCAGCCCGCTCTCGAAGGAATCTCCGAACATGCGGTACAGCCGGTCCTTGTAGTAGCCGCCTAACATCATGAAGCTGAGAAAGACGAACAGCAGGATGAACGCCGCCGGTATTTCCTGGCTGGACGCGACCTGGCCTTTTTTCCGTGCTTCCTGCCTTTTTCGCGGCGTTGCCGGCTCCGTCTTCTCCTGGTTGAAAAGCTGCAGGTCAAGAATGAGCCGATAACGTTGCATGGTTGTCCACCTTTCCCGGAATCAGCCGGTGATGACGGCCATGAGCTGCCGGAGATGATCGAACAGGACGGACATCAGATACGAGCAGAAGGCCGTAAAACCCGCAAACGTTGCAATCATCACAAGAAGTCCCACCAAAATTTTGAGCGGCAGGCCGATGACGAACACGTTGAACTGCGGCGCCGTCTTGGCGAGAAAGCCGAGCCCCGTATCGGTCAGAAACATCGCGACCATGAGCGGAGCGGCAAGCTGAAACCCGAGGATGAACGTCGTCGCGACCGTTCTGGCGAGCTGCTCCGTCAAGCCTCCCGCCCCGATCGCCGCGTACAGTTCTCCCGTGAGGGGCAGCCACTTGTAGCTGTCCATCAGCGCGGACAACATGTAATGATGGCCGTTGATGGCCAGGAACACGGCGAGCAGCAGGTAGTACTTGAAATTGCCCGTCAGCGGTGCGGAAACCCCGGTCATCGGGTCGATGATGTTCGCCATGCCGAAGCCCATCTGCAAATCGACGAAGGCGCCGGAAATCTGGGCAACCGCGAAAAACAGGTAAAACAGGTAGCCGAGCAGCAGGCCGGCAAGCACTTCGTGGATGACGTGCAGCAGGTAGCCCGCGTCCATCGGCACCGTGTATTGAAAACCGTTCGCAAGAAAGACGATCAGCGAGACGAAAAACCCGAGCCCGATCTTGAACGCCGCCGGCACTTGCCTGATGGCGAAAACGGGCGATACGACGAAAAACGAAGTAATTCGACAAAACATCAGCAAAAAAACAGAAAACCCTTGCAAGAAACCGTCCATGGTCCGCTAGTCCTAACCGATGTATTTATACAGGTTGTTCAGCAAGTTGTAGGTGAAATCGACGACCGTGTTCAGGATCCATGGGCCGAATAAGAGGATCGCCACCAACACCGCCGCAATCTTCGGAATGAAAGCCATCGTCTGCTCCTGGATGTGCGTCGTGGCCTGGAAAATGCTGACGATCAGGCCGACGCACAGGGCGATGATGAGCAACGGCGCGGACGCCTTGAGCACCGTATAGATGGCCTGACCCGCCAGGCCGATGATAAAATCCTCGCTCACGGCTTATCGTCCTCTCCTTACAAACGGCTATGGGTTGAAACTGAGCAGCGCCGATTTGACCACCAGATACCAACCGTCCACCAGGACGAAGAGCAAAATCTTGAACGGAAGCGAAATCATCATGGGCGGCAGCATCATCATCCCCATCGCCATGAGCGTGCTCGCGACGATCATGTCGATGATGAGAAACGGAATGAAGATCATGAAACCCATCTGAAACGCCGTTTTCAGCTCGCTGATCGCGAACGCCGGCACAAGCACGGTGAGCGGGATATCTTCCACCGATGCCGGCCGTTCCATTTGCGAATAGCGCATGAACAAGAGCAGATCTTTCTCCCGCGTTTGCTTGGCCATGAACGTTTTCATCGGCACGGCCGCCGCTTCAAGCGCTTCGGTCTGCGTCATCTCGCCGCGCAGGTAAGGCTGGAGCGCGGTGCTGTTCACCTCGGACAACGTGGGCGCCATGATGAACAGGGTCAGGAACAACGCCAGTCCGATGATCACCTGGTTGGGCGGGCTCGTCTGCGTGCCGAGCGACATGCGGACAAAACCGAGCACGACCACGATCCGGGTGAAGCTCGTCATCAGCACGAGAATCGCCGGCGCGATGCTGAGCACCGTGATGAGCAAGAGAAGCGACAACGCGGAAGTATTCGGTTCCTCCGAACCTCCGCCGATGGAAATGTCGATGTTCGGCAGCACGGCAGCGGATGCCTGATCGCCGAACAGGACAAGCGATGCGATTGTCAGGAACGCGGCCAGCCACAATTTGCTTCTCATTCGTCCATCAACCGATCTTTCGACTGCGAGCCGTTCACAAGCGACTCGAATTGTTGTTTTCTGCCGGCTTGCCGCTCGAGATTGCTTTGCAGCATGGCCTCGAAATCGGACACGTTCCAGTTCTCCTCCGACCCCGATGCCCGACGGCCGCCGCGCAGCCGGTTCAGCCATTCGCCGAGCAGCGGGACGCCGAGCGGCTGCGAAGCCGGATTTTCCAGAATGGCGATCAACCGACCGGCCTCCTCCGCGTCGTCAATCCGGTCGATGAGCGTCACGTTTTCGCCGACGCCGACGAGATACAGCTTTCCGCCGACCTCGATAACCTGCAGCGATTTGTTCTGTCCCAGCGCGATTCCGCCCAGTGAACGAAGCGAACGGTTTTGTCCCCATGCGCGGGTCCGGGAAGACAGAAACCGGAGCGTCACCACGATCAGCGCGATGACGATGACGAGCGCGATGATGAGCCATATCACGTTGCCGAGCGCGTCCATGCCGTCGGGTATATCCGGCGGCGCGTTCTCCCCGCCCGAAAGTTCGTCTTCCAGGCTCGTTCCGAACGCCGCTGCGGGATGCAGAATCGCCGCCGCTGCCGCGGGCAACGCGGCGAAGAACCGGCGGATCCGCATCGCGTCACCCGAGCGTCTTCTTGATCGCTTCGATGACACGATCCGCCTGAAACGGCTTGACAATGAAATCTTTCGCCCCCGCTTGAATGGCGTCGATGACCATCGCTTGCTGGCCCATGGCCGAACACATGATCACTTTGGCGCTGCTGTCGATTTTCTTGATCTCCTTGAGCGCCGCAATGCCGTCCATTTCCGGCATCGTGATATCCATCGTGACCAGATCCGGTTTCAGTTCCTTGAAACGTTCAACCGCCTGCGCACCGTCCTGCGCCTCGCCGACGACTTCGTAGCCGTTCTTCGTCAGAATGTCGCGGATCATCATTCTCATGAAAGCTGCGTCGTCAACAATCAGAATGCGGTTTGCCATCTTACTTTTCCTCCCGGGGTGATTATTGTAGTTTTTGGATCCGGTCCCATTGGCTGACGATTTCGGTTACGCGCACGCCAAAGTTCTCGTCAATGACGACGACTTCGCCCTTCGCGATCAGCTTGTTGTTGACGAGAATGTCCACCGGTTCGCCTGCCAGCTTGTCCAGCTCGATGACCGATCCTTGGGACAGCTCAAGGATTTCTTTGATCTGCTTCGACGTCCTTCCCAATTCTACCGTTACTTTGAGCGGGATGTCGAGAAGCAAATTCAAGTTCGTGTCGTCAGCCTGCACGTACGGCGCTCCCCCGAAATTCGGGAACTGGACAGGCTGAACGTTCACGCCGCGGGTCGGAACGTTACCGTAAGTCTGAGGTCCGGTCGGCGGTGCGATCGGCGGCTGCATAAACGGCTGCTGCTGCGCAGGCTGCGTATAGGGCTGCTGCGGCGGCTGCGCATAGGTTTGGGAAGCCGCCTGCGGCTCCGCATACGCCGGCTCCCGGGAAACCGGCGGCGCCGGCTCCGGCGATGCGGCGGGTTGCGCCGGCTCAGGCGATGCCGAGTCTCCGCCGAGCAGATTCCGGACGAGCTCCTTCACGAACGACACCGGCAACAGTTGCATGATCGTCGAGTCGATCAGATCGCCGATCGTCAGCCGGAACGAAATCTTGACGAACACGTCGACCGGCGGCAGGCTGCTGACGCCGGAACCCGTCATGACGTCCAGAATATTGACCGATGGCGGAGAGATGTTGACCAGCCGGTTGAAAATGGTCGACATCGACGTGGCGGACGAACCCATCATCTGGTTCATCGCTTCCTGCACGGCGCTGACGTGGATCTCGTTCAGCTCTCCCTCGTCGTTCACTTCCCCGCTGCCGCCGAGCATCAGGTCGGCGATGATCCGGGCGTCCTTCGTCTTGATGACCAGCGAGTTGATGCCCTGGAATCCTTCGACGTACTGCACATGTACGGCGACGTGGGGCTTCGGAAACTCGGTCTCGAGCTCGTCGCGGCGGATCATCGACACTTGCGGCGTCGTGATGTCCACTTTCTTGCCAAGCAGCGTGGAAAGCGCCGTCGCCGCGCTGCCGAACGTAATGTTTCCGATCTCTCCGATCGCATCGATTTCAACCGGATCGAGCGTCTCTTCCTGCGCGGCCTGCGGGGCCGGCTCCGGTTCACTCGCTTGCCGCAGCAAGGCGTCGATCTCTTCCTGCGACAAGTAATCTTTACTCGTCATTTTCCTCCGCTCCTTCCACGATCTCGTCGATTTGTACAGCCATGCGGTCCCGGATCGTACCGGGCGAGCCGATGAATTTCAACTTCTCGCCGACCCTGATGTGCAGCCCGTCGTCGGTGCGCGTGTTCAGCGTAATGACATCGCCCGGCTGCAGGCTGAGGAACTCGCGGATCGTGATCGTCGAACTGCCGAGCTCGGCGATGATCGGCAACTTGGCTTTGCTGACGCGGCTGTTCAAAATGTCGATCTCTTCAGGCGCGCGGCTCTTCTTCTGGGCGACGAACCAGTGATGCACCGACAGCCGGTGCATGATCGGCTCGATAACCACGTGCGGGATGCACAGGTTGATCATCCCCGTCGTATCGCCGATCTTCGTGCTGAGCGAGATGAGCGCGATCGTCTCGTTGGGCGAAACGATCTGCATGAACTGCGGATTCGTCTCCAATCCCTCGAGTCGCGGGTTGATGTCCAGCACCGTCTTCCACGCTTCCGCCAGACTGTCCAGCGCCCGGTTGAAAATGCGCTCCATGATGGTGTTCTCGATGTCCGTCAGCGCGTTGATCTTGGTCGGCGCGTTGCCTTGACCGCCCAGCATGCGGTCAAGCATGGCGTATGCGACGTTCGGGTGAACTTCGAGCACCATCCGGCCTTCCAGCGGATCGGCTTCGAATATGTTCAGGATCGTCATCTTCGGAATGGACCGAATGAATTCGTCGTACGGCAGTTGTTCGACTTGCACCACGTTGATCTGGACGAACGTTCTGAGCTGCGCGGAGAAATAGGTGGTCAAGTAGCGCGCGAAGTTCTCGTGAATGCGCGTCAGGCTGCGAAGATGGTCCTTCGAAAAGCGGACGGCGCGCTTGAAGTCGTAAGCGCGAATCCGCTTCTGCGTCTCCTCTTTCTTGAGCTCTTCCGCGTCCATCTCGCCGGATGACAACGCCGCAAGCAGCGCGTCTATCTCATTCTGCGAAAGCACATCCACCATGACTCTCACCCCCTGGAAGGAACCGGTGCGGCCGAGCGCCGCGATCAGATTCGCGTAATGATGAAGTTCGTGATCTCGACCCTGGTCAGTCTGCCGTGCGTCAGTTCGGGATTGATCAGGTTGAACAGCTTGGCGCTCAGTTCATCCTTGCCCTTGGACCCGCGCAACTGTTCCTCCGTCATGTCGGACACCGTGCGGATGACGATCGGCTTGATGGAAATGTCCTTGATCTTCTCGAATTCCTCTTTCGCTTTCTTGCTGTCGAGCCGGAAGGCGAAACTCATGACGACGATGTAGTCGGTGTCGAGCAGGTTTGTACGGATATCCTGGAGTTCGGCGGTCGTGGCGACCCGCTCATCGGCCGACAGCTTCTCCGCTTCCACCTGATCGACGATCCTGTCGGCTTCGCCGGCTGAATCGCCGCCCGAATCGTTGAATACCCGGTCATAGATGAAGAAGGCCGCGACGATGATCAGCGTAATGGCGAGCAGAATGGTGATCAACCAAGGCAACATTCTCTTCATGGCTTAAGGACCCTCCAATTGTTCGCTGCGAATGACGGACGCCACCAGGCCGATTCCGCGCAAATATTCCTGCGTTCTCGCGATGAGTTCGGCCGCGGGTTCCGAAGCCATCACTTTCTTTCCGGTCAAAAGCGTGATAATCGTATCCGGAACTTCTTCGATCGTCTCGATCAGAAGCGCGTTGATGACAACCTTCGTCCCGTTCAGGCGCGTCACCTCGATCATGAGTTTCCCCCTTCGCCGCCGCCGTGCGGGGAGGCAAAGCCGCCTCCCGCCCGGCCTATTGAACGAGATCTTAACGTTTCAGGTTGACGACTTCCTGAAGAATCTCGTCGGAAGTCGTAATGATGCGGGAGTTCGCCTGGAACCCGCGCTGCGCGACGATCATTTCGGTAAATTCCGTCGTCAGATCGACGTTCGACATTTCAAGCTGCCCGGCGATGATGACGCCCGTGCCGGCTTCCGCGTCGCCCGGCGCCGTGAACTCGATCTCGCCCTCCGGGTTGGCGTTCGGCGTCACGCGATACAGGTTGCTTCCGATTTTCTCGAGGCCGGCGGGATTCGCGACCCGGATGACCGCGATCTGAATCCCGGTGTCTTCCATCGTGCCGTCCGCGGCGATGGAAATGATCGAGCCGTCCTGTCCGATCGTGAACGCGGTGATCTCCGGATCAAGGACGATCGGTTCGCCGTCAACGCTCAGCACGAACATGCCGTCGGCGTTCACAAGCTGACCCGCCGCGTCCAGCATGAAATTGCCCGCCCGGGTGAGATACGGCACTTCCTGGTCTTCCGACGCGAAGACGGCGAAGAATCCGTCACCGTCGATGCGCAAATCCGTCGCGACGTTCGTCGTCATCGCGCTGCCGGGCGTGTGAATCGTATCGATCGCCGCGATCGCGACGCCGAGTCCGACCTGCTTCGGATTGACGCCCCCGGTCACGCCTTCCTCCGGCGGCGTGACGCCGGCAACCGTCTGGCTCAGAATATCCTTGAACATGACGCGTCCGGCCTTGAAGCCGATCGTATTGACGTTGGCGATGTTGTTGCCGATGACGTCAAGCTTCGTCTGAAAGCCGCGCATGCCGGATACGCCGGAATACATGGATCTCAACATGGGAATCGCTCAACCTCCCGTTTTCATCATGGTCAGCCGCTTCCATCGATCCGCGGCTGAAGGGCCTCCTGTCAGGTCCAGCCCTTACGAAATGACAACCGCGCTGTCAATCTGGGTAAACACGTTTCCTTCCGCGGAACCGCCGTCGATCGCCGTCACGACCGTCTTCGACGGCACGTTGACGATCATCGCGATGTCCCGGTACAGGATGAGGGAATCTTTCGCGCCTTTCGCCTCCGCCGCTTCGACCGCCGAGACGATTTTGCTGAGCTGCTCGGGCTTCAGGCTGATGCCCCGCTGCTGCATGCGCAACTCCGCGTGCCGGCTGAATTTCAGCTCGCCCGCCTTGAGCAGCGTCCGGAACGATGCGCCTTCATCCGGTCCGGCTTGCTGCTTCCGGACCTGCGCCGGTTTGCCGATGCCGGGCGGCTGCGTTGCCGGATACAACTGCCCGATCCGGATGCCGTCAACCATCGGCGCCTCCTCCTCCCGGCAGCGTCATCGCCGTGATCGCGTCCAGGCTGAGCTCCCGATCGCCGACTTTGGCCAGCGGCACGCCGTCGCGGACGACGATCGAGTCGACGATGCCTTGCCGCGTCACCGGCTGGCCGGTCGTCTGATCCAGCTCGATCCATTCCACGGCCATGCCGATCAAGCCGGACGCGATGCCGAGACTGTGTCGGAGCGCCGACATCTCGCTCGCCAGGTTCATCAGTTGCTCAACCGAGGTGAACTGCGCCATCTGGGCGATATACTCGGTGTTCGAGAGCGGTTCGAGCGGGTTCTGGTTTCTGAGCTGCGTGACGAGCAGATTCAGGAAGGCGTCCTTGCCCAGCACATTCCTGTCCGTGTCGGCCGCGGCCGCTCTGACGTTGGTGGCATGATAGGACGGCCAGATTACGCTTGCCATTCGTTCTCACCTCCGTTTGGGGCTGTCCGGAATCCGCGTTACGCCTTGACATTGATGGCGCGTCCATAGCCGAGTTCCCGGATTGCGGTCTGTTCGAGCAGCTCCGTCTCGAAGACGGGAAGCGAATCATCCGCATGCTTTCCTCTGCCGCCTTCATGCCGGTCATGTCCCCCGCGCTGCCGCTGCTCCTGGAAGAGCTGGCTTTGCGCCGCCGCGTTGCCGTGGGTCGCTTCCAGTCTGTCGACCTGGATGCCCTGGCTCTGGAGGACGCCCCGGAGCTGGGCGAACTGATTCTCGATCAGATCTTTCGCCGCCGCGCTCTCCGTGATGAATTGCGCCGTCAACTGCCCGTTCTGCAAGGTGATGCGGACGGCCACCTCGCCGAGATGCTCCGGCACGAGCAGGATGCGGGCTTCCGACACGCCGTTCGACGCGCTCAGACTCATCTGTCTGACCGCCATGCCCGAGATGACTTCATGGAACCGTTCGACCGGAACGGTGTGAACGGGCTGGCGAACCGCCGCTTCGGTCCGCGCGGTCTCAGCCGCCGCTTGTGCGGAAGTCGGTTGAACGGCTTGCGCGACCGGCGCCAGATCGGCCGATTCGGCTGCGGCAGCCTGAGCCTCCGCCGCGGCAACGTTCTGCGATTGCGCGTTCTGCGCCGGCGCCGGGCCATTGACGGCCGTTCCCGTCAGCTCCGCGGCCTGAACCGTTCCGTTCTGCATGCCGCCCTGCCGCTGCGCTTCCGTCACGACCGCCGCAACCGATGCCTGCATCGGGCGGGCCAGCCGCGCAAGCAGAGCCTCCGCCGAGGAACGGGTTTCCGCTCCCGTCGTTGTGATCTCCGCCGCCTGCTCAAGGCCTGCGTCCGCGTCCCGAGTCGTCCCTTCGTCCGCCCCGGCAAGCGCGCGCTGCAGTCGGCTGATCTGGGCTTCGATCAACGCGCTTTCCTGCCTGGTCAGCGTCCGGAACGCCCCTTCCGCAAGGATGGTCCGCACGAACGCGATCGTCTCGCGCAGTCCGCCTTCCGCCGCTCCGACCTCCGCCGCGAGATCCGCCGTCTGTGCCGGCGCTTCTTCCGCAGGGCCGGCATTCGGCAACGGAAGCGGGATGCCGAACAGCGACATCATGATCGCCTGCAGCTCTTGCAGCACGGCGTCGATCTCCGCCTTCTGTTCGCCCGTGAGCGGTCCGTCGGCGTTCTCCGTGAGCTGCAGCAGCGCATCCAGCGCGTCAAGCAGCGATTTGCCCGTTGATCCGCCCAGCAGGTCCGCCCATTCGCCGCTGGACAATTGGAAGGCGATCGGTTGGACGGCCTGCGCCGGGATGTCCTGACGAACGGCGTTGCCGGCGTCCGAAACGTGCGCCACGAGGATGCGGCCGAACGCGCCTCCGCCCTGTCCGGTCTGCGGATTGGCGAGCGCCGTCTGGCCCGAGGCGGCCGGTTGCTGCGCCGCCGCTCCCGCAACCGGTGCGGCAAATCCCAAGGCCGTGTTCATCGTCACAGGTTCTCACCTCCTTTCAAGCGCTTCTTTCAAACGCTTCTCCGCCGCAGGCCGGCTGCCGGTCAGCCGGAAATCAGCGGTTGACCAGCTTGTTGACCAACTGCGCGGTATATTTCGGGTTCTGCTTGTTCATCGCTTCGAGGATGTCCGCCCGCGAAGCCGCCGGGAGCGAACCGAGCAGCTCGAGCACCTTCGCCGGATTCAGATCGGCCATCTGCAGCAGAATCTGGGCCGCGCTGTCCGGGCTCATCGTGCTGAACGTCGCGCTGATCTGGCTTTCGTCCAGGCTGGTCGAGCTTTCGGCCCGCGCCGTTTCATACTCGTCTAGCCTCGCCTGCAGCGCGGCGATCTGCCGGTCCTTCGCCGTGACCGTGTCCTTGAGGCGAACCGTCGCCTCCGCGGCCACCTTCGGCGTCATCTTCTCCATCACGGAGACGCGGATTTCCGGACGCATCGCGTCCATGATCAGCACCATTTCTTCCATCGTCATGCTCTCGAGGATCGGCGCCGCCTTGCCCGGCGAAATTTGGCCGAACATCGCGGCCAGCTCGCTGATGCGCGCCTGATATTCCTCGTCGGTGAGCTGCCGCTCCGCGTTCGCCTGCGTCAGCTCTTCGACGCGTGCTTCAAGCTGCGCCACCGTCTGCTCCAGCTCGGACTTGATCCCGCTCAGTTCCGCCAGCTCGGCTTCCTTCGACGCGAGAAGTGATTCCAGCTCCGCGATCTTCTCGCCGCGGTTCATCTCGCGGATCTCGTTCTCGTTCAGCGTTTTCCCGCCGGCGGGCGCGTCGGGCACGATCCGCTCGAGCAGCGGCACCCGGTTGGCCGCCTCGAGCATCCGGCTGCGCAGATCGGGATTGAACAGCGTGAGCAGCACCCCGATCAAAACCAGCGTGAACAGGATCGGCGTCAGGAAGAACATGAATCGTTCCAGTCCGCTGTATGTTTTCTCCGCTTCCACTTCAACCAAGCCCGTCCCCTCCTTCCTGCCGACTGCGACCGTCAGTTCGTGGTGAAGACGAACCGGACGGACGCGATCTCATCCAGTTCGTTCTGTTCCGATCGTTGCTGCATGTGCATGAAGTGCCGGAATGCCTTCTCCTTCGCCTTGAGCCATACCTTCTCGTCGATCATCCGGTCGGCCAGGGCCGCGCGGCATCGCTCTTTCTCGGCGAGCGCGCGCCGCACGTTCTCCTGCTGTGTCCGGATGGCGGCGTTCAAATATTCAACATACGATTGCATCATTTGCAGTTCCGCCAGACTCGCGCCGGACTCGGCTTCGGCCTGCAGCTTGTCGAGCCATGCCGCCAGTTCCTCCTGCAGACGCCCGAGCGTCCGCTCCTCCTGTTCCAGCCTGCCGACGGCTGCCGCCAGCAGCCATTCGGCCTGCGTCTTCTCGCTTGATTTCAGGTCGACGATCTTCTGATAAGGGTACCGGTATCTCGCCATCGCGCCGCTTAACCTCCCAGGAACTCGTCAAGCAATCGTTGCTGCGATTCCCCGAAACTGACTTTCTCGTCCGTCCGCTGCATGGAGTAGCTGCGGATGCGATCGTAATATTCGATCGCGCGGTCAATTTCCGCATTGGATCCCCGCTGATACGCCCCGATATTGATGAGGTCTTCCGAATCTCTGTAAATGGACAGGAGGCGCTTGAACTGGTTGGCCGCTTCCAGTTGTTCGGCCGGCACGATATCGTTCATGACGCGGCTGACGGACGCCAGAACGTCGATCGCCGGATAGTGGCCCTTGTTTGCCAGGCTGCGGCTGAGCACGATGTGTCCGTCGAGAATGCCGCGGACGGCGTCCGCGATCGGCTCGTTCAAGTCGTCCCCGTCGACCAGCACCGTGTAGAACGCGGTGATCGAACCGGTCTTGCCGGTTCCCGACCGTTCGAGCAGCTTCGGCAGCATGGCGAACACCGACGGCGTGTACCCGCGCGTCGCCGGCGGCTCGCCGATCGCAAGGCCGACTTCGCGCTGGGCCATCGCGAACCGCGTCACCGAATCCATCATGAGCATGACGTCGAGGCCGCGGTCGCGGAAATATTCCGCAATTGTCGTGGCGATCAGCGCGCCCTTGATCCGGATGAGCGCCGGCTGGTCGCTCGTCGCGACGACGACGACGGAGCGCGCAAGCCCTTCCGGGCCGAGGTCCCGCTCGATGAACTCGAGCACCTCGCGGCCCCGCTCGCCGATCAGCGCGATGACGTTCACGTCGGCGGACGTGTTGCGGGCGACCATGCCGAGCAGCGTGCTCTTCCCGACGCCCGATCCGGCGAAAATGCCGATCCGCTGTCCGCGCCCCACGGTGAGCAGCCCGTCGATCGCGCGCACGCCGATGCCGAGCGGTTCGGTCACCCGCGGGCGGAAAAGCGGATTGGCCGGAACGTTGTGCGTCGAATAGTGCGGCATGCGCGCCGGGATGCGCGAGCCGTCGAGCGGCTGTCCGAGCCCGTCGAGCACTTTGCCGAGCAGCTCGCTGCCGACCTGCACGGTCAGCGGCTTGCCGGTGCTGACGACATCGCAGCCCGGCCCGACGGCGTGCAGCTCGCCGAGCGGCATCAGCAGCACCTTGTTGTTGCGGAATCCAACCACTTCCGCCTTGATCGGCTTGCCCGATTTGGCGGGATAGATATGGCAGACGTCGCCGACGCTCGCGTCCGGGCCTTCCGATTCGACGGTCAGGCCGATGACCTGCGTCACCTTGCCGTTCAGCCGCACCGGATCGACGGAACGGAGCACTTCGAGATAGGGCGCGCTGTCAAGCTTGTGCGCCGTCATCGGCAAGCCTCCGCTCTCCGGCCTCCGCCGCGGCCTGCAGCAGCGCCCGTTTGATCTCTTCGAGCTGGGTGTCGATGCGCGCGTCGATGCTGCCGAATGAAGTGCGGATGACGCAGCCGCGGTCCGTCACGGTCGGATCCGGCACGATCTGCAGCTCGGCTTGCGAATCGACGGCCATCTCCAGCTCGTCGCGCGCCGCCAGCACGAAAGCGAGCTGTTCCGGCGCCACGCACAGCGTGATGACGCCCTGTTCCCGCCGCCGCGCGAGCGACTTGCGGATCAGCTCAACCACCCATTCGGGCGAGCGCTCCAGTTCATGGTCGACGATCTTGCCCGCAATGGCGACGCTGAGTTCGATCAGGAACGGCTCCGCTTCCTGGATGATCTGTTCCTTGATCCGGTAAGCTTCTTCGAGCAGCGCCTTCGCCTCGGCGATTCTGCCCGTCCATTCCTGCCGGACCGCTTCTTCGGCTTCGGCGCGGCCTTCCGCGTACCCTTGCTCGTAGCCGGCCCGGCGGGCGTCTTCCGCAATCTCGAGGTCCTGCGCGCGCCGCTCCCGCCACCACCGCTCGATCTCTTCTTCGGCGCCGCGCCTCGCCTGCTCGGCCTGCTCGGCCGCCTGGCGGATGCGCTCTTCGGCCTCCGCTTCGGCGTCGCGCAGAATCTGTTCCTTCAGCGCCGCCGTCTGCGCGTCCGGCTCGCTCTGCCCGGCGCCTTCCTGCGGCCTGGCGACCGGATGGGATTTCCGGATGAGCTCCAGCCGCCTCAGATCGTCGAGCGAGACCACGTGGGTGGATTTGATCAGATTAGACAATGATGTCGTCACCTCCGCCGCGCGCGATGATGATCTCGCCGGCTTCTTCCAGCCTGCGGATCGTCGCTACGATGCGCGTCTGCGCTTCTTCGACGTCACGCAGCCGGACGGGTCCCATGTATTCCATTTCTTCCTTGAAGGTTTCGGCCATCCGCTTCGACATGTTGCGGAAGATGACTTCGCGGACTTCTTCGCTGGCCACCTTGAGCGCAAGCTGCAAGTCCGAGTTCTCGATGTCGCGGATGATGCGCTGGATCGAACGGTTGTCGAGATTGACGATGTCTTCGAACACGAACATCCGTTTCTTGATCTCTTCCGCAAGCTCCGGGTCCTGGATCTCGAGCGAGTCGAGAATCGTCCGCTCCGTGCCGCGGTCGACGCCGTTCAGAATCTGCACGATCGATTCGATGCCTCCCGCCATCGTGTAGTCCTGGGTGACGGTCGACGAGAGCTTCTGTTCGAGAATCCGTTCGATCTGCGTGATCACTTCCGGCGACGTGCTGTCCATCAGGGCGATGCGCCTCGCCACGTCCGCCTGCTTGTCCTGGGGCAGCGACGACAGGATCGCCGCGGCCTGGTCCGGCTGCAGGTAGGACAGCACCAGCGCGATCGTCTGCGAATTTTCGTTCTGAATGAAGTTGAGAATTTGCGCCGGATCGGCTTTCCGCGCGAAGTCGAACGGCCGCACCTGAAGCGTCGCGGTCAGCCGGTTGATGACTTCCATCGCCTTGTGTTCGCCGAGCGCTTTCTCCAGAATCGTCTTCGCGTACTGGATGCCGCCTTGCGATATGTACTCCTGGGCCATGCAGATCTGGTGAAACTCGGCCAGAATGGATTGCTTCTCCGCGCTGTCGACCTTGCGGACATTCGCGATTTCCAGCGTAAGCTGCTCGATCTCTTCGTCGCGCAAATGCTTGAAAATGTGAGCCGACACTTCCGGACCGAGCGTGATCAGCAAAATGGCCGCCTTCTGTCTGCCCGTCAATGCTTGCGGCGTCACTGCTCTTGCCATCGTTCCACCCCTATTCATCCACTAGCCACGTGCGGAGCAGATTGACGAAATCGTCCGGTTTGCGCTTTGCGAAATGTTCCAGTTGTCTGCGCATTTGCGTCTCGGTCGTCACCTGATCGAGATCGATCGTCGGCAGTTCCACCTTCTGCTGTTCGGCCGCAAGCGCGGCCGCTTCTTCTTCCGCCGCGATCCGGTCTTGTCTCCGCTTGCGCAGGTAGAAGAACAGCGCGACGAGCAGGATGGCGACGAGCGCGCCGGCGATCGCGAGAATCGTCGGAAGCGACACTCCGGAGGAACCGCCGGTTGCATCCTGGACGAACGGCTGCGTGATGAGGGACACCTTGCTCGCGACCACCTGTTCGTTCGACAGGTCGAGTCCCGACTGCGCCAGTTGCGTCCGCACGAGCCGCGTCAGATAATCCAACACAAAAGCGCGATTCTCCTCGGTGAGCACGCCTTCCTGGATGCCGATGCCGATCGACAGATCCTTGACGACGAACGGAGCCGACACGATCTCGTTCTGGATCCGGCTGACTTCATAGTTCGAAATGCGGGACGTCTCTTCCGAACTGCTCGTGCTCGTCCCGCCCTCGGCGTCATAGCCGGGAATATCGGTCTCGCCGGTGCCGGCGACGCCTCCGGGTCCCGTCGTGCCCGTCGACGTGCTGGAGCGGATCTCCTCGCTGATCACGACGCCGGTCGAACTGCCCGCCTGCGGCTGAACGAGATTTTCCACCGATGTCTTCTGGTCGAAGTTGAGCGTGCTGTTCACGCTGATCGCGAGATTCTGCATGCCGAGCATCTGGCCGAGAAACTGCTGAATCTCCCGCTTCAGGTCGGATTCGTACTTGCGCTGGATCCTGAATTGCGCTTCCGCCACCGACGAGGCGAAGTTGACGCCGCCTCCCGCTTTCTCGGAAGCGATGAGTTCCCCTTGCGGGCTGGAGATCGTAATGTTCTCGACGCTCAGGTTCGGAACCGCCGTCTTCACCAGGTTGTAGTAGGCGTCAATCTGTTCCTGCGTGGGCCGGAATCCTCTCTTGAACTCGATCGTGATCGAGGCGGAAGCCTGGTCCCGCTCATCGTTCAGGAACACGGAATCTTCCGGAAGGTTGATGAGCACGTTGGTTCGCTGCACGCCTTCCATGGCGTTCAGGAGCCGCTGCACTTCGCCGTTCAGGGCGTCGCGGTAGCGCACGTTGAACTCGTTGTCCGTCATCCCGAACTGCGATCCGGAATCCCGGAACGATTCGAAGCCGATCGAGCCGTTGCGTACAATGCCCATCGAACCGATTTCCACTTTCACCCGCGATGCGACGGAGGCGGGCACCGAGATGCTCGTGCCGTCATTGCCGAGCCGGTAGCTGATACCCTCGGAATTCAGATGCTCCATGATGGCCGCCGCATCGGTGGCGTCCAGGTTCTGGAACGCCAGTTCGTACTCGGTTCTGGAGAACAGGTACGTCAGAACGATTATCAGCAGGATGAGGCCGCCCGCTGTCGCGGCAAGATAGACCCGCTGCTTCTTGCCGAATTGCCGCCAATATTGCGCGATGCGCTCGCGATATTGGGCAAATCTCTCGTTCACGTTTTCACCTCACCCGGTAACTGTGCTATGACTGGTAGTGCGATCAGACCTGCATTCTCATGATTTCCTGATACGCTTCGATCACCTTGTTGCGTATCTGGGCGGTGAGCTGAAGACTGAGCTTGGCCTGTTCGGAGACAATCATGAGCTCCGACACATCCGCTTCGCCTACGATGAATCGCCCGGTCGTCTGCTTGACGGCTTCTTCCTGCTGCGCCACACTGTCAATCGCCTGCTTCAGATAGTCGCTGAACTTCTCCATCGACTCGGCGGGCGTCTGTCTGCCCAGTCCGCCCGTATTGTTCAGCAGCGATCCGGCGCCGGTCAATCCCTGGATCATGCGCGACTAACCCTCCGTTTCACATCAGTTGTGTCTGCCGATTTCCAGCGCTTTCGTGAACATGGCTTTCGATGCGTTGAGCGCCGTCACGTTGGCCTCGTACGAGCGGGAGGCGGAAATCATGTCCACCATTTCCTTCAGGATGTCGACGTTCGGCATCCGGACGTACCCGTTCTCGTCCGCGTCGGGGTGGGAAGGATTGTAGACCAGCTTGGCCGGCGTGGAATCTTCCATGATGCGCGCCACCTTGACGCCGGACGTCCGCTTGGCGCCGCCGGACAATTTCGCGTTCAGCATGTCCGAAAACGACGTCCGGATCGGCTCCAGGACGACCAGCTTGCGCGCGTAGGGCTCCCAGCGGCCGTTCACGTAGCGTCCGCGGCTCGTCTCGGCGTTCGCGATGTTGGACGAGATGATGTCCATCCTGAGCCGCTGCGCGGTGAGCGCGGAAGCGCTCGCTTCAAATCCGTCGTTCAGTCTCAAGGCGGTTATCTCCCTTCGATTCCGATCCGCAGCATCGAGATCTCGTGATTGAGCTGCTGAATCAGGGCGTTGTAGCGAAGCTGGTTCTTGGCGAGCAGCGCCATCTCACGGTCAATGTCGACATTGTTTGCGCTGTTGTGCATCGACGTGGTGTCGTCCGTGACCAGTTTGGGCTTGACAACGCTTCCTCCGCGGCCGAACGGAATATGCTTCTCATGCGTCCGCCTGGCCTCCAGTCCGGAAGTCGCGCGGCTGCCCAATTGCCTGGCCAGCAGCTCCTCGAACAACACTTCCGACCGCTTGAATCCGGGGGTATCGACATTGGCGATGTTGTCCGCGATGACCTGCTGACGCAGTTCAGCCGCCGCGATGGCCCCTTTCAGCCTGGCCATATCGGAGCCGCCCAGCATATTCATCAACTATCCCCGCCTTCCTCAATTGGTTTTTTCCGGTTAATCTTCGGAGACTAATTCAACAGAATCATGGGCAATTCCTTCTTTTCATCGACAATTCCTATAAAAATCAACAAGAGTTTTGTCGATAAACAGAAGATAAAGGAAGTTTGTCCCCGGTCTTGCCGACAATTCTAATGATGATTTTTTTTTAATCTTGCCACAATACGAAAAAAGCACTATCTTCGCATGTGAAGATAGTGCTTGTTTTTTGGCCTGTCCGGCTGTCTTACAAATGTCTTACGACCTCATTTTCGCCAATTCTTGCAGTAATAACGGATTAAGAATTTTAATATATGTGCCTTTCATCCCAAGTGAGCGCGTCTCGATGACGCCGGCGCTTTCCAGTTTGCGCAGCGCGTTGACAATGACGGAGCGCGTAATGCCGACCCGGTCCGCGACTTTGGAGGCGACGAGCAACCCTTCCTGACCGTCCAGTTCTTCGAAAATATGCTCGACCGCTTCCAGCTCGCTGAAGGACAGGGAATTGACCGCCACCAGCACAGCCGCCCTGCTTCTCGCCTCCATCTCGATCTCTTCCGCCCGCTCGCGCAAAATTTCCATGCCGACGATCGTCGAACCGTATTCCGCGAGGATGAGATCGTCCTCTCCGAAAGACCCGGAAGGTCTGGTCAGCACGAGCGTTCCGAGCCGGTCGCCTCCGCCGATGATCGGAACGACCGTCATGATCCGGTGTTCGGACATCTCGGGAAACGTGACGGCGATGCCGGAATCGGGCTCGGTGTTTGTCACCGTCTCCTGCATGTTCATGAACCGTTCGTTCGTCTCGGGCGGGAAAAACGTCCCGCCGGATGATGATACGGCGCGGAGATGATCGTTCTCCCACGCCCGCGCCGCCGCGCAGCCGAGCAGCTTCCCCCTGCGGCTGACGACGAATACGTGGGCCTGTATGGTCGAACCGAGCACCTCGGCCATTTCCCTGAAATTAAGCGGCTTGCCGGCCGCCCGCTGCAGCAGCCGGTTCAGCGCCCTGGTCTTCGCTAGCAATGTCATGCCTGATCCTCCCGAGATCTCCGCCGCCGACGGAGCGTTGCATTGTTGCATTACAAAATATATTGGCTAAGATCGCGGTTCTGCGCAATATCGCCGACTTTCTCCCGGACATATTCCGGCGTGATCGCGAAATGCTCGAGGTTGAGTTCGGGTGCCTCGAACGACAGATCTTCGAGCAGCTTCTCCAGAATCGTGTGAAGCCGCCGCGCGCCGATATTTTCGGTTCGCTGGTTCACGTCGGCCGCGATTTGAGCCAGTTCGCGGATCGCATCATCCGTAAATTCGATGTGAATGCCTTCCGTCTCAAGCAGCGCGGCGTACTGTTTGGTCAGCGCGTTCTTCGGCTCGGTCAGGATCTTCACGAAATCGTCCAGCGACAGGCTGGACAGTTCCACCCGGATCGGAAATCTGCCCTGAAGCTCGGGGATGAGATCCGCCGGCTTGGCGATATGGAAGGCTCCCGCGGCGATAAACAGCACATGGTCGGTCTTCACCGGACCGTACTTCGTCATGACAGTCGAACCTTCGACGATCGGCAGGATGTCGCGCTGCACGCCTTCGCGGGACACGTCGGGGCCCGTGCCGCGGCTGGGGCTTGCGATCTTGTCGATCTCGTCGATGAAAATGATGCCGGATTGCTCGGCGCGGCGCGTCGATTCCGCGATCACGTCGTCCATGTCGATCAGCTTGTTCGCCTCTTCCTGCGTCAGCACCTTGCGCGCTTCCTTCACCGGAAGCTTGCGCTTCTTCACCCGCTTCGGCAGAAGCTGGCCGAACAGCTCCTGCATGTTCATGCCGATCGTCTCCATCCCCTGCCCGGGCAGCATGTCGAGCATGTTGGGACCCGCGTCCTCCACTTCGATCTCGACCATCTCGTTCTCCAGCTCGCCGGCTGCGAGCCGCTCGCGCACCGCCCTCCGGCGCTCCGCGACGGCCGCGTCCGGCTCGGGCTCCTCCTGCGATGGGCCGCCTTGCTGGCCGAACAGCATCTCGAGCGGGTTGCGGCTGGTCTTCGGCTTGTGCCCGCCCGGCACAAGGATCTGGACCAGCCGCTCGTTCGCCTGCCGCTCCGCCTTGTCCCGCACCAGCTCCGTCCGCTCGGCCTTGACCATCCGGATCGCCGTCTCGACGAGATCGCGCACCATCGACTCCACGTCGCGGCCGACGTAGCCGACTTCCGTAAATTTCGTCGCTTCCACCTTGACGAACGGCGCGCCCACCAGTTTCGCCAGCCTCCGGGCGATCTCCGTCTTGCCGACCCCCGTCGGACCGATCATCAGGATGTTCTTCGGCACGACTTCATCCCTTAAGTGTTCGTCCAGCTTGCTGCGGCGGTAACGGTTCCGAAGCGCGACCGCAACGGCGCGCTTGGCGGCCTTCTGACCCACGATGTATTTGTCGAGTTCCGCGACGATCTGACGCGGTGTCAGCGCTTCGCTGCTCATATGGCTCCCTCCGATCGCCTGCCGCATGACCGGCAAGGAATTAGATTTCTTCAAGGACGATCTGCCGGTTCGTATAAACACAGATATCGGCGGCCGTCTCCAGCGCCGCCCTGGCGATCTCGCCCGCCGTAAGGCCCGGCGCGTGCCGCTTCAGGGCGCGCGCGGCCGCCAGCGCGAATCCGCCGCCGGAACCGATCGCCAGAATGCCGTCGTCCGGTTCGATGATCTCCCCGCCGCCCGACAAAAGCAGAAGTCCGGAGGCGTCCATCACGATCATCATCGCCTCCAGCCGCCTGAGCACCCGGTCGGACCGCCAGTCCTTCGTCATCTCGACGGCGGCGCGCTGCAGATTGCCCTGATGCTCCTCGAGCTTGCCTTCGAACTTCTCGAACAGGGTGATCGCGTCCGCCACCGCGCCGGCGAAACCGGCGACAACCTGTCCGCGGTACAGCCGACGCACCTTCTTCGCCGTATGTTTCATCACCATGTTGCCGCCGAAGGTCACCTGGCCGTCGCCGGCGATGGCGCCGCGGCCGTCATGGCGAACGGCGCATATCGTGGTGGCGTGGAACGTCGTGTCCATCCGCGTCTCACTCCTTTCGCTATCTCCATCTGCGCGCGATTGCTTCAGTCCAGCGTGCGTTTGAACGCTTCAATCGCCTCGAGCGCGCGCCGGGCGATCGCCTCGTTCTTCTCCTTCTTCCCCCGGATGCGTTCCGCAAGCGGCGGGAACAGCCCGAAATTGGCGTTCATCGGCTGAAAATTCCGGAAATCGGCGGTCGTGATGTAATGCGCCATGCTGCCGTGCGCCGTCTCCGGCGGCGGCACGACCGGATCGAGGCCGCGGGCGAGCCGCCCCGCGTTGATGCCGGCGAGCAGCCCGGAAGCGGCGGATTCGACGTAGCCTTCGACGCCGGTCATCTGGCCGGCGAAGAGCAGCGTCTCCCTGCCCTTGAACTGGTAGGTGGGCCTGAGCAGCTTCGGCGAATTGATGAACGTGTTGCGGTGCATGACGCCGTAGCGGACGAATTCCGCCTGCTCGAGCCCCGGAATCATGCCGAACACCCGCTTCTGCTCGCCCCACTTGAGGTGGGTCTGGAAGCCGACCAGATTGTACAGCGTCCCGGCGGCGTTGTCCTGTCTGAGCTGCACGACGGCGTACGGCAGTTTCCCCGTGCGCGGGTCGGGCAGGCCGACCGGCTTCAGCGGCCCGAACAGCAGCGTCTGGCGGCCGCGCGCGGCCATCACTTCGATCGGCATGCAGCCTTCGAAATAGATTTCTTTCTCGAACGATTTCAACTCCGCCTTCTCGGCCGACACGAGCGCGTCGTAAAAGGCGTTGAACTCCTCCTCCGTCATCGGGCAGTTCAGATACGCGGCTTCCCCTTTGCCGTAGCGGGACGCCATGTACACCTTCTCCATGTCGATCGAGTCGCGCTCGACGATCGGCGCGGCCGCGTCGTAGAAGTAGAAATATTCTTCGCCGAGCAGCGCCTGAATGCGCTCCGACAGCGCCGGGGACGTGAGCGGTCCGGTGGCGACGACGACGATGCCGCCCTCCGGGATGTCCGTCACCTCTTCGTTGTGCACGTCGATCAGCGGATGCTCGCGGATGCCGGCGGTCACCGCCGCCGAGAAGCCGTCGCGGTCGACGGCCAGCGCCCCTCCCGCCGGCACGGCGCTCAAGTCGGCCGCGCGCAGGATGAGCGACCCGAGCCGGCGCATCTCTTCTTTCAGCACGCCGACCGCGTTCGTCAGGCCGTTCGCGCGCAGGCTGTTGCTGCAGACGAGCTCGGCGAATTTGTCCGTATGGTGCGCGGGCGTGCTTCTCACCGGCCGCATTTCATAGAGGGTGACCGGCACGCCCTGGGAGGCGATTTGCCAGGCGGCTTCGCTTCCCGCCAGTCCCGCGCCGATCACGGTTACATTGGTGCTCCCCACTGTCGCTTGCTCCTTTCACGGACGCCGGACATTACAGCGGCATCGGGCAATGCCCGATGCCGGCTAGGCTTGCTCCTGTTCTTCCGGCATCTCCTCGCTGTGGCCGCAATCCGGGCACAGCAGCTTGCCGCCGGAGCGGCTGCGCTTCTCGACCAGCCGGCCGTCGCAGGCGGGACACGGTTTGTCCGTCGGACGGTCCCACGACACGTAGTCGCAGCCGGGGTATTTGTCGCAGCCGTAGAAAATGCGTCCCTTCTTGCTTCGCCGTTCGATGATCCGGCCTTCTCCGCACTTCGGGCAGGAGACGCCGATGTCCTTCAGGATCGGCTTCGTGTTCCGGCACTCCGGAAAGCCGGAGCAGGCGAGGAACTTGCCGAATCGGCCCATCTTGTAGACAAATGGCCGGCCGCACTTGTCGCAGATCTCGTCCGACACCTCTTCCTGAAGCTCCACTTCCCGCATTTCGTCCTCGGCGACTCTCAGCCGCTGCGAGAACGGCTCGTAGAACTCGGCGAGCACCTTGACCCAGTCTTTCTTCCCTTCTTCGACATGGTCGAGATCGTCCTCCATGTGGGCGGTGAACTCGACGTTCAGAATCTCGGGGAAAAATTCCTCCATCAACTGGTTGACGAGCAGGCCGAGCTCGGTCGGGACGAACTTCTTGTCCTCGATCGCGACATAGCCGCGCTTGTGAATCGTCTCCAGCGTCGGCGCGTACGTGCTCGGCCGTCCGATGCCGAGTTCTTCGAGCACGCGGACGAGGCGGGCTTCCGTATACCTGGGCGGCGGCGACGTGAAATGCTGCTTCGGCTCGATCCCCGTGCGCTCGGGCGTCATCCCCTCGCGCAGCGGCGGCAGCAGATTTTCCTCGTCGGTCGCGCCGTCGTCGCTTCCTTCCACATACACCTTCATGAAGCCCGGGAATTTGATTTTCGAACCGGTCGCGCGGAACGTCGCGCGGCCCGCCTTCAGGTCGACGGTCATCGTGTCGAGTACCGCCGAGCTCATCTGGCTGGCGGTGAACCGTTCCCAGATCAGCTTGTAGAGCCGGTACTGGTCCCTCGTCAAATACGGCTTGAGCGCGTCCGGCTCTCGCCGGATCGACGTCGGACGGATCGCTTCATGGGCGTCCTGCGCGTTCGAGTTTTTCTTCGCGTAGACCCGGAACTGTTCCGGCGCATAGTTCGCGCCGAACTTCTCCACGATGTACGCTTTCGCTTCTTCCTGGGCGACCGGCGAAATTCGGGTCGAGTCGGTGCGCATGTAGGTGATGAGGCCGACCGAACCTTCCCTGCCGATGTCGACGCCTTCATAGAGCTGCTGGGCGACCGACATCGTCTTCGCCGCGCGGAAGCCGAGCTTGCGCGCCGCTTCCTGCTGCAGCGTGCTCGTGATGAAAGGCGGCGCCGGATTGCGCAGCCGCTCGCGCTCTTTCACCTCGGCGACGACGAACGGCTGGCCCTCGATCGCCGCCAGCACTTGCTGCACGTCCTGCTCGCAGGACAGCTCCTTCTTGTCGTCGTCCAGCGCGTGGAACTTCGCTTCAAAAGGCATGCCATCCTGGATCAGGCGCGCGGTGATCGTCCAGTACTCTTCCGGCACGAACGCGTTGATCTCGTTCTCCCGGTCGATGATGAGCTTCACCGCGACCGACTGGACGCGCCCCGCCGACAGCCCCTTCTTCACTTTCTTCCATAATAAAGGGCTGATTTTGTACCCGACGAGCCGGTCGAGAATGCGCCGGGCCTGCTGGGCGTTGACCAGATCCATGTTGATCGGGCGCGGCGACTTGAACGCGTCCTTGACCGCCTGCTTCGTGATCTCGTTGAAGACGACCCGGCAGGCTTCCCCCTCGTTCAGCTCGAGGTAATGGGCGAGATGCCAGGCGATCGCTTCGCCTTCGCGGTCGGGGTCGGCCGCGAGATACACTTTCTTTACTTTCTTGCTCGCGTCTTTCAGCTCTTTCAGCACGTTGCCCTTGCCGCGGATCGTGATGTATTTCGGCTGGAAGCCGTTTTCGATCTCGACGCCGGTCTGGCTTTTGGGCAGGTCGCGGATATGGCCCATCGACGCTTTCACGATATATTTGCCGCCAAGATATTTGCTGATTGTCTTCGCCTTCGCCGGCGATTCGACAATGACAAGCGAATCAGCCATAGATCAGCCTCTCCTCCGCGGGTTCAGGTTCCGAACTTATCGGACGCTGTACAGGGAACCCGGATGCTGCTCGATTTTGCGTTTTACTGTTAAATTTATCAGAAGCGCATGCAAATGTCCAAACGGAACGCCGGAAAGCTCCGCCAGTTCGTCGGCTGTCTTCGGCCCTTCCCTGAGCAACCCGACGATGCGGCGCTCCTCTTCCGTCAGCCCTTCCTCCATGCGGCGCGCCGCGTCAAACATCCTGCGCCGGCTCTCGGCGCCGGCTTCGGAGAGCCACAGATCGCCCATCACGTCTTCCGGACACGTCAGGATCTTCGCCCTGTTCGCCTTGATGAGCCAGTTCGTGCCGGCGCTCTTCGGCGAGCCGATCATGCCGGGCACGGCGAACACCTCGCGGCTGTTGTTCCCGGCCTGCTCGGCCGTGATGAGCGAGCCGCTCCGTTCCGCCGCCTCGACGACGATCGTGCCCCGCGTCATGCCGGCGATGATCTCGTTGCGCGCCGGGAACAGGCCCGGACGGCCGGGCGTGCCATGCGGAAAAGGCGAAACGAGCAGCCCTTGCACGGCGATCCGATGGTAGAGCGCCGCGTTCTGCGGCGGATAAATGGTGCCGATCGGCGTGCCGAGCACCGCGATCGTGCTGCCGGCGCCGCGCAACGCGCCTTCGTGGGCGCAGGCGTCAATGCCGCGGGCCAGTCCGCTGACGACCGTGATGCCGACGTCGGACAGCCGCTCGGCGAGCATCCGCGCCGTCTGGCGGCCGTACGCGGTCGGGAGGCGCGTGCCGACGATCGCGTATGCCGGATAATGCAGCAGCTCCTTGCGGCCCTGCACGTAGAGGACGGCGGGCGGATTATTCAGGTGGCGCAGCAGCTCGGGATACTCCTCGTCCTCGATCGTCACCCACTCCACGCCCATGCCGGCGTAGAGACGTTTCCGCTCCTCCGTGAATGAAGGCGTCAGCGTTTGCCGCGCGGCGGTCGCCTGCTCCGGTGTCAGCTTGAACTCCTCCATCCATTTTTCCTCCGAAAAATGCATGCATTCCTCCAGAAGCCCCTTCTCGCGAAGCTTCCGGATCCTGGCGGGCCCGATGCCTTCCGTCTCGTGGAGGGCCAGCAAAATGTCCCGCCTCGTCCATCCTTGACCCATGCCGGAACTCCTTTCCATGGGCCGCACGCATTCTCATCCTATTGTGCGTCAGGCGGAAACAGAATGCAAGCGGCGCATCAAGATTTGGGTTTCTGGAAAGTAAAAAACAGCCTTCCCTTCTCCCGTTTATCGGGGAGCCGGGAAGGCTGCCTGCCTTCCTGCGGTTCGAGCGAACCGCGATTTCACAGATTGGTTTATTTGCGGGTGATGCACTTCTCGAGCAGGCCGCGCTCTTCGAGCACGGACACGAGCGTCGCGCCCATCTCGGCCGGCGTCGGCGCCACCTTGATGCCGCACGATTCGAGCTTCGCTTTTTTTTCGGCCGCCGTGCCCTTGCCGCCGGAAATGATCGCGCCGGCATGGCCCATCCGCTTGCCTGGAGGCGCGGTCGCGCCGCCGATGAAGCCGACGACCGGCTTCGTCATGTTCGCCTTGATCCATTCGGCCGCTTCTTCTTCGGCCGTGCCGCCGATTTCGCCGATCATGATGACCGCGTACGTGTCCGGGTCTTCGTTGAACATCTTCAGAATGTCGATGAATTCCGATCCTTTGACCGGGTCGCCGCCGATGCCGACGGCGGACGACTGGCCGATGCCGCGCGTGGTCAGTTGATGGACCGCTTCATACGTCAGCGTGCCGCTGCGCGAAACGACGCCGACATGGCCTTTCGTGTGGATGTATCCGGGCATGATCCCGATCTTGCATTCGTCCGGCGTGATGACGCCCGGGCAGTTCGGCCCGATGAGGCGCGTCTTCTTGCCTTCCATGTACCGCTTCACCTTGACCATGTCAAGGACCGGGATGCCTTCCGTGATGCAGATGACGAGCTCGAGCTCCGCGTCGACCGCTTCCATGATCGCATCGGCCGCGAACGCCGGCGGGACGTAGATGACCGAGGCGGTCGCGCCGGTCGCATCCACCGCTTCCCGGACCGTGTTGAACACCGGCAGCTTTGCGACGGTGCCGTTCTCGAGCTGGATCTCGACGGTCGTGCCGCCCTTGCCCGGCGACGTGCCGCCGACCATCCGCGTGCCGTAGTCGAGCGCGCCTTTCGCGTGGAAGAGCGCCGTCTTGCCGGTAATGCCCTGGGTGATGACTTTCGTATTTTTGTCCACCAGAATGCTCATCGAAGGTTCACATCCTCTATCGTAATGGATCGGTAGGCTCTCATTTCACAAGTTCGACGATCTTCTGCGCGCCGTCGGCCATCGAGTCGGCGGCCGTAATGTTCAGGCCGGACTCGTTCAGCAGCTTCTTGCCGAGCTCGACGTTCGTGCCTTCCAGACGCACGACGAGCGGACGGTCGAGGCCGAGTTCGCGCGCGGCGGCGATGACGCCTTCCGCGATGACGTCGCAGCGCATGATGCCGCCGAAAATGTTGACGAAGATGCCCTTCACCTTCGGGTCGGACAGAATGATCTTGAACGCTTCCGTCACTTTCTCCTTCGACGCGCCGCCGCCCACGTCAAGGAAGTTCGCCGGCTCCCCGCCGTAATACTTGATGATGTCCATCGTCGCCATCGCGAGGCCGGCGCCGTTCACCATGCAGCCGATATTGCCGTCGAGGGCGATATAGCTCAGGTCGAATTTGGACGCCTGGATCTCCTTCTCGTCCTCTTCGTCAAGGTCGCGCAGCGCGACGATCTCCGGATGGCGGTACAGCGCGTTGGAGTCGAAGTTCAGCTTCGCGTCGAGCGCGAGGATGTTGCCGTCGCCGGTGACGACGAGCGGGTTGATCTCGGCGATCGAGCAGTCCTTGTCGACGAACGCGTTGTACAGCGCCGTCATGAACTGGACCGCCTTGCCGACAAGCTCGTTCGGAATGTTGATGTTGAACGCGAGCCGGCGCGCCTGGAACGGCTGCAGGCCGACGACCGGGTCGATCACTTCTTTGAAAATCTTCTCCGGCGCGCGCGCGGCCACTTCTTCGATCTCCGTGCCGCCTTCCTCGGACGCCATCATGACGACGCGGCCGGTCGAGCGGTCGACGACGACGCCGACGTAGTATTCCTTCTTGATATCGCAGCCCTGCTCGATGAGCAGCCGCTTCACTTCTTTGCCCTCCGGCCCGGTCTGATGCGTGACGAGCACCTTGCCGAGCAGTTCCGACGCATACTGGCGAACTTCGTCAAGCGACTTCGCCACCTTGACGCCTCCCGCCTTGCCGCGTCCGCCGGCGTGGATTTGCGCCTTCACGACGACGACGGGCGTCCCGAGCGCCTCGGCGGCTTCGACGGCTTCGTCGACCGTGAACGCCACGCGGCCTTCCGGCACGGCGACGCCGTACTGTTTCAAGACTTCCTTGCCCTGATACTCGTGAATGTTCATGCCGATATCCTCCCTCGAGCGTCGGCGGCAGCGCTTACGGTCCGGCGGGTCCGGAATCCGTCGCGCCCCGGCCGAAATACAAGTCACAGTATGTACACAAACAACCCTATTGTATCACGATTTCGCCGCGGTTGCCTTATTTTTGTCGGGAGGAACGAACACTTTTTGCTATCGGAATGATCGCAAAGCGCGAACAAACGGCGGGAAAATTTGACGCGAAAGCGCCTCGGGTGAAAAAAGGAGCCGCCGCCCGCCCGCATGTTGTCATCGGAGATGGAACCCTGTTCCACCGGAGGTCGTGCGATGAAATCGCTGTCGATCATCTTGTCGTCCGTACCATGACGACCATCAAAACCGCCATATTTCATCAAGAATTTTCAGTTTCGGAAAAATTCGCAAATCGTCAGATCCGCACGACACGGATTGACAAGGCCGGCCGCATTCGCTAAATTGGAATCGCATGGAATGGAATCAGGCACGGAGCGTAAGGAAGCACCTTCATCCGGAGATGGAGGTGTTTTTTGCATGTATGCGAACATTTGCTGCGCGTCCGTCCAGGGGGTGGAGGCGCTCTGGATCGACGTCGAGACCGATATTTCGCCCGGACTGCCGCAGGTGAACGTCGTCGGGCTGCCGGATCCCGCCGTCCGGGAATCGGTGGAGCGGGTGCGCGCAGCCGTCAAGAACTGCGGCTTCCAATTCCCATTGCAGCGCATCACCGTCAATCTGGCGCCGGCCGACCAGCGCAAGGAAGGGACGGCGTTCGATCTGGCGATCGCCGCCGGCATCCTGATCGTCAGCGGCCAGCTCGACGGCGGGCCGCTTGCCGGCACGCTCGTCATCGGCGAGCTCGCGCTGTCCGGCGACGTGCGGCCCGTTCCCGGCGTGCTGCCGATGGTGGAGCAGGCGAAGCGGCGCGGCATCCGGCGGGTGCTGCTGCCCGCGGGCAACGCCGCCGAGGCCGCGTTGATCGGCGGCATGGAGCTGCTTGCCGTCTCGCATCTTTCGCAGCTCGCCGGCAAGGATTGGGACGCGCTGCGCTTCGTCCCGGAGTCGTCCGGCATTGAGCAGCCGCATGCGGATGTCGCCGGTGATCCGCTCCAGGCGGAGCTCGATTTCGCCGACGTGATCGGCCAACCGACGGCGAAGCGGGCGGTGCTGACCGCCGCGGCCGGGCGGCACAATCTGCTGCTGTCCGGACCGCCCGGGACGGGCAAGACGATGCTCGCGAAGCGTCTGCCCGGCATCCTTCCGCCGCTGACGGAAGAAGAAGCGCTGAACGTCACGAAGATCTACAGCGCGGCCGGCAAGCTCGGCACCGGCAAAGTGTCGCTCATCCGCACCCGGCCGTTCCGCTCGCCCCACCACACCATCTCGTCCGGCGGGCTGATCGGCGGCGGCTCCGTGCCGCGGCCGGGTGAGGTGACGCTGGCGCACGAGGGCGTTCTCTTTCTCGACGAGTTGCCCGAGTTCTCGCGCCAGGCGCTCGAAGCGCTGCGCCAGCCGCTGGAGGACCGCGAGGTGACGATCGCCCGGTCACGGGCGGTGTTCCGGTTCCCGGCCCGCTTCATGCTGGCCGCTTCGATGAATCCGTGTCCGTGCGGATACCACCTGCATGAGTTGGAGGATCAGCGCTGCACCTGCTCCGCGGGGCGCATCGCGGCCTACCGCTCCCGGCTGTCCGGGCCGCTGCTCGACCGGATCGATCTGCAGGTGGAAGTGCCCCGGCCGGCGCTGCAAGGGGCGAAACCCGACGGCTGGACGACGGCGATGATGCGCGACCGCGTCATGGCGGCCGCCGAGCGGCAGCAGGCGCGCGCCGCGGCGACCGGCGTCAGGTGGAACTGCGACCTGACGGGCCGCGCCCTGCGGGAAGCGTGCAAGCTGCGGCCCGACGCCGCCAGGCTGCTCGCTTCCGCTTACCGCGCCCTCGGTTTCAGCATGCGCGCCCACGAGCGCGTCCTCAAGCTCGCGCGGACGATCGCGGATTTGGATGAGCAGGACGCCGTCGGCGCTGACCATGTCGCGGAAGCGATCCATTACCGGTTTCTTGACCGGAAGGCGGACTATTGACAAAAAAAGCGGCCGATCCGCATTCGGACCGGCGGCTACATGACGCCCGCTATATGTTCGATAACGAGTTCCCCTTCGGGCCGCGCCGTGCAGGCGATGACGTCGAACCGGACCTGCGCGTGCTGACGCCCGTTCATCGCCAGATACATCCGGGCGAGCGCGGCCAGCTTGCGCCGCTTGCGGGCGTCGATCGATTCGGCGGGCGTGCCGAACCGGCCGTGCGCCGCGCGCGTCCGGACTTCAACGAAGACTAGGGTCTCTCCGTCCTCCGCCACAATGTCGAGTTCCCCCATCCGGCAGCGCCAGTTCCGGTGCAGGATGCGATAGCCCCGGGCCGCAAGGTAATGAGCAGCCGTCTCCTCGCCGCGTCTGCCGGTCTCTCTTCGCCTATCCATGTCCGATATCCCATTCTTTCAGCCGGCGGTCGGCCCGGTAGATGAAGCTGAGCACTTCCGCGACAAGCGCGTACAGTTCAGGGGGGATCTCCTGGTCGATGTCGAGCTTGGACAACACTTCGATAAGCGATGGCTCTTCCTGGATCGGGACGCCGTGCTCGCGCGCCAGTTCCAGGATGCGCTCCGCGACATGTCCCTGCCCCTTGGCGGCCACGACGGGAGCCGCGTTTTCGGCCGGATTGTATTTCAGCGCCACCGCTTTGCGAAGCGGCTGCGGGCGGGTGTCGGGCTTCTTCATGCGCGGTAGTCCACCCCTTTGTACGGCTTTCCGGCGTAGACCGCCGGGTCCGGAGGCGGCGCGGCCGGATCCTTCCCGGCGTTCCGGCTTGCCTCATCCGGGAACGGCTTCACGCGCATCGACGACAACTGGTAGCCGACCCGGCCCAGCGCCTCGGCCGCTTCATCCCGCGCCGATTCCATCAGCCGGGATGCCGCCGGGTGGTCGTTCCACAGATTCAAGCTGACAAAACGGTCCGCCACCTGCACATCGACGACCGTGTCGCCAAGGTGCTTCATCCGGAGATCGAACAGCAGCCGGCAGTTGTCGGGATCCAGCTCCCCTTTCCGCCCGCGCCGCGATTGGATCGTGATCTGGGCCGTCGTGCCACCGTCCTCCCCCCGGAACGGGATGAACAGCGTCATATGGGAGAACAGCACGCCGTTCTTCTCGGGCGACAGCAGAAGCTGCTGGCCGGTGATCTGCTGCACGAGCTGCTGCGCGGTCTCGCGCAGCGCGGCCGGCACGTCGTCGGTCGAGGCGAGCGACAGCAGCGCCTGTTTCAGCGTTTCGCCGGCGGCGAAGCCGGTGCCGCCGGTCTGAGCGGGCTGCGGCTCGGCCGTCTGCGGCAAGAACGGGACAATGCCCCGCCCGGCCGGCGCCGCCATGCGCTCCGCCATCCCCGGTACGCCGGCGCCGGCGCCTGGCCCGGCAGCCGCTTCTTTGCCGGGTGCCGCCGCGCCGGAACGCGCATCCTCCGCAGCTTGCCTTGCCGCCGCTTCTGGCTGCCCGCCGGCGGCTTCACCGCGCGCGCCGATAAGCTGCGACAACTGCTTCTCGTAGTCGACGCCGAGCCATTTCAGCAGGCCGTGGATCCAGTTGCCGCTCTGCGGCGCGGCGGCTTGCTGCGCCTGACGGGCGGCGCCCTGTTGCCGCGCATTCACGGCCTCGGCGGACGCTTGCCGCGCAAGTCCGCCTGCGGCGAGGCTGGCGCCTCCCGCCGCGGTCGCGGGCTGCCCCGCGCCGCCCGAAGCGTCGGCCGTCTGCGGCGCCTGACCGGCGGCCGGCCGGCTGAGTTGCGCGGATGCGGGCGCTCCCGCCGCGACCGCCATGCCCGCCGCGCCTGACTGCGCTGCCGCGATGCCCGCCTGCGATCCCGCAGCGCCCGCTGCCGGGGCCGCGCCGGGCGTACCCGCAGCGGACGCCGTTCGGCCCGCGGCGGCCGGCGCAACCGGGCGGCCGGCGGGGCCGGCGAGCAGCGTTTCCCCTTCGGCAAGCAGTGCGAGCACGCGCGCCGCGGCCGCGGGCAGCGTCCCGCCGGGGGCAAATCCCGCCGCGCCGCCGCTCGTCGGCCCGGCTTGGCCGGCCAATGCCGCAAGCTGTCCGCGGAGCGCTTCCAGCAGCTCGCCCACCGGCTTGCCGAACATCGCCTGCCGGAGCGCCGCGACCGTTCTCTCCGTCACGGGGAGCCCGCGTTTCCACGCCGTCGCCGCCGCCCGCATCCATTCCGCTTCCGGCACATCCGCCGGACGGGCGGCCGCGGCCTGCTTCAGCGCCGCCCCCGTCTCGCGGGTGACCGGGTAGCCGCCTCGGCGCAGGTCGAGCGCAAGTTCCGCGGCCCAACGCTTGTCCGGCAGGCCGAGCAGCTTCATCAGCTCGCGCAGCGTCGCCTCGGACGGCTGCGCGAATCCGGCGTCAGCCTGCCGGAGCACGATCGTGCCGGCCGACGATTCGGGCATCACCTGCAGCAGCGCCGATTGCCCGGGAACGAGCGGCGTCTCCAGCCGCGCGCGCACCTGCACGCCGGCGAGCGACACCAGCGCGTCCTTCCCGTCCAAAAGCTGCAGCACGACGCCGCGCACGATCTGGCCGACGCGCAGTTCCAGCGCCTTCGCCTGGTCCGGCTGCGGCTCGCCGAGCATGCCGCGCATCAGTTGGCCGACCCACATCGTCCGCATCCCCTTTCTTCCCCATGGTATCTATATCGGCTGAACCGGCTTCCGCCTGAAGAAAAAAAGAACCGCCCGCAGGCGGCTTTCGGTCAATCAAAATAAAGTCAACTGTTCGTCCAGCAGCTTGCCGAGGAACGACCGCCTGTGCATCGGACTCGGTCCGAACTCCAGCAGCCGCTCGCGGTGCAGCTTCGTGGCGTAACCTTTATGTATGGCAATGCCGTATTCCGGATACATGCGGTCCCATTCGTCCGCGCAGAGCCTGTCGCGCGTCACCTTCGCGATGATCGACGCGGCGGCGATCGACTGGCAGCGCGCGTCGCCATGGACGACGGCAAGCTGCGGCACGTCCAGATCGACCGTCTCGGCGTCGACGAGCAGATGGTCGGGCTTCACGGCCAGCGCTTCCACCGCCAGCTTCATCGCCAACCGGGACGCCTGCCTGATGTTGATCCGGTCGATTTCTTCCGGACCGACGCGCGCGACCGACCAGGCCAACGCCTGCCCGACGATCAGGTCATAGCACCGCTCGCGCTGCTTCGCGGTCAGCTTCTTCGAATCGTTCACATCCGGAAGATGCGCATCCGGCGGCAGAATGACGGCAGCCGCCACCACGTCGCCGAACAGGCATCCGCGGCCGACTTCATCGACGCCGGCGATCGCCCGGTATCCCCGCCGCGCGAGCTCCCGCTCCTGCGCCAGCATATCCGTCTGTTCCATGGACATCGCCTCTCCTCTCCCGAAGACGGTCCCTCAGAAGGCGGCATCCGTTTTGCACAAAAACGTCAATCGTCCGAAACTGCCGGTCCCCGAAACCGGACGTTCAGCCAAAACGCCGCTCACCGGAACTCCCCGGGTTCCTCCAGCGTAATTCTTCCGAGCTTTCCCGCGCGCAGATCGCGCAAGAGCACACCGGACGCCTTCTCCAGATCGACGCGGCCGCCGCTGATGAGGCAGCCCCGCTTCCGGCCGATCCGCTCCAGCACGTCGACCACCTGATCGGGATCATCGACATTTTCCGGCGGACCGCCTTCGAGTCCGAACCGCTGCACGAAAGCGTCCCAGTACTTTACGGCCAGCGTCCGCACGGCGAAAAACGCGATTTCCTCCAGGTTCAGAATCTCTTCCCGGATCGATCCGATGACCGCCAGCCGCATCCCGACCGTCTGGTCGTCGAATTTCGGCCACAGGATGCCCGGCGTGTCGAGCAACTCCATTTCGCCGCCGACCTTGATCCACTGCTGGCCTTTCGTCACGCCGGGCCGGTCGCCGGTCGCCGCGACGCCGCGGCCGGCCAGCCGGTTGATCAGCGTCGACTTGCCGACGTTCGGAATGCCGACGATCAGCGCCCGGACCGCCCTCGGCTTCACGACGCCCCGCGCCGCCATCCGCTCCCATTGCGGCGCGACCAGCTTCTTCAGCCGAGCGGAGATTTCCTTGATGCCCCGGCCGCCGGCGGCGTCCACGGCGATGCTGTCAAGCCCGTCTTCGGAAAACGCCGCGATCCATCGTTCCGTCGTCCGCGGGTCCGCCAGATCGGCCTTGTTCAGCACGACGAGCCGCGGCTTGCCGCGCAGAATCTCGTCGATCATCGGATTGCGGCTGGAATGCGGCACCCGCGCGTCGAGCAGCTCGATCACCGCGTCAATCTGTTTCAGTTTCTCCTGAATCTGCCTTCTTGCCCGGGTCATGTGGCCCGGAAACCATTGGATCGTCATGCTGCCCCCTCACCTCCGCGCTCGCGGCAGAAAGCGGCGCGCATGCGGACCGCCGCATTATTCCGCAGCCGGAACCGGAGCCGAATGGTCGACAAGTCCGATCTTGCCGATCGGCCAGAAGACGACGTCCGCCCTTCCGATCACGTTCCCGAGCGGAACGAATCCGATCATCCGGCTGTCCTTGCTGTTGCGCCGGTTGTCGCCGAACACGAGGATCATCCCATCCGGCACGGTGCTTTGCTGAACGAGCGCGTTCGGGAAATCGTCTCCCAGGTTGAACGCCGGCTCGCCCGCCGTCCGCGCCCGCTCGATCGCTTCGCGTATATAAGGCTCCTCGAATTTGACGCCGTTTATGTACAGATCGTCGCCTTCAAGCCTGACGTTGTCGCCGGGCACGCCGATCACCCGCTTGATGAAATCGCGGTTCTCTTCCGGCACGTGAAACACGACGACTTCGCCGCGCTTCGGCTCGCGGAAATCATACAGAATCTTGTTCACGATCAGCCGCTCGCCGGTCTCGAAATTCGGCTGCATCGACGGGCCGTCCACGATAAACGGCGAGAAAAGAAACCAGCGGATGACAAAGACAAGGAGCCCGGCAATCGCCAGCGCCTTGATCCACTCCACGATTTCCTTGTACAACCGGTTTCCCTCGCGCGGCGAGGCCTCATCCCTCCCGTGATCCGGCTGGCCGCTTCCCGTCTGATCGGACTGCGGCAATTCCGATCCGTGCGTCTCGGTTCGGTCCATCCGCCCACCACCTTTCGGCGCCTGAATAGCAAAAGGGACTTGTCGAAAGCAAGCCCCCTTTCGTTTCAACATGCTTAGCGTTCTTTGATTCTTGCCGCCTTGCCGCGCAGGTCGCGCAGGTAGTACAGTTTGGCACGGCGCACTTTGCCGCGGCGCACAACCTCGATCCTTTCGATCCTCGGAGTGTGCAGCGGGAACGTTCTTTCGACGCCGACCCCGTACGAAATCTTGCGGACCGTGAACGTTTCGCTGATGCCGCCGCCCCGGCGCTTGATGACCACGCCTTCGAACAACTGAATCCGCTCGCGCGAACCTTCGATAACCTTGACGTACACCTTCAGGGTGTCGCCCGGGCGGAAGTCCGGAATATCCTTGCGGAGCTGTTCCTGCGTAATCGCTTGTACGAGATTCATCGGACGTACCTCCTTCCCAAAGGACGTTCATGCAAGCTCGCCGGCATTTCCCGATGCCGGGTCTGCGCTGACAGCGGACCGTCCTGATATCACAAACAACATTTGAAATTTTACCACAGCGCGGCAGCAAATACAACCGCTTTTTACGCCAAGAAAAAATGCGGACCGCTCGACCGCGGCCGTTCCTTCGAAATGCCGCCGGTCACGTCTGATCCGCTTCCGCTTCGAACTCGCGAATCCACTCGCGCTCCTGTTTGCTCAATTCGCGTTTCTCCAGCAAGTCCGGTCGCCGGGCCCAGGTGCGGCGCAGCGCCTCGCGATGGCGCCATTCGGCGATCCGCCCGTGATGGCCGGACAGCAGCACTTCCGGCACGTCCCAGCCGCGGAACGACGCCGGCCGGGTGTATTGCGGATATTCGAGCAAACCGGACTGGAACGAATCCGACAAAGCGGACGACTCGTTGCCGAGCACGCCGGGCAACAGCCGCACGATCGCGTCGATGGCGACCATCGCGGGCAGTTCGCCGCCGGTCAGCACGTAATCGCCGATCGACATCTCGTCCGTCGCGAGATGTTCGCGGATGCGCTCGTCGTAGCCTTCGTAGTGCCCGCAGATGAACACGAGGCGCGGCTCCTTCGCGAGCTCTTCGGCCTTGCGCTGCGTGAACGTCTCGCCCTGGGGGCACATCAGGATGATGCGCGGGCGCAGCTCGTCCGGCCGGATCAAGTCTTCGACGGCGGCAAAGAGCGGTTCGGGCTTGAGCACCATGCCGCTGCCGCCGCCGTACGGGTAATCGTCCACCGTGTTGTGTTTGTTGTTCGCGTAGTCGCGGAAGTTGACGGTGTTCAGCTCGACGATCCCTTTTTCCCGGGCTTTGCCGATGATGCTCGCTCCGAACACGCCCTCGAACATTTCGGGAAACAGCGTGAGCACGTCGATCCGCATCGGTCAGATCAGCCCTTCCATCAGCCGGATCGTCACCCGTTTGGCCGCGACATCGACGTCCAGCACCACATCGGCGATATACGGAATGAGCGCCGGGCGGCCCTGCGGACGCTCGACGACCCAGACATCGTTCGCGCCAGGGCGGAGAATCTCGCTGATCCGGCCGAGTTCCTCGCCTTCTTCCGTCACGACCGCGCAGCCGATGATCTCGTGAAAATAGTATTCGCCTTCCCCGAGCGGAACGCGGCGCGACGCCGGAACTTTCACCGTCCATCCTTTGTAAGGGAGCACCTGGTTGATGTTGTCGAAGCCTTTGAAGCTTACCAGATACGTCCCTTTATGCTCCCGCGCCGACGCGACTTCGACTTCCGCCGCGGCGGACGAATCGGGGGCATGCAGCGTCAGGCGGCTGCCGGGAGCGAACCGCTCGCCGGGAAAATCGGTGGACGGCAGCACCTTGACCTCGCCCCGGATGCCGTGGGTGTTCACCACTCTGCCGACCGTAAGCCACTTGTCTGACACGCGTGGGGCCGCTCCTTTCGCACGGGCGGCCCGTCCGGCCGCCGGCCGATTGCGCGCAGGGGCCGGGGCTCATGCGCCCCGGCCCCCGACCGGTCCGGCGCAAGACGAGCCGAACCGTTCCTACGATTCAATATCCACAATGACGCGGCGTTTATCCTTCGCGGAGGCCGACGAGACGACCGTTCGGATGGCCTTCGCGATTCGGCCCTGCTTCCCGATCACTTTCCCGATGTCGTCGGGATGGACGGACAGTGTGTATACCGTGCCGCGGTCTTCCTCCCGGACCGTCACCCGCACATCGTCGGGATGGTCCGCCAGAGACTTGGCGATCACCTGAATCAATTCTTTCATCGTCGGTCCTCCGTAAGCCAGGCTTATTTGCCTTGCTTCAGTTCATGGAACTTCTTCAGAACGCCGGCCTTGCTGAGCAGGCTGCGCGCCGTGTCGGACGCTTGCGCGCCGTTCTGCAGCCACTTCAGCGCCTTCTCTTCATCAATGTGCAATTGGGCCGGTTGGGCAACCGGATTGTACGTGCCGATCTCATCGATGAAACGGCCGTCGCGCGGCGAACGGGAATCGGATACGACAACGCGGTAGAACGGCGCCTTGTGCGCACCCATGCGTTTCAGACGAATGCGAACTGCCATGCGGACTTCACCTCCTTCAAAAGCTCGGTACGCGCGTGACGGTCAGCCGAAGGGAAACCGCGGACCGCGGCCGAGCATTCCCCTCATGCCTTTCATGCCTTTCATGCCTTTCGGGCCTTTGCCGCCCTTCGGCCCTTTCGGGCCCATCATCGTCGAGAACTGCTTCATCATGCGGCGCATGTCGTCGAACTGCTTGATCAGCCGGTTCACGTCCGCAACCGTGGTGCCGCTGCCCGCCGCGATGCGCTTCCGCCGGCTGTGGTTCAAAATTTCCGGGTTGCGCTTCTCCTCGGTCGTCATCGACTTCACGATCGCTTCGACGCGGGCGATCTGCTTCTCGTCGATCTGGATGTCCTTCAGCTGCTTCAGCTTGCCCATGCCGGGCAGCATGTCGAAAAGCTGATCCAGCGGCCCGAGCTTGCGCACCTGCGCCATCTGCTCGAGGAAATCTTCGAACGTGAACTCGGCGGCGCGCATTTTCCGCTCCATCTCGGCCGCCTTTTCGGCGTCGATCGCCGCCTGCGCCTTCTCGATGAGCGACAGCATGTCCCCCATCCCGAGGATGCGGGACGCCATCCGGTCCGGGTGGAACGGCTCGAGCGGCTCGATCTTCTCGCCCATCCCGACGAACTTGATCGGACAGCCGGTGACGGCCTTGACCGAGATCGCCGCGCCGCCGCGCGTGTCGCCGTCGAGCTTCGTCAGCACGACGCCCGTCAGTTCAAGCTGTTCGTGGAAGCTCTGCGCGACATTGACCGCTTCCTGCCCGATCATCGCGTCGACGACGAGCAGCACTTCGTCCGGCTTCACGGCCTCGTGGATCTGCTTGAGCTCCTCCATGAGCGCCTCGTCGATATGAAGCCGGCCCGCCGTGTCGATGATCAGATAGTCGCGGCCTTCGTCCTTCGCATGCGTGAGCGCCTGCCGCGCGATGTCGACCGGGTTCACCTTGTCGCCGAGCGCGAACACCGGTACGCCGATCTGGCCGCCCAGCACCTGAAGCTGCTTGATCGCCGCCGGCCGGTAGATGTCGCAGGCCGCGAGAAGCGGCTTGTGCCCGCCCTTCTGCAGCATCAGCGCGAGCTTCGCGCTCGCCGTCGTCTTGCCGGCGCCCTGCAGGCCCGCCATCATGATGACAGTCGGCGGCTTCGCGGCCTTGGCCAACTTGGCCTGGGTGCCGCCCATCAGCTCGGTCAGTTCCTTGTTGACGATATCGATGATGACCATGCCCGGCGTGAAGCTCTTCACGACCTCCTGGCCGATCGCGCGCTCCCGCACACGGGCGATGAAGTCCTTGACCACCTTGAAGTTGACGTCCGCTTCCAGCAGCGCGAGCCGGACCTCTCGCATCGCTTCGTTCACGTCGTCTTCGGTTACCTTGCCCTTGCCCCGCAGCTTGCCGAACACGCTCTGCAGCCGGCTTGTCAAACTTTCGAATGCGGCCATCCGCTTCGCCCCCCGCCGTTTAGTCTCAGCCGTTCTCGACGGCCAGCCGCAGCTTCGCCGCCGCCAGCCGGACGGCCTCCGCGCCCGCCGAATCCGGCAGGTCAAGCGCCGCGCGCTCCAGCTCCGCAACGAGCTCCGTCAGCCGCTCGTGCCGGGCGAGCAACCCGAGCCTGCCTTCATAGCCTTCCAGCGCCTCTTCCGCCCGCCGGATGTGCTCGTAGACGGCCTGCCGGCTGATGCCGAATTCCGCGGCGATCTCGCCGAGCGAGTAATCGTCCTGGAAGTAATATCTCAGAAAGAGCCGCTGCTTCTCGGTAAGCAACGGTTCGTAAAAGTCGAACAGCAGGTTGATCCGGTTCGTCTTCTCGAGGGCTCCCGTCTCGCGCATCGCCGAAGCGAACCCTCCTTTCCTGTCAAGGACAATACCCTGACACCAAAGCCAGCTTTACCATCATACCCTACGGCGCGCAGCATGTCAAGTCGTTCACCTTGTCAGCCTCTACGGCACGCAGCGGGTCAAATTGATCACCTTGTCAGCCCGGTGCCCGTCCGGCACATCGGGTGATATGGTCGGCCTGACGGCCGCCTGCCGCAACGGAGGGGCGCTGCCGCCCGCGACAATGGGCGCTACCCGATTGACATCAGGTTTATCGCCCAAAATAATACGCGATGTGACCCGCGCGAGCGGCTGTCGGTGCAGGCGTGACGTGAGGAAGGGATGGGTGATGCGAGGTCCGATGCGACGCGTCGTTTCAACAGAACGCTTAAGGGACTGCCCCGCGCGACATCCGGCGAATGGCGTGCAGGCAGTCCCGCGCTCATGTTGGTTGTTGCGTGAACGACTTTTCACATGAAAGGAGTGTCACGGGCGGGCATGGGTGTCGCGGAGCCTCGCCAATTGTTGGGGTCGCGGGGCCTCGCCAACAGCGGGTGTCACGGAGCTTCGCCAATAGCGGGTGTCACGGAGCTTCGCCAATAGAAGAAGATTTTTCCGCTATTCTTGCGTTTCAGGCCAAACCCCGTGAAATTGACGCAAATACTTCGCTTATTGTGACAAAAACCTTCCGAACCGGACGATTTTCCGGAAATAAGCGAAGCTGCTTCCTCTATTTCTGTGGAAACCGCGATAACGGCCGCAATAAAAGCAGAAATTTCGCTTAATCCGGCGTGCGGCCCCGAGCCGCCCTCGCGCGGCGCTTCAAGTTCGCGTTCCGACGGCTCATCCCTCGCCCCGCAACGACGCAATCCGCTCTCCGACGGCCAACTCCGTATTCCGAAAGCGCAATCCGTGTACGGACGCCTCAACCCCGCAACCTCCGGCAATCCGTGTACGGACGGCTCCACCCCGCAACCGCCGGCAATCCGCATCCGGACGCCTCAACCCCGCAACCGCCGGCAATCCGCATCCGGACGCCTCAACCCCGCAGCCCGCTGGCAATCCGCGTCCGGACAACTCCACCCCGCAACCGCCGGCAATCCGCATCCGGACGCCTCAACCCCGCAGCCCGCTGGCAATCCGCGTCCGGACAACTCCACCCTGCAACCGCCGGCAATCCGCATCCGGACGCCTCAACCCCGCAACCGCCGGCAATCCGCGTCCGGACGGCTCGACCCCGCAGCCCGCTCGCAATCCGCTGTCCAACGGCTCAACCCGCGCTTCCAGCCTCCGCTTCCTTCTCAATCGCGCCGGCGAACAGCGCGTGGACGAACTGCTCCGCGTCGAACTCTTGCAGATCGTCCATCTTCTCGCCGAGGCCGACGAGCTTCACCGGCAGCTTCAGCTCGTTGCGGATCGCGATGACGATGCCGCCCTTCGCCGTGCTGTCCAGCTTCGTGAGCACGATGCCCGTGACGCCGCTTTTCTCGCCGAACAACTTCGCCTGGCTGAGCGCGTTCTGGCCCGTCGTCGCGTCGAGCACGAGCAGCACCTCGTGCGGCGCGCCCGGCATCTCCCGCTGGATGACGCGGTAAATTTTGTTCAGTTCTTCCATCAGGTTCGTCTTGTTCTGCAGCCGGCCCGCCGTGTCGCACAGGAGGACGTCGACATTCCGCTGCTTCGCGGCCCGGATCGCGTCATACATGACGGCGGCGGGATCCGCGCCGGGCTGCTGCTTCACCACTTCGACGCCGACGCGCCGTCCCCATTCCTCAAGCTGGTCGATCGCCCCGGCCCGGAACGTGTCGCCCGCCGCCATGAGGACAGATTTCCCTTCGCTCTTGAACCGGTGCGCCAGCTTGCCGATCGTCGTCGTCTTGCCGACGCCGTTCACGCCGACGAACAGGATGACGGTCGTGCCCGACCCCGCCATCCGCAGCCCCTCGTCCGCGCCTTCGCGCAGCAGGGCGACCAGCTTCTCGGACAGAATCGGCTGCAGTTCGGACGCAACCTCGATTCTCCGCTTCCGCACTTCCTCGCGGAGCTCATCGGTCAGCCGCATGACGGTCGACACGCCGACATCGGCACCGATCAGAATCTCTTCCAACTCTTCGTAAAATTCCTCGTCAATTTTCTTGCGCCGGAGCACCAGTTCTTCCACTTTGCCCGCGATCGCGGAAGCGGTCTTGCCGAGCCCTTCCCGGAACTTGTTCGTCACCGCTTCGGCCTTCGCCGAGATGCTCTCGCGCAATTTCTTGAAAAAACTCACCGTCTTACCACCTTTCAAATTCAACCGGCCGAACCGGCATCCCGATTCGCATACCCCGACAGCCCGAACCGGCGCGATCGCCCCGGACAGCCTGTTTGCCCGGTTCAGCGCGACCGCGCGGATCAATGCGGCTGCGCGGTTCAGCGCGACCGTACGGTTCAAAACGCGACCGCGCGGATCAGGCCGACACCGGCTCGCCGTCCTCCAGCCGCACCGAGACAAGCTTCGAAACGCCGTCCTGCTCCATCGTCACCCCGTAGAGCACGTCCGCTTCCTCCATCGTGCCCTTGCGGTGCGTAACGACGATGAACTGCGTCTGCTCGGAGAATTCGCGGAGATATTGCGCGAACCGCGTCACGTTCGCTTCGTCCAGCGCCGCCTCGACTTCGTCGAGCACGCAGAACGGCACCGGCTTGACGTGCAGGATCGCGAACAGCAGCGCCATCGCCGTCAGCGCCCGCTCGCCGCCCGAGAGAAGCTGCAGGTTCTGCAGCTTCTTGCCCGGCGGCTGCGCGACGATGTCGATGCCCGTCTCCAGCAGATTGTCCGGATCGAGCAGGATGAGATCCGCCCGGCCGCCGCCGAACAGCCGGTTGAACACGATGCCGAAATGGCCGCGGATCGCCTCAAATGTCGTGCGGAACCGCCGTCCCATTTCCTCGTCCATCTCGCGGATGACCTGATAGAGCGCCGACTTCGCCTCGATGAGATCGTCTTTCTGGGCGCTGAGAAAATCGTACCGCTCCTTCACCCGCTCGTATTCTTCGATCGCGCCGAGGTTCACTTCCCCGAGCAGCGCGATCTGCCGCTTCAGCTCGCGGACTTCCTGCTGCGCGGCGGCGGGGTCTTCCGGCACCGGATACCGCTCCTTCGCGAGCTCGAACCCGAGCTCGTATTCCTCGCTGAGCGAGCGCAGCAGGTTGTCCAGCTCGACGTCGAGCCGGTTCGCCGCGATCTCGGTCTGGCGCACCTGCTCCTCCACCTGCCGGAGCTGCGACCGCTGCTCCTTCGTCTCGCTCTCGCCTTCTTCCAGGAGGCGCACCTTCTCGGCCCGCTCCGCGCGCTTCAGGTCGATCGACTCCGAACAGCGCTCTTTCTTGATCCGCAGCTCGTTCAGCGTCTCCGTTTGCTTCACCGCTTCGTCTTCCAGCCGCCGCATCTCATCCGCCTGGAACGCCGCCGTCTCGCGCAGCGCGGCCATCTCCTGCTTGCCGCGCGCGATCTCGCCGCGGAGCCGCGCCGCCTGTTCGGCAAGCGACTGCATCTCCTGTTCCGTCTTCGCGACGGCGACCTTCAGCTCGGTGAGCTGCCCTTGCAGCTCTTCCCGCGCGGTCTCGTTCGCCCGCCGCCGCTCCTCCGCGTCGCGGATCGCCTGCTGCAGCCGCGCTTCCTCGGCCGCCATCTCCGCGAGCTTCACCTCGGCGGCCGCCCTGGCCGCATCGAGCGCTTCGAGCTCCCTGAGCTGGCTGCCGCGGTCGTCGGTTTTCAGCCGGAGCTGCTCCTTGAGCCGCTGCTCTTCCTGCTCAACCTGCTGCAATGCCGACCGGAGCTGCTGCTCCTCGATCCGGCGCGCTTCGGCCTGCCCGCGCGCGTCCTCGATGTTCTGGCCGCGGATGGACAATTCCTTGCGCAGATCGTGGAGCTTGCCGCGCAACGCTTCGAGCTGCTCCTCCGCTTCGCGGATCTCCCCGTCCAGCGCCTCGATCTGCCGCTGGCGGCCGAGCAGGCTGCCGCCCCGCTTCTGCAGGCTGCCGCCCGTCATCGAGCCGCCCGCGTTCACGATGTCGCCCTCGAGCGTGACGACGCGGAACCGGTAGCCGCAGCGGGCGGCGATCCGGTTCGCCTGCTCCAGCGTCTCCGCGATCATGACGTTCCCGAGCAGGTTCGCCGCGATCTGCGCGTAGCGGTCATCGCATTCGACCAGTTCCGAAGCGATCCCGACGTAGCCTTCGACCGACTGCGCGGCGAGCCGGTCCTGCTCCGGCACGCTCCGCCCGCGGATGACGTCGAGCGGCAGGAACGTCGCCCGGCCGAGCTGGCGCTGCTTCAGGTAGGCGATCGCCTGGCGCGCCGACCGCTCGTCGTCCATGACGATGTGCTGCAGCGCGGCGCCGAGCGCCGTCTCCACCGCAATCTCCAGCTTCTCCGGCACGCGGATCAGCTCCGCGACGGCGCCGTGCACGCCAGCCAGGCCGCCCGCGCCGCGGCGCGCCGCCTTCAGCACTTCGCGCACGCCCTGCATGAAGCCGTCGAGACTGTCCTGCATCTCCTTCAGCGTGTCGCGCCGGGAGACGCTTGAATCCCGCTTCTGCTCCCATCTGCGGAGCAGCGTCTGCGTCTCCTCCAGCGAGCGCTGCAGTTCCTGCCGCCGCTCGGTCTCGTCGATGAGCCGTTTCCGGAGCGCCTCGAGCGACGCCTCGTTCTCCCGGATGAGCGCCGTCGTCTCCTCCCGCCGGGCGGCCAGCCTGTCCAGCTCGCCGGCGTCCACCGCCTCTTCCTCGCCGAGCCGCCGCAGACGACGCTCCGCCGCTTCCCGCTGCTGCTGCGCGTACCGGATTTCATTGCGCAGCGAAGCCATCGCGGCCAGCACGTCGAGCAGCTCGCTCTTGAGCCGTTCCTCCGCGTCCGCGTCGGCCGCGCCGCTCGCGCCGAACAGCTTCGCTTCCTCCTGCGCCAGCTTCTCGCGCTGATCGCGCAGCGTCTGCTCGAGCGCGGCGGCCTTCGCCCGCAGATCCGCCTCTTCCTTCGACAGCGCCGCAATACGCTCCGATTGCGAGTGAATCGTCTCTTCTAGCTGCTTCCGGTTTTGCTCGAGGTTGCGGCGGCGCTCCCGCAGCACTTCGCCGTGGCCTTCGCATTTCTCGTATTCTTCGCTGATGCGGAGCAGTTCCGCATGCAGCCGTTCAATTTCGTCCTCGATCTGCCGCAGCGCGAGCCGGTCCTGCTCAAGGAATGCGTCATGCCGGCTGACGACGGCCATCAGTTCGGCCTGCTCCTGCTGCAGCCGCTCCAGCTTCTCACCCAGTTCCTTCCATTTGGCATGCACATGCTCGATCTGATGGACATAGAGCGAGATCTCCTTCGTCTTCAGACGTTCGCGGAGATCCTTGTAGCGCTGCGCTTTCTCCGACTGGTCGCGAAGCGGCTCGAGCTGCCCCTCCAGCTCGGACACGAGATCATGGATGCGAAGCAGATTCTGCTCCGTATCCTCGAGCTTCTTCTGCGCCTCGCGCTTGCGCGACTTGTATTTCACGATGCCGGACGCTTCCTCGAAAATGCCCCGCCGATCCTCCGACCGCGTGCTCAAAATCTCTTCGATCCGGCCCTGCCCGATGATCGAATAGGCTTCCTTGCCGATGCCGGTATCCATGAACAGCTCGGTGATGTCTTTCAGTCGGCACGCCTGCTTGTTGATGAGATACTCGCTTTCGCCATTGCGGTGAACGCGCCGGGTGACCGTCACCTCGTCGTATTCGAGCGGCAGCGTGCGGCTCGTATTGTCGAGCGTGAGCGACACTTCACCGTAGTTCACGGCTTTCCGGGTGTCGCTGCCGGCGAAAATGACATCCTGCATGTTGCCGCCGCGAAGACTCTTCGCGCTCTGTTCGCCGAGCACCCACCGGATGCCGTCGGAAATGTTGCTTTTGCCGCTGCCGTTCGGTCCGACGACCGCCGTGATGCCGGGAACGAATTCCAGCTCCGTCCGGTCGGCGAACGATTTGAATCCGGCCAGTTCGATCCGTTTCAGGAACATGTCCGTGCCTTCACCTCCGGCATCAATTGTAGCACAGCCCGCTCAAGGCAGGCGCCGCATGCGGAGCCATGAACCGGCGAACGGCTTCGAACGAATCGTTCGAAGCCGTTCGTCGGCATACCGGGTGCCTTCATGCCTCGCCGCTTCCGATCAGACGGCACGCTTCGGCCGCCGCCTGCTGCTCCGCTTCCTTCTTCGTGCGGCCGACGCCGGTGCCGTACCGGACGCCGCCGACCAGCACCCCGACGACGAATTCCCGGTCGTGCGCCGGTCCGCGCTCCTCGTCGATCACGTATTCGACCGGTCCGAGCGCCCGGTGCTGCGCCCGCTCCTGCAGCCTGGACTTGTAGTCCTTCACCGGCAGATAGTCGCCGCCGTCGATCAACGGGAAGATGTGCAGCTTCAGAAACTCGCGCACCGCTTCCAGCCCGGAATCGAGGTACAGCGCGCCGATGAACGACTCGAACAGATCCGCGAGCAGCGCCGGCCGCGTGCGTCCGCCGAGCTGCTCTTCGCCGCGGCCGAGCAGCACGTACCGCCCCAGATCGAGCGTCTCCGCGAACTTCGCGAACGAAGGCTCGCAGACGATCGACGCGCGCATCCGCGTCAACTCTCCTTCGGGACGCCGGGGGTGCGTCAGATACAGATGTTCGGACACGAGAAGCTGCATGACGGCGTCGCCGAGAAATTCGAGCCGTTCGTTGTCCTGTGCGCTGACGTTCTTGTGCTCGTTCACATAGGACGTGTGGGTGAACGCCTGCTTGAGCAATCCGGCCTTCTTGAACCGGATGCCGAGATGCTGCTGAAGCTGCGCGAATCGGTCAGGCTTCATATTTCCTCATCACGATCGTCGCGTTGTGTCCGCCGAAGCCGAACGAGTTCGAAAGCGCCGTCCTGACGTCCGCTTTGCGCGCGGCGTTCGGCACGTAGTCCAGATCGCATTCGGGATCCGGGTTCTCCAGATTGATCGTCGGGGCGATCACGCCGTTCTTCAGCGTAAGCGCCAGGATGACCGCCTCGATGCCGCCGGCCGCGCCGAGCAGATGGCCGGTCATCGACTTCGTCGAGCTGACGGCCAGCTTGTACGCATGGTCGCCGAACGTCTTCTTGATCGCGGTCGTCTCGGACTTGTCGCCGACCGGCGTCGACGTGCCGTGGGCGTTGATGTAGTCGATCGCCTCCGGCGCGATGCCGGCGTCCTTCAGCGCGCGCTGCATGCACCGCGCCGCGCCGTCCGGATCCGGATCGGTCATATGGTACGCGTCGCCGCTCATGCCGTAGCCGATGACCTCGGCGTAGATGCGGGCGCCGCGCTTCAAAGCATGCTCAAGCGATTCGAGCACGAGCACGCCGGAGCCTTCGCCCATGACGAACCCGTCCCGTTCGATATCGAACGGGCGGCTCGCCTTCTCCGGCTCGTCGTTGCGGGTCGACATCGCGCGCATGGAGCAGAAGCCGGCCAGCCCCGTCGGACGGATCGCCGCTTCCGCGCCGCCGCAGATCATCGCGTCCGCTTCGCCGCGCTGGATCAGCTTGAACGAGTCCCCGATCGAGTGCGTTCCCGTCGCGCAGGCGGTAACCGCCGTCGTGTTCGGCCCCTTCGCTCCGATGATGATCGAGATTTGACCGGAGGCCATGTTCGCGATCATCATCGGAATGAAGAACGGACTGACGCGCTTCGGCCCTTTCTCGAGCAGGATGCTGTGCTGCTCCTCCCAGGTGCCGAGCCCGCCGATGCCGCTGCCGACGATGACGCCGAGCCGTTCGGGATCGATGTTCGCGCCGGGCTCAAGCCCCGCGTCCCGCATCGCCATCTTGCCCGCCGCAACGGCGAGCTGCACGAAGCGGTCCATGCGGCGCGCTTCTTTCTTGTCCATGTAGTCTTCAGGGTTGAAATCCTTGATCTCGGCCGCGATCTGCGTCGGAAATTCCGACACGTCGAACGACTCGATCCGCGTAATGCCGGACTTGCCGGCCGCAAGATTGTTCCAGAACGTCTCAAGGTCGCTGCCGAGCGCGGTTACGACCCCCATGCCGGTTACGACAACTCTGTGCTTCAAATGTTTCACCTCTGTCAACGGCATCTATCCATAAGGCGGCGCGATGGCCGCGGTTGCGCGAAGCCGCGCCGGCCGTGTGTATGGCTGCAAGCGCATTCCGAAATGCGCGGACGGGCTGTCGGAAATGGAGCGAAGTCCCGTCTTGTCAACGGGACTTGCGGAACTAAGAATGCGATTGTATGTAATGGACGACTTCACCCACCGTGGTGATCTTCTCCGCGTCTTCGTCCGATATTTCCATATCGAACTCGTCTTCCAGTTCCATGACAAGCTCTACGACATCCAGGGAATCCGCGCCGAGGTCTTCCTTGAAGCTCGCTTCGAGCGTCACTTCCGCCTCGTCCACGCCCAGCCGATCCACGACAATACGCTTCACGCGTTCAAAAACGTCGGACATCCGGCTCACCTCCTCTTCTCGGTATTATAAGGGATTGTCCGCCAAATTGCCATAGCCTGACCGGACTCATCCCATATACATGCCGCCGTCGACATGGATCGTCTGGCCGGTCATGTACGAAGCGGCGTCGGACGCCAGGAACCGGACGACGGACGCCACCTCCGCCGCCTGCCCGAAACGGGCGAGCGGAATCTGGCCGAACATCTGGCTCTTGATGTCCTCGGGCAGCTTGTCCGTCATGTCCGTCTCGATGAATCCGGGCGCGACGCAGTTGACGGTGATGCCGCGGGAGGCCAGCTCGCGCGCGGCCGATTTCGTCAGGCCGATCACGCCGGCTTTCGCGGCGGCGTAGTTCGCCTGGCCCGCGTTGCCGATCGCGCCGACGACGGACGAAATGTTGATGATCCGCCCCGAGCGCTGCTTCATCATCTGTCGGGACACGGCCTTGATGCCGTTGAACACGCCTTTCAGGTTCGTCTCGATGACCTGATCGAAATCCTCTTCCTTCATGCGCATCATTAAATTGTCCCGCGTGATGCCGGCGTTATTCACCAGAATGTCAAGCGAGCCAAACGACTCCAGCACCTGTCCGACCATCTGCTCGAACGCGTCGGGCTTGCCGACATCCGCCTGCGCGAGCAGCGCCTTGCGGCCGAGCGCTTCGACCGCGGCCGCCGTCTCGGCCGCGGCCGCCGCGCTGCCGGCGTAGTTGATCGCCACGTCGGCGCCGGCTTCCGCGAGCGCGATCGCGATCGCGCGGCCGATGCCGCGGGACGCGCCCGTCACGAGCGCCTTCTTCCCTTCCAGAGACGCGAACATATGCGGACCCTCCTTTCGGATTTGGGGCGCCTTGCTTTGCTTACGGCGCCAGTTCAGCCAACATGCCGTCCAGCGCGGTCAGGCTGTTCACGGTGTGGACGGCGGCGGATTTGTCCGTCTTCTTGATGAGTCCGGTGAGCACCGATCCCGAGCCGATCTCGACGAACGTGTCGACGCCGAGGCCGATCAGGCGGGTAACGGTGTCCTCCCACAGGACGGGCGCGACGACCTGCCGCTTCAGGAGGGCGCGGATTTCATCCGCCGACGACACCGGCTCCGCCGTCACGTTGGCGATGACCGGCACCTCCGCGTCCCGCAGTTCAAGCTCCGCCAGCACCTGCTCCAGCCGGTCCGCCGCCGGCTGCATGAGCGGCGAATGGAACGGGCCGCTCACTTCGAGCGGGATGACCCGCTTCGCGCCCGCTTCCTTGCCGCGCTCCGCGACCGCCCGCACGCCTTCCGCCGTGCCGGACACGACGATCTGTCCGGGACAGTTCACGTTGGCGAGCACGACGAGCCCCGTCTCGGCGCTGACCGCCACGCACAGCGCCCGAAGCGCTTCGCGATCGGCGCCGAGCACCGCCGCCATCGCGCCCTGCCCGCCCGGCACGGCCTCCTCCATGAACTCGCCGCGCCGCCTTACCGCGCGCACCGCGTCCTCGAACGAGAGGACGCCGGCCGCCGCGAGCGCGCTATATTCGCCCAGACTGTGGCCGGCGACATAATCCGGCCTTACGCGGCCCCCGATCAGCTCGAGCAGTGCCATGCTCACCGTAAGCAGCGCCGGCTGCGTGTTCGCCGTCTGCCTGAGCGCATCCTCGGGACCTTCGAAAATGATCCGGCTGAGCGCAAATCCGAGCGCCGCGTCCGCCCGTTCGAAGACGGCGCGCGCCGCCGGCGACGCGTCGTACGCGTCTTTCCCCATGCCGACCGCCTGCGCGCCCTGGCCGGGGAATACGAATGCGATTTTGCCCATCTCGCAAAGCCTCCGCTTCTTACCAGTTGAGGACGGATGCGCCCCAGGTCAGCCCGCCGCCGAATCCGACCAGCACGAGGCAGTCCCCTTCTTTCACCCGTCCCTGCCCGACCGCTTCCGCGAGCGCGATCGGGATCGACGCCGCGGAGACGTTGCCGTAGCGGTCGAGGTTGACCATGCACTTCTCCTCGGGCAGCTCCAGCCGGCTGAGCGCCGCCTGGATGATGCGGATGTTCGCCTGGTGCGGCACGAGCAGGTCGACGTCCTTCTTGTCGATGCCCGCTTTGCGCAGCGCTTCCTCCGCGGCGCTGCCCATGATGCGCACCGCGAACTTGAACACTTCGTTGCCGGCCATGTAGATGTAGTGCGCCTTGCTCTCCACCGTCTCGGCCGAGGCCGGCATGCGCGAGCCGCCGCCGGCGAGGTTGAGCAGCGGTCCGCCGGAGCCGTCCGCGCCCAGCTCGAACGAGCGGAAGCCGCGGCCTTCCGGCACTTCGCCGAGCACGACCGCGCCCGCGCCGTCGCCGAACAGGATGCAGGTGTTCCGGTCCGTGTAGTCCGTGATGCGCGACAGCGTGTCCGCGCCGATGACAAGCGCGTTCCGGTACATGCCGCTCTTCATCATGCCCGTCGCCGTCGCCAGGCTGTAGATGAAGCCGGAGCAGGCCGCCGACAGGTCGAACGCCGCCGCCTTGCGCGCCCCGAGCTTGTCCTGCAGGATGCAGGCCGTCGACGGGAAGAACATGTCCGGCGTAATCGTCGCGACGATGATGAGATCGAGATCTTCCGGCTTGAGGCTAGCCGCCTCGAGCGCCCGGACCGCCGCCTCGTAGGCGAGATCGGACGTCGCCTGGTTCTCCGCGGCGATGCGCCGCTCGCGGATGCCGGTCCGCGTCACGATCCACTCGTCGTTCGTCTCGACCATTTTCTCGAGATCGCTGTTCGTCAAGATCCGCTCGGGCACGTACATGCCCGTGCCGAGTATGCCTACTGCCTTCATCCGCCAGATCCTTCCTTCCCGCTGATATGGTCCGCGATCGCGCGGATCAGCCCGTGCCGGACCGCGTCGCGCGCCTGGCGGATGCCGTTGCGGAACGCCCGCGCGTCTGACGAGCCGTGGCATTTGACGACGACGCCGCCGAGTCCAAGCAGCGGCGCGCCGCCGTACTCCTTGTAGTCCATCTTGCGCCGGAGGCCGCGCAGGCCCGGCACCATGACGGCCGCGGCCAGCTTCGTGAGCGCGTTCCTGGCGAACGCCTGCTTCATTTCGCCCATGATGAGCGCGGCCGCGCCTTCGAACGATTTCAGCATCACGTTGCCCGAAAAACCGTCGCACACGAGCACATCGCACGCCCGCTGCAGCACGTCCCGCGCCTCGACATTGCCGGTGAAGCGGATGCCCGCCTCGCCGCTCAGCAGGGCGAACGCCTCCTTCGCCAGCTCGCTGCCCTTGCCTTCTTCCGTGCCGATGTTGAGCAGACCGACGCGCGGCCGCTCCATGCCGTGCACGAGCCGCCGGTACAGGCTGCCCATCACCGCGTACATGTGCAGATGTTCGGGGCGCGCGTCCACGTTGGCGCCGAGATCGAGGGCGAGCACGCCGACATCGTCCGCCGACGGGATCGTCTGCGCGAGCGCCGGCCGGTCGACGCCGGGAATCCGCCCGACGACGAGCAGCCCGGCCGCCATGAGCGCGCCGGTGTTGCCCGCGGAGAGCATCGCGTCGGCTTCGCCTTCCTTCACCATGCGGGCCGCGACGACCATGGAGGCGTCCTTCTTGCGCCGCACCGCGCGCACCGGCTCCTCGTCGGCCCCGATCGTCTCGGCCGCGTGGCGCAGTTCCACATTCGGCGGCGTCCGGCCCTTGAGGAGCGGCATCACCCGCCCTTCGTCGCCGACGAGCGTAAACGCCGTGTCCGGCCATTCGGCCGCCGCCTCCAGCACGCCCTTCACCGCTTCCTCCGGCGCAAGATCTCCTCCCATGGCATCAATCGCGATCCGCAAGCCGATTCCCTCCTCCATCCCGCAGCGCTCCGGCAGATCGAACGATCAGAAACTCGCCCCGGAAAACCGTCTCTTCCCCGACATAGGTGAACACTTCCACTCTCGCCTTCCGCTTGCCCGAGGAACGCACGTACGCTTTCGCGATGCATTTTTCTCCCAGCCTCACCTGCCGGATGAACCGGATGTCGGCCGTCGCCGTCAGGGCCACCTCGTCGTTGATGACGGCAACCGCCAGCGAGTTCGCCTGCGCGAACAGATGGTGGCCGCGCGCGATGCCGGTGCGGGAGAAGACATGCTCCTCGCGGATCTCGAAGATCGAGATGCCGCTCTTGTCAAGCTGGAGATCGACGATTTCGCCGATCACTTCGTGCAGCGGCAGCGAACGGACGGCGTCGAACGACCGCTCGGCCATCAGCTTCATCCGCTCGCGCAGCTCGGGGATGCCGAGTTCCAGCCGGTCGAGGCGGATCGTCTGGATGCTGACTTTCAGCAGCCGCGTCAGCTCGCGGTCCGTGATGAACGGGTTGTCCTCGATGAGTCGGGCCAGCCGCTGGTGCCGCTCCTTCTTGGGCAGACGTTCCACAAGGAAGCACCGCCTTTTGTCTGTGTTGGACTGAGGGCCCCTCTTAAAACCAGGTACTAAACCAGTATAATGAAAAGCCGCGCCGGAAGCAATCCGGAAAAACAGCTCCTTCAGGGCGGCGCGATTTCAAAAAAAAACAGCACCTCACCGGCCGATGAAGTGCTTGCTTCCCGCATTATTGCTTGATGATCTCTTTCGTCTTGTAGTAGCCGCACACTTTGCAGACGTGGTGCGCGAGCTTCAGCTCTCCGCATTGGTCGCATTTGACCATGCCCGGGACCGCCAGCTTGAAATGCGTGCGGCGCTTGTCGCGGCGAGCTTTGGACGTTTTCCTGAATGGTACCGCCATCTGTCCCACCTCCTTCGAATGACGCGCGAATCGGGGCGATCCGCCTGCGGCGGCCGGACCTTGACGCTTCCCGTCAGCGCGGGAACAGGTCTTTCAGCGCGGCGAGCCGCGGATCGACGGGCGTGCGGTCGCATCCGCACTCCCCTTCGTTCAAATCCGTGCCGCACTCGGGACAGAGGCCTTTGCAGTCTTCCGCGCAGAGCGGAACGAGCGGCAGCTCGAGCTGCACGGCTTCCTCCACATACGGCGTCAAATCGACATCGTTGTCCGTGACCGCGATGAACCGTTCCGCTTCCTCTTCGGTCTGCGGCGTCCGGCTCACCTTGAAGTGCTCCTGAAACGGAACCGCGACGCTGACCCGAACCGGCTTCAGACAGCGCGAGCAAGGCATCGTCACGTCGATGGCCAGCCCGCCCTCGACGACGGCCATGCCGTCATCGACGCCCCGCGCTTCAAGGTCGACATGGAGCGGACCGGCGGAGATCACGTCCCGCCTTCCTTCGAACAGGGCCGACGCGTCCAGCGTCTCGCGGATCGTCCGCGCGGCGCCGCTTGTGATCAGCTCATGCAAATGGATTCTCACAGGATCACTCCAAACAAACAAAAGTTATTATAGCGATCCGCTTCACGTTTTGTCAACATTTTCAGCGCGTGATATTGTTATAGCAGGTCAAGTCTTGGTATGCGTCACGAGGGGGAAAACGATGCGGACCGTCGGCGTTATCGTCGAATACAATCCGTTCCACAACGGCCACCGGCACCATCTGGAAGAATCCGTCCGCGTGACGGGCGCGGACGCAATCGTCGCGGTGATGAGCGGCCATTTCCTGCAGCGGGGCGAGCCCGCGATAATGGACAAATGGGCTCGCGCCGAAACGGCGCTGCGCGGCGGATGCGATCTCGTCATCGAACTGCCCGTCGCCTACGCCACGAGCGCGGCCGAATGGTTCGCCTACGGGGCGGTCGGCCTGCTCGACGCGACCGGCGTCGTCGATTGCTTCTGCTTCGGCAGCGAGAGCGGCGACATCGGCACGCTGCTGCGCGTCGCGGCGCTCGCGGCGGACGAGCCCGCGGATCTGCGCGGGCGGATCGCCGGGGAGCTCGCCGCCGGCTTGAGTTACCCGGCGGCGTACAGCGCCGCGCTGCGGGAGAGCCTGGCGGCGCGCGGCGACCATGACGCTGCCGCTTTTCCGCTGGAGCAGCCGAACAACACGCTCGGCCTCCATTATCTGATCGCGCGGGAGCGGCTGGGCAGCCGGATGGAGCCGTACACGATCCGCCGCGTGCAGGCCGGCTATCATGATGAGCAGGTTCCGGACGGCTCGATCGCGAGCGCGACGGCGCTGCGCCGGCTGATCTTCGGACGCGGCCGGCCGGAAGCGATCGCTTCTTACGTGCCGCCGGTCACGCTGGACGTGCTCCGGCGCGAGTGGGAAGCCGGCCGGGCGCCGGTCGGCTGGCCGGCGTTCGCGGCGCAACTGTTCCACCTGCTGCTGCGCCGGGACGCGGCGGGATTGGCCGGTTACCGCGACATCGGCGAAGGGCTCGAGCATCGCATCCGGCGCGCGCTGCCCGCCCTCTCGCGGCTCGATGTCGACGAGCTGATCGGCCTGCTCAAGACGAAGCGCTACACCCGGACCCGGCTGCAGCGCGCGCTCACCGCCGTCCTGCTCGGCATCCGCAAGGACGACTGGCACCCCGCGGCGCTCCGGGAAGGGCTCGCCTACATCCGCGTGCTCGGCTTCACGCCGAAGGGGCGGGAGTTGCTCAAGCGGATGCGGAAGTCCGCGAAGCTGCCCGTCCTGCTGAGCGCGGCGGGCGGCGGGGACGCGGGGCTGTCCGGCGCGGGCGCGCGCTATCTGGAGCTGGACGCGCGGGCGACGGGCGTGTACGCCCTCGCCGCCGGCGCCGACAGAGCCTCCGGAGGCGCGGGCCCGCGGGCGCTGCTGCGCGATTATTATGAGCCGCCGATCATCGTGCGGCCTTCCTGAACGCGGGTTGAGCGGAGCAGGCCGACCGCTTCTTCGAGCGATTTGACGCCGGCGACGGCCATGCCGCCGCCTGCCGCGTCGGCCGCCGCGGCGGCTTCCGCCGCGTTTTCCACCGGCACGAGGAACAGGTCGGCGCCGGCGCGCGAGGCGGCGATCGCCTTCATCCTGACGCCGCCGACCGCGCCGACCGCGCCCGACGGCTCGATCGTGCCGGTGGCGGCGATGCGGCGCCCGCCCGTCAAGGGTTCGCCGGCGATCCGCTCGTAGATGTGGAGCGCGAGCGCGAGGCCCGCCGACGGCCCGGCGAAGCCGCCGGCATCGATCGTCACGCGCAAGGCGGGATCCGCCGGCCGGACGGCGAGAATTTCGGTCAGCTCCGCGCCGCCGGGCATGCCCGGAAGATCGCCCGCGCCAGCCTTGTCCATGGCCAGCCGCACGGCGATCTCGCGGCCGCCGCGCAGCACGGCCAGCTCCGCTTCGCGGCCGGCGCGGCCGCGCAATGCCTCCGCCAGCTCGGCCAATCCGCTCACGCCGGCGCCGTCCACGGCCGCGATCCGGTCGCCGGCCTTGAGACGGCCGGCGCCCCGGGTGACGAACACCCCGTCCGGCACCGTTTCATACCGTACGCCGGCCGCCCGGAAAGCCGCCTCCACCGCCTTGCCCTGTGACTCCGCCATCAGCACGTCCATCCGCGCCTTGTATTCCTCCTCGCCGCTTCCCCCGAAAACCGCCCGCTTCGCGTGCGCTTCCCGATCCGCCCGCCAGGCGGATTCAACAACCGTCCACAGCGTGGCCCGCGCTCGAAGGTACACCGTCGTCAGCAGCCATTCGCCGTCATCGTCCGAATGTTGCGATGACGCGCCCCGGCCAGGCTGAACCGTCTCGAGCGGCGCGTCCGGGCGGTTTGTTTTTTCCACGGTCACCAGCACTTCGACAGGCACCGCCTTCCCCGGCTCGTAGAGCACGTAAGGCACCGGCACCGCGAACAGCAGCAGCGCGGCCGCGGTCGCCGCCACCGCCCAACGCAGCGCCGTTTTCCTCAAGCCCGATGCGTCCGAACCCGGCATGTCCGCTCCTCCTCTCCGTGTGGTCTACTCGCCGGCCTGTCCGCGTAAATTGAACTAATCTTGTCTCGCCTCTCAGTGTGTTGCCGTCCGCGAAGCGCGCCCGAAGGAGGGAAGAACGCATGTACCGATCCGCCGCGCTCGGCGCCGCCCTGCTTACGCTTGCCCTGCTGATCGTCCGCTATCCCGGCGATGCGTTCCAGGCCGCGCTGCAGGGGCTGTCCATCTGGTGGAACCTCGTCTTCCCCGGCCTGCTGCCGTTTCTGGCGCTGTCGGAGCTGCTGCTCGCGCTCGGCGCCGTCCACGCGGCCGGCGTGCTGCTCGAGCCGGTCATGCGCCGCGTCTTCCGGCTCCCGGGCAGCGCGGGCTGGGCAGCGGCGGTCGGCTGGTCGAGCGGGTTTCCCGCCGGCGCCGGCGCGGCCGCGCGGCTCCACCGGGACGGCGCCCTGACCGACCGCGAATGCCAGCGCCTGCTGGCGCTGTCCCATATGCCCAACCCGATGCTGATGCTGATCGTTGTCGGGGCGGGCTTCCTCCAGCGCCCCGAGTTCGGCGCCGCCATCGCCGCCTCCGTCTGGCTGGCCGCACTGGCCGCGGGATGGCTGCTGGCAAGGCTCGACCGGGCGTCCGGCCCGGCCGCCGCCGCCTTCGCCCCGGGAGACGGCCGGAGCGTCCTGGCCCGGGCCGCCGCCGCGATGCGCGAAGCGCGCCGGCGGGACGGCCGCGGATTCGGCCAGGCGATGGGCGAATCGGTCGCCGGGTGCGTGCAGCAACTGATGGCCGTCGGCGGGCTCGTCATCCTCGGTTCGGTGCTGATCCGCCTGCTCGAGCGGGTGCTGCCGGATTTGCTGAAATTCGCCGCGTTCCCGGGCATCTACGAAGCGCATCTCGGCGCGTTCGCCGCCGCCGGGCTGATCGAGCGGTTCGGCGCGCCTGCGGGCGCCGCGGTGATCGCCGCCGTCCTGAGCTGGACCGGCCTTGCCGGCCTGCTCGCCGCCCACGGCATCGCCGCATCGACGGGCCTCCGGTTCCTGCATCTGGCCGCGGCGAAGCTGCTGCACGCGGCGCTCGCCTTCCTGACCGCCGCGCTGGCGTGGAAACCGCTCGTCTGGCTGGCCGGGTTCGGCGGCGGCGCGACGGCTGCGTTCCGCCAGCTTGCCGAACCGGCCGGCGGGGCCAGCCGGACGCCGCTGCTCTGGCAGGCGATCCCCGCCGGCGCCTCCTTCCTCGCGCTCACCCTGCTGCTGATGCTGGCGGCATCCCGGCTGCTGGCGGCGAGAAAGCCAGGCCGCTGACGGCCTGGCCCACCTGCAAATTCCTCTTCAGTTCAGCACGGCTTGTCCGCCGGCGGGGCGGCAAACTTCGACCTGAGCGCCGCTTCCACTTCGGGCGGCACCAGATCGCCGACATCGCCATGGAACATCGCGATCTCTTTCACAATGCTGGAACTCAGATACGAATACTTCGGATTCGTCATCATGAAAATCGTCTCGATGCTGCTGTCGAGCTGATGGTTGGTCGACGCAAGCTGCAGCTCGTACTCGAAATCCGACACCGACCGGATGCCCCGGATGATGACGTCGGCGTTCCGCGTTTTCATGTAGCGGACGAGCAGGTCGCGGAAGCTGTCGATCTCGACGTTCGGCAGATCCGCCGTCGCCGCTTCCAGCAGCGCCTTCCGCTCCTCGACCGAGAACAGCGGGTTTTTGCTCATGTTGTTCAGCACCGCGACGATCAGCTTGTCGAACTGCTTCGCCGCGCGCCGGATAATGTCCATGTGACCGAGGGTCACCGGATCGAAACTGCCGGGATAGACGGCAATTCGCCGGGTCGGTTCATGATCCTTCATCGGTTTCCTCCTCGGCCGCGTCCGCAGCCCTCGTGTAGTGGTAGATCGAGACGGCCGTCTCGCCGTACTGCGCCAGCCGGCGGCGCGCAAGGCCGCCGACGGTCTCCGGATAGCGATGGTCGGCTTCGTGTTCGACGACGACGACGGCGCCGTCCTCGAGCAGTCCGCGCTCCGCCATTTCGGCCATCAGGCTGTCGGCGTCCTTCATCCGGTACGGCGGATCCAGAAAAACGTAACGGAACACCGCCCCGCGCTTCGCGAGCGCGCGCAGCGCCCGATCCGCCGTGTTGCAATAGATTTCGGACCGCTCCGCCACGCCCGCCGCCTCGGCATTGCGCCGGACGACGGCGATCGCGCGCCGGTCCGCGTCGATGAATACGGCCCGGTCCGCGCCGCGGCTCAGCGCCTCGATGCCGAGTCCGCCGGTTCCGGCGAACAGATCCAGCGCGGCTCCGCCGTTGAAATACGGGCCGATCATGCTGAAAATCGCTTCCTTCACCTTGTCTGTCGTCGGGCGCGTGTTCATGCCGGGTACCGCCCTGAGCGGCGTTCGCTTCGCCGTGCCCGCAATGACCCTCACGTCGCAAGCCCCCCGAAAGTCCGCAGTCTGTCCTAATCGTACCACAAAATCACTCCCGCGCAAGGGAACCGGAAACGGCGGGATTTCGAGCCGCGCGAAAAATTTTTTTGCCCGGCGCGTATATTTTGTTCCGTATGGGATACCCTGTAGACAGCGGCGTCGAGAGATGCCGCGAAAACCGCGGAGAAGACTTACGTTTCCCCATAAGCTCTTCGTCCGGTTTCTCCTCTCCCATGCTGGGGCTCCCGCGAGGGGGCCCCGACTTTTTTTCCCGTATGACGGATTGCCCCGAAGCCGCCGCGGGACGCGTATTAAGCGAAAAAAATTCCTCTATTCCTCCGGAATCGACCCGTCTGCGCAAAATAGAAGAAAAAACTTCCGCTAATTCCGCCCCGATCGCTCATGTAAACGCTTTCCAAGAAAAATAGGCGAAATTATCTCTTCTATTTCGAGCTCCCCCCGAAATTCGACAAAATAGCGGAAACAACTTCCTCTATTTGCGAGTCCGACCGCTTCAGACGTCCGACCCACCCTTACGCCCATTCGCGAGACGTCTGCCAATCAGCCAAATCGCCTTTATGCGCCAACCCAACCACCTTCACCAAAACAGCATGCCGATCCGGCCAACCATCCCGCCAATTCGCCAACCCAACCGCCATCATCATCCAAATCTCTTCAACCCGCCAACCCAACCGCCTTCACCAAAAAGCACACCGATCCGGCCAACCATCCCGCCAATTTGCCATCCCAACCGCCATCATCATCCAAATCTCTTCCACCCGCCAACCCAACCGCCTTCGCCAAAAAGCACACCGATCCGGCCAACCATCCCGCCAATTTGCGATCCCAACCGCCATCATCATCCAAATCTCTTCCACCCGCCAACCCAACCACCTTCACCAAAACAGCACACCGATCCGGCCAACCATCCCGCCAATTCGCCAACCCAACCACCTTCGCCCAACCTGCCTGCCCGTGCCACCCCGCCATCGCCCGCCAAAACCCGCCGCTTCACGCCAACCCGCAGCCTCCGCCGCCCCCTGCTTCCCGCCTCGCCGCGGCACGACAAAACCCCGCGGCTTCAAGCCGCGGGGTTTGGGATTGATGGACTCTCGGCTGCAGTCTGTCAAGCGCTTCCTTCTTCCGATTCGGAATCGGAATCGTCGGAGTCGTCGGCGTCATCGTCCTCGTCGGACGCCTCATCCGCGCCGTCGTCCTCCGTCTCATCCGCTTCCGCGGAGCCGTCCGCTTCATCCGCCGCCGCCTGCTCCGCTTCGGCAGCGGCCTGTTCAGCTTCCGCAGCGGCTTGTTCGGCTTCCGCCGCCGTTTCTTCCGCCGCGCTTTCGAGCTCGAGTTCGTTCTTTGCCAGTTCTTGTTCGCCCATCGCAATCCCTCCATCTTTTCATCCATCGATTTCCTGCACTCTCATTATAAATAGGCGAACGTGCAGATGTTGTCGCCCCGTGGAATCGAAGATTACGGATGGATAACAATTTCGTTACAAATCATTACAGCAAAATCCGCCGCCAATCGCCCCCCGCACGCCCGGGCGCGGCCCGTCCGCATTGCAAACCGCCGCGGCCATCCGGTATGCTGATAGCAGTTAGATTCATCTGCGTCGGGAGGGATAAGCGATGCCGTCCATGCCCAAACTGCTGATGGCCGCCGGCGCCGTGCTGTTCCTCGTCGGGCTGATCTGGATGCTCGTCGGCAAATCGATTCCGCTCGGCCGGCTCCCCGGCGACATTGCGATCGAGAAGGAAAACGTCCGTTTCTATTTCCCGATCGTCACGTGCATCCTCATCAGCGTCGTGCTGTCGGCCGTCATGTACCTCGTGCGCCTTTTCATGAAGTGACGGCTAACGACGGGCGCGATCACCGTCAGACGCCGCGCCTCGCCGGATGCCGCATACCGTCAAATGCCGTAGAACCGCTTCGTAACCTCGAGCATCGCCGCGGCCGTCTCGTCCGCGCCGAGCCCTTTCAGCCCGGCGACGGCCTGGATGACGTCCCGCACCATAGCGGGAGTCGTCGGCCGGCCGGCGAACGGCCCTTCATGCTGCCACGGTCCGTCGGTCTCCGCCATGAGCAGATCAAGTGGATATGCGCGCACCAGCGCCTGAATCTCCGGCTCGTACACGACATCCGGCGTCACGGACACATGCCAGCCGCGCGCGATCATCCGGCGGATTGCCGGCTCCGGTCCCTTGAACCAGTGAAAATGCGCCCGCCTTACGCCGTGCCGCTCAAGCACGTCGCACGCTTTCTCCGCATCCTCGTAGACGGCGTGCAGCACGATCGGCCGATCCAGCTCCGCCGCGAGCGCCGCAAACCGGTCGAGCAGCGCAAGGTGCGGGCGTTCGTCGAACTGACGTCCGGCCGCCTCCGCTTCGGTTCGCGTATAGTACGGCAACCCGACCTCGCCGATCGCGAACTTCTCGTCCGCTTCGTGGAGACGGCGAATCCAGGCGAACAGTTCTTTTTCCTCGTCCGGCTCGGGCAGCGGAATTTCCGGGTGATGGCCGTAGGCCGGCATGTACCGGCCGGCATGCCGGAGCGCAAGCTCCCGGTTCTCGCGGCTCGATTCGAGATTCGTCGACACGCCCACGACCGCAACGCCGCCCGCGGCGAATGCTTCGGCCAGCAGCCGTTCCCGCTCCTCCGACTCGTATTTGTCCACATGGATATGGGCGTCAATCCAGCCGAACTTCCCCTGATCCTTCGCCATGCTCCCGCCTCCTTCGCTCACCTTGCACGATAAAAATGAACCCGCGTCTCCGTCACATATTCCGCTGCGCGCAACCGTGTTTCACGGTATGACCGCATTCCGCCGGAGCCCGCCTGCCGCCGCACTCCGCCATGCGCATCCGCATTCGATCACCTCGTCCTTGCTCCGCATCATCGCGATGACGGCGATGACGGCGCCAACGCCGACCGCATCTTGTTTACCGCGCGCATCCGCAATCCGTTCATGCGCCCGTATGCCACCGCACACAACCGCAAACCGTTCCAGGCGTCAGCATGCCGCCGTTTGCGCTCGACTTTTTCGCCGGCAGATCCGCTTACTCCCCGTCCGGTCCGACCGCCGCGGCCGGCTTCAGCAAATCATAGACCGCATCCCGCAGCTCGGCAAATTCCGGCGTCTTCCACAGCTTCGCGCCGCGCGGCCGCCCGAACGGCACCTTGAACTCGCGCAGCACGGTCGCCGGCCGGGCCGACAGGACGACGACCCGGTCCGACAAGAGCAGCGCCTCCTCGATGCTGTGCGTCACGAGCAGCACCGCGCGCCGGTTCGCTTCCCAGATCGACAGCAGCCATTCCTGCATGTGCTGCCGCGTCAGCGCGTCCAGCGCGCCGAACGGCTCGTCGAGGCACATCAGCTTCTGCGGGCTGAGCAGCGCGCGGATGAACGAGACGCGCTGCTGCATGCCGCCGGAGAGCATGTGCGGCCAGGCGTCCGCATATTCCGCAAGGCCGACGCGGCCCAGCCACTCCCGCGTGAGCGTTCGCGCCTCTCCGCGCGGCACGCCGGCGATGCCAAGCGCCAGCTCGATGTTGCCGGCGACCGTGCGCCACGGCAAGAGCGACGCCTGCTGCGGCATGTACGCGATCAGCCCGCGCTGGCCGTTCGTCCGGCGCCCGCCGATGAAAAGATCCCCGCGCTCCGCCGGCTCCAGTCCGCCGATCACCCGGAAAAGCGTGCTCTTGCCGCTTCCCGACGGCCCGATCAGCGAGACGAATTCGCCGTCTTCGACCGTCAGCGAGACGCCGGCCAGCACCGGCACGTCCCCGTACCGCTTCACGATATCGCGCACCTCAAGCGCCGGCGGCATGGCCGTCCCTCCTCTCCGCCTTCGGCCGCCAGCGGACGACCAGCCGCTCGGCGAGCGCGGCTAGTCCGAACATCAGCATGCTGAACGCGATGATGATGATCGTGCCGGCGTACACACGCGCGATCTCGAATCCGTTGTAGGACAGCTTGATGTAGTAGCCGAGCCCGCTGCCCCCGCCGAACCACTCCGCCGCGACCGTCGTCGTCACGCTGTAAGCGGCCGCGATGCGGAAGCCCGAGAACAAATACGGCACCGCGTTCGGCAGCTCCAGCCGCGTGAAAATCGTCCAGCGGTCCGCGCCGATCATCGCGAGATAGCCGCGCAGCGCCGGATCGCTCTCGCGCAGCCCGGTCAGCATCGCCACCGTCACGGGGAAGAAGCAGACGAGCATGATGAGGACGATTTTCGGCTCGTCGCCGAACCCGAGCCAGATGAACAGCAGCGGCACGAGCACGATGACCGGCACGCTCTGCGACAGGACGAGCAGCGGCGCCGCCGCCCGCCGGGCGCCGGGCGTCAGGTGAATCGCCGCCGCCAGCAGAATGCCGGCGAGGACGCCGAGCGCAAGGCCCGTCAGCGTCCGCCAGACGGTGGCCAGCGTGTGCATCTCAAGCCGCGGCCGGACGTTCGGCAGCATCGCTTCGCGCACGATCGCCGACGGACTCGGAAGGATGTACGAATCCACCGCGAACAGATGGACCGCCGCTTCCCAGGCGGCGGCCGATATTGCGATGACCGCCAGCGGCGGCCATCCTCTCATCCATTTATTGCCCATCGGGATATTTCTCCAGCAGGCGCGCCATCGACGCGCCTTCCGTCGGATTGTAATAAATCTTCACCTGCGAAAGGATGGACGGGCATCCCGCCTCGATCAGCGCGTCGTTCATCGCCTTCACGAGCGGAAGCAGCCGGTCCAGATCGCCCTCGATCGTCGTCTCGAGCGGCCCGACCCGGTAGGGCAGCCCCGACGCCTTGATCACGTCGATGGCCCGGTCCACGTAAGGGATGACGCTTTCCCCGCCGGGCGTATGGGGCAGAATCTGAATGCTGAGCAGTGCGTCGGCCATGCCGGTTTCCCCGCTTTCTTCCTGTGTTTCGAGCGCTTTCGCCGGTTTACTCCGGCAGGAACGCGTTCGTGAACGCCGCTTCCGGATCGAACTCGCCTTCCAGCACGCCGTGGTCGGCCATCCATTCGGCGTAATTTTTCCACACTTCCAGCTTCTGCTCGCCCCAGCGCGGCGCGTCGTCCTGATACTTCGCGCCGAGCCACTTCTGGCTCGCCTTGACGAGCTCCGCGTTCAGATCGGGTTCGGCGGCGATCAGCACGTCGGCCGCTTCCTCCGGGTTGTCGATCGCGAACTTGTACCCCGCGGCCGCGCCGGCGACGAACTTCTTCACGAGATCCGGCTTCTCCCGGATCAGCTTCTCGCTCGTCGCGAGCACCGGCGTGTAGTAGTCGAGCTTCTCGCTGTAATCGGTCAGCCAGACCATGTTCAGCGCTTCGCCGCGCAGCTCCGCCTCGATGCCGGTCCAGCCGTAGAAAATCCAGAAGAAATCGACGTCCCGCTTCACCGCGGTGAAGAAATCGGTGTCGCCGACGTTGACGAATTCAACCTTGCCCACGTCGCCGCCGTCTTCCTGCATGATCGAGTCGATGACCGCTTCCTCGACCGGCGAACCCCAGCCGCCGTACTTCTTGCCCTCGAAATCCTTCGGCGTCTTGATGTTCTTCTCCGCCGGCGACGCGAAGCCGGACGTGTTGTGCTGGATGACGGCCGCGATCGACACGATCGGCACGCCGTTCGTCCGCGCGAGGGTGACCGCTTCCTGGTAGCTGACGCCGAATTCGACTTCGCCGGAAGCGACCATCTGATCGGCGCCCGCTTCGCCGGGCTGGATAATCTCGACCTCAAGCCCCTGCTCGGCAAAAAATCCCCGGTCGCGCGCCACATACAGCCCCGTATGGTTCGTGTTCGGCGACCAGTCGAGCACGACCCGCACCTTCTCGAGCGGCTTGTCCGATCCGCCCGCGGATTCTCCCGCGCCGCCCGCATTGCCGCCGCCCCCGCAGCCGGCCGCGGCAAACAGCAGCAGCGCGAGCGCGAGCAGACCCCATCTTCTTCTGATCCTTCTCCACATTTCTGGTCCTCTCCTGTCCCTGACGTCTGTTGTCGCGACAACATGAAAGCAGGCGCCCCCCTGACCGGAAGGCGCCTTCGTTGCGGTGCGCATGAGCGAAGCGGCACGGCATGCGGTCTGTCGCACGCGGCGCGCTGCTTGACGTTTTCCCTACGCTGGCATTATCCAGATCAGGTTACAGGGTCGGTATCGCGTCCGGATACCCTCTCAGCCGGCTGTCCCAGCTCCCCGGGGCTTCTGTTCGGTTGTCGTTCACGCTCATTATAGCAGACGGGCGCGAATGCGCAAGTGCGAATGCGTCCCGTGTCGTTGTTCTGTGATAATGTCATCCCGCAACGGTTCTGAAAACATGTCACCATGAGAAAGATGAGCGTGACATTGACCGGAGCAGGAAGGAAAAAGGCGCAAGCGAGTGCGGCGAAGCCGATTTCCAAGCGCCCGGCGACCGCAACGGCGAGTTTGAGTCGATCATGGTCAACAAGCGATCAGAAGCGCGATATGCTCCCCTCAAAGCAGACACCTGAAATGACAAAAATTCAAGACTGCTTCGAGGGGAGTATTTTTAGTGCCGGCAGCAAAATAGCCGGAAACCGGGAAACGGATAAACGCCCGTTCACGCGCCTTCCCGCAGCTTCGCCTCCAGAATGCGCTTGTTGGCCTTGAGCCCCTCGTCGTCCGGCAGCCACCCGAGCGCGGCTTCGTTGTGCCTTGCCGCATCCGCCCAGCGGCCGAGCTGCCCGTAGCAGATGGTGAGCCGCGCGTGCGGCAGCCAGGTGCGGCAGGCGTTGTTCACGACGCCGAGCCAGTCTTCGGCGAGCGGCGCGTCCAGCGCCCGCTCGTACCAGTAGGCCGCCGTCCGCCAGTCGCCCGCTTCCTCGAACCAGCCGCCGAGCGCGCAGCACACTTCCGCGTGGGGCGCGTCGAACAGGAACGAGCGGAGCAACGCGTCGATCCGGCCGGCCGGGTCGTTCAGCCTCCGGCAGCAGTCGGACAGCCTGAGCGCGGCCGTCACCTTGTCCTCCCGGTAGCCGGCCGGTTCCGTGAGGAACGTCCGGTAGGCGTCCGCCGCCTCCTTGTACCGTCCGGTATCCGCGAGCTCGTTCGCGTAATAATACAGATCGCGCCCCTTGAGGCCGCCGGTCTCGGTGGCGATCCGCTCGTAAATGCGCAAATTCCGATCCGAATGGTCCCGCGCCGTCCGGTGATGCGCGATGCCGATGTCGACGGCGGCGGCGCGCGCGCCGGTGATGTCCAAATATTCATGCACCCGGCCGTACCAGCGGAATCCCTTGCCCCGCCGGACGAGCCGGCAGCGGCGCGTCGCGGCCGTCGGCCTGCCCGCCGCGTCGAACGCGAGCCAGTACGGCATGAGCACGGCGTCGGCGTGATCCGGAATCCGGGTCTTGAACGCCGCGAATTTTTCCCGTTCCGCATCGGGCAGCACGTCATCCGCGTCCATCCACATCAGCAAATCGCCCGTCGCCTGGTCGAAGGCGAAGTTGCGCGCCGCCGCGAAATCATCCACCCATTCGAAGTCGAAAATGCGCGCGCCGTAAGCGGCGGCGATTTCCTTCGTCCCGTCGACGGAACCGGTGTCAACGATGACGATCTCGTCGACGACGGGAGCGGCCGACGCGAGACACCGGCCGAGCACCGCTTCCTCGTCGCGGACGATCATGCACAGGCTGATCGTTGTCACGGCTTCCCTCCTTTCCCGGGTTCGGACCGTTTCCGCGCTTCCGCGAGTTGCCGCTGGAGTCCCTTCAGCTGGCGGGTGAGTCCTTCGATCCGATCGTTCTTCTGTTTCAGTTGCGCCTCCAGCGCCTGGATGCGCGTGTTCTGGTTTTGGATCATGTTCTTCAATTTTCCCGCGCCTTGCTGATACTGCTTCTCATAAGCGAGAAAATGTTCCTCGTCCAGCCGGATCAGCCGCTTCAGCCGCTCGGGGTGGTCCGGTCTGCGGAGCCGGAACGACCGCTTGCGGCCGGCATAGCAGAGGTACCGGTGATGCACTTCCATCGTGATCTCGTCGAAATACGGATCGGTCAGTTCCGCCAGCCGTCCCGCGTAGAACGTCTGCTTGTGGTCGTGGAACGCGTGCAGGCCGAACGGCACGGTGATGACGCAGACGCCGCCGTCCGCGAGCCAGCCCGCCGCGTTCGCCAAAATCCTCTCCGGCTGGGCGAAATGTTCGAGCACTTCGCCGAGCAGCACCGTGTCGAAAGGCCCCCAGTCGTGCGGTTTCGTCGCGTCGGCCGTCATGAACCGGACGTTCGACCGGACGATGGCAGGCTCCTTCGCCAGCTCCGCCCGCGCGTAGCGGATCGCCTCGTCTTCCAGATCGACGCCGAGCACCTCGTACCCTTCGCGGCCGAGCAGAATCGACGCGATGCCCTGGCTGCAGCCGATATCCAGCACCTTGCCGCGGCGGGCGTGCCCGCACATCCAGTGGATGCGGGCGCGCGTCGCTTCGTGCGACGCGCCGGAGCCCGAATGTCCGTAATACCGCTGGTTGACCTGATCTTTGTTGACCATGATTATCCCTCCGGCGCGGCGGCCAGCGCCGCGTCCGGCTCGCCCAGCCGGACGACGCGGCCGCCCGCGATGCCGGCGAGCGCGTTTCGCGTATCCAGCACGAGCGGCGCGTGCTCCGCGATCAGGCGGACGTCGACCGCCGAATGGTTCGTCAGGATGACCGCCAGATCGAGGCACGAAAGCAGCTCGGGCGTCACCGCCTCCGTCCGGAACATCCTTCCGCGGCGGCGGAACGACGGCACGAGCGGATCGCAGCAGATAACATCCGCCTGCCGGGCGATCAGTTCGTCCAGAATGTCCAGGGCGGGCGATTCCCGCACGTCGTCGACATCCGGCTTGTACGCGATGCCGATCAGCGCGATCCGCGCGCCGCGCACCGGCTTCCCTTCCCGGTTCAGGAGCTCCGTCACCCGCTCGACGACGTGCCGCGGCATCCGCCGGTTCACCTCGTCCGCCAGCTCGATCAGCTTCATCGGCCGGCCGTAGCGCCTGGCCGTCCAGTTCAGATAGAGCGGATCGACCGGGATGCAGTGACCGCCGATGCCCGGTCCCGGCCAGAACGGCAGGAAGCCGAACGGCTTCGTCGCCGCCGCTTGCACGACTTCCCATACGCTGACGCCGAGCCGCTCGCAGAGCAGCGCGAACTCGTTCACGAGCGCGATGTTGACGTTGCGGAACGTATTTTCGAACAGTTTGGCGGCTTCCGCCGCGGCCGTCGAGCTGACGGGCACGACCTGCCGCACGAACGAGCGGTAGAACCGGACGCCCGCCTCGAGGCAGGCCGGCGTCGCGCCGCCGACGATCTTCGGCGAATTGTCCAGCCGGTAAGTCTGGTTGCCCGGATCGATCCGCTCGGGCGAATAACAGAGATGGAAATCTTCGCCGACCCGCCAGCCGCGCGCCTCTTCGACGACGCGGCGGATGAGCTCATCCGTCGTGCCCGGATACGTCGTGCTCTCGAGCACGATCAGCGTTCCCCGCTTCAGATGCGGCAGCATGGCGCCGACCGCCGAGCGGATATACGTCAGATCCGGCTCGCGCTCCGGCGTCAGCGGCGTCGGCACGCAGATGACGACCGCGTCCGCCCGGGAGACGGCGGCATAGTCGCTGCCGGCCGTAAACCTCACCAGGACGGAGCGGATCTCCCCGTCGTCGATGCCGATTACCGTCGACCGTCCCGCGTTCAGCCGGTTGATTTTCTCCTCGTCGACATCCAGTCCGCAGACCCGGTATCCGGCCTTCGCCAGCGCCACGGCCATCGGAAGCCCGACGTAGCCGAGCCCGGCCACGGCCGCCACGGTCCGATCATGAGCATCCATTCCCGCGCCTCCTTTCCGCCTTGATGGCGCCGCCGTCCCATGCGCCTCAGAACCCGCCGGCATCGAGCAGCCGGGCGATGCCCGCTTTGTCCAGCAGCTCGTCGTCCGAGCGGTACGGCTTCGGCTCCGCCGGCCGGCAGGCGGCGTACCTTAGCGCAAGCTCGGGCTCGGGGGACGGCGGCAGAATGACGATTGCATCGTCGTCGTAATGACGCGCGTGCAGCGCTTCACGCGCGGACACGAGCGTCTCGTGCAGCTTCTCGCCCTCCCGGATGCCGATCTCCCGGACCCCTGCGGCCGCGCCCGACCGCTCGATCATCACTTCGGCCAGATCGCGGATGCGGCAGGCCGGCATGCGGATGACGAACGTCTCGCCGCCCAGCGCCGCTTCCGCCGCGCGCAAGAGCAGGCTGATCGCTTCGGGCAGCGTCATGAAGTAGCGGGTCATCTCCGGGTGCGTAATCGGCAGATCTTCGCCGCGCCGGAGCCGCTCCAGGAAGAACGGCACGACGCTGCCGTTCGTGCCAAGCACGTTGCCGCCGCGGATGCAGACGAACCGCGTCGCATCGGTCAGCTTGTTCGCCCTGAGCGTCAGCTTCTCGGCGATCGCCTTCGTCATGCCGTACACGTTCACCGGATCGACCGCCTTGTCCGTCGACACGTCCACGACCTTTCGGACCCGCTGCGCGATGGCGGCCCGGATGACGTTCTCGGTGCCGAGCACGTTCGTCCGGAACGCTTCGTCCGGCTGCCGTTCGCAGATCGGCACATGCTTCAGCGCGGCCAGATGGAAGACGATGTCGGCGCCGCGGCAGGCGTCAAGGACGGCTTCGTAATTCCGCACGTCGCCGATGATGAACCTGACGCGCCCGTCCGCGCCGAGCTCCCGCTCCATCTCGACTTGCCGATGCTCGCCGCGGGAGAAAATCCGGATCTCCCGCGGATCGTAACGCTCAAGCAGCGTGCGGACGAGATGGCGGCCCCAGGACCCCGTCCCGCCCGTCACCAGGATGTTGCTGCCGCTGTACATGCCCCTTGTCTCCCTTCCAAGCCGGCCGGGCGGCTTACATGAATTCGCCCAGCACGGCTTTCATCTGCTGCTCGCTCAGCCTGCCGGCCACCGGCACTTTTTTCCTTGACGCGTTGGCGCCGTGTACGATGTTCACGTAGTTCCGCCCCGGCAGCAGCTCATGGGGCAGCTTGATGACATGCCCGTGGCCTTTGGCGGGCGGCTTTATGCGGTAACCGTCCAGATAGTCCGCCGTCTTGTAGATGTACGTGTAGAATTGCGGGGAAAAATGGTACACCTCGGCCATCACGTTTTCGACCGTATCCCACATGTAGCCGTTCTGATTGATCAGAGCGACGGTGCCCGGCTTCGGCTTCCAATCCATGAGCAGTTGCACGAACGTCCTGCGGTACAGATCGTCGGAATCAAGCCGCGCCACGAACAGCTCGTCATGGCCGGACGCGAACGCGCGGATCGCTTCGACGCAGGTCCGCTCCGAGCCGAACCGCACGTTCGGCGGGAAGTCCTCCCAATCTTTGCGCAGCGGTCCGTTCAGGAGCGGCTCGGATTCGTCCGCGACCTTCAGCAGCGCGAGAAAACCGGGGTTCGTCTGGCGCCGCAGACAGCGGAGCGTATACCGCCGGAAGATGGCGATCCGGTTGCGGATCCATGCCGGCTTGAGCCGGTCCGGGACGATGCCGTAGTTGTTGAAATTGATCTCGATGACGACTCGCCTGGCCATGTTCAACCTCCTTGCTTGTTCCTCCGTTAATGTATGAAGCGGAGACACCGGCCGCATGGTTGATTGATCTCGTCCATTCGTCCAATTCCGGCGCCGGCCCCCGCGCGGACGGCGGACATCCATGCCCCGCGCGGGGCCGTACATATACTGGAAAATAAAATTCGCACCATCTCTGTCCTCCGGGAGGAATGATACATCGTGGATCGATCGCAGCTCACGCAAGCGCAGGTGCTGCAGCGCATCGCGCATGCGCTCAAGACGAAATCGCCGCTGTCGCTCGTCCGTGTCGGGGACGGCGAGAACCTCGTGCTCGCGCAGCAGACGGTCTGGCCGCTCGACGCCGTGCTGAAAGAGCCGTGGGCCGTGAAGGCGAACGAAGGCAAGAAAGGGCTGCGGCTGCCGAACCTGCCCTTGCGAGACGCCGTCGCCGAGTCAATCCGCAAGGCCGACATCGTCGGCGTTCTGCCCTTCGGCGACCGGACGATCCACGCGCCGGACTACCTGAAGCGCAAGCTGACGGAGCGCGTGTTCCGGCATTACCGCATCGTGCCGAAGGCGGTCTGCCACGCCTGTGTGAACCGGACGCTGGCGACGGACCCGATGTTCTGGAAGACGCTCGCCGGCAGGCGGCTCGCCGTCGTGACGCACCACGCCGACGCGGCGAAGCGGATCATCGAGGATCGTTTCCGGGGCACCCGCGTCACGTTTGTCTATCCGTTCTCCGACTACTCCCAGATGGAGCAGGCGCTCAAAGCGCTCGCCAACAACCGGAACCTGTACGACATCGCGCTGTTCTCCTGCGGCGTCAACGCCGTCGTGCTGGCCCAGCGCACCGCCGAGCAGACCGGCAAGGTCGCGCTCGACTTCGGCAAAGCGCTCCATATCATTGCGAAAGGACGCCCGAACTGAATCGGGCGTCCTTTGCGTGTTCGGACAATAGGAACAAGAACCCCGGGAGCCGGGGTTCTTGCGCAGGGCGGCACACTCAGGCGGTAGAGGCGATGCCCCGGAACACTTCCGGGCCGTTCCGCACGGCCGTCGTCGTCCCGGAGATAAAAGCCGTGTAGACCGTCTCCGCAGCCGGCGGCGCCAGCAGATCTTGTGCCGTAAAGGAATGAACTTCGGTCGTGCCCGTTACGCTCACCGTCCCGGTCAACGTGAAGATGACATTGGCGGGGTTGAACGTAGAGCCGCGGACGATATCAACCGTGAACGTGTCGCCGATGTCGCCGCTGATGCCGACCATGCCGTCCAGCGCGATAATCGTGTTCACCACATTCTGCGTCTGGAGCCCGATGATGCCGAACAGCGTCGGCGTGGCGCTCAGCGGAACGTTCGGGGCACCGACCGTGTTGGAGTTCATTGAGCTGCGTTGATCGAGGAAAACTCCCATCCCATTCACCCCCTGCTTGCCTGAGATAGTACAGTCTATGGCATTCGGTGACAGGCGGTATAGACAAACTTATGAGGGTAAATGATGATTTTTCGGGCGACGGCAATTTCGGGCGCTGTGCGATGCCGATGTGTGCGGCCGAGGTATGGTGCCGATGTGTTGCCCCGATGTATTGCCTCGATGTGTTGCCTCGATGTGTTGCCTCGATGTGTTGCCCCGATGTGCTGTTCCGGCGATGCTATTCCGCGCCGATCACGTCCCGCATCTTCACCCACACATCCCCCGTCGCCGTGCGCAGCCGGATCCGCCCGGCCTGCGGATCGACCTTCGTCACGACACCCGCCACTTCCCGGTTCGCGAAATCGCCGTACAGCTTCAGCGTGACCGGCCGGCCCGCCTCGAGCGATTCGCCGATCTTGAGCGCCAGCTCCTCCATCTCCTGCTCGTCAAGCACGGGACGCTCCTTTCGCTTCAGCGACTCCCGGTGGCCGACGATGCGCTCCTTGTGTTCGGGCAACATCATCCGGCTCGATTCCCAGAGCAGATTGTACCCGGATGTCAATTTGTTCACGCGCGGTTTTGCCATTGCTGTCCGTCATCCTCTCTTGATGTCCGATCTTCTCTTGCTGTCCGGCCCGTTTCCGATGTCTCTTTCTTGCTGCCTGGCTTTCTCTTGCGACCCGCTTTTGACGAAACTGACAATGCTTATTGGTGAAAAAATCCGGGTTCTGGAAATTCAACGAAACGGACACACGTTATTCGCGCCGGAACGGGGCAAAAACCACCCGGAAGAGGCAAATAGGAACGCGGGACCCAAGCGAAACCGCCGAGCCCGTCCGACCGCGCCGGTTTCGTCCGCAACGCTGGCCCGTCCTTGCCGCTCGCGACCGTCATTTGTAGTGGCCGCCGATCTTGCGCGCCCGGTCCTTCGCCTGCCCGGCCTCGGTCAGCGAGGCGGCCCGGATGATCGAAGCGTCGCCGTACTTGTCCTTGATCCGGTCCGTCGTCCGTTCGAGGGCGCGGTACTTCTCCCGGTGGTCGAACAGCAGAAGCTGGTACTCACGGTCGTCCTGCAGGCCGGTCATCGCGACGCCGACCTTCCGCACCGGCAGGCCGTCCCAATGCCGGTCGAACAGCTCGCACGCGAACCGGTAGGCGTCGTTCGTCGCCTGGGTCGGATACGGCAGCGTCATCTGCCGGAAAAACCCGGTCGGCCGGTCGAAATCGGCGCCCTGGCAGCCGACGGCGAGCGTCCGCCCCATCTTCCCCTTGGCCCGCATGCGCCGGCATACCAGCTCGCACAGCTCGAGCAGTATCTGTAAAACTATGAGCATAATTTTATGTGTGCATTAATAAACAGTATAAACCCTTGATTTATCGAGGGTTTATACTGTTTTTATCGTATTTTCTTTATGAGCATTATTGATGTATTAACACGATAACATAGATATGGTAACATTTTTTTACTGACAGGATAATCTATGAGCATAATTGTAAGCTGAAATAGATTCGGGGGTTATAAAATGGACCATAGTGGTTCAATCGTGCCTTTCTCAAGAAGAATTGATGAGTTGCGTTTTGGTGTGCAGAGTGTAGGAATTGAGTTGTGGAAAAGGCATCGTGATAGCGAGCCTGTCGTTCATAGGCATGCTGTGATCGTTTTGCAAAATAAAATGAACGGTAGACTATCTGTTCATCCTCTTACGGAATTTATTTTTCATTACTGGAAATACAGAGCTTACAATTCTCAGAGACTACATGCTAATTACCTCTGCGCTTTCTTAAATTACATACTTATTGAAAATCGTATGAAATACAAACTTACTTCTTTAAAAGAACTACGCTTTTCTCATGCCACAGAGTTCTTGAACAATTTGACGAGAAAAGAAAAATCAAGAATGACGGTTAGAAAGGCGGAAAGAACCTTAACTCTATTTTTTGAGTTCTTAGCGAAGAAAAAACTGTTGGAGCATGTTGACGAAAGTGCCTTTAAAAAGAAGATCCTTTACGGCAAATCGAATCAAAAATATACGGTTTCCCCATTCAAAGGGGTCGTTATGCCGAGAAATAGGCAAGGCCATATAGCTCATGATTTACCTGAACGATATATTTTGCCTTTGATCGAGTTGGCTGTGAAGATCGCGAATCCCATTGCTTTGGGGATTTATATGCAGTGCTTTGGTGGAATTAGACAAGGTGAGCTTGTGAACATTCGAAGATCCGATGTAAATTCTATCGGTTCTTTCGGAGAGTTTGGTTTAGTGGTTCGTCTACAAAAAAGAAACTTGAGAACAGATATTAAAGATAGTGCCGGTGCAAGTGGCGTTAAAAAACCAAGAAGACAAATCGTATTTCCAATTCAAGACTGGCTACAACAGTTGTATCGAAACCACATTGAAAATTATACTCCTGTGGATGGATCTGATGCGTTATTTGTAAATCGGGATGGCAAAGCCATGTCGGGACAAAGTTACAGGGCATACTTCAGTAAATTAAAAAGAGAGTTTTTGAAGCAACTAAGGAATTCTTCAAATCCGGATGATCTGGTTTACGCTATCAAATTGGAAGAATATAAATGGTCCACTCATCTAGGCAGGGGCATATTTACAAATCTTTTAGCAGAAGAAGCTGATAACCCATACGATATTGCTTTGCCAAGAGGAGACTCCAATCTTGCATCATCTCTTGTTTATCAAGGAAATACGGAACGAATGAGAAAAAAACTTGAGGACCGCATGCAACATTTATATAAGGATTACTTACCAAATTTAATTAAAAAATAAATTTTTGGAGAATAAGAAACATGTCGTATTTGAATCCAGCCGAAGCTGCAGAAAAATTAGAAATAGGCTATAAAAGCTTACTACGCTTGTTGAAAAGGGGGGTGCTTACCGGGGCAATAAAAGTACATCGTTCGTGGAAAATCCCTCTCAAAGCCATAGAGGAATACAAGGCATCGTTAAACATTCCTGAGGGATATCTAACTATTGCCGAAATAGCCGAACAACTTAATCTTACCGAACTCTGGGTTGGCAGACTAATTAAGAGAGGGACATTTGCTGGAGCAAAGAAACATAGAGGTTCTTGGATAGTGCCTTCCACCTCTGTAGAGGAGTATATTCAGTCGTCCTCCTCCCCTGATGGGTTTCTTTCCTTCCGGGAAGCCGCTGAATATTTATCCGTAGGTGAGTCATGGATCAGAAAATTAGTGTTAAGAAAAATTTTATCGGGCGTGGAAGTCATCAATGGCGTCCGTTACATCCGAAAAGAGTGCATCGACGAATATTTAAAATCGATATCGCCGCCAGAAGGATACGTCTCCGCTGCTCAAGCTGCACAAGAACTATCCCTTAGCAAAACAGCCGTTAACTCCTTGGCAAAAGAAGGAGCATTTCCCGGTGCAAAAAAACAAAAAATACCGTATCATCACGCAGGATGGGTTATTCCAGTTGAGTCCTTAAGGGAATATAAGGAGTCTCGTTCCTTTCCGAGCAATTATATTTCTGGAACAGATATTGCTGCGCAGTTAGAGGTTAGCAAAGCCTGGATTACTAAATTAATCCGAACAGGCGTGATACCTAAAGGTATAAAACACAACAACGAGTGGATTGTTCCAACCGATGAGGCGAACAGGTTTATTGAAAGAGAACGAAAAAGACAACAATCGACACCGCTTGAGTTATTTGAATTTCGGTTGGCTGAACTGGATGTACCGGATACTTTACAAAAAACAGTTGCGCTCTACCGTGAATTTGTAACGTTAAAAATCAATAGCAGCCAAGGCAACAGCCATACGATTCACAATCAAGCCTTAGAGTATATCAGCACATTAAAGCGATTATTCCGTTTGCTAAATACTGAAGTATTCTTAATGGATGCGGAACAATTAGAAATTATCTTTCGAAGTGCAGAAATGGGGATTCGGGATAAACGTACTTTCATTTACTTTTTGGAGTTTTGCACTGGCAAAGGATTATGTTCATACTCGAAAAGTTATGCAGTCACTCCCCTTCCTGTTGAAGAAAGGGAGATGTACAGTCCGGAACAATTTTTAGCTTATTACAATTATGTTCGGGATGTCGACATTCACATTGAGCAGGCCATCCAAAGTAGGGATTATGCTGTAACATGGCTATATGTCTTAATGCATGTCATTGATGCATGGAGACCATCAGACATTGTTAAGATGCCGAATATTGCGCTGGAGGCCTGCAATTTGCAGACTTTTGACCAACTCAGGAAAACGAAAATCACTCAAGAGCAAGCGCAAGCAGTCATTAATCATCTGTATAAACGGGTGGAACGAATGTATATTAGCAAGACCGGTGCTCTGGGGCATTTCCTCGTCAATCAGGATATGATTGTCCCCACGGCTACCGTTCTTGTGATCACGGAAATTCATCGTAGAATTGAAAATGATAAGCAACTAGTCAGACTTGGCCGAAGAAGATTCACCCATTTTGAAAAAGAAATCCATTTTCGGTTATTTTTCGATAAGCGTCCGGATCTTGTTGATTTCCAAAGTCGGAAAATGAATAGGACTCTCTTAACTTATTTCTTTTACAGTGTCGTAGAGGGAAAAGGGAATGCCGATATCGCTTACGAACTGTCTCAACGGATGAGAGGACATACCGATAAAAATTCGACTGCAACATACATTCAAGCAGTAAACAAAGATGGTTCTATAGAACGTGTAAGTCTGAATTTGTTTAACCGGGGGCATTTTGGATGGCTATACCATCTTCTTATTCGTCTCTCTATGCCAAACACGCCGCAGCTGGAGTTAGAGCAAAGCACCGTGTTGATCGAACAATTTCGAAATGATTTTAGTCCTTACCAACTGGAACAACTTAGCTATTTCCTAATCCGTCAGCAACAAAGCAAACAATCTTTGGCTTTGCGACTATCCAATCTTACGGAAAAAGACTTGAACACATTGTTATTTAAAATTTATAAGGGTGAGAAGCCCGCCAAGTTGCAGCATGTACAATGCTTGACATACCCAAATTGCACTTCCCCAACTGCTATAAGTTGCCTACATTGTGAAAACGCGATACCAAAAGTTTATATCCTGATTTCGATCCAACATGAACTTGAGCGTTTAATTTCATCGATTCAAAATACCAAATATCCCGCTGTACGTGTCAGGGACCGCAAGTTTTTGTTTCAAATTCTGGATCTGTTAAATCAGGCAGTGCAGCAATTTGGCAGATCCTATGTTCAAACTTTTATTGATCTTAACAATCTAAAGGAAAAGATGATTGCTATTCAAAATTTACTTAGTGAGGAAATTTAATGGCTAAATTCCACTCGGCATTACACAGAAGAAAAACCATAGAGGAACTAAGTGATCGAACTATCTTGGAAAGTATTGAGCTGATCACCTTTAGTCGAAATGATCTTCACGAATACAAAGAAATGTTTAGAGAATTGCAACAGAAAGGAGTTATTGTTACAGGAGCTTTTGAAGGCGACTTATGGTCCACCCAAGGTGAATCCAGCAAAATTCTTTTCCGCTTTGATTGCGAACTCTATGGCGAGGTCAACTTGGCTTTAAAATGCTATACAGTACAAAAAATATATAATGGCATTAAAGCACAAACCGTTCGGCTAAATGTTGCAAAAATAAAAGAAGCCATACGAATTACCCGGGGGTTTCGACCGGATTATTTATCACATTTAGAAGATGCGTTCAACCGTTTCGGGATGCATAAACAGTTTACCATGGCCACCAGTATAAGGGAATTTCTTGCTTATTATAATCACCCATATTCGGATGCGTATAGCGATTTGTGTTCAATTTTTAATACGAAAGTCTCGAATGTACGCGAATTGCCCAATTTTCATGATATCCTGCTTTTCGATCATGCTTTAGATGAATATTTTAATACCTGTACTACTGACGAAGAAAAATTGAAATTTTATCCACTCTTGTTATGGTGGAGAATCACCCGTATCATTCCCATGCGCCCCGTCGAATTTTATTCATTACGCCGGGATTGCACGTTCAAAGATAATGAGGATAGATATTGGATGGTTTTGCCGAGAAAAAAGAAGAAATCTACCCTTCCGGGAAAACTCGAGATAACGGATACTGTCCAGATAAATCAAGAAGTCTTTGAATTTATTGAGGATTATAAACAACTTACATCAGCTTACGATTCTGAATCCTACTATTTGATCTCGTATAAGGCATATCGGAAATACGTAAAAATAAAAACGAAGGAAAAAGCGCGAGAGAAAATGGGCGCTTTCCAATTTATCAATATCATTGATCGATTTTACGATGAAATCGTTACTCCGAAGTACGGTGATTTAGAAAGTTTGAATATCAAGTTGCCTCAGCAACGCCTTCTCATGCGAACATTTGTTTGATATACTAGATACAAACGAATGTTCGGGAGTGGTTGACATGGCTCAACAAGAAGCGATGACGTTAAAGAGATTTCA